>Ga0209587_1001693_pt1 | contig 10201 bp, 9 predicted proteins | sample NGEPerD_2_FD_184512 | JGI IMG/M metagenome (GOLD analysis project Ga0209587, IMG submission 184512) | Arctic peat soil microbial communities from the Barrow Environmental Observatory site, Barrow, Alaska, USA - NGEE PermafrostL1-D... | ecosystem: Environmental > Terrestrial > Soil > Wetlands >... | reverse complement strand
ATCTGGGCAAGAACACGTCGAGCCACATCATCTCCAAGGGCATCGCCGCGGGGCATTCCAACAACACCTATCGCGGGCTTGTCTCGGCGCATCGCAAGGCAACCAACGCGCGGAACTTCACCTGCTGCGACTCGTTGCTAATCGGAAATAAATGCGGGGCCCACACCGTGCCCTATATCGAAGCCAAGAACGCAAGCGCCACCTTCGAGCACGAGGCGACCACCTCGAAGATTTCCGACGACCAGCTGTTCTATTGCCTGAGCCGTGGGCTGTCTGAGGAAGAAGCCGTGGCGCTGATCGTCAACGGCTTCGTCCGCGACGTGCTTCAGCAGCTGCCCATGGAGTTCATGGCCGAGACGCAGAAGCTCATCTCGATCAGCCTCGAAGGGAGCGTCGGATGATGCAGCCCCATCACACCCGCAGCGTCATGCCCGGCCTTGTGCCGGGCATCCAATGGGGCGCCGCGGCGGGTCGTGAAGCCCTATTGGATTGCCGGGACAAGCCCGGCAATGACGAGAGAGAAACCGATTCAGTTCTAGAGCCTTAGAAAGAAGTCGCAATGCTTGAGATCAAAAACCTCCACGCCAATGTCGGCGGCCGCGAGATTCTGAAAGGCCTCGACCTCACCCTGCCTGCGGGCGAGGTGCATGCCATCATGGGCCCGAACGGCTCCGGCAAGTCGACGCTCGCTTATGTCCTGGCCGGCAAGGAGGACTATGAGGTCACCGAGGGCTCCATCACCTTCAAGGGCAAGGACCTGCTTGAGATGGACCCGTCCGAGCGCGCCATCGCCGGCGTATTCCTCGCCTTCCAATATCCGATGGAGATTCCCGGCGTCGCCACCATGACCTTCCTGCGCAGCGCCGTGAACGCGGTCCGCAAGGCCCGCGGCGAAGAGGAGCTGTCCACGCCGGACTTCCTGCGCGTGGTGAAGGCAAAGGCGAAGGAGCTCAAGATCGACGTCGAGATGCTGCGCCGTCCGCTCAATGTCGGGTTCTCCGGCGGCGAGAAGAAGCGCAACGAGATCCTGCAAATGGCGCTGCTCGAGCCTGGGCTTTGCGTGCTCGACGAGACCGATTCCGGCCTCGACATCGATGCGCTGCGCATCGTCGCCGACGGCGTGAATGGGCTGCGCTCGAAGGAGCGCGCCATGCTCGTCATCACCCATTATCAACGCCTGCTCGACTACATCGTGCCGGACAAGGTGCATGTGATGTCGGCCGGGCGGATCGCGCGCTCTGGCGGGCCCGAGCTTGCGATCGAGCTTGAGAAATCCGGCTACGCCGAGTTCGGCGGCGAAGCCACGGCCGCGTGAGGGGAGAAGCTATGGACTTGTCCGTCCAACAGTTCCGCAGCAAGGCCGAGCAGGACCTGCTCGATCTTTACACCAAGGCCGCCAAGGCGCTGCCGGGCGCGGGCAATCCCTTTGTCGCGAGCTTGCGCGACAAGGCCATCAAGACCTATGGCAGCCTCGGTCTGCCTCATCGCCGCATCGAGGCCTGGAAATACACCGATTTGCGCGCGCGTCTCGAAGAGGTGCCCCCGCTGATCGCAGCCCTTGGCGCGACCGCGGGCGAGGCGGAGCTTGAGAAGGCGCTCGGCAAGCCGATCGCCGCCTTCCCGGCCTACCGGCTCGTGCTCGTCGAAGGCGAGTTGCGCGTCGATCTGTCGGACATGGCCGGCCTGCGGGATGCCGGCGTCGAAGTCGGCTCTCTGTCGCACCTGCTGGAGATGCCGCCTGAGTGGCTGAAAGCGACCCTCGGCCACGTCAATCCGCGCGAGGACGACGCCATACTGGCGCTCAATACTGCGTTGATGACGGGCGGTGTCGCGTTGCGGCTTCCCGAAGGGCTGACGCTCGATAAGCCTATTCACATCGTCCATCTCGACGGCACCGGCGCGCCCGCCCTGGTGGTCACGCGCAACGTGATCCTGGCCGAGAATGGCGCCTCCGCCATGGTGCTTGAGAGTTTCGGCAGCCTCGGACTGAAAGGTCTCCTGCGCAACGCCGTCACCGAGGTGAAGATCGGCGACAAGGGCGCGATTCATCACATCAAGGTGCAGCGCGAAACCGTTGAAACGACTCACCTCAATGTGTGGTCGGCCAATATCGGCGCTGACGCCCGCTATGACGCCTTTCAGCTCTCGACCGGCGCGAGCCTGGCCCGTAACCAGCTCTATGTGCGCTTCGACGGGGAGGGCTCGGCCACCGACGTTTCCGGCGCCACGCTGGGCCGCGGCAAGCAGCATTGCGATACGACGCTGATCGTCGAACATCGCGTGCCGCGTTGCGTGAGCCGCGAGCTGTTCAAGCTGGTCTTGGATGACGATGCCCGCGGCATCTTCCAGGGCAAAGTCGTCGTCTCGCCCGACGCGCAGAAGACCGACGGCAAGCAGATGGCCCAGGCGCTGCTCCTGTCCGAGACGGCCGAGTTCGATTCAAAGCCGGAGCTCGAGATTTTCGCCGACGACGTGGTCTGCGGCCATGGCGCGACCTCGGGTCAGATGGACGAGGATTTGCTGTTCTATCTGGAGTCGCGCGGTCTCCCGGAGCCGGAAGCGCGCGCGCTGCTCATCCAGGCTTTTGTCGGCGAAGCTTTCCAGGTCGTCGACAACGAGGACCTGCAAGATGCCTTCGCCGCGGCGTCCGCCGACTGGCTCGGCGTGCGAACGGAGTAGAGGTAAGGCCGATGACCATCATCACACCATCGGCCAAGGATATCCGCGCGATGGATGCGCCCTTCGATGTCGAAGCCGTCCGCGCCGACTTTCCCATTTTGTCTGAGACGGTCCATGGCAAGCCACTGACATACTTGGATAATGGCGCCTCGGCCCAGAAGCCGCGACAGGTCATCGACGCGGTCTCGAACGCCTACGCCCACGAATACGCCAACGTCCATCGCGGGCTCCATCATCTGTCGAATCTCGCCACCGCGAATTTCGAGGCGGCGCGCGAGAAGGTGAGGGCGTTCCTCAATGCGCGTGCCGACGAGGAGATCATCTTTACCCGCAACGCCACCGAGGCGATCAACCTCGTGGCCTCGTCGTTTGGGCGGCCGCGCATCGGTGCGGGCGATGAGATCCTGCTCACGATCATGGAGCACCATTCCAATATCGTGCCGTGGCATTTCATTCGCGAGCGGCAAGGCGCGGTCCTGAAATGGGCGCCGGTGTCGGAGGAGGGCGAGTTCCTGCTCGATGAGTTCGAAAAGCTGATCACGTCGCGCACCAAGATGATCGCCGTCACCCAGATGTCGAACGTGCTGGGCACCATCGTGCCGGTGAAAGAGATCGTCCGCATCGCCCATGCCCACGGTATCCCGGTGCTGGTGGACGGGGCCCAAGGCGCGGTGCATATGCCCGTCGACGTGCAGGATCTCGATTGCGACTTCTACACCTTCACCGGGCACAAGCTCTACGGCCCGACCGGCATTGGCGTGCTCTACGGCAAGAAAGAGCTCCTGGAAGAAATGCCGCCATATCAGGGCGGTGGCGAGATGATCGGCTATGTCACCACCGACGAGATCACCTACGGCAAACCGCCGCACCGCTTCGAGGCGGGCACCCCGGCCATCGTCCAAGCCATTGGGCTCGGGGCCGCCATTGACTATGTCGAGAGTGTCGGCCGCGAGGCTATCGCCGCCCATGAGCAAGCGCTCCTCGCCTATGCCATGGAGCAGCTTGGAGAGTTGAATTGGCTCAGGATTTTCGGCCGGGCCAAGGATAAGGGCAGCATCATCTCGTTTGAGGTCGATGGGGCCCATGCTCACGATGTGAGCACAATTCTCGACCGCCACGGGGTGGCCGTGCGCGCTGGCACCCATTGCTGCGAGCCGCTCCTGGCCCGCTTCGGGGTAACCTCCACGTGCCGTGCCTCATTCGCCATGTATAATACGGTCGAGGAAGTCGACCGGCTGGTGGGCGCGCTGCGCAAGACCCGTGAGATGTTCTCTTAAGAGCGATAACTGAGATGATTGAAAAGACTCAACGAAACGAGACCGGAGAATCAGCCGACGATCTGTCGCCAGGCATGGCGCAATCAGCGCCGGGTCACGTGCAGGCGCCGTCGGAAGCCCCGTCTCCCGGCGAGCCGGGCGCAGCGCCCGAGCCCGCGGAGATCGACGAGACGGCCCCGTCCAGCATTCCCCCGAAGGAGCTGGAGCGTCTGCGCGAGGATCTCGTCTCCGCGCTGAAGACCGTGTTCGATCCGGAGATTCCTTGCGACATCTACGAACTCGGCCTGATCTACAAGATCGACGTCGATGACGACCGCAATGTCGAGGTCGAGATGACGCTGACCGCGCCGGGCTGTCCGGTCGCGGGCGACATGCCGGGTTGGGTCGAGAACGCGGTGGCATCGGTGCCGGGCGTGGGGCAGGTGAAGGTGAACCTCACCTTCGATCCGCCCTGGGATATGTCGCGGATGTCCGACGAGGCGCGGCTCGCCCTCAACATGTTCTAGGACGTGACTTCTAAGGGCTTGAACTGACGCCAAAATCACCCCACGTTGGAGCTATGACCATACCCCGTCCCCAAGTTATGCGCCTGACCGAGTCCGCCGCGGAGCGTATCCGCCAGCTCTCTACCGCCTCCGGTAAGGAGATTGAGGGCGTGCGCATCGGCGTGAAGAACGGCGGCTGCGCCGGCATGGAATACACCATGGAATACGCCGCCGAGCGCGGGCCGCATGACGAGGTTGTCGAGGACAAGGGCGTCAAGCTCCTGATCGACCCCACCGCGGTCATGTTCCTGCTCGGCACCGAGATGGACTATCAGGTGGACCGCATGCGTTCGGGTTTCGTGTTCAACAACCCGAACCAGACGAGCGCCTGCGGCTGCGGCGAGTCGGTCTCGCTCACGCCGGCCGGCGAGACGGCGCCGGAAGTAGCCGTCTCCGACTAGACCTCATCCCTGATATGCGAATGGCCGGGACAAGCCCGGCCAAGAGGAATACTCAGCGCTTGGGAGCGTAGCTCTACGGCACGCGCACCGGGCGCATCATGAAGGCCGGCACGTGGTCGCCCATGCCTTTTGACTTGCCGCGCGGCGCGTTCGCCCGCCGAGCCTGATCTGGCTGGTCGGGCTTCTTGTTCGACCCATTACGCCGCACGTTTCTGCGCTGATCGTCCCGGGACTTTGCCTGCTGGCCGTTGCTCACAGCCTCAGGCTTTGGCGTCTCGCTGCGAGGGGCCGATGTCTCACTGCGTGGTGCGGATGTCTCACTGCGTGGTGCGGGCGTCTCGCTACGCGGTGCCGGCGTATCGTTGCTTGGGGCCGGCGCATCGCTGCGTGGGGCTGACCGCGCCTCGTTACGCGCCTCGTTCGAGGACCCTGCCGATTTCTGCCCGCCGCGCCGCGAGCGGCCGCCACGGCGGCGTCCGCGTCCGTTGCCGGGCTCGGAAGTCTCTGTCGAGGCCACCTCGGCCGCGGCCGGCGCGCCGTCGACCCATTGAATCTCCTGATGCAGCATCGACTCAATGGCTTTCAGCGCCTTGTGGTCCCTCGGCGTCACCAGCATGGCGGCATAGCCTTCGAGGCCGGCGCGGCCCGTGCGGCCGATGCGGTGTATGTAGTCTTCCGGATGGACCGGTACGTCGTAATTGAAGATGTGGCTCACCGCGGGGATATCGAGACCGCGGGCCGCCACGTCGCTCGCGGCGAGGAAGGCGATCGTACCGTTGCGGAAAGAGTCCAATGTCGCCGTGCGCTGCCGCTGGTCCATATCGCCATGCAGGGCGCCGACATTGAAGCCGTGGCGCTGGAGCGAGCGGAAGACGACACCGACATCCTTCTTGCGGTTGCAGAAGATGATGGCGTTCTTGACGTCCACTTCCTGCATCAGCTCGCGAAGCGCCTGGCGTTTGGCGGCCGGCTCGTCGGACGTCCGCTTCAGGCGCTGCACGATCGTCGACGCGGCGGTGGCCGGCGGGGCGACTTCGATGCGTTCGGGGGTGTGGAGGAAATTATCGGCGAGGCGTTGGATTTCAGGCGGCATGGTCGCCGAGAAGAACAGGGTTTGCCGCGTGAAAGGAAGGCGTTTGCAGATGCGCTCGATGTCGGGAATGAAGCCCATGTCGAGCATCCGATCGGCTTCGTCGACCACGAGGATCTCGATGCCGTTGAGAAGCAGCTTGCCGCGCTCGAAATGGTCGAGCAGGCGTCCCGGGGTGGCGATCACCACGTCGGCGCCGCGGTCCAGCTTTTTGTCTTGCTCGTCATAGGACACGCCGCCGATCAGGAGCGCCACCGTCAGCTTGTGGTTCCGGCCGAGGAGCTCGAAGGCTTCGGCCACCTGGGCGGCGAGTTCGCGCGTCGGCTCCAGGATGAGCGTCCGCGGCATCCGCGCCCTGGCGCGTCCACGTTCCAGCCGCGTCAGCATGGGCAGCACGAAGGATGCCGTCTTGCCGGTGCCGGTCTGGGCGATGCCGAGCACGTCGCGGCCTGTAACCGCGACCGGGATGGCACTGGCTTGAATTGGGGTAGGGGTCTCGAAGCCCGCCGCGGTGACGGCAGCTTCTACTTTGGGGCTTAGGCCGAGGTCAGAAAAGTTCATGCGTTAGCAAAAATACCGCGCTGGCTTTCGCCGCGCGCATCTTCTTTCTATAGGCGCAAAGATTTGCTGCTACGATTCGTGGGCTATGCGCAAGACTCCACGGGAACATTACGGCCTGATGACCGCATAAGCTTGACAATCACATAGGCGGCATGAGCGGCGCGCGCAAGGGGCAAAAGTTCGCACAAACAAGGTAAATCGCAGGAAAACCGCGAGCCTGGGCTGCAAGAGGGGCGAGACCGATGCGTGAATCCGACTGTGCCGACGTTGTGATCAAGCCGCCGCTCCTGTTCCTCGGGGCGCTCGGGCTCGGCTACCTTCTGAGCCGGTATCTGCCGGTCGGCCCCGGGCTCGCCTCGCCGAACGCGCTCTGCCTGACCGTGGGCCTGATCTTCGTCGCGGTGGGCTTCGCGCTGGCTATCCGCTCCGTGCAAATGTTCCGCCGCGCCGGCACCAACGTGGTCCCGGGCGAGCCGGCCACGGCGCTGGTCATGACGGGGCCTTACCGGGTGACCCGCAATCCGATCTATATCGGCTTCGTGCTGGTCTATTTCGGCCTGTCCATCGTGCTGACCAGCATGTGGATCCTTCTGCTCCTGCTGCCCGTTCTGGTGATCCTGCAGCGCGGCGTGGTCCGGCGCGAGGAGGCCTATCTTGAGCGGAAGTTCGGCGAGGCCTATCACGCCTACACGAAACGCGTGCCGCGCTGGCTCTAGCGCCCCCTATGCCCGGCTAGATGTCCAGTGCGTCCGGCTCGGCGAAAGCGGCGCGATCCTGGATGAACTTGAAGCGGGCCTCGGGCTTGTTGCCCATCAGCTGATCGACCAGCTTGGTGGTGCCGGTACGGTCCTCTTCGTCGATCTCCACGCGCAGCAGCGTCCGCGTCGACCGGTTCATGGTGGTCTCTTTGAGCTGCCTGGGAAGCATCTCGCCCAAGCCTTTGAAACGACTCACGTCGATCTTGCCCCGACCGTTGAACTCCGACGCCATGAGCTGGTCTTTATGGGCGTCATTCCGCGCATAAAGCGTCTTGGCGCCTTGGCTGATGCGGAACAGGGGCGGCACGGCCAAATAAAGATGGCCGCCTTCGACGAGCCCCTTCATCTCTTGATAAAAGAAGGTGATGAGCAGCGAGGCGATATGCATGCCGTCCACGTCCGCATCCGTCATGATCACCACTTTCTCGTAGCGGAGATCGTCCTCGCTGTAGCGCGTGCCCGTGCCGCAGCCGAGCGCCTGGATGAGATCGCTCAACAGCTGGTTGTCGGCGAGCTTCGATGAGCTCGCGCTCGCCACGTTGAGGATCTTGCCGCGCAAGGGAAGCACGGCTTGCGTGGCGCGGTCGCGCGCCTGCTTGGCCGAGCCCCCGGCGCTGTCGCCTTCGACGATGAAAATCTCGGTGCCCTCAGCGCCCGTAGAGGCGCAATCGGCGAGCTTGCCGGGAAGACGCAGGCGGCGGGTGGCGCTCTGCCGGCCGACCTCTTTTTCTTTGCGGCGCCGCAAGCGCTCCTCGGAGCGGTCGACCACCCAGTCGAGCAAGCGGCTCGCCTGATTGGGATGGCCGGTCAGCCAATGATCGAAGGAATCGCGCACGGTGTTCTCGACAATGCGCGCCGCTTCCTGCGTCGCCAGCCGGTCTTTGGTTTGCCCCTGGAACTCCGGCTCGCGGATGAACACCGACAGCATGGCGGCAGCCGTGCCGAGCACGTCATCCGCGGTCACTTGCGCCACGCGCTTGATGCCGGTGAGCTCGCCATAAGCCCGCAGGCCCTTGGTGAGCGCCGCGCGCAGGCCCGCCTCATGGGTGCCGCCGTCCGGCGTCGGCACGGTGTTGCAATAGGAGCTGAGAAAGCCGTCGGCGTTGACCCACGCGATCGCCCATTCGACCGAGCCGTGGCCTTGCGCCTTTTCGATGCGCCCGGCGAACACGTCGTTGGTGACCGTGGTCAGACCTTCGATGCGGGTGGCGAGAAAGTCCTTGAGACCGCCGGGGAAATGGAGCACCGCCGTTTCGGGCGTCTCGGCGTCGTTGCCGAGCAGCGCCTTGGCGCAGGACCAGCGGATCTCGACGCCGCGGAACAGATAGGCCTTCGAGCGTGACATGCGAAACAGGAGCGACGGCCTAAAGGCCGCGCCCTTGCCGAAGATCTTGGGATCCGGCTTAAAGCGGATGCGTGTGCCGCGCCGGTTCTTGATGGGTCCGAGGTTCTTTACCGGGCCGTCCGGGGTGCCGCTCGTATAGCTCTGCCGGTAGAGCTTCTGGCCGCGCGCCACCTCGACCTCGAGCGTCTCGGACAGCGCGTTCGCCACCGAGACGCCGACGCCATGCAAGCCACCGCTCGTGGCGTAGACCTTGGAGTCGAATTTGCCGCCCGCGTGCAGCGTGGTCATGATGACCTCGAGCGCGGACTTCTTCTTGAACTTGGGATGCGGATCAACCGGGATGCCACGGCCGTTGTCGGCCACGGTGAGGGTCCCGTCCGCGTCGAGATCGACCTCGATGCGGCTCGCATGTCCCTCCACCGCCTCGTCCATGGCGTTATCCAGCACCTCCGCGAAAAGGTGATGCATCGCTTTTTCGTCGGTGCCGCCGATATACATGCCCGGGCGCCGGCGGACGGGCTCGAGCCCCTCCAGCACCTCGATGTCGGCTGCGGTATAGGCGTCTTCCGGGCTACGGCCCTTGACGGCCTTTTTCGCGGGCGCCTTGGCAGCCGCCGGCCGCTTTTTCGGCGCGGCGTCGAACAGGTCGCGCGAAGCAGCGGATTTGCGCTTTGTCGCTATGGACGGACTCCTTATGGGCTCGCCCCGCGGTTCGCGGCTCAGGGCGAGGAAAGAATCAACTCAAGTTCGGAACTAGCCGTTAGCTCGCACGGGTCTTGGCCATTTTCAAGACTATGGGTGCGATCAGGCGATTCTGCCGCCGCCTGCCTTGGTGATGACTACCACCGACGGGCGCGGCGGCATATCGGGATCGAAGTCCGGCCAGCGGGTGGCGGGGTCCTCGAAGGTCGATTCCCGCTCGAAGCCTTCATAGTCCAGCGTGCCGTCGGCGCCGGGATGCTGCACGGCGACGAATAGCGTCTCGCCGTCCGGGGTGAAGCACGGGCCGCACATCTCCGCGCCGATCGGCACCCGGAAGAACATGCGCGGCGTTCCTCGCCTATCGCCCTCCAGGTCCACCCGGTAGAGCCCGTCCGCGCGACCCGTCTCGCCCCAGCTCTTGCCTTGGTCGGTGGCAACCCAAAGCCGCCCCTCAGCATCGACCGCGGCATTGTCGGGCGAAGCGAACCAGCCGTCTTGCGAGGTGGCCGGATTCCACAGCGCGCCGACTTCCGCAATCGAAGGATCGCCACAGCGCACCAGCACGTCCCAGCGATACTCATCGGCCGCGTGGTCGCCATCGGGCGGCGTCATCTCGATGATGTGGCCGAACACGTTGTCGGCGCGCGGGTTCGCCGGGTCGGTCTGGTCGGCCTTCCGCTTCGTGTTGTTGGTGAGCATGACATAGACGCGGCCATTGACCGGATTGGGCTGCACGTCCTCGGGCCGGTCCATGGGCGTCGCGCCGACAAGATCGGAGGCTAGTCGTGCATCGATCACCACGTCGGCTTGCGTGTCGAAGCCGAATTTTGAGTTCAGCCATTG
>Ga0209587_1001692_pt1 | contig 10201 bp, 13 predicted proteins | sample NGEPerD_2_FD_184512 | JGI IMG/M metagenome (GOLD analysis project Ga0209587, IMG submission 184512) | Arctic peat soil microbial communities from the Barrow Environmental Observatory site, Barrow, Alaska, USA - NGEE PermafrostL1-D... | ecosystem: Environmental > Terrestrial > Soil > Wetlands >... | reverse complement strand
GATAAATTTATATCAATCTAAAAATATAATTTTGTTAATTTAAGCCAGTTTTTCGGACCCCTCCTTACCTCCCCTTATCCAAGGGGAGGATTAATTGGAGAAAATAAGCAGGCCCTAAATAGTGTTATTGATTTATAAATATTATTTATTTTAACAAAGAAATGGACTTTCCTACTCTTTCGATTTGCTAGTTGATAGAAGGAGGTCTCTGTAGTGATATTTACGGAAATATATTGTATCCATCACAATAAATAATACCGAAGCGACCTGCCTTCGGCAGGCCTATTTCTTATTTTTATACCTCAGGTTCGAAATATGGCAAATATTATAGAGATTCTAAGACAACGCTGAACTAAAACTTGTGCTGAATTTATTTTAGCATTCAATTTGACATTGATACTAATAACAAAAGATGAGGAAATCTTAAATAAGCCAGGAATGTAATGATAAAAATAAATGGATATTTCTTCAAAAATATTTAGAAAGAAGACTGATGATTATTTTATTTCACTTGATATCGGTTCGGAAATTGTGAAGGCTTTAGTTGTAGAAATAGATAAGACGAACGAAAAGGCTTTTATTCTCGGTGCTGGAGAAAGACGCCAGAAAGATGATAACACCTTAATTGCTAGTAAGGATAATTTTCGAAATATAATTTCGGTTTGCATCGGTGCCATAGATGATGCCGTAGAAATTGCCGGGACGAGGCCAAAAAAAGTTATTATCGGAATGAATGGATCTTTCGTAAAAGGGGTTTCAACTAAAATCAACTATAAAAGACAAACATATAAAGATCGAATAGACGAAAATGAATTAAAAAAGATTATTTTTATGATTCGAGAGAGCCTAGGCGAAAATGTTCGGGAAATTGTACAAGTCAAAGAAAACTTTGGTTTTGAGATAGATATTACGTATTCTTCAGTGACAAATATTAACATCGATGGCTATCGAGTGATGAGTCCGGTTGGCTTCAAAGGGAGTGATGTTCAGTTTACAATATTCAGCTCATTTTTGCGTAAATCTCATCATCAATTAATGAAAAATATTTCTGCAGAGTTGAATTTAGAATTGTTAGAAGTTATTTCAGAACCATATGCAGTTTCAATTGCAAAGGGAACGAAGGATGTTTCAAAATCAAATATTATTCTTGTTGATATTGGTGGGAATGTAACAAGCGTTGCGGTTATTCACAATGGACTTCTTGAACACATCGAAACTTTTGATCTTGGTGGAAAATCTTTTACTCGGAGTTTGTCTAATGAGCTTAATCTAAAAGATCTCGAAACTGAAAATATTAAAAAAAGATTTAATAAAGATAGCGTGGACAAGGCCTTGGCGGACAAAATCGAAGAATTTTTTATTGATAATTACAAGGTCTTGCTCGATGGCATTGAACTGTCTCTAGAAGAGTATACGCAGATAGATTTGTTTCCTGCGACAGTATTATTTTATGGAGGTGGAAGTCAAATTTTGAGAAATAATAAAGAAGCGATTATCAATTTAATCAAAAAAAGGTCTACTTTTCTCTCTCAGATGAATGTTAATTTTGTTAATACTTCGGACTTAACAGAGATAATAGATAAAACAAATAAGCTAAAAAATCTTCAATATATAAATTCAATGAGTTTGGCAAATTTTATTTTGGATAAAGCCATTGAAGAAAATCAATGTGATAAAATTTTAAATTCTGCTATTATTAAATAAAAATAAAACTATGGAGGATAAAAATCAAAATAAAATTTTCGTAGAAATAGATGAGGAAATACCTTCAATAATCGAGAAGATTAACAATTGTGAGTGCAAGAAAATAATACTAGTTATTCCTCATGGAGCACTTGTTTTAAGGAGCATTATAAATTTAAAGATTTTGAAAAAAAGAGCCGAAGAAATTAACAAGGTAATTTCAATCTTAAAAACTGATGAACCAACTGGTAAGCAAAATCAATTTAATAATCAAGAAAGAGGAAGAATGATGAACTCAATCGTCAGAAATAACAGAGGCTCTCTGAATCTAAAGAGAGATATTGATATTGATAATAATAAGAAGGAGACTATATCAAAATATGATAATTATCGTCTTGAAAATCAAGAGAGCAAGCATAGAGTTTTTGACATAGTAAAGAAGATAAATAATGTGGAAGAGGGCATTCAAAATTCTCAGACAATTGTAATTAGCAATGAAGAAGATGACTATCCTGAAACCCAAAATGATAAATTCAAAGATTTAGATAGCAATGACTCAAGGGTTAGCAGAAAGATCTCCGTAGATAGCAAAAAAAGAAAAAGAATCATAATGGTACCCGCTCTCAATTCAAAAGTTCTAGTTTTGTTCATTTTTTTGATTATTATTACTTTGTCAATTGCATCTTTTTTTATGTTTCAAAGGGCAGATGTCGGCATAGTTTTAAAAAATGAATTAGTATCTTATAACTTTGAATTAACGGCAGATGAAAGCATTGAGAACGTAGACGTAACTAACAATAAAATTCCACTAGAAATTATACAAATAGAAAGCGAAGAAAGTAATACTTACCCAGCTACCGGGAAAAAGCATATAGAAGAAGAGGCGAGTGGTGAAATTACAATTTTTAATGAATTTTCTTCTGCCTCGCAGGGGATTGTTGCCAGTACAAGATTCCTGTCAAAAGATGGCAAACTTTTCCGCATTAAAGAGGCTGTAAATATTCCTGGATTCACAAGAGTGGAAGGTGTTGATGTTCCAGGACAGACGAAAGTGAAAATTTATGCTGATAAGCCAGGAGAAGAATATAACATAGATCCCTCTTCTTTCACATTGCCAGCGCTACAAGAAATCAAATCTCCAAAATATCAGTTTATTTATGCAAGATCGACACAAGCAATGACTGGTGGCTTGAATGAAGAGGTTTCATATTTTTCAGAAAGTGACTATATAACAGCGAAAGATAAACTTGTGAAATTGGTTCAAGAAAAAAATAATTCAGATCTCACTAACAAGGTATCTGAGGATGTTATTCCTCTTGGTGGCTCGGAAGAGATAGGCGAAGCGGTAATTAAGACAAATATTGAAGTTGGTGATACTGCCGATGATTATACAATGACCGTTTCAATGCAATCTAATGTCGCTACGATATCAAAAAATGATTTAGACATGTTGGTTAATGCCATGGTTGATGAAAAGCTGGAAAAAAATAAAATAGTCTTGGAAAATAGCAGAAGTTTCGATTTGGGAGATATATCAGCAATTGAAGATGGCAAAGCGAAAATTTCTGTAAACGCAAAACAACAAGTAGCTGTCAAAATTAATGCTGATAAGATTAAGGAAGAGATAGCCAACAAGAATGAAAAGGAACTAACGACATATTTTAACAGTATAGAAGGGATAAAGTCTACTGATATCAGTCTGAAACCTTATTGGATTAAAAAAATACCTTCGGCATACGATAAAATATATATTACTATTGACATAAATAATTCTATATAGTAAACTATCAGAGTAATTGATTAATCGCTTAAGTTATTGAAATAATTTAGGAAATTAATGAAGTAGGCCAGCAATGGTGCTAGTTGTTGTTTTGTTTGAAATAAATTAAAGTATAGGAATTTCGATATTTTCCCGAGAGTAGGCGACATTATATAATGTCGCTTGCAGGAAGGCATTAAGGACAGTCCTTCGAAGAGTCTATTCCAAAAAAACTTTTTGATAATATTTTTCTTATATATTTTCAGAAAATCGCAAAAGGGCTGCCTTTTAATGTGTTATTAAACCAAGCTTATAATAGTTTTTGATTAATTTTGTAGTTTTATTTTTATGAAAGAAATTGTACAGGTAGAGGGAGTGATTACTGAAACGCTGCCTGGCACAAAATTTAAAGTTCAAATTGATGAAGGTCATGAATTGCTGGCTCATATTTCGGGTAAGATGAGAATGAATTATATAAAAATATTACCAGGCGATCAGGTTATAGTTGAAATGAGTCCCTACGATTTAACGAAAGGTAGGATTGTCAGAAGGAAATAGTAGATTCACAGCACAATTAATTCCTACTGCAACCCATATATTTTGGTCAAATTCCCCAAAAATCTTTTCAGCTTAGCTTTGGCTAAACCTCAAATATTATTTGAAAAATTTGCCTTGAAAATATAAGAATTTCGTTAAGAAACTAATTGTGCAGTGAGTCTAAATAATCAATAATAAAAAAAATGAAAGTTAGAGCTTCGATAAAAAAGTTTTGTGATAAATGTAAAATTGTTAGACGCAAGAGAAAACTCTATGTCACTTGTGAAAACCCTAAGCACAAACAAAGACAAGGATAGTGCTTAGCTTTCTATCAGCTTGCAATAAAAAAATTGTATTTAATATTAATGTGAAATTTATATGCCAAGAATTTTAGGAGTAAATATACCAGAAGAGAAAAGAATGGAAATTGCCTTGACCTATGTAAGGGGTATAGGTGTTTTTTCGAGCCGAAAAATTTTGCAAGAGGCTGATATTAATTTAGATACAAGGGCGAAAGATATAACTTCTGAAGATGTAAATAAAATTCAGAAAATAATTGAAAAAGATTTCAAGGTTGAAGGCGAATTGAAAAGAATTGTCATGATGAACATCAAACGCCTCAAAGAAATCGGCTCTTATCGAGGAACGAGGCATGCCAAGGGGTTGCCTACAAGGGGACAGAGAACCAAAACTAATAACCGAACTGTCAGGGGAAATGTTCGGAGAACAGCTGGAAGTGGAAAAGTTAAGGTAGAAAAGACATAGACCTCAGAATTTTTTAAAAAATAAATAAACTATATATATGGGAAAAAGAAGAGTGATTACAATTGGAAATAAAGAAAAAGGTGGTTCAAAATCTGCTGGTAAGGTTTCAAAGGTTAAAAGAAGAAATCTTGTCAAGGGGCAGGTCCATGTTAAGTCAACATACAATAATACAATTGTCACTATTACTGACTTAAATGGTGGCGTTATTGCTTGGTCAACTGCTGGACTTTTAGGTTTTAAAGGAGCAAAAAAAGCTACTCCTTACGCCGCTACAAACATCGTAAACTCATTGATTGAAAAAACCAAGAAAGTTGGACTGAGAGAAGTAGATGTTTTTGTGAAAGGTATTGGAAGTGGCAGAGAATCGGCTGTGAGAGCTATTGCTTCTAATGGTATTGTAATCTCTTCTATAACTGACACGACTCCAATTCCTCATAATGGTTGTAGACCTCCAAAACCTCGAAGAGTATAGTAGACAGATTGAATTTTATAAGTTTAAACTAAATAATCATGGCTAGAGATACAAGCCCAAAATGTAAAAAATGTAGAAGAGAAGGAGCTAAGCTTTTTTTGAAAGGTGAACGTTGCTCTAGTATTAAATGTGCAATGACAAAAAGATCATATGCACCTGGTCAGCATGGACAAGCAAGAAGAATGGCATTGTCTGAATTTGGAACACAACTTCGAGAGAAACAAAAAGTCAAAAGAACATATGGTATGATGGAGGCGCAGTTTAAAAAATATTACGAAATTGCTTCTAGGATGAAAGGGAATACGGGTAATCTATTAGCAAGTCTTCTTGAGAAGAGAATGGATAATGTGGTCTATAGACTTGGAATGGCCAGTTCCAGAAATCAGGCTCGGCAACTTGTAAATCATGGTCATTTTCTTTTAAATGGAAAAAAGATGGATATTCCTTCTTGTCTTATCAGCGTGGGAGATGTTATTTCTTTGAAAAGTGATAAAAGCAACTATGTTAGAGATTTGAAAAACTTGATAAAGAATTATCAAGCTCCATCTTGGTTAGCATTAGATGTCAAAAAAATTGAAGGTAAAGTTGTTTCCGATCCAGTTTTGAAAGAAATTGATACTAACATTGATGTTCATTTGATCATTGAGTACTATTCTAAATCTTAATGAATAATAGACTAACTGAACAATTAAGAAACTAATTGTGTAGTGAGTCTAATAAAATCTTATTAATAACAAAATAAACAAAAATATGCAAAAAATAACATTACCAGAGAAACCAGTCATAATCAAGCAAGAAGAAAACTTCGCAGTTTTTGAAATTAAATCTTGCTATCCTGGCTATGGAGCGACTCTTGGAAATGCTTTGCGTCGAGTACTTCTTTCAAGTCTAGTTGGATCAGCCATAACATCCGTCAAGATTGCTGGTGTTAATCATGAATTTTCGACAATTCCAGGTGTGATGGAAGATGTCGTAGAAATCATTCTTAATCTGAAGAAAATTAAATTCAAGATGTTCGGCGATGAACCTGTGAGACTTTCCTTGAAAGTCAATAAAGAGGGTGAAGTTAAATCGTCTGATATAAAAGTTAATAATGATATTGAAGTAGCCAGCCAGGACATCTATATTGCTACAATAACAGATAAAAACGGATTGCTAGATATGGAAATCATTGTTGAAAAGGGGATTGGTTATGTTGCTATTGAACAACAGAGTAAGGAAAAACTTGAAATAGGTAATATCGCTATGGATGCCATCTTCACACCTGTCAAGAAAGTTAATTATCATGTTGAAAATATGCGAGTTGGAAAAATGACAAATTTCGATAAATTGATTTTTGAAATTGAAACTGATGGAAGTATAACTCCAGAGGAGGCTTTCCGAGAATCAACCAGACTTCTGTTGGAGCATTTCAATCTATTCAGAGAAACAATCAGCTTTGAGAAAGAAGATGATAAGGAAGAAATAATCAAAGAAGAAATATTATTGGAAAAGGTTGAAGAAAAGAAGAAGAAGATTGAAAAAGAAAAGCAAGACAAGGAAAATCAGCAAAAGGAAAGTCAGCAAGATGTTCTCAAGACATCTATCGATGATATAAATTTATCTCCGCGTATTGCAAAAGTTCTAGTTGAAAATAAGATTAAAACAATTAGCAAAATTGTCAAAAAATCAGAGGAAGAATTGCAAGCTTTTCCTGGAATGGGAGACAAGGGTATCAAAGAAATCAAAAAATCGCTAGGTAAATATGGACTAACTTTAAAGAAATAATATAAATTTTAGTAAACAGTTATGAATCATAAAGTAAAAGGAAGAAAATTCAAAAGAAACAGTGCCCAGAGAAAAGCTTTGTTAAAGCATTTATCGGAAGCTATTATATTGAATGAAAAAATCACGACTACTACTGCTAAGGCAAAGGAACTCTCTGGTTTTGTTGAAAAATTGATAACAAAAGCCAAGAAGAAAAACCTTTTAGCAGCAAAATCAATTCATTCTCTTTTAGGAGATGAAGCTTCAAAGAAATTGATAAGTGAAATCGCAGATAAATATAAAGATCGAAATGGTGGATATACGAGAATTATAAAAATTGGAGAAAGAAAAGGAGATGTTGCTCAGATGTCTGTTATCGAATTTGTTTAACATCGGGGTAAACACTCAATAATATAAAATAATAATAATTACGAATAATTTTATGTCCAAACCAAAAAACAGTACAACGGAATTAGCTCCTCGAGAATGGCATATTTTTGATGCATCCGAAGAAAGCTTTGGAAGAATGTCTGCAAAGATTGCAATTTTGTTAAGAGGAAAAAACAAGGTTGGTTTTCAGCCTCATATCGATAACGGTGACCATATCGTTGTTATCAATACAGACAAAGTAAAATATACAGGGAACAAGGCTCTTGGTAAGATATATTACTCTCATAGTTGGTTTATGGGAGGTTTAAAAGAGATTAACCTTGGAAATTTGATTGAAAAAGATTCAACCTTAGTCATCAAAAAAGCTGTTTATGGAATGCTTCCAAAAAATAAGCTTCGAGACCAAATGATTAAGAGATTGAATATATATACTGGCGATAGTCATCCATATAATAATAAATTCGGTAAATAATTTTAATATAAATTATGAGTGAAGAAAAAAAAGAAGAAGTTAGATATTTTTACGCAACTGGCAGAAGGAAGACTTCTGTTGCTCAAGTGAGGGTCTATCCAGATACGAAGAAGAGTGGCATTGTTGTGAACAATGAAGATTATAAAGTGTATTTTCGAAAAAGTGAGATTCTTACAGAAAAAGTATATTCTCCCTTAACTCTTTTAAGCCTGGAGGATAAATATAGAATATCAGTCAAGGTGAGCGGTGGTGGCTCAAATGGACAAGCAGAGGCCATCAGACTTGGTATCGCCAGAGCGTTTCTTGTTCTTAACGGAGAATATAAAAAAGAACTCAGAGATTCAGGATATCTGACACGGGATCCAAGAAAAGTTGAAAGAAAAAAGCCGGGATTGAAAAAAGCCAGAAGAGCACCACAGTGGAAAAAACGATAATATTATCATTACAAAAAACCATTCTTTCAAAGGGATGGTTTTTTCTTGATTTTCTGCTTAAAAAGAGTAAAATTAACAATAAGTACGCCGTATGTAGTTTTGAAATGCTAAAAGGGCGTATATAAAAAAATGAAGTTAATTTAAAAAAAATAATTATGACAACAAATAATCGCAAACAATTACACGAGAGACTTTGGGCGGCGGCTGAGCAACTCAGGGCTAATTCTGGACTGAAACTTAATGAAATATCCGAGCCGATTTTGGGATTGATATTTTTGAAATTTGCTGATGTCAGAGGAAGAAATTCGCACTAATGATTGTTCTCTGAACCTTGGGCGATATGTTGAGATTATTGAAAAAGAAATGAGCGATGTTGATTTTGACGCTCGAATAAAAGATTCACCCCGTTAGATAAATAATTATGTATTACATTTATATTTTACAAAGCACAAAAGACAAGCAGTTTTATACTGGATATACAAATGACTTACGCAATCGTTTGGTAAAGCATAATTTAGGAAAAGTTATATCAACTAAAAATCGGTTGCCAGTGAAACTTGTGTACTATGAAGCGTGCTTGAATCAGCAAGATGCTACGCATAGGGAAAAATATTTTAAAACTGCTTGGGGAAAACGATATATCAAATCAAGATTAAAAAACTATCTAATGGGGTAAAATTATGGGGAGTTCACTGGCTTGACCAGTGAGGCGCATAAGCTGGAGAAAAAAATTCAGGAAGATTGGAAAAGTATTTTATAGACTTAATTGTAACCCAATCGTAAGGGATTCCTTAACAGTTCAGAAATTGCAAATTTACTAAATAGCATTTTATGAAAAAAAAGAATCAACTTAATTCATCGTTCCAAATATTTAATAACTTTGTCATTTTTCAAACAAAAAATGGTAAGGTGAATATCGATGTTTTTTTTAAAAATAATACTCTCTGGCTCACTCAAAAGAAAATGGGGGAATTATTTGAAGTAGATAGATCGGTAATCACAAAACACATAAAAAATGTTTTTGAATCTGGGGAATTAGAAGAAAATGCAGTATGTGCAAAATTTGCACATACTGCCGAAGATGGAAAAACTTATCAAACAACATTTTATAATCTCAAAGTGATTACAGCAACGGGCTATCGTGTAAATTCTCACAGGGCAATGGAATTTCGCAAATGGGCGACGGAAATTTTACATGAGTATATTATTAAAGGTTTTGCGATGGATGACGAAAGGCTTAAGCAAATAAAACATTTTGGGCAAGATTATTTTGATGAGGCTCTTGAGAGAATTCGTGAAATTCGCTTAAGCGAAAGAAGATTTTATCAAAAAATTACTGATATTTATGCATTGTCTGCTGATTATGATTCGAATGATTCACTAACCAAAGATTTTTTTGCGACTGTTCAGAATAAGCTTCATTGGGCTATTGCAGGTAAAACTGCCGCAGAGATTATTTATACCGAAGTTGACGCAAGGAAAGTGTATATGGGTTTGAAAACTTGGAAACAAGCGCCAAAAGGTAAAATCTCAAAATTAGATGTGGCTATTGCAAAAAATTATCTTAATCAAGAGCATTTGGAACAATTAGAGAGAATTGTGTCCGCTTATCTGGATTTAGCGGAAAATAGAGCACGACGACATATTGTGATGAATATGAAAGATTGGGTTGTCTTTTTGGATAAGTTTTTAGCTGTGTCAGACTATTCTATTCTTACGAATGCTGGCAAAATTACGGCGTTGGAGGCAAAAATTAAAGCTGAGGCGGAATATGAAAAATATCGCGTGGAGCAAGATAAAAATTATATTTCCGATTTTGACAGGGAAGTGAAGAAGATTTTGGAAGCTAAAAATAAAAGATTCACCCCGTTAGATAAATAATTATGTATTACATTTATATTTTACAAAGCACAAAAGACAAGCAGTTTTATACTGGATATACA
>Ga0209587_1001690_pt1 | contig 10205 bp, 8 predicted proteins | sample NGEPerD_2_FD_184512 | JGI IMG/M metagenome (GOLD analysis project Ga0209587, IMG submission 184512) | Arctic peat soil microbial communities from the Barrow Environmental Observatory site, Barrow, Alaska, USA - NGEE PermafrostL1-D... | ecosystem: Environmental > Terrestrial > Soil > Wetlands >... | reverse complement strand
GGATCTGCGGGCGAGTCGGTGGCGCTGCGTCTGGCGAAGGGGGGTCGGTCGGTGGCGGTGGTGGAGGGCCACCTCATGGGTGGCGCATGCCCGTTCTTCGCCTGCATGCCCAGCAAGGCGATGATCCGCTCGGCGGCGGTGCGCCACTTGCTCGGAGAGGTGCACGAGCTGGGGGCGATGCGCGACGACCTGAAATCGCCCCTGCCCGACGCCGGCTTCACCCGCGCCACCACGCGCCGGGACGAGGTCACCGGCGGTTTGGACGACACCACCCACGTCCAGCGACTGCAGGACCGGGGCGTGCAGCTGATCAGGGGATGGGGTCGCGTGGTCCGCCCCGGCGTGGTGGCGGTGTCGGCGGAGCACGATCCGACCGGCGTCGAGCTGGCGTGGCACGACCTGGTGCTGACCGGTGGGTCCAAGCCCACGGTCCCGCCCGTGGAGGGGCTCGCCGACGTGCCCTACCTCACCAGCGACCAGGCCTGGACCATGAGCGAACGGCCCGCCTCGGTCGTCGTCATCGGCGGCGGGCCGGTGGGCTGCGAGATCGCCCAGACGTTCAGCCGCTTCGACGTCGACGTGACCCTGGTCGAGACCGCCGACCGGTTGCTGCCCGACGAGCCGCCGGTGGTGGCGAGCTTCCTGACCCGGTTGCTGCGAGAGGAGGGTCTGGACGTCCGGCTGGGCGCGCAGGTCCAAGCGGCACAAGAGCTCGACGAGGGCATCAGCGTGACCTTCCGCGACGGGGGCTCGCTCACGGTCGCCGAGGTGGTCGTAGCCACGGGACGCGCGCCCTGGACCGACGGCATCGGACTGGAGTGCCTGGGCATCCAGCCCGCCGAGGATGGCTCGCTGCGCACGGACGAGCGCTGCCGCGTGGAGGGCGCCAGCAACGTCTGGGCCGCCGGCGACATCACCGGGGTGGCCCCGTTCACCCACACCGCCAACTACCAGGCCCGGGTCGTGGGGGACAACCTGCTCGGGGGCAACCACCGGGCGGACTACCGGGCGATTCCGCGGGTCGTCTTCACGAACCCTGCGGTTGCGGGCGTGGGCCTCACGGAGGAGCAGGCGCGCGAGGCGGGCATCGACGTGCGCACCGCCTCGATGGACCTCTCCGAGACCGCTCGCCACGCCACCGAGGGCGGCGTGGGTGGGCACCTGCTGCTGGTCGCCGACGCCGCCCGCGGCGTGCTCGTGGGCGCCTCACTCGTGGGCGCGAACGCGGGCGAGCTCATCGGCGAGGCCACGCTGGCCATCCGTGCCGAGGTGCCCCTGGATGTCCTGGCCGACGTCGTGCATCCCTTCCCCACGTTCTCCGAGTCCTACGGCGTCGCGCTGGCGGCGCTCGCGCGCTGAGTGGTGGGGTGAGGTCGAAGCCACCGCCCCACCTCCGCACGGCACGACCGCCCGAGGTGCCAAGGATCACGCACACCTGCGGTGCGTGATCCGCGCCACCACCGCGCTCAGGCGCCCCACCGCCCGAGGTGCCAAGGATCGCGCGCACCTGCGGTGCGTGATCCGCGCCACCTCGGGTGCGGTCCTCCGCCCGTCACGGTGGGTGATGCGCCAGCGGGCGGCACGCATAACGGGCTCCCGTGTCGGGCACGGTGCCCCCAAGAGCGCACGCGATAGTAGGAGGCAGCGATGGATGAGCATCAGGCACCGCGAGCCACGCACACGCCGGCCGAGGGGACGCGCGGCGCCGCGACCGCGGGACCGGTGCCCCGGGGATCGACAGCGCGCAGCTATCGCACGGTAGCCAGCTTCCCGGAGTACGCCGGCGCGCAGACGGCCGTGGATCGGCTGTCAGACGATGACTTCCCGGCGGAGCACGTGGTGATCGTCGGACAGGGCCTGCGCAGCGTCGAGCACGTCACGGGACGTCGCGGATTTCTCCAGGCTGCGGGCTCGGGAGCCGCCTCGGGCGCGGTCCTCGGCGCGTTCCTGGGCGCGCTGTTCGGACTCTTCACCTTCTTCGATCTCCTGACATCAGCGCTGGTGCTGGCGCTGTGGGGTCTGCTGCTGGGGGCGGTCATGGGCGCCCTGCTCGGCCTGATCGGCCATGCCCTGTCGTGGGGGCGGCGCGACTTCTCCTCGGTGCGCACCGTGGAGGCGGAGCGCTACGACATCAGCATCGCGGCCGACCACGCCGACCACGCCGACGATGCCGAGCGGCGCCTCGCGCCGCGCATCTGACCGGTATCCGACTCGCGGATTCACCCGCGCCGGACCCGCATCAGAACCCGCACTCGACCCGGGGGCTCAGGAGGCGGTGGGCGGCTCCGGCAGATGCCAGTCGCGGGGCGCGATCAACGCGTTCGCCTCCGGCGGCCCCCACGAGCCGCGCGGGTAGATATGCGCCGGCGGCGGGTCGTCGAGGACTGGCTGCACCAGCTCCCAGGTGCGTTCGATGCCGTCGGCGCGGGTGAACAGGGTGCGGTCGCCCAGCAGCGCGTCCAGCAGCAGGCGCTCGTAGGGACCGACGAGCACGGAGGAGAAGGCGCCTTCGTAGGAGAACGCCATGCGGGCGCGGCCCAGGCGCAGCTTGGGTCCGGGCACCTTCGACAGGAACGACACCGCCACCCCGCCGTTGTCTGACAGGTCCAGGGTGAGGTGGTCGCGCACCGGGTCGATGGTGTCCATGTCCGCGAACAGGGTGAGGGGCGGACGCTTGAAGGCGAGGGTGACGGTCTGGCGGCTCTGCGCCATGGCCTTGCCGGTCCGCAGCAGGAACGGCACGTCGGCCCAGCGCCAGTTGTCGATCTCGACCCGGGCGGCGGCGTAGGTCTCAGTGGCCGAGTCCGCCGCCACGCCCTTGGCATCGCGGTAGCCCTCGTACTGGCCGAACACGACGTCGTCGCGGCGCAGCGGCTGGATGGACTCGAACACCTTCACCTTCTCGCCCAGCACCGGGTCGCCCGTCAGGGCGGTGGGCGGTTCCATGGCGATGATCGACAGCACCTGGAACAGGTGCGTGACGACCATGTCGCGCAGCGCGCCGGTGTGCTCGTAGAAGCCCGAGCGCGTGCCCACGTCGAGCGTCTCCGGCACGTCGATCTGCACGTGGTCGATGTGCGTGCGGTTCCACACCGGCTCGAACATGCCGTTGGCGAAGCGCAGCGCCAGGGTGTTCTGCACCGCCTCCTTCGCCAGGAAGTGGTCGATCCGGTAGACCTGCTCCTCGGCGAGGGTGGCGCGCACCAGCTCGTCCAGCGCGTGGAACGAGGCCACGTCGCTGCCGAAGGGCTTTTCGAAGACGACCTTGCCGCGCTTCGTCAGGCCGCTCTCGCCGAGGCCCTCCGTGATGGAGGCGAACGCCGATGGAGGCACCGACAGGTAGTGCAACCGACGGGCGCTCCCGTCGGCGCCCATGTCGCGCTCCAGCGACGCGACCCGCTGGCCCAGGTCGCGTGTCGAGCCGGCTGCGAACTCGCCGCTGCAGTAGCTCAGCCGCTGGGAGAAGCTCGTCCACTCCTGCCCGTCGATCTCGCAGCGAGCGAACTCGTCGACGGCCGCGCGGGCGATGCTGCGGAAGCCCTCGTCGGTGACGTCGCCGCGGGAGTTGCCCACCAGCCGCCAGCTGGAGGGCAGCAGCCGCTCCAGATGCAGGTGGTACAGCGCCGGCAGCAGCTTGCGCCTGGCCAGGTCACCGGTGGCGCCGAAGACGACGATGACGTGTGGCCCCGGGGCGCCGGTGGGATCGGCGGCGTGGGGACCGGCGGAGGTCTGGGGCACCGGGCGCCTCCTTCGGCTCAGATGGGCTCAGTGGACCACGGATGGTATGGGAACTGGAATGGAAGCGGCCCGGACCTTTGCAGGTCCGGGCCGCGGCATCCATCTCGTCGTCGTGCACTCGTCCGTACGCATCACCCCGATGGGGTGAGGGCACGTGGGCGGGTGTGACCAGCTCCCGCTGACAGCCGAGCCGGTGACGAGGATGGTTTCACTGAGGCTTCCGTGGTCCGGTTGGATGCCTCTCAACCGGGGAGGCCTAGTGCTTCATCACCTCTACGGTCACGCAATGATCAGAACTCATCTGGTGGACCACCTCCTTTCCGTCGTGCGGCAAGGATGACACCCCCATCAGCCCTCGGCAACCGGGGGCAACCGGTTCCTCGGGTCCCCGCCCCGGCGCTACGGTGGTCGCATGGTCCCGTTGCTCGACATCCCCGCCGTCCACCGCCGCCCCGCCGGGGTGGTGGCAGTCAGCGGGCCCGACCGGCTGTCCTACCTGCACTCGCTGCTGTCCCAGCACCTCGAGGCCGCGCCCGCCGGCACCGTCGCGGATTTCCTCTACCTGGACGCCAAGGGCAATCCCCAGGCGGAGGGCCAGGCCGTCGTCCGCTCCGGTGACGTCTGGCTGGTGACGCCGGCCGAGGTCGCGGCCGACTTCGCCGCGGCACTGGACCGCTTCCGGTTCCTGCTGCAGGTGGAGGTCGTGGACCGCAGCGGGGCCTTCGCGGTGGCAAGCGTGCGCGGTCCCGGGCCCGTGGAGGTGCCCGGGGCTCGCAGCGAGCCGATGAGCGCCGCGCCCCACGGCGACGGGGTGGTGCTGCGCCAACGCGACGGCGGTGCGGACCTGGTGGGACCCGCGAGCTGGGTGGAGGACAAGGTGGCGGGGCTGCTCGCGGACGGCATGGCAGAGGCCGACGCCGAGAGCTGGGAGGCCTGGCGCATCAGCAGCGGCCGTCCGGCGTGGGGACAGGACATCGCTGCCGGTCGCCGGGCGCAGGAGCTCGGTCTGCTGCCGACCCACGTCCACCTGCGCAAGGGCTGCTACCCCGGCCAGGAGTCGATCGCCAAGATCCACAACTTGGGCAAGCCCCGCCGCGCCCTCGCGGTGGTCGACTTCGAGGGCCCGATCGCTGCCGGCAGCGCCCTGACCGCGGCGGACGGCGCCGCCGCGGGCAAGGCCGGTGAGGTGACCAGCGCCGCCGCCCTCGGCAGCGGGGCGGTGGCCCTCGTCCTCGTGCCCGTGGACCGCGACGGCGGGGTGCCGAGCCAGGTCGTCACCGCCGACGGCGTGCGGGGACGGGTGCGCCAGCGCGTCGCTCAGGGCCTGGTGCAGCCGGGGGCGTGATCGCCCATCGCCCCTGCCACGGCGACGAGCTCCGGGACGGGTATCCCGGAGCTCGTCGGCACAGCATCGACAGCGTCGGCGCTAGTCGTCCTTCTCTGTGGAGAGCACCGTGAGGTCGGCGTCGAGCTCCACCTCGACGAAGCTGCCGTCCTCGAGCTGCACGTCGACCTCGTAGCCGGACTCGCCCTCGTCGGCGGCCTCGACGCCGATCACGGTGCCGCCGCCTGCGGCCTCCAGGGCGGCTGCGCCGGCCGCGTCTGCGCGCGGACCGGTGACCTGCTCGTCCTGCTCGTCCTGCTCGTCCTGCTCGTCCTGCTCGTCCTGCTCGTCCTGCTCGTCCTGCTCGTCCTGCTCGTCACCGTCGTCTTCGTCACTGTCGTCGTCGAGCTCCTCGCCGACGACCTTGAAGTCCTGGTCCAGCTGGACCTCCACCTGCCGGCCGTCAGCGAGGGTCACCTCGACCTCGTAGAAGCCCCCCTCGTCCTCGTCGCCGGCCTCGGTGTCGGTCACCTCGCCTTCCCCGGTGTGCTCCAGGGCTGCGGCGGAGGCCTGCTCCAGCTCAGTGCCGGAAAGGGCCACGTCGTCGCCGCGCGCGGCTGCCACTGCCACGGTCGCTCCTCCTGCGACCAGGGCGACCACCGCCAGCAGGCTGATCATCGCAATTCTCGTCTTGCCCATTGCTCGTGCTCCTCGTGTCGAGATCCGATATGGCGACACCGTAGGTCCCGACGCCTGAGAGACTCCTGAGAGCCCCTGCGGTCCACAAAGACTGGCGTTCACAAAGACGTGCCTGACCTGTGAACGAGGCCTCGGGTGGAGCGCTTCCGGCGGATCAGACCGGCAGCACGACCTCGAGGCGGGCGCCGCCCAGGGGACTGTCGGTCACCGTGACCCTGCCGTCGTGAGCCGCCACGATGTCGGCGACGATCGCCAGCCCCAGTCCGGCGCCGCCTGAATCGCGGGCGCGGGCATCATCCAGGCGGCTGAAGCGCTCGAACACCCGGTCCCGGTCGTGGGGAGCGATGCCGGGGCCGTTGTCGTCGAAGATCAACTCCGCCGTGTCGCCCCGCCGCCGAAGGCTTATGGCCACCCGTGTCCGGGCGTGGCGGCGGGCGTTCTCCACGAGGTTGCGGATCACTTGCTCGAGCAGAACGGGGTCACCGGAGATCTGCACGGGCTCAATATCGGCGCGTTCGATCCGCACGTTGGAATCTCCCGGGAACCTGCTGGTCACGATGCTGACAAGGTCGTCAAGGTCGACGGCGCGCTGTCGCAGCGTCAGCTGTCCGGAGTCGATACGGGCGAGCAGGAGCAGCTGCTCGGTCAGCTGCTGCATGCGCAGCGTCTCGGCGAGCAGGTCATCCCCGGCGGCGACACGGCCGTGCCGACGTGCCCCGTCGGCCTCCAGCTGGGCGCGCAGGCTCGCGATGGGACTGCGGAGCTCGTGCGCGGCGTCGGCGATGAACCGGCGTTGCCGCTCGCCGGCGGCCTCCATGCGACCCAGCATCGCGTTGAGCGTGCGGGAGAGCCGGCCGATCTCGTCGCGACGGACCGGCTCCGGCAAGCGCCGGTGCAGGTCGGTGCCGCTGATCGCTTCCGCCGCGGCCCTTATGGTTTCCACGGGCGCGAGGGTGTAGCCCACGATGACCCAGATCGCCACGGACAGGGCTGCGACCAGCAGGGGGAGCGCCGCCAGCCCGAGGCCGCCCGCCTCGGCCACAGCTTCGTTGACGTCTTCCAGCGAGACCCCCACGAAGGCGGTCACGGGGCCGCGTGGGGTGCGGACCGTTGCCGCGGCCAGCAGAAAGCCGCCGCCCTCGTCATGTTCGATCGGCACGTCGCCCACCTCGGTGACCCGGGTCTGCCCCTCAGGTGGACGAGTGACATCCAGCGCCAGCGATCCGGTGAGGTTGGCGCTCGCGGCGATGACCTCACCGTCGCGCACGACCTGGACGAAGGCCTCGTCCGAGTCGCCGACCGGCACGGGTCGCGTCAGCGTCCCCCCGGCGGCGAGGGTGGCCAAGTCGCGAGCGCGCAGCAGCGCAGTCTGGGCCAGGTCGTCGGTCAGTGCCGCACGCAGCGACAGGCCCAGCAGGATGCCGGCGACGAGCAGGACCACGCTGACGGCCAGCGCGGCCAACGCCACCATTCGTGTTCGCAGCGAGAGCGGAAGGCGGTCAGCCATCTGGTGCCGCCAGTCGGTAGCCGTGGCCGCGCACGGTCTCGATGAGCGCGGTGGCGAAGGGCTTGTCGACCTTGCGGCGCAGGTAGCCGATGTAGACCTCGACGACGTTGGCATCCCGGTCGAGGTCCGTGGCCCAGACGTGGCGCAACAGGGTGTGCTTGGAGACAGTCTGGCCGGCGTTGCGCGCCAGGTACTCCAGGAGGGAGAACTCGCGCGGGGTCAGCTCGATGAGGGTCTCGCCACGGCGGACGACGCGTGAGGCCGGATCGAGCAACAGGTCGCCGACCTGCAGCTGGACGGGCCGCTCGGGCGCACCGCGGCGCAGCAGCGCGTGGAGACGCGCGACCAGCACCACCATCGCGAACGGTTTGCGCAAGTAGTCGTCTGCCCCCAGGTCCAGGGCGTCGGCTTCGTCGTACTCGCCGTCCTTGGCGGTCAGCATCAGGATCGGCGTCCAGACCTCCTCCGCCCGCAGCCGCTTGCAGATGTCGTAGCCGCTGAGCCTCGGCAACATGATGTCGAGCACGATGGCGTCGTAGTCGCCGTGTCGCGCCTCGAGGTAGCCGTCCATGCCGTCGCCGGTGATGTCCACGGCGAATCCGTGCTCGGTCAGGCCCCGTGCGACCGCCTGGGCGAGGCGCTGCTCGTCCTCCACCAACAGCACGTGCACGTGCGTCGCTCCTCTCGCCATCCACGGCCATGGCCGTGGCGTCTCTCCTTTCCGCCTGCACGGAAGATGCAACTAGTGCAAGCAGGCTAATGAGTAAATCGTCCTTTCCCCTGACGTGGCGCAGCGGTACACCATGCGAGTCTGTCGGAGGAGCTCGTTCGCGTTCCCGGGAGGCGACACATGGCTGACGGCACAAGGCAGCGGGTGGCAGCGCGGGGTGCGCAGGGGATCGGCCCGCGCCTCGCCAGACGGCCTCGTCGCGGGCTGGTGCCGGCTCGCCGGCCGCCCGGGCAACCGGGCGCTTCGCCGGTGCCTGCGACCCGCCCGCGGGGCACCCTCACGGCTGCCAGACGGCTGTCGCGGCGCCATGAGCTCGTGACCGTGCTATTGGGCCTGTGGTTGATGATCGGGCTGTTCGTCGACGGTTGGGCGCACACCAACCGGGCGCAGCTGGAGACCTTCTTCACGCCGTGGCACGCGCTCTTCTACTCCGGCTTCGCGGCGACAGCGGCGTGGATCGCCTGGCGCATCATCAAGGAGCAGGAGTCGGGGCGCCGCGGCCGCGTCGCGGTGCCCCTCGGCTACGGGCTCGGGCTGGTCGGCGTGGTGCTGTTCGCCGCCGGGGGCTTCGGCGACATGCTCTGGCACATGGCGCTGGGCGTGGAGCAGAACATCGATGCCCTGTTCAGCCCCACCCACCTGCTGCTGTTCACCGGTATCGTCGCCATCCTGTCCAGCCCGCTGCGGGCGGCGTGGTCGGATGCGGCCGACGACCCGCGCCCGTCCCTGCGGGCCTTCCTGCCGGTGTTGCTGTCGATCACCCTCGCGACGGCGCTCGTGTCGTTCATGTTCATGTACTTCTCCGCCTTCACCGGCAACCCGGCCGATCAGAGCTGGGTGCACTGGGCCGCCACCCAGTCCGGCGACGGGTCCTTCGAGGTGCTGTCGATCGAGGAGGGCATCGCCCGGATCATGGCGACCAACCTGATCCTGCTCGCCCCGGTGCTGCTGCTGGTGCGACGCTGGCGGCTGCCGTTCGGATCCGTGACCGTGCTGTGGACGACCGTGGCCGTGCTCACCAGCGCCATCACGGAGTTCCGGTTCGTGTGGCTGATCGCCGCGGCGGCGCTGGGAGGCGTGGCGGTGGACACGCTGCTGCGACGACTGCGCGTGTCAAGTCGGCGGCCGCAGGCGTTGTGGTTCCTCGGCGTGGTCGCGCCGCTGCCGCTGTGGTCGGCCTACTTCGCCATCACGGCGCTGAGCGGCGGGATCGGCTGGTCGATCGAGCTGTGGGCCGGCTCGATCGTGTGGGCGGCGCTGCTGGGCGGGGGGCTGGCGGTGCTCTGCCAGCCCCCCGTGGCGCCGGCTGCTATGCCATCAGGTCGCGGACGACCCTGAGTGACTTCTCCGACTGCTCCTTCGGCTCGATGCTGCCGAAGACCGCCGCCACCTCACCCTGGCCGTCGACCACCACGCTCGAGCGCAGCACACCCTCGATGGTCTTGCCTTCCCGTACCTTCTCGCCCCAGGCGCCGTAGGCCTGGATGACGTCGCGCTCGGGGTCGGCGAGCAGCGTGTGCGGCAGCGCGTTCTTGTCGGCGAAGGAGCGGTGGCTCTCCACATCGTCGGGGGAGATGCCCACGACCGCGACCCCGAGGTCGGCGAACTCCGACCAATGGTCGCGCACGTCGCAGGCCTGGGCCGCGCACCCGGTTGAGCCGTCCTTGGGATAGAAGTACAGCACCACGGGTGCCCCGGCCTGGTCGCCCAGCGACCAGTCCTTGCCGTCTTGCGTCTGCAGGGTGAACTGCGGGGCCTGCTGGCCCACTTCGACCTTCATAAGTTCCTCTCTGAATGGCTTAGGCGGAGACGCTCGATGCGTCGGGCTCGTCGACGACGTGCACCCGCGATAGCGGCCCTGGAAGCACGACCAGCATGTCACGTGCGTGGCCGGGCCGCCCCATTGTCCGGGTCAGCGTCCGGGTCGCGGGCCGGGTCACGGGGTTGGGCTTTGGCGTGGAGCTCACCGGCCGCGCTGGGGTCCGGCAGTGGCGCTGGGGTGGGAAGGGGCTCCGGCTGCCCGGGATCGGGCACCGGAATGGGTCGTCCGGGGTCGGGCACCGGCGTGGGCTGGCCCGGGTCGGGCAGGGGCGTGGGCTGCCCGGGGTCGGGCAGAGGGCCGGGCATGGGGTCCGGCACGATGGGCTCTGATGCGTGGATGTCCACGGCGGTCACCTTCTCCTGTTGGGCTGCCGGTCGGCCTACCC
>Ga0209587_1001686_pt1 | contig 10219 bp, 9 predicted proteins | sample NGEPerD_2_FD_184512 | JGI IMG/M metagenome (GOLD analysis project Ga0209587, IMG submission 184512) | Arctic peat soil microbial communities from the Barrow Environmental Observatory site, Barrow, Alaska, USA - NGEE PermafrostL1-D... | ecosystem: Environmental > Terrestrial > Soil > Wetlands >... | reverse complement strand
GGAAAACCTTCATCAACAGACCAACCGACACCAGATCCGGCAACCGCCGATCCGACTCGGACTTCCTCCAACCGGTACGGGGCATGCCAACAAACTACACCCATGTAACTCTAATTGAACGGTATTGCCATTAGGCGGACGGCGACGTTATGCGCCCTGCCGCTCTGTTTCGGCTGGTCAGGCGCTTCCGGCGGGTGGTTCTGTCCGCATAATCCTGGGCGGGCCGGGGTCAACATCCCAGCGAATCGAGCCAGCCGATCAGAGACGCGTCCGAGGTCCAGTCCGGCAAGACGTCGGGGGTCAGTGGTTCGTAGGCATTCTCGATCGCTTTGCGTTTGGTTTCTGCGTCTGCGCGGGCGTAGATCTCGGTGGTGGACACGTCGGCGTGGCCGAGCAGGTCGCGGATGTAGATCAGGTTGACGCCGGCCTGGATCAGGTGCATCGCTCTGCTGCGGCGGAGCGTGTGGGGTGTGACCGACAGGCCGGGAGCCCAACCGGGGTCGCGTTCTCCGACGGCGCGCACGTGACGCGCCAGGAGCTTGGCGACCCCCGACCGGGTCAACCTGGAGTGGTTGGGTCCGTGGAACAGCGGGTCCGCGTCGGCGGCGAGGCCGGGATGCGGGTCGCGGCGTTCCAGATAGTCGGCGACGAGCCGGGCGGTCGGGCCCATCACCGGCACGTATCGGATCTTGGATCCCTTCCCGCGGATCACCACCGTCATCGGGTCGGCGCGGCGGATGTCGGCGATGTTGAGGTCACAGAGTTCTTGGACGCGGGCGGCGGTGTCGTAGGCCAGGGCGAGCAGGACGGTGTCTCTGACGGCGCGTGTGTTGGCCACGCCGGGTTCGGCGAGCAGTGCCTTGACCTCGTCTCCGGTGAGGTGTCCCAACTGTGGGGCTGCGGTGTTCTTGTGCCGGATCGCGAGGACCTGGGTGAGTTGGTCGAGCTTGTCGGGCTGTTCGACGGCGGTGTAGCGGCAAAACGACTTGATCACCGCGAGGCGCTGGTTGCGGGTGGCCCTCGAGCAGCCCCGCTCGGCCTCCAACCAGTCCAGGAACCGCAGGACCCGTGGTCGGTCGATGTCAGCCAGGCGCAGCTTCTCCGGCGGGATGCGCTCTGAGTCCCGCAGCCAGGTGAGCAGCAGTTTCATCGCGTCCCGGTAGGACGCCACAGTCCTCGGTGAGGCCGCGCGCTCCCCGGCCAGGTAGTCGGTGAAGAACTTCGTCAGCCAGCGCCCGGCAAGGTCAGGTGGCGGTGTGGGCCGCGGGTTCACGGCTGCTCCTGGGTTGGGGCGGGGATGACGTAGCCGAACCGGACTTGGGCTTTGGCGATCACCTCGGGGTAGGCGTCCGCGGTCAACCTCAGGTAGTACTGGGTGCCGCGAAGGTCGGCGTGGCCCATGTAGCAGGCCAGGTAGGGCAGCACCGTGGCCAGGTCCGTGCCGCCTGCGGCCCAGCGTCTCAAATTGGCCACGGCGAAGCCGTGGCGCAGCGAGTGGGGGTGCGGACCGCCGGTGAAGTGGGGGATCCCGGCGTCGGCCAGGTAGCCGCGGAACCGCATGTATGTCGTCGCCTGGTTGATCGGCCTGCCCGCAGCCCTGCTGTAGAACAGGTAGTCGCTGTCCTCGGGGGCGGGGTGCGCGGCCGCGGTGTAGGCCTCCAGAGTTGCAGCGAGCCGCCCGGTGATCGGGATGGTCCTGCCCTGACCGTTCTTGGAGTCGCGGATCCGCAGCGTCCCCGCACTGGTGTCCACGTCGGGCAACCGCAGGTTGAGCGCCTCAGAGATCCTCAGCCCAGCGCCATACAACACCCGGAACAGGGCCGGGTCGACCAGCGCCTTGTTCGAGAAGGAGGACATGGGCTGGGAGTCGATTGTGGTGAACAAGCGGCGTACCTCATCGTCGGTGAGCACATACGGCGGCTGGTGGCGCAGACGGACCGGGGTTGCAGCGGCCGGGGTGTAGGCGTCCCAGCCGATCCCTTGGGCGTGCCCGACCAGCTGACGCAGCGCCAACTCGTTGCGTCTGATCGTGGAGGACCGCAGGTGAGAGCCGTAGAGGAACCCCTCGGCCGCTTCTTTGGTGATCGACCCGTCAGGGTAGCCCTCACACCGACAGTAGTCAGCGAACTGGCGCAGGACCCGTTCTTGGACCCTGAACTTGTATCCACCGGCGTGGCGCGAGGCGACCAGGTCGGCGACCATGTCCGGCAGCGTCATCTCAGGCACCGCGCTCACCGGCCCCGGCCAGTTCGAGGACGTCTTCGACGTCCAACGCGCAATGCCGCAGCCGTTCGACGTCGAACCGCAGGTAGTAGGCTTGGGTCGTGTCGCTTGAGGCGTGTCCCAACACCGCCGATACCACCGGCATCGGTGCGCCGTTGCCGATCATGGCCACGGCCAGCGCGCCGCGCAGCGAATGCATCCCGCAGACCTCGTCGGGCCCGAACGCGATCTCCGCACGGGCAGCGTGCCGCGACAGCCGGGAGGCGACCGACGAGGCGCACCCGAACGTGTCGAACGGGTGGCGGTGCTTGACGAACACCTTCTGGCAGGCGGTTTCGGGGCGGCCGCCTGCGATGTAGTCGATGATCGCCCAGCCGACGTCGTCGAGCAGCGGCAGGCTCAAGGATCGGCCCGTCTTGTGCTGGACGATCGTGATCTGCTTGGCCCGCCAGTCCAGGTCGCCCAGCTCGAGTTGGCGCAGGTCACAGATCCGTAGGCCCAGCCGCGCGGTCGCCAGGATCATCGCGTAGTCACGTTTGCCGGTGGCCGAGGCGCGGTCGATCACGGCCAGCACCCGGCGGATCTCCTCTGCGGTCCACAGGTGCGGTTCGGATTCGTGGCGGACGTGCTTTTGCGGTGGCAGCCGGTCCGCCAGACCCTGCGGTGTCTTGCCCGCGGCGGCCGAGAAGGCCAAGAAGTCCGCCAGGCACGACCTCATGGCCGCGACGGTCTTGCGCCGCAGGCCGCGTTGGTGCACAAAGAAGCCCGACAAGTCCCGCACGCCGAGCGAACCCAAGTCGTTGACGCCCACCTCGTCCAGGTAGCCCAAGAACCGGCTGACCGCCTTGTCCTTGGCGATCATGGTCGCCTCGGCGTTGCCGCGCCCGCGACACCAGGCAAGGTAGTCGTCCCTGAGCCGACGGAACCTCGCGGGACAGCCGTCCTTGCGCGCGATGACCGACCGATCAACCTCAACCGTCCGGCCAGCCAGCGCCTCCCTCATCAACACCACCGGCCGACGGACCGCCTGGACATCCCTGTCCGTGACCGACTCCCGCAACGACCCCAACCTGACCCCAGTCTGGTTCGCGATGAAGTCGATGCACGCCCCCTCGCTCGCCGTGTCCAGGCCGCGTCCGGCCAAGAAGACAGCGAACCGGTCCAGCACGATCTGGTGGCGTCGGACCGTGCCCTCAGCCCTCCCGGCCTCGCGCAACACCGACAAGACATGGCTGACGGCGGCCCTGACATCTGTGTCTCCCATGAGAATCACCTCTGCATTCGGTAGTGGAATGAACAGAGAAGCGATTCTTCGCCGATACCGGCCGCGCCCGTCGTCGTCGGCCAGTCAACGCCGCCCCACCGGCTGGCTCGATTCGCTGGGATGTTGACCCCGGCCCGCCCAGGATTATGCGGACAGAACCACCCGCCGGAAGCGCCTGACCAGCCGAAACAGAGCGGCAGGGCACATAACGTCGCCGTCCGCCTAATGACGGTTATGGGGAATTCCCCATAACCGTCACTACTACGCTTCCGGGTTGATCGCTGCGGGGTGCGACGTCGTCACGGTCCAGCGGGCGCTCGGACACTCAAAGGCGACGACGACTTTGGACACCTACTCGCATCTGTGGCCCACCGCTGAGGATCGGACGCGAACGGCTGCCGATGGGATGCTGGCGGCGGCGTTGAGTCCTCCCAAGGACTCTCCAAGGACCTTGGAGGGCTAAATAGCCTCTGACCTGCGACGATGCGGCTGCCTACACATTGAAGCGGAACTCCACCACGTCGCCGTCTGCCATCAGATAGTCCTTGCCTTCCATTCTGACCTTGCCGGCCGCCTTCGCCGCCACCATGGTGCCCGCCGCGACGAGGTCATCGAAGGAGATGACCTCAGCCTTGATGAACCCGCGCTGGAAGTCCGTGTGGATCACGCCGGCCGCCTGGGGCGCCGTCCAGCCCTTTTGGATGGTCCAGGCTCGCGTCTCCTTGTAGCCGGCGGTCAAGAAGGTCTGCAGGCCGAGACTGGCAAAGCCCACTCGCGCAAGCTGGTTCATGCCCGGCTCCTCCACACCGACCGACGCCAGGAGCTCGGCCGCGTCATCCGGCTCCAGCTCGGCCAGGTCCATCTCGAGCTTGGCGTCGAGATAGATCGCATCGACCGGGGCGACCAGCGCGGACAACGTCGACTTCAAGGCGTCGTCGGTCAGCTGGTCCTCGTCGAGGTTGAACACGTAGAGGAATGGCTTGGTGGTGAGCAGTGAAAGCTCGCGAATCGCGTCGAGGTCGACTCCGGCAGCCGCACCAGCGGCATACAGGGTGTCCCCAGACTCGAGCACCTTCTGTGCCGCAATCGCGTTGTCCAGCAGGGGTTTCTTGTCCTTGTTGATCCGCGCGTCCTTCTCCATCCGGGGCACAGCCTTTTCGAGGGTCTGCAGATCGGCGAGGATCAGCTCAGTGTTGATCGTCTCGATGTCGCCCTCGGGACTGACCTCACCGTTGACGTGCACGACGTCGTCATCCTTGAACGCCCGGATCACCTGGCAGATCGCGTCTGCCTCACGGATGTTGGCCAGAAACTTGTTGCCCAGACCCTCACCCACGGAGGCGCCACGAACGATGCCGGCGATGTCCACGAAGGAGACCATGGCCGGCACCAGGCGCTGGCTGTCGAAGAGCTTGACCAGCACCTCGAGCCGGGGGTCGGGCAGCGCCACCACGCCGATATTGGGCTCGATCGTCGCGAAGGGGTAGTTCGCCGCGAGCACGTTGTTCTTGGTCAGTGCGTTGAAAAGGGTGCTCTTGCCGACGTTGGGCAGGCCGACGATGCCGATAGTTAGTGCCACAAGACGAGAAGTTTACTGCCTCAGGACCAACCTTTATGACGGCACGCGGTTCACGCAGGTCCAGGGGGGAACACATGTGGGCCGTCGCCGTGTCGGCCCCGTGACTGTCGGTGCCGTCTGCCACCGTGTGACACATGGAGATCTTGATAGCCGCTGTGGTCGGAGTGTTCATCGGGGCGTTGTTGGCATGGCTCGTGTCCCGTGTGCTGTTTGCCGGACACTCAGCCGCCTTGTCCACCGAGCGTGACCTGTTGCGTGAGCGGGTGATCGATCTGGAGGCTGCGGTCAGCGAGGACGCCCAGACCGCTACCTTGCTCGCACCCCTGCGTGATGCGCTGGTCCGTGTCGAGCATCAGGTCGGGACCCTGGAGCGCGACCGGGTCGCGCAGTTCTCCCAGGTCAGCGTGCAGCTGGCTGACGTCACGACCTCAACCCAGGCGCTGCGCTCCCAGACCGCCTCTCTGGTGGGTTCGCTCAACGCGTCCACGATCCGGGGCAGCTGGGGTGAGGTCCAGCTCCGCCGGGTCCTGGAGCACGCCGGCATGCTGGCGCGCTGCGACTTCGAGGAGCAGGTCAGTGCGGTGAGCAGTCACGACCGTGGGGTACGCCCCGATGTGGTCGTCCGGCTCCCCGGCGACAAATGCCTGGTGATCGACGCGAAGGTTCCGATGACCGCCTTCCTCAACGCCCAGGCCGACAGTATCGACTCCGCCGAGCGCTCGCGGCTTCTGGCGGCACACGCGATCTCACTGCGCGGTCACGTGGATTCCCTTGCGGCCAAGGCGTATTGGTCGGCCTTCACCAGTACGCCAGAGATGGTGGTCTGCTTCATCCCGGGCGATGCCATCCTCGCTGCAGCTCTTGGCGCCGACCCTGCCCTGTTCGAGTACGCACAGGCCCGGAAGGTGGTCCTGGCCTCGCCCGGAACCCTGCTCGCCCTGTTGCGCACCGTCGCCTTCACCTGGCAGCAGGACGCCCTGACCGCCAATGCGCAGCAGCTGCTCAAGCTTGGGAGCGACCTGTATTCACGTCTGGGCACCTTGGGCTCGCATGCCACCAAGTTGGGATCTTCACTTCAGAAGTCCGTGGAGAGCTACAACGCTCTGGTGGCCACGTTGGAGTCCAGGGTAATCGTGACGGCCCGCAAGATGCACGAGATCGGCCTCGCCGACACGGCACTGCCGGAGACCCCGCCGGTCGAGACCGCTCCTCGACCCTTGACGGCAGCCGAGCTGATCGTCGTTCCGGACGAAAGGGCCCACGTGCGTTCCGCGTGAAGCCGCTGCAGCGCCCTCACGTCTAGTGCAGTGAACCCATGTCGTAGCGAAGCCTGGTGGCCTCGATACCGGGCTTGGCCTTGAGGTCGCGGTTGAGCTCATGCGGCAGCGAGAACAACACGCTCTCCTCGGCCGCCACAACCGGCTGAACATCCTCATAGCCTCGCGCGGCCAGGAATTCCAGGACGTCACGCACCAGCACCTCGGGAACGCTCGCACCACTCGTGACGCCGACCGTGCCCACGCCGTCGAGCCAGGACGGGTCGATCTCATCGGCATAGTCCACCAGGTAGCCCGCACGGGCTCCGTGCTCCAGTGCCACCTCGACCAGCCGAACGGAGTTCGAAGAGTTGCGCGACCCCACGACGATCATCAGGTCGGTGTCAGGCGCCATCTGTTTGACGGCGAGCTGGCGGTTCTGTGTCGCGTAGCAGATGTCGTCGCTGGGCGGATCCTCTAGCAGGGGAAATTTCTCACGCAGCCGGCTCACCGTCTCCATCGTCTCGTCCACCGACAGCGTGGTCTGGGACAGCCAGACGACCTTGGCGGGGTCGCGGACCGTGACGTTGGCGACGTCGTCAGGACCGTCCACGAGCGTCACGTGATCGGGAGCCTCCCCCGCGGTGCCCACGACCTCCTCATGACCCTCGTGACCGATCAGCAGGATGTCGTACGCCTCGTCCGCGAAACGCACGGCCTCGCGGTGGACCTTGGTCACCAACGGGCAGGTTGCATCGATCGTCTTCAGCGAACGCGCCCTGGCCTCGTCATGCACGACTGGCGCGACGCCGTGGGCCGAGAAGATGACGGTCGCACCCTCGGGCACCTCCTGGGTCTCGTCGACGAAGATCGCCCCACGCTTCTGCAACGTGGTCACCACGTGCTTGTTGTGCACGATCTCCTTGCGCACATATACCGGTGGCCCGTAGAGCTCCAGCGCCTTCTCGACCGTCACCACAGCCCGGTCAACGCCTGCGCAGTACCCACGTGGAGCAGCGAGCAAAACTCTCTTTGTCGTCAAAGTCACCACACCATGTTAGGTCGCCTCCTAAAGTGACTGCCGTGAGCAGTCCCCAACACCTACCCGAGCGCGCTGCGGACACCACGGCCGAAAAACCCTGGCCGGTGCGCCTGCTCAGCATCAAGATCTCGGAATACGTCGACAAGATGTCGGCTCTGTGGGTCGAAGGGCAAGTGGTCCAGGTCAGCCGCCGTCCGGGACAGGCCACCGCCTACCTGACGTTGCGGGACGCGGACGTCGACATGTCGCTCAACGTCACCATCCGCACCGCCACGCTGGATGCCATGCCCGTGCCCCTGTCCGAGGGCGCACGCGTCGTCGTGCAGGCCAAGCCAACGTTCTGGACCAAGCGCGGCACTCTGAATCTCGATGCCCGCCAGATACGCCCGGTCGGGGTCGGAGAGCTGCTCGCCAGGCTGGAGCACCTCAAGCGCGTCCTGGCGTCCGAAGGGTTGTTCGACCGCGATCGCAAACACTCCATACCCTTCCTGCCCCGCAAGGTCGGGCTGATCTGTGGCCGAGCCAGTGCAGCCGAGAAGGACGTGGTGGAGAACGCCCGACGGCGCTGGCCCGCAGTCCAGTTCGAGATCCGGCAGGTTTCGGTCCAAGGGCCCAACACGGTGCCCGAAGTCAGCGCAGCCCTCCGTGAGCTCGATGCCGATCGACGTGTGGATGTCATCGTGATCACCCGGGGTGGAGGATCTTTCGAGGACCTGCTCCCCTTCAGCAACGAGGCCCTGGTCAGAGCCGTCGCCGAGGCCGTCACCCCCGTGGTGAGCGCCATCGGCCACGACGTCGACACCCCCCTGCTCGACTTCGTCGCCGACGTGCGCGCTTCAACCCCGACCGACGCGGCCAAGCTGATCGTCCCCGACGTCATGGAGCAGCGCGCCGCGATCCATCAGACGCGCCAACGGGTATGCCGTGCGCTGACCTCGCGCATCCACGATGAACGTCGCCTCCTGGTCTCCTTGCGCTCCAGGCCGGTCATGGCCGATCCGCGGGCCATGATCACCGCCCGGAGGCAGGAGCTCGACGCGCTCGCTGATCGATCCAGGCAGCGCGTCCTGTCGAACGTGCATCGCGCGGGTGACCAGATCGACCATCTGCGAGCACAGGTTCGGGCGCTCTCTCCGCTGTCCACACTCGAACGCGGGTACGCCGTCGTCCAGCACGCCGACGGCCGGATCGTCATGGATCGGGCAGACGTCGACCCGGACGAGCTCCTGAGGGTTCGGGTCGCTCGGGGCGACTTCGGCGTCCGGCCCGTCAGCCAACAGTCGTAGGGTGTCGGTGTGGCCGCCAAGAACCCTGGGACTCAGCCTCCGAAGACGGTTCCGTTCTCGAAGACAGCCGACTTCCCTGACATCAAGGACCTGACCTACGAGCAGGCTCGCGACGAGCTGATCTCGATCGTCGCTCAGCTCGAGGGCGGGCAGATCGGGCTCGAGAACAGCATGGACCTCTGGCAGCGCGGAGAGGCCCTCGCCGCCCACTGCAGCACGTGGCTCGACGGGGCAGAGGCAAAGTTGACCGCGCAGGACTGACCGATCGGGGTCAGCTCGCAGGTACCGGTTTCAGAGCCTCCGCGAACTGCGCCAGCTGAGCATAAGGTGCCGTCCCGCTCAGAACCGTAGAGAGCTCGATCGAGCCTGAACCCCTCGATACGAGGCTGCGCTGGACGGTCTCCCCGGAACTTAGCTCCTGCCACGTCGCTCCGCCCGCGGACAGGGTGCCCTCGGCCTTCCCGTGCGAGGTCTGCGCCGAGATCCACGCGTCCGTGGCCTGCTGCGTCTGGTCGATCGAGACGTAGTTGCCCTCGGGCGAGAGATACCCGGCATGCCATGTCCTCAGCCCGTCGCCGGCCGCGGCGAAACGCACGTTCGTGGCCTTCCAACCAGCAGGGAGCTGCGGCTGGGAGATTGCCCATGAGGTCTGGTTCCGCACCTGTCTGGCCACGGAGGCGACATCAACGGCCGGCTGGCTGATCTCACGGACCCGGGGCACCATGGCGAACCACACCAGCCCTGCGGCCATGATCACGACCATCGAGATGACCATGCTGCGCAGGTTGCCCAAGCCACGTCGGGCGGGCGGCTGCACGGCCGGGGCTGGCGCGGTATCGGGAACGCTCGTCGTACTCACGCTCCCATCGTCGCCGAAAGCCCACTGTTTGACGAGCCGCCCCTATCGCCTGTCGGCCCCGAAGGTCCCACCCTCCTCGATAGAGTCACCTCACCCAAACCATTGAGTCGGAGGATGCTGACATGGCGCGCGAACACATGCCTTCAGGACTGACATGAGTGGGCGCACGCTGGTGATCGGCGAGTCGCTGATCGACGTCGTCCAGCGCTCGGACGGATCCACCCAGGAACACGTCGGGGGCAGCCCGGCCAATGTGGCCGTCGGACTTGCCCGGCTAGGTCACGACATCACTTTCGCCACCATGGTCGGCGATGATGAGCGGGGTGACAAGATCGCCAGCCACCTTGCCGATGAAGGGATCTCGCTCACCCAGGGCAACGTCGGAGGACGGCCGACGTCCGTGGCAACGGCAACCTTGGACGCGACAGGCGCCGCGACATACAGCTTCAGCCTGACGTGGGAGCTTGTCGGGCAGCCGACGCTGGAGGGGCTCGCCCATGTCCACACCGGCTCCATCGCCGCAACCCTCGAGCCCGGCGCCTCGGCGGTCCTCTCCACGGTCCAGGACGCGCGACCCCTGGCAACCATCTCCTACGACCCGAACGTGCGCCCCGCACTGATGGTTGACCCGCATGAGGTCCGCTCCAAGATCGAACAGATCATCGGTCTCAGCGACGTGGTCAAGGCCAGTGACGAGGACATCGCCTGGC
>Ga0209587_1001685_pt1 | contig 10223 bp, 12 predicted proteins | sample NGEPerD_2_FD_184512 | JGI IMG/M metagenome (GOLD analysis project Ga0209587, IMG submission 184512) | Arctic peat soil microbial communities from the Barrow Environmental Observatory site, Barrow, Alaska, USA - NGEE PermafrostL1-D... | ecosystem: Environmental > Terrestrial > Soil > Wetlands >... | reverse complement strand
ACCGGAGCCACTCGTCGGCCCGCCACCGGAACCACTTGTCGGCCCGCCACCGGAACCACTTGTCGGCCCGCCACCGAAGTCACTGCCGCCGCGCCGGTCGATCTTCTCGACCTTGGCGGTCGCCCAGCGCAGAGACGGACCGATGTCGTCGGCCACGATCTCGACGACACTGCGCCGCTCGCCCTGCTCGGTTTCCCAGCTGCGCTGCTCGAGGCGTCCGGTCACCACCACCCGAGATCCCTTGGCCAGGGACTCGCCGACGTTCTCGGCCATCTCCCGCCAGCACACGACGTTGAAGAAGCTGGTGCGCTCCTCCCACTCCTGGGTCTGGCGGTTCATCCACCGGCGATTGACCGCGACGCCGAAGTTGGCGTTGGCCTGGCCGGTCGGCGTATAGCGGATCTCGGGGTCTCGGGTGATATTGCCGATGACGGTGATCGTGTTGTCTGCCATGGTTCCCTCCCTACGCATCCGCCGTCGGGGTACCCGCAGTCTTCGGCGGCCCGTAGACCGCCTCCGGAATGCGCAGCACCTTGTGGCGAATGACTTCGTCTGCCAGGGAGAGCATCCGATGGAGCTCATCCATCGCGACGGGCTCGGCCTTGGCCTGGAGGACGACGTAGTAGCCCTCCCAGCGGTGGTTCACCTCGTAGGCGAACCGGCGTTTGCCCCAGAAGTCGATGAAGCCGGGCTCGGCGCCCTTGGCCTTGATGACTTCGAGGTAGCGATCGACGGCAGACCGGATGGTCTCCTCTTCCAGGTCTGCGTCGAGGATGATCATGACCTCGTAGGGCCGCAAAGGCCTCTACCTCCTTTGGACCGCCGACGCTCCGGCGGGCTCCGATCGTCGCGGTCGGGACGCCGAGTCGGCGGGCCCTTGGCGGTCGGAGCAGGTTCGGTTGTGAAGTGCTCGAAGCTAGCAAACCTATCGGCGCAGAACCTACCGGCCGGGTGGGACAGTCAAGCAGGGCCGCGATTCGGCGGGCGCCGGTCAACCCGGCAGTGTGAGCTGGTCCTCCTGGTCCCCGACGCTCGGGTACAGATCGAGCGCCTCGGTCATCTGGTCGGTCATGTGGTACGTCTCGTCACTCGACGGGAACCGGCCCCGGCGCACGTCCTCGGCAAAACGAGCGACCGCGCCAACCGCCTCCTCCCCGAGCGACGCGTACCGCCGCACGAACCGAGGGGCGATTCGATCCTCGAGCCCGAGGATGTCGTGGTACACGAGCACTTGGCCGTCGCAGTGCCGGCCGGCGCCGATACCGATGGTCGGCACGTCCAGCGCGTCGGTCACCATGCGGGCCACAGCATCGGGCACGCACTCGAGGACGATCGCGAAGCACCCTGCTCCGGCAAGCGCCACGGCGTCCTCGACGATCTCGCGCGCCCCGTCGAGCGCCTTGCCCTGGACTCGAAAGCCGCCCAGTGCGTGGACGGACTGGGGAGTCAGGCCCAGATGGCCCATGACCGGGATCTCGGCATCGAGGATCGCGTGGACCGCATCGAGGCGTTTCCGCCCTCCTTCGAGCTTCACCGCCCCGGCTCCGGCCCGCACGAGCGCTGCCGCGTTGGTCACCGTCTCGGCACGCGACACGTGATAGCTCATCCACGGCAGGTCGCCGATGACGAGCGGGGCTGGCTGCGTCCGCGCCACCGCGGCGACGTGGTGCGCCATGTCGTCGATCGTGACCGAGAGCGTGTCGTCGTAGCCGAGCACGACCATGGCGAGGGAGTCCCCGACCAAGATCATGTCGACGCCGGCGTCGTTGGCGACTCGCGCCGACGGTGCGTCGTAGGCGGTCACCATGACGAGTGGCTCTCCGTCGCCCTTGCGAGCCCGTATGCCCGGCACCGTGACACGGCGGGCCGGGCGCGCGGCACCCTGGCCCCCGCACGGGTCCGATGCGTGACCGGTCACCCCATGGTCAGCCATCTCCGTACCTCCACCGTCCAGGGCACCCACGGCTCCCGGCAGCACCTATCAGGCTACCGGCTCCCGGCAGCACCTATCAGGCTACCGCGCCCGCTCGGCGCCCGTCCCGCCGGGACGGACTCGGATGCTCCCGGCCGGTGCCCGTCTCCGACACCGGTGAGCCGCGCCGATCACGCCCGAACGGCCGACATGGGTGGAGTGGGAGAAACGGTGGAGTGGACCGGGCCTACCGAGGATCGCCCGTGGTGTCGCCGGTCATCTCGTGCGGATACTGCGAGACGCACGAGATGCACCACCGCTCGACCTCCTCGAGGACCTGTCGCGAACCGGGCGTGTCCCACGTCTCCGGCGTGATGTAGACGCGCCGCACCTCGACGAGTGCGTCGTCGGGCGTCGCACAGTTCCCGCAGGATGGTTGCATCGACGGCGCCGACTCAGCTCGCGTGCCGACGGCCGAGCAGCTCGCGACGACCCAGGTGGTTCCAACTGCAGTCGACGCAGACCTCGACGATGTAGCACGCGAACTCGTCGACCGACGCGCCCAGCTTCTCGAGCTCACCCGGATAGCTGATGCAGCGGCCGTTGGCCCGTTTGAGCCCGTCGCCGTAGACGTAGGAGACGTGACGCACGTGAGCACCACTGCAGACCGGGCAGTTGCCTTCTGCCGGTTGGCCGACATGACGAGCCGCGCGGAGCAGCTCGGGATGCGCGTCGCACACATCGTGTTGCGCGACCACGCCCCGGCGGAGATCGGCCAACACCGCTCTTCGAGCAAGCGCGTAGTCGACGTGACGGGGCACAGGGCGAGTGTACGGGCTGGCTCCGTGTGGCTCGCCCCGCCTGCGGAGACCTGGATCCGGTCACGATCGTCGAATTGATATATCGACTCGATATACCACGCCGATATATCGACGTGATATAGTGCTTCGATACGCCACGGCGCCGGATACGTCCCCGGTCGCATCATCGGCGCGGCGGCGAAACGGGCCGCCGACCCCTCCCGGAAATGCTGGTCAGACATGCTCGAGCTCGCCATCCTCGGTCTCCTGAAGGATCAACCCCTTCATGGCTATGAGCTCAAGAAGCGGCTCGGCGAGAGCCTCGGCGTGCTCTGGGGCGTGTCCTACGGGTCCTTGTACCCGGCGCTGCGCCGCCTCGATCAAGGTGGCGCGATCGTCGAGGTCCCGCCCGCGGGCGGTTCGCCGAAGGCCGCCCGACCGAGCACGGGCTCGGTGACCGGTGACGTCGCGGCGGCGCGGCGGCGCCTACGCGGTCTGGCCGGCTCGGGGCGACGCACCCGCAAGGCCTACCGGATCACCGAGGCAGGTGAGGTTCGGTTCCTCGAGCTGTTCACCGACGACGCCGGATCTGATGAAGAGCGGGGCTTTGCACTGCGGCTCTCCTTGTTCGCCCACGTACCGGTCCAAGCCCGGCTCGCGGTCCTCGAACGGCGCCGCGCCGAGCTCGATACCCGCCTGGCAGCCCTACGGGCCGGTCGGACCACGACCGGGCGCGACCGCTACGCCCACTCGCTCGCCCAGCACCGGGCGCGCTCGATCGAACGTGACCTCGAATGGGTCGAAGAGCTCGTCGTGGCCGAGCAATCGGCCGCCGACGATGACAACCGAAAGGAACACATCGCATGAGCGGGAAGATCAAGGTTGCAATCGCGGGCATCGGCAACTGCGCGAGCTCGCTGATCCAAGGGGTCGAGTACTACCGAGAGGCCGACCCGGAGGAATCGGTACCGGGTCTCATGCACGTCGTGCTGGGCGGCTACCACGTTCGTGACGTCGAGTTCGTCGCCGCGTTCGACGTCGACGCCGCGAAGGTGGGCCTCGATGTCGGCAAGGCGATCTTCGCCAGCCAGAACAACACGATCCGCTTCGCTCCGGTCAACGAGCTCGGCGTGGCCGTCCAGCGCGGACCGACGTTCGACGGCCTCGGTACCTACTACCGCCAGACGATCGAGGAGAGCCCGGTCGGCGCGGTCGACGTGGCCCAGGCGCTGGCTGACTCGGGCGCCGAGGTCCTGGTGAGCTACCTGCCCGTCGGTTCCGAAGCGGCCCAGAAGCACTACGCCCAAGCATGCCTCGACACCGGCGTCGCGTTCGTGAACGCGATCCCGGTGTTCATCGCCAGCGACCCGACGTGGGCCGCGAAGTTCACCGAAGCGGGCGTACCCATCGTCGGTGACGACATCAAGAGCCAGGTCGGCGCCACCATCGTCCACCGGATCCTCGCTCGCTTGTTCGAGGATCGCGGGCTCGTGCTGGACCGGACCTACCAGCTCAACGTCGGCGGAAACATGGACTTCAAGAACATGCTCGAACGCGAGCGCCTCGAGTCCAAGAAGATCTCGAAGACGCAGTCGGTGACGAGTCAGCTCGACAACGGCATCGAAGCCGACGACGTCCACATCGGGCCGTCGGACCACGTGCCGTGGCTCGAAGATCGCAAGTGGGCCTACATCCGCCTCGAAGGCCGAAACTTCGGTGACGTGCCACTCAACGTCGAGCTGAAGCTCGAGGTGTGGGACTCGCCGAACTCGGCGGGGGTGATCATCGACGCGCTCCGGTGCGCGCGCATTGCCTTGGACCGCGGCATCGGCGGGCCGCTGCTCGGCCCCTCGGCGTACTTCATGAAGTCTCCGCCCGTGCAGTACCACGACGACGAGGCCCACCGGATGATCGACGAGTTCGCGGCCGGCACCTGAACCGGCCGGCGTGAACCGCGCGACCGTGAAACCCGCGGTCACACGCCCGTCGCTCTACGCTCGGACGGTGCAGAACACCGAAGCATGGGACCGGGTGGCCCGTCGCGAGCAGGATGACGGCGGCCCGTCGACCGACAGTGTCTCCTACGGCGCGGCGCTCCCGACCGAAGCCGAGCTCCGACTCCTGGGCGACGTGAAGGGCCGGCGGGTCCTCGACCTGGGTTGCGGCACGGGCCAAGCCGCGATCGCACTCGCCCGCCAGGGCGCGTCCGTCATCGCGGTCGACGGCTCGGCGGAACAGCTCGCAGTGGCGCGCCGGCGGGCGGCACGGGCCGAAGTACGGATCGAATGGCACCACGCCGATCTCGCCGACCTCGCGTTCTTGCGCGCGGACTCGGTCGACGTGGCGGTCAGCATCGACACGCTCGGGGAGTTGGACGACCTCGCCCGGTTGTTCCGCCAGACCCAACGCGTCTTGCGCCCGAACGCCGCGTTCGTGTTCTCCCATGAGCATCCGCTCGCGCTCATCACCGCCGAGGATCGCCCTGCCCCGGGGACGGTTCCGCACCCGAGCGGGCCGGTCACCGTCAGCCGATCGCTGTTCGACCCTTCCCCCATCACCGTGGAGCGCGGCGGCGAACCGGTCACCCTCTACCCCCGGACGCTCGCCGAGGAGCTCACCACGCTGCATCGGGCCGGGTTCCGGGTCGACGCGTTGATCGAGCCGCAGGCAACCGGCGACGGCCGACCAATCCTGCCCGCGGTGGTCATCTGGAAGGCGAAGAAGCAGGGGGCCTGAAGCCGGTGTCGGAGGACGCCACGGTGCATCGATACCGCGCGGTGTGCGAATGGCACGGAACCACCGCGGACGGATACGAGACCTACGACCGCACCCACGCCCTCTCGTGCCCGCCGGCGGGGACCGGCCTCGCGCTCAGCGCCGATCCGGCGTTCAAGGGCGACCCCGCCCACCTCAACCCGGAGCAGTTGCTCCTGGCCGCAGCGGCGTCCTGTCAGCTTCTGTCCTTCCTCGCCGTTGCCGCGCGAGCACGCGTCGTGGTGACCGCCTATCGGGACGACGCCGAGGCCGATATGCCGCACGACGCTCGGCCCATTCGCATCACCGCGATCCGGCTTCGACCGCAGGTCACCGTGGCCCCGGGCACCGACGAGGCGCAGGTGCACACGCTCACTCGGCTGGCGCACGAGCACTGCTTCATCGCCAACACGCTGGCCTGCGACGTCTCCGTGGAGGCGAGGGTCACGGTCGCCTGAGCGGGCCGGCGATCAGTCGGCGAGACCCTCGTCCCGCGCCCAGGCGAGCAGACGGGCCTCGGCCTCCTCGGTCGGGATCGGGCCCTCGTCGAGGCGCGCCTCGAGCAGAAAGTCCAGCGCCCGACCGACCTGGGGGCCCGGTTCGAGGCCGAGCAGCACCATGACCTGGCGGCCGTCGAGGGGCGGTCGGATGGCGTCCAGCTCCTCTTGGGAACGAAGCGTCGCGATACGCGCCTCGAGCTCGTCCATCCGTCGATCGAGCGCGGCCGCCTTTCGGCGGTTGCGGGTCGTGCAGTCGCAGCGCACCAGATGGTTGAGATCGTCGAGCAGGGGGCCGGCGTCGCGGGCGTAGCGACGAACGGCCCGGTCGGTCCACCCCATCGCGTAGGTATGGATGCGCAGGTGCAGGTCGATGAGCGCCACGACGTCGTCGGCGAACGTCTGGGGGTACCGAAGCGCTGCGAGTCGTTCCCGCGCCATGCGGCCACCGACCACCTCGTGGTGATGGAAGCTCACGCCGTCGGAACCGATCGACCGCGTCTTCGGCTTGCCGATGTCGTGCAGCAACGCCGCCAGCCGTACCAGCAGCTCGGGACGTGTGTTGCCGACGACCGCAATGGTGTGCGCGAGGACATCCTTGTGCTGGTGGATCGGGTCCTGTTCGAGCTGCATCGCGTTGAGCTCGGGCAGGAACTCATCCGCCAGCTTGGTGGTCGAAAGGAACCACAGCCCGGCGGCCGGTTCATCGACGACCAACAGCTTGGAGAGCTCGTCGCGGATGCGCTCGGCGCTCACGATCTCGAGACGGTGGGCGTGACGGTGCACCGCCTCCACGAGCTCGGGCTCGGGCTCCAGGCCGAAGCCGGCGATGAACCGCGCCGCCCGCATCATCCGCAGTGGGTCGTCGACGAACGACACCTCGGGCGTGAGCGGCGTGCGCAATCGGCGCGCCGCGAGGTCCGCGATCCCGCCGAACGGGTCGACGAGCTCAGGATCGGGCAGGCGGAGCGCCATCGCATTGACGGTGAAGTCCCGACGCGACAGGTCCGTCTCGATGTCGTCACCGAACCTGACCTCGGGCTTGCGACTCTCCGGCCGGTAGATCTCGGTTCGGAACGTCGTGATCTCGAGGCGCGTGCCGTCCACCTCACAGCCCACCGTTCCGAACCGCTGACCCTGGAGCCACACGGAATCGGCCCAGCCGCGCACGAGCCGCTCGATCTCATCGGGACGCGCGTTGGTCGCGAGGTCGATGTCGGTGTGGGACTGTTCGAGCAGAGCATCGCGAACGCTCCCGCCGACCAGGTAGCACTCGTAGCCCGCGTCCACGAACAGTGACGCGGCGCGAGGTACGGGGGAGTCACCTTCCAGCAGAGATCGCAGTCGGGGCGGGACGATGCTCACCGCTGCATTCTCGCCTGCCGGAGCAGGCGGACCCGAACCAATCCCGCCCGACACTCGATATCGCGGTGGTACCGTCGACATCGACCACAAGGAGTCGCGAGCATGGATCTGGGTTCGGCCGAGACCTGGCGTTGGATCTGGGTCGGCGCCGTCGTGTTCTTCGCGATCGGCGAGCTCCTCGCTCCGGGGACGCTGTTCCTGCTCTCGTTCGCGGTCGGGGCCGTCGCCGCCGCGATCCTGGCCTTCGCCGGCGCCGATATCCCGTTCCAGTGGCTCGCGTTCGTCGTCGTCAGCGCGGGTTCCCTCGCGCTGCTCGTCCCGATCGGTCGGCGACTCGACCGCACTGGCGAGCGCCAACCGGTCGGCGCCACCCGCTGGGAAGGTCGTGACGCCGTCGTGGTCGAGCCGATCGCGGCCGGGCTCCACGAAGCCGGCATCGTTCGGGTCGACGCCGAGAGGTGGAGGGCCGAGAGCGACGACGCTCACCCGATCGAGACCGGCGCGACCGTGCGGGTCGTACGGGTCGAGGGCACTCGCATGGTCGTCGAGCGAACGTCGACCCCCATTTCGCACCCGCCGGCCTGACCGGCACCAAGGAGCCACAGATGGCCGTCGTCATTGTTCTCGCCGTTGTCGCGTTGCTCGTCCTGCTCGTCGCGGCGAAGAGCATCCGCATCGTCCGTCCGTACCAGCGCGGCGCGGTCGAGCGCCTCGGCCGCTACAAGCACACGGTCGATCCCGGTCTGCGGATCATCGTGCCGTTCGTCGATCGTCTCCTGGTCGTCGATATGCGCGAGCAGGTGGTCGACGTGCCCCCGCAAGAGGTCATCACCGCCGACAACGTTGTCGTGGCCGTCGACGCGGTCGTGTACCACGAAGCGACGGACGCGCGGAGGCTCCTCTACAACATCGCGAACTTCCAGCTCGCGGTCACGAAGCTGGCGCAGACGAACCTGCGCAACGTCATCGGTGACATGCAGCTCGACGAGGCGCTCACGTCGCGCGACACGATCAACATCAAGCTGCGCGAGATCCTCGACGACGCCACCGACAAGTGGGGCGTACGGGTGGTGCGGGTGGAGATCCAACGCATCGACCCGCCGCCTGACGTCGTCGACTCGATGCACCACCAGATGAAGGCCGAGCGCGAGCGTCGCGCGGTCGTGACCGAAGCGACGGGCGTGCGCGAAGCCGACATCACCCGAGCCGAGGGCGAGAAGCAGGCGGTAATCCTCGGAGCCGAGGGCCAGAGACAATCGATGATCCTGCGGGCCGAGGGTGAGGCCGGCGCGGTCGAACGGCTGGCCGACGCCGACCGCTACCGCCGGCTCACCGTGGCCGAGGGTGAGGCCGGCGCGACCCGCGCGGTCTACTCCGCGATCCATGACGGCGGGCCCACGCCGGATCTCATCTCGATCAAGTATCTCGAAGCGCTCGGTGCGATCGCCGACGGACAGGCAACCAAGATCTTCCTGCCGGCGGAGATGGCCGGCCTGTTCGGCGCGGTCGGCGGGCTCGCGGAGATGCTCAGCTCCGCGGCGGCGCCGGCCGCGACATCAGCCGTCGAACGCAACGGCGGCGGCGCGGGCGACGAGATACCGGGAATTCCCGGCTCAGGGTCCACCACAGGATAACCCGCGAGGGGTAGTCTGCGTGTGTGGAGCTGACGGGCGAGGGTCTGGCGGGGTTCTTCGAGGTGGTGGTGCCGCATCTGAATGAGCGGCAACGGCGCGTGGTCGGGGGTGCGATGGCCGAGGCGTTGGGGCGTGGGGGTCAGACTCGTGTGGTGGAGGCATCGTTGATGAGTTCGTCGACGATCGCGAAGGCCGTCGCCGAGGTTCGGGCTGGGGTGGAGCCCTCCGATCGTCAACGTGTGACGGGTGGTGGCGACCGGCCGGCGATCGACAAGCAGCCTGGTCTGCTCGAGGCGCTCGACGAGTTGGTGCATCCCGACACGCGTGGGACGCCGATGTCGGCGTTGCGGTGGACGCTCAAGTCGACGTATCAACTCGCACGTGATCTCCAGGCCCGGGGGTTCCGGGTCTCGGCCGAGTTGGTGCGCCGCTTGTTGCACGACATGGGCTACTCGTTGCAGGCCCCCGCGAAACAGAACGAGGGCAGCGCCCACCCGGATCGTGACGGCCAGTTCAACCATCTCAACGCACTCGCGGGTGAGCGGCTCGCGTCGGGTGACCCGGTCATCAGCGTGGACACGAAGAAGAAGGAACTGATCGGCAACTACGCCAACGGTGGCACCGAGTGGCACCCTGGTGGTGAGCCGACCCGCACCAACGTGCACGACTTCGCGGACCGGGCACTCGGCGAGTTCGCGAAGGCGATCCCGTACGGGGTCTACGACATCGCGAACAATCAAGGTTGGGTCAACGTCGGTGACACCGCAGACACCGCCGAGTTCGCGGTGAACTCGATCCGGTCCTGGTGGAACACACTCGGCAAGGAGCGGTTCCCTGACACGACCCGCCTGATGATCACCGCTGATGCCGGAGGCTCCAACGGCTACCGGGTCCGCGCGTGGAAGTGGCACCTCGCCCAACTCGCGGCCGAGACCGGCTTGGAGATCACGGTGTGTCACTACCCGCCCGGCACGTCGAAGTGGAACAAGATCGAACATCGTCTGTTCAGCTTCATCTCGATGAACTGGCGGGGCCGGCCCTTCACCGACATCCGCACCATCGTTGAGCTCATCGCCGCGACGACCACCGAGACCGGCCTCACCGTCCAAGCCGCCTACGACCCCGAGTGGTATCCCAAGGGAGTCAAGATCACCGACGCGCAACTCACCGCGATCCCTGTCACCCGCCACGACTGGCACGGCGAATGGAACTACACCATCGCACCCACATGAACCTCGCGATCAAACCCGCGGCGGGCCCT
>Ga0209587_1001684_pt1 | contig 10237 bp, 8 predicted proteins | sample NGEPerD_2_FD_184512 | JGI IMG/M metagenome (GOLD analysis project Ga0209587, IMG submission 184512) | Arctic peat soil microbial communities from the Barrow Environmental Observatory site, Barrow, Alaska, USA - NGEE PermafrostL1-D... | ecosystem: Environmental > Terrestrial > Soil > Wetlands >... | reverse complement strand
GACCACCTTGGGCATGGACCTGCTGGCCAACTTCCTGCGCTCGCTAGGAGTCGCGCCCACCGCCGTCCCCGCCGCCGTCTGAGTCCGCTCCGGCATCCGGATCCTCGGTCGGCTCGGTCTCCTCGGTCTCCTCGGGGGTCGGCGTCGGCGTGGGCTCCGTCGTCGGCTCGGGGGTCGGTGTGGGCTCCACCTGCTCCGGTCCCCGGCTGACGCGCAGCGCCACGGTCGACCCGATGGCCACCTCGCTGCCCGCCTCGGGCGTTTGGGAGATGACGCGGCCCTCCTGGATGTCCTCGCTGAAGGCGTCGATGCGATCGATCTGCACGCACGGCGGCGTCGGGCAGGCGTTCTGCAGCAGGCTGACCGCGTCGTCGAAGGTGCGGTCCACGGCGCTGGGCAGGGTGACGGTGGCTGCCCCGCTCGAGACCGTGAGGGAGACCTCGAAGCCCTGCGGCACCTCCGCTCCGGGATCGGGATCGGCGCCCAGGACGATGCCCTCGGGCTGGTCCTCGGAGGGCTGCTCGGAACGGGGACCGATGGAGAAGCCGTCCTCGCGCAGGCGCGCCTCGGCCTCGTCGACCGGCAGACCGACCACCTCCGGGACCGCCACCAGCGGTGGACCGGTCGACATGGTGATGTTGACCGCGGCGCCCTCGGGAGCCAGAGACAGCGGCTCGGGATCCGTGGCGATGACGGTGTTCGGTGGCGCCTCGGGGTCCTGGACCTGCTCGAGGGTGCCGATCGTGAAGCCCTGCGCCCGCAGCAGCTGCGAGGCGGCGTTCAGGTCCTGCCCGACGACGTTTGGCACCTGCAGCTGGTTGACCGTCTCGGTCGTGAGCAGGCGCGTCAGCAGGAAGCCGGCCGCCACGAACACCGCCAGCAGCAGCAGCGCCAGGATGGCGTAGCCGATCCCGCGGCTGCTCCTCGTGCGCTCCTCGGTGACGTAGCGGTCGCGTTCGAGCGGTGGCGCCGTGGGCGACGGGGCCGTGCGGTCCCGCTGCAGGGCGCGCGTCTCCTCATACACCACCGGTGGCGGCGCGGGGGCGGCCACGCCCAGCCCAGCCGTGGCACGCTGCAGATCGGCGCCGAACTCCCGCGCCGTCTGATAGCGATCGTCCGGTGCCTTCGCCATGGCCTTGAGCACCACGGCGTCGAGCTGCGGGCTGATCGCATCGTCATAGGCGCTCGGGGTGACGGGCGCCTCGGAGACGTGCTTGTACGCGAGGGCCACCGCCGAGTCGCCGGTGAACGGCTGGCGCCCGGTGAGCATCTCGTAGAGCACACAGCCCAGGGCGTAGACGTCGGTGCGGCGATCCACGGGGGCACCCTGGGCCTGCTCGGGCGCGACGTAGGCGGCGGTGCCGAAGACCGCGGCCGTCTGCGTGACCGTCTCGGCGTTGACCGCCCGTGCGATGCCGAAGTCGGCGACCTTCACCTGCCCGTCGTCGCTGATCAGGATGTTGCCGGGCTTGACGTCGCGGTGGACCAATCCCCGCTCGTGGGCGTAGTGCAGTCCCAGCGCGGCATCGCCGGCGATCTCAGCGGCGCGCTCCGGCAGCAGCTGCTCCACGCGCAGCACGTCGCGCAGCGAGCGACCGGACACGTACTCCATCACGATGAACGGCCGGGCGTCGTCCTCCCCGGTGTCGTAGACCGCCACCACGTTGGGGTGGTTCATGCTCGCCGCCGCCTGCGCCTCACGGCGGAAGCGAGCCAGGAACGCCGGATCGCTGGCGTAGTGAGCATGCAGGATCTTGACCGCGACCTGGCGGTCCAGCACGAGGTCGGAGGCCAGCTCCACTTCCGCCATCCCGCCCTGGCCGATCAGCCCGCGCAGGGCGTAGCGGCCGGCGAGGATGCGGCCGTTGGCGCCCTGCAGCGGTGTCGTCTCGTCCATCGGGTTTCCTCGCGTCCTCTCAGCTTGGCGATCTGCGCAAGCACCGGTGCACTATCCGGCGGCCAGTGCCGCATCCATGACCTGCCGGGCGACCGGAGCGGCCAAACGGCCGCCCGTGGCCTCGTCCCCCACGCCGCCGCCATCCTCGATCACGACGGCGACGGCGATCCGCGGCTGGTCTGCGGGGGCGAAGCCGATGAACCACACCGTCGGCTGTCGGTCGCCCCCGACCTCCGCGGTGCCGGTCTTGCCGGCCACGCGCACCCCGGGGATCTGCGCGCGGGTGCCACTGCCGCGCTCGACCACGCCGACCATCATGTCGGTCAGGGTCGCAGCCGTCTGCGAGGACACCGCTTGGGCGTCGTTGCGACCCGTCAGGCGCAACGGCTCCGGTGGGAACTGGCGGATGATGCGCCCGGCGACGTCCTCCACCTGGGTGACGATGCGCGGGCTCATCAGCACCCCGTCGAAGGCGATGGCGCCCGCCACCATCGCCATCTGCAGAGGGGTCGCGCGCACATCGCGCTGGCCGATCGCCGACTGCGCCGTCGACGGGACGTCCAGCTCCTTGGGGATGCGGCTCGGTTCCAGCCGCGGCAGCCCGAAGTCGAACTCCTTGTTGAAGCCGAACGCCTCCGCCTGCGCGATCAATGCGTCCGCGCCCAGCCGCACGCCCAGGTCGGCGAAGGTCGTGTTGCAGCTCACCTCCAGGGCCCGCGTCAGGGTCAGCGGGTTGCCGCCGTTGCACAGACCGCCGCCGAAGTTGCCGATGTCGGCGGTCGTCTGCGGCACGTCGTAGGTGCGCGGGTCGGGGAAGGCCTCGTCCGGGCTCAACCCGCTCTCCAGGGCCGCGGCGGCGGTGATCACCTTGAACGTGGAGCCCGGAGGATAGGTCTCGCGCACCGCACGGTTGCGCAGGGGCCCGGCAGGGTCGGCGTTGAGGCGCTCGTAGGCGGCCTGCACGGCGGCGACGTCGTGGCTCGACAGCTCGTTGGGGTCATAGCTCGGGGAGGAGTAGAGGGCCAGGATGTCACCGGTGCCGGGGTCGAGCGCCACCACTGCGCCGCGCAGCTCGCCGAGCGCCTGCTGGGCCGCCTCTTGCACGGGCTGGCGCAGGGTGGTGATGACCGTGTCGCCCTGTCGTTCGCGACCGGCGAGCAGGTCACCCAGGTTGCGGGCGAAGGTCTCCGGCGCGCTGCCCACCAGGTACTCGTTGAAGGACTCCTCCAGCTCGGTGCGGCCGTACACCACCGAGTGGAAGCCGGTGACGTGGGCGTACAGGGGACCCCGGTCGTAGCGGCGCAGGAAGCGCAGCCGACCGTCGGTCTCCTCCACGCGCGCGATCTGCACCTCGGCGGCCTGGCCCTGCGCCGGCGGGCCCTGCGCGATGATGGGACCGCGGCGCGTGGCGTACTCGCGCACCAGGCCGCGGGAGTTGCGGGTGTCCTGCGCCAGCGACTCAGCCTGGATCACCTGCAGGTAGTTGAGGTTTATGAAGAGCGCTGCGAACAGCACGAACATGGCGGCGGCCACGCGCCGGATCTGGCGCGTCACGGGCGCCCCGCCTCGGCCTGCGGCTCGGCCGACACGCGCAGCAGCAAGGCCAGCAAGATGTAGTTGGCCAGCAGCGATGAGCCGCCGTAGCTCATGAACGGCAGCGTGAGGCCGGTGAGCGGGATCAGCCGGGTGACGCCGCCAAGGATCACGAACACCTGCAGGGCGAACACCACCGTGAGACCGGCAGCCAGCAGCGTGCCGAAGTCGTCACGGGCCCGGGCGGCGATGGCGAAGCCACGACCGACCAGCAGGAAGTAGGCCAGCACGATCGCGGTGGTGCCCAGCAGCCCGAGCTCCTCGCCGAAGGCGGAGAAGATGAAGTCGGTCTGCACGTCGGGGATGAAGTCGGGGCGCCCCTGGCCCCAGCCCACGCCGAACACCCCGCCGGTGCCGAGCGCGAACAGGGACTGCGCCAATTGGTAGCCGGCTCCCTGCGCGTCGGCGAAGGGGTCGAGCCAGATCGCGATACGCGACCGGACGTGCGCGAAGGTGGCCCAGGCGAAGTAGGCGCCCACACCGAACAGCAGGGTGCCGGCCACCAGGTAGGCGAGTCGCGCCGTGGCGATGTAGAGCAGCACCACGAAGATGCCGAAGAACAGCAGCGACAGCCCCAGGTCCTTTTCGAACACCAGCACGGCCAGGCTGACCGCCCAGGCGATGAAGACCGGGGCGAACGCGCGCGCGGGCGGCACCATGAACGGTCCGACGCGGTTGGTCGCCACCGACAGGAGCGCGCGCTTCTCCGCCAGGTAGCTCGCGAAGAACGCGACCATGCCCAGCTTGGCGAACTCGCCGGGCTGGATCTGGAAGCCGGCCGCCCGCAGCCAGATGCGCGCCCCGCGGATCTCCACGCCGAGCCCCGGCACCAGCGGCAGCAGGAGCAGCACCAGGGCGCCGAGGCCCATCACGTAGCGGTAGCGGTCCAGGGCCCGGTGGTCGCGCAGCACCACCAGGGTGACGCAGAACGCCGTCACCCCGACCAGCGTCCACACCGTTTGCAGCGGAGCGAGGCTGGTGCCCTCGGCGAAGTCGATGCGCCGCACCATGACCAGGCCCAGGCCGTTCAGCAGGAACCCCAGGGGCAGCAGCACCGGGTCGGCGCCGCGCGCGAGCTTGCGTGTGACCAGGTGCGCGGCGCCGGCCAGGGCGAGCAGCGCCCCGCCGTAGGGCAGCAGGCCCGCCGGCAGCACGGGTTGCTGTGACAGCCCGACGAGCGCATACGCGCACAGCACGATGATGACGGCGAGCAGCAGCAGACCGAGCTCGCTGTTGGCCCGCGCACGGTTGGCGGCCGTCCGCGCCGTGGCGGTGGTGGTCATGGCGAAGGCACCCGAGTAGCCCGCGGGACGGCCTCGCCCGATGTGGCGGAGGGGCTGGGGCTGGTCGTCCCGGACGCGGGTTGCTCCGGCGTTTCGCGTTGCTCGACGTCGGTGCGGTAGTCCGCGATCGTGCGCCGTGCCTCCGTGAGGCTGCCGACCGTAATGCCCTCGGCGAGGGCGTTCTGGAAGCGTGGCTGCAGGTCGTCCACGGCCACGTCGCTGGACTCGGTCAACCAGTACAGCCGCAGCGACGCGACCTCTTGCGGCAGGCCGTTGTAGACGGCCACGCGCCCGTCGGCCACGCCCACGAAGTACGTGCGCGACAGCACCAGCCACCCGGCCGCGGCGACCACGCCGACCAGCACGAGCACCGCCAACCCGCCCGCGGTGGCGCGCTTGGCACGGCTGCGGCGTCGCGGGGACGCGCTCGCGGGCGCGGTGCCCTGGCGGTCGCCGTAGCGACCCATGGAGGTGGCCCAGTCGTCGTTGTGCTCGTCACGGGTGCGGATCTGGTGCACGTCGCCGTTGGGCACGGCGGCCCCGCCACGTGCCAGGTCATCGCGTGCCAGGTCATCGCGTGCCAGGCCATCACCTGCCAGGTCCTGGGTCGGGTCGGTCGCCTCTGGCGGCGCGGCGATGGCGCCCCCGCCCCCCGTTCTGCCGGCGCCGGCGGGCGTCGTCACGCCGGGACGCGGCGCAGAGCTGCCGCCGCCGCGGCGACCCGGCTTCACGCGCAGCAGGACGACGGTGATGTTGTCCGGCCCTCCGGCGTCGATGGCGGCGCCGAGCAGGTGCTCACAGGCCTCCTGCCCGTCGGCGGTGGCGCTGAGGATGTCGGCGATGGTGTCGTCGTCGACCGGCCCCGACAGCCCGTCGGAGCACAGCAGCACCTGGTCACCCGGCTGCAGCACGATCGGCGGCAAGGTCTCCACCTGCACCTCGGCGTCCACGCCGATGGCGCGGGTGATGACGCTGCGCTGCGGGTGCGTCGCCGCCTGGTCGCGTGACAGCCGACCCTCCTGGATCAGCTGCTCCACCAGGGTGTGGTCGGTGGTCAGCTGCGTGATCCGCTCGCCCAGCCGCAGCAGGTAGGCCCTGCTGTCGCCGACGTGGGCGACATGCAAGCCACCATCCCGGACCAACACGGTGGTCAGGGTCGTGCCCATGCCCCGGTAGTCGGGGTTGGCGGTGGCCTCGCTCACGACCGTGGCGTTGGCCTGTCGGATCGCGCTGACCAGGGCCGCTTCGGCAGCCTCCGCGTCGGTGAAGTCGACTCCGTCGAGGTGTTCGATGGGGCCGACGGCGGTCTTGGACGCGACCTCGCCGGCGAGGTGCCCGCCCATGCCATCGGCGACGGCGAACACGGTCGCGCCGCGGTAGTAGTTGTCCTCGTTGCCCTCCCGCACCAAGCCGACGTCGGAGGCGGCGTAGGCGCTGATGCGCAGCGCGGTCATCGGCGCACCTCCACGACGGTGCGGCCCACGCCCAGCTGGTCGCCAGGGGCGATCGGCGTGGGTGCGGTGACCTTCACCTGGTTGAGGAAGGTGCCGTTGGTCGAGCCGAGGTCGCTGACCACCCACTGGCGGCCGTCGTGGGAGATGCGGGCATGGCGATCGCTGACGTAGGGGTCGTCGAGCACGACCGTCGCCGACGACGTGCGCCCGAAGGTGATGTCGTCGCCGTCGAGCCGCAGCACCCGTGGTCGCCCGCCGGCCAGGTGCACCACCAGCTCACCCGGTGCGGGCGTCGCGCCGCTCCGACCGCGCCGGCGCCGGTCCGGGCGCGGCACCACCGGTGCGCTGCCGCGTGCGGCCAGGGGCGAGCGCGCGGGCCGGCCGGCGCGAGCCGGAGGAGCCGCCGTGCGGACGTCCCGCAGGATGACCCGGACGGCGCGGGCGACGAACACGTACAGCAGCAGCAGGAACAGCGCCTGGAGGAGCGTCAGGATGATCGGCGGCATCCCCTGCGCCCTAGCGTTCGAGGGAGAACGACAGGCGCACCGAGCCGAGCTCCAGCTCGTCGCCGTCGGACAACCTGGCGTAGTCGCGCTCCGCACCGTTGACGCGCACGCCGTTGGTCGAGCGGAGGTCTTCGATGACGTAGTCCTCGCCCTCGCGGCGGATGCGGGCATGGCGCCGGGAGACCGACGGGTCGTCGAGCGTCACGTCGCAGTCGCTCAGGCGCCCCAGCAGGGTGGTCGTACCCAGGCGGTGGCGTCCGCCGGCATTGCCCTGCACGACCAGCACGCCCTGGGCTGTGGTCCCGGCCGTGGGAAGGATCTGGGTCCGGCCCGCCATCTCCGCCCCGGAGGCGCGCGCGGCCGGGCTCGAAGCGGGCGCCGGCACCGCCGGCACGACCTCGCCCGGGCCGGGCTTGGCATCCGGCAGGGCAGCGGGCTGCTCCGGAGGTGTGGCGGGATGGGCGCCCGCTCCCTCGCCGGCTTCGATCTTGCCGCGTAGCTCGTAGGTGCCGACGCGGATGGTGTCGGACACCCGCAGCTCGATGCGCACGGGGCCCTGCAGCCGCCAGCCGTTGTCATCGGCGGTGCGCCGCACGACGTCGCCCAGCTCCCGGGCAAGGGCGTCGGCGTAGCCGGAGAACCGCTCCATGTCATCTGCGGAGATCTCGAAGCGGTACACGTTGGGCACCAGCACGCCATCCAGGCCCACCTGCTGGTAGTTGCCGGCGTAGCGCTGCAGCGCCTTGGCCAGCTCCACGGGTTGCAGGCCAGACTTGAAGGTGCGGGCGAAGAAGCCCTCGACGCCGCGCTCGAGGCGCTTTTCGAAGTCGCGGAGGATGCTCACGCGCCGGACCCGACCTGTCTGCAGTGGTGGCTGGCTTGGATGCGGAGTCTAGAGCGCGACCGCCGCCGCTGTGCCTGTCCGGTCGTGCGGGGCTCCCAAGGGGCCTGCGCCCGCTGGCGCTTCTCGGCCTGACAGGGCCCTTCACGGTGCCCGGAAGCGATTGGTGGCAACACCGGCCGCTGGTACACTCCACGGCTGTTGCGCTTTCTCGGGCGAGTGGCGGAATTGGCAGACGCGCAGGATTCAGGTTCCTGTGGCCGCAAGGCTGTGGGGGTTCAAGTCCCCCCTCGCCCACCGCTTGTGGGGCAGCTGCCCCAAGAAATGGTGTTCAAGCGATCACTTTGAGTTTCGGCTCGGGTGGCGGATCAGGCGGCATCGCCGCCCCGGCTCCGCCGCGGCTGCCGCCGGGTCCGCGGTCGTTGGATCTGGGCCGGTTCTGTCCGGTGGTGGAGGATCGGCCTCGGCGTTGGTCGCATTGGATCCGTCACTTCGATCGGGGCTATCGGGTGGCGGTGCCTGAGCTCGCGGATCTGGCCGGGTTCGACGGCAGCCCGGTGGTGGGGTTCTTGTCGCCGCCGGGCTGGCGTCTGCGGGTGGCTGGCGCGAGGGATCTGGTGGCGGGCCGGGTCGGGGTCGACGAGCGATGGCGGGTCGCGGTCCCGATCGGGGTGCGCCGGCGTCTCGGTCTCACCGGTTCGGTCGTGGTGAGCGTGGAGTTGGACGCGACGCAGGTCGTGGTGTGGCCGGCCGGTGCGCTGGATGACCTGTTGGAGGTGGGGTCGTGACGGACACGGCGTTGCGGGCCCGGGTCATGCTCGGTGAGCTCGAGGCGATGGGCCTGACGTTGGATGACCTGCTGGCCGCGGCCGGCCGGGACGTGCCGGCGCGCGCTGGGGGGATCACGGTGGCGGAGTACCTGCCGACGGTCGCCGCGGCGTACCTGCCGCGGACGCGGCGGACCTACAACTCGTACTGGACCTTGACCGTGGAACTCGTCGGCGAGCTCGCCTTGGATCGGGTGACCATCGAGGACCTGATGGGCGTGGCGGAGGAGGCGGCCCGGAGGGCTCAGGTCCGTCGGCCTGGCAGTGATGGACGGGCGAGCCGGGAGAGTTGCGTGGCAGCGATGCGGGCGATCTTCGCCCGAGCGCTCAAGGCCGGTCTGGTGTCGTCGAACCCGGCGTTGTTGGTGGACAAGCCACGCCGGTTGCCGAACCGGCGGCGGGCCCTCAGCCCGGTCGAGCTGGACGAGCTGTGGGAGGCGGTGACCGCCACGACCCGTGACCCGGAGCTCGACGTGTTGTTGTTGCGGTTCCATCTCGAGTCCGGGGCGCGGCGCATGGGGGCGATCAACTTGCGGGTCCGGGATCTCGACGAGGGCCGTCAGACGATCTGGCTCCGGGAGAAGTTCGGCGCTGAGCGCGAGCAGCCGATCAGCCGGTCCCTACTCGACGCGATCAGCCGGATCACGGTGGCGCGGGGTGTGAGCCGGCTGGACGACCCGGCGTTTCGGATCCTTCACCCTCGTGGCCGCCCCTTCTCGGCAGTGAGCGACCGCACCTACGACCGGATCTTCACCCGCGCCCAGGAGCGGGCGAGCTGGGCTCAGCGGACCCCGCTCACCGCGCACGTCCTGCGTCACACCGCGATCACGGCGGTGGAGCGTGTCGCGGGGTTCGCGGTCGCTCAGGCGTTCGCCGGTCACACCCCAGGTTCGGTCACGGGCACCTACACCAAGGCCGACATCAGCGAGGTCGCCGCCGCGGTCGCTGCCCTCACCGGCGAACCCCACCCGCTGGCGGGGAGCTGAGCCATGGCCACCACCGACGGGGGCATTTCTCGCTCGAGTTCTTCGAGGACAGGCAGTGACGCCGACCTGCGGCTCGTGGAGCGCTGAGGGATACCGCGGCAGAAGGAACGGAACCGGACCGGGTCCGGTTCTTCGTGGTCTCAGCGTGAACCGGTGCCGAAGAGCTGCTGATGGGCGGCTTGGAGCTCGGCAAAGGTGGCTCGGGTGTAGATGCCGGTGACACCGGCGGCGCCGTCGCCGTGACCGGCGTACGCGGCGGCCACACGTTCGCCGCTGGTCATGCGTATGTCGGTGAGGGTGGAGTAGCGGATCCAGTGGAGGCTGACGCCCAGTGACCGGGCCCAGGGGAGGTGCTCGCCGACGCGGGTGAACATGGTGTCGAACCGCCGGTCGGTGAGGCAGTGCCCATCGAGGTAGTGGAACACGCGCTGGCAACCCGCAGCCCGCTGGTGGGCATGGATTCGCAGCGCTGTCGCCAACGGCTCAGAGACCGGGATCTCGCGTTGCTCGTCGAACTTCTCGTAGAGGATGACCGACGGCACCGGTTGGAGATCGCCGACACGCAGGTTCAAGATCCCCTCGCGTCGGCAGGCCGTCTCCCGCGCGAACGCCAAGATGAGCACGTCGAGCTCGGGATCGCGGCTGGTGGACACCACCGCGTCGAAGACCATCGCCAGCTCGTCGGCTGACAGAGCCCGCCGCGGTGAGCGACGCCGTCGTGGACGAGTCAGCCCGGCAGCCGGATTCTCCCGCAGATGCCCCGCCTTGACCGCACACGTGAACACGAACCGGGTGGCGTTCACGAAGCTCTCCTGCGCGCCGTAGCCGTGACGGGCCTGATGAATGGTGA
>Ga0209587_1001683_pt1 | contig 10241 bp, 14 predicted proteins | sample NGEPerD_2_FD_184512 | JGI IMG/M metagenome (GOLD analysis project Ga0209587, IMG submission 184512) | Arctic peat soil microbial communities from the Barrow Environmental Observatory site, Barrow, Alaska, USA - NGEE PermafrostL1-D... | ecosystem: Environmental > Terrestrial > Soil > Wetlands >... | reverse complement strand
CGGGCCTGGGGCGGGCGCGTCTGGGTGCCGGCGACGGCGCGGACCGAGGGGCGGGAGGGCGCCCTGGAGCTGTTCGGCCACGTCTCCTACGAGCTGCCGGACGGGGGCGAGCCGGGCGACTTCCGCGTCACCGCCGACTTCACCGACGTGCTCGCCGAGGACAACCCGGGCTGGCAGATCGACCTCAACGACGACGTGATCGGCCAGTGGCGGGGCGAGAACGGCCGCACCGGTTCCGTCACCCTGGTCTGGGGACGGCCGCTGGTCCGCGGCGCGGTCGCCGCCACCGCCGAGCTGGAGACCGAGGCGGTCGACCAGGAAGTCGTCTCCGACGAGCGCTTCACCCTGATCGCCCTCGACGCGCTGAAGGGCTACGGCGACGAGATCTTCATGCAGGTCAAGCTCTGGAGCCGCCGCGCCCAGGAACTGGCCAGCGAGAGCCTCTACGCCTGAGGGCATCTGACCGGCGCATCTCTGCGTCCTCGGTTGCTCGCGTGCAGAGCACGCCACACTCCCTGCGTCCTTGACCTGCTTGGTCAGATGCCCTCAGCGGGCTCGCCGAGGGCCTCGCGTAGTTCGCGCACCTGCGCGCGCAGCTCGGCCAGCTCCCGCTCGATCCGGTCGACGCGGTCCTCGGGGCCGCGTCGCTCACTCGCCGCGGACTCCTCGCCGGGCGGATGCTCGTCGGGCTCGGCACGCTCGCCGAGCAGGTGCGCGAAGCGCTCCTCCTTCTGGCCGGGCCGGCGCGGCAGGCGTTCGACGTAGTCGCGCTCGACCAGCTTCTCCAGCGTCGCCTGCACAGCGGCGAGGTCGGCGAAGCCGTACAGGCGCCCGGCCCGCTGCTTCAACTCGCCCGGCGTCTGCGTGCCGCGCAGCATCAGCACCGCGAGCAGCGCCAGTTCGGCCTCGTCGGCGTCGAACGCCTCGTCGAGCAGGTGGCGGTACTTGCGCGCGCGGCTGCCGGCGCCGCTTGCAAGCCGGGTCCAGCCGCGCAGGGCGGTGCGCCGCAGCGCCTCGACCACGGCCGGCTCGTCGTAGGAGACGACCGGGTCGCGGTTGGTCGACTGGTTGCAGGCGAGCCGCAGCGCATTGAGCGAAAGCGGGTAGGCGTCAGGCGTCGTCCGCTGCTTCTCCAGCAGGCAGCCGGCAACTCTGATCTCGACCGCGTCTGCATCCATCGATCGGAATGCTATTCGCCGCGCCCGCTCAGAGGACCTGGGCGTCGAGGAAGCCGGCGACGAGCACGAGCCAGCCGCCGACCTCGGCCACGATCAGCGCCCACATGAACGGGTGCAGCCCGGGCCCGGCAGGGTGGAACTGATTGGTCGTGTCGCGCCGCCAGCCATGCCAGGCATAGCCGACGACGGCGGCGAAGAAGTAGAAGGCCAGCGCACCGGCGGCGAGCAGGTTGACCAGCGTGCTCCAGCCGCTCAGCTCGACGAAGGTCGCGACGAGCAGCAGGGCGAAGCTGTAGAGCAGCGCCGCCCGGTGCGCGGTGTCGACGTACGGATGCGCGAGCCCATCCGCGCTCGTCGCCATCCCCCTGTACTTCCAGATCCCCAGCAGTAAAGCCCAGAGGAACATCGCGGCGGCGAGCAGCAGGACGGCCTTCGTGTCGCCTCCCAGCTCCATCCGCCGATGCTATCGGGGCGCCGCAGGCCCCGGCCCCGTTCGGCTCTACGATGAGGCAACCAGCCCCGATAGCTCAGCTGGATAGAGCGACTCCCTCCTAATCGAAGCTGGGGAATCGGGGTTTTCGGCTCTGCGAAGCAGAGTGTGCGACCTCTTGGGCCTTCGCGAATTCGTCTCGATTACGCACGATTCAGTCCGGTCTGGGCAGCGAACCCGCTCCGCTGCCCAATGGGGCCAATCGCATTGACTCACTTCGCGCCCGGAATTGGGCGGTCAGAGATCTCCCTGACCCATAGTGGAGCGCCGACGATTACGCGCTCATAACTGAGGTCCAGTCCCGTGATGTATCTCTGCGAGAAATTCTCAACGTAGACGTAAGGCTTCATGAGCAAATCGAAGTCATCCTCAACTTCAGGCGGACCAGCCACATTCAGGCCATTGGTTATCCATGCAGCGTCACTAGCCATCTCCCGCTGCTGAGGATCATTCGCCTGATAGCCAATGAGAGCCGTGGGGTCCTTCTTTCGCAGGGCAGCGATTACCTCTCGTAGACCATCGGCAGAACTTGGACGCCAACCGGGATACTGTTTGGGCGCTTCGTAGCCGATGACGTTTCGAGCACTGCCGCACGCGACGAGAAGGTGACCGGCCCCCGTTTAGCGGTCCACCCTCAGTGAGAGTTCGTGGTCGGTATCAGCCGCCACGGTAGCGGGGTCGACCGACACCTCGCGGAGTGAGCCCGTAGGGCGAGTGGAGCGAGGTGTCGGAGCGGCGCGCTGCTCCCGCCAGCGCTCGGCGAAACGCGCCGGCGGCAGCATCCCCAGGGCTGAGTGTGGGTGTTCGGTGTTGTAGGCGACGAGCCAGTCGGCGAGGATGACCTTGGCCTCGGCCAGGGTGAAGAACAGCTCGACGTCGAGGACCTCGTCGCGGGTGCGTCCGTTGAAGGACTCGATGTAGGGGTTGGCTAGCGCCGTCAACTGCACCCGATCCCGCCGCTGAGGCAGGCGCCGTCCGTGTGACGCACCCCTTTCACCCCTGGTCGGGGAGGGAGTTCGTGTTCGTCGTCGCTCGGCAGACCTGGGGCGAGGACCGGGTGTTCTTCCTCGACGAGGACGGCACCCAGCGCTCGCTGCCGCGGGCGTGGACGGACGCCGCCGACCCCGATCCCTTCGTCGCGCTGGCCGCCGGGCGTAGCCCCTTGCACGTGGAAGACCTGCTGGCGCTGGCCGAGCTGCTCGACGGCCTCGACAACTCTGGCGCCGGCCGGCCCGCCGTAAGGGGGATTACGCCGTGAATGTAAGGGAGATTTCGCCGGGTCTGCGTTCTGGCCCGGCTTCGGTCGCGGGCAAGTATGCCCGCAGTTGGCCGCTTGGAATGCGGAAGGGAGGCGGTCGCGGCGACTTTTCCGCCGATAGTGACGGCATAATGCACTTAACGCAACTGAGAGGAGGTCCGATGACGCGTGCAAACGAGGACCCGAAGGTCGAGGCGCTGCGGGCCGGGCGGAGCCTCAACCCGCGGCCCGAGGCGGTGAGCGAGGGGAGCTTCGGCGAGCGGGAGTTCTTCGACGCCCGGGACCTGGTCCAGGTCAAGTACGAGATGGTCCGCCGGGTGCAGGTGGAGGGAGACGCGGTCTCCCGTTCGGCGGCCGCGTTCGGCTTCTCGCGCCCCTCCTTCTACGCTGCGGCTGCGGCCCTTGAGGAGGGTGGCCTGCAGGCGCTGGCGCCGGCTCGTCCGGGGCCCAGGCGGGCGCATAAGCTGACCGAGGAGATCGTCGGGTTCGCCCGGCGCCGCCTTGAGGCCGATCCCTCGCTGCGCTCGGCCGAGCTGGCCGAGGCGATCGCCGATCGCTTCGAGGTGAGTGTCCACCCGCGCTCGGTGGAGCGAGCGCTCGCAAGGTCCAAAAGTGGGGGCGAGCAGTGAGCCCGACACGGGAGAGGGCGACGTCGAGCGCTATGAGGAGCTGCGCCGCTCCGCGCTCTCGAGCTCACCGTCGGGGTGGCGGCTGGGGCTGGCGCTGCTCGAAGGGCGTGGCCTGCTCGCCTGGGCGCGGGCCTGGCGGGCCGCCCCCCAAGCGCCGCCTTCCCCACCGCAGCGCCCGGCGCTGCAGGCGGCAGGCGACGCCGAGGAGATCGTCGGCGCCCTGGCGAGCATGGCGCTCGCCTGCGTCGGCGGGAGGTGAGCGAGCGTGAGCGCCGAGGCCGCCTCCAAGGTCTCCGCCGAGCACCTCGCCCGCAGCGCCTACCTGTACGTGCGCCAGTCCACCCTGCGCCAGGTGGCCGAGAACACCGAGTCGACCGCCCGCCAGTACGCGCTGCGCCAGCGGGCGGTGGCGCTGGGCTGGCCGTCGGAGCAGATCGTCGTGATCGACTCAGATCAGGGCCAATCGGGGGCCTCGGCGGCGGACCGGGAGGGCTTCCAGCGCCTGGTCGCCGAGGTCGGCGTGGGGCGGGCCGGAATCGTCTGCGGCCTCGAGGTCTCCCGGCTGGCGCGCAACTCGGCTGACTGGCACCGGCTGCTGGAGATCTGCGCGCTGAGCGGCACCCTGATCCTCGACGAGGACGGGCTCTATGACCCCGGCGAGTTCAACGACCGCCTGCTGTTGGGGCTGAAGGGGACGATGTCGGAGGCCGAGCTGCACCTGATCCGCGCCCGCCTGCGGGGCGGCCAGCTCTCCAAGGCGCGCCGCGGCGAGCTCAAGATGGCGCTTCCCGTCGGGCTCGTCTACGACCCCGCCGACAAGGTCGCGCTGGACCCCGATCGAGGCGTGCGGCACGCCCTCGGCCACCTCTTCGCCACCTTCGAGCGCACCGGCTCGGCGCGAGCGGTGGTGGCGGCGTTTGACCAGGAGGGCCTGCTCTTCCCGGCCCGCGTGCGCTCCGGCCCGAGCAAGGGCGAGCTGGTTTGGGCGCCGCTGCGCCACTGGCGGGTGCTGCGCACCCTGCATAACCCTCGCTACGCCGGCGCCTTCGCCTATGGCCGCTCTCGCCAGCGCCGCAGTGCCGCGGGCAAGGTCACGATCGAGGCCCTGCCCCGCGATCAGTGGACGGTGCTGACCCTTCAAGCACATCCCGGCTATATCGACTGGGAGCGCTTCGAGGTAAACCAGCGCCTGCTTGCGGCAAATGCCCAGGCGCACGGCGCCGGGCGTGCGGCCGGCCCCGCCCGCGAGGGCCCCGCGCTGCTGCAGGGCCTGGCCGTCTGCGGGCGCTGCGGGAAGCGGATGACCGTCCGCTACCACCGCCGAGGGGGCGTCGAGGTGCCCGATTACCAGTGCATCGGCGAGTCGATCCAGGCCGGCGGTCAGCGCTGCCTGCAGATCCCCGGCGCCGGCGTTGATGAGGCGATCGGCCGGCTCCTGCTGGAGACCGTCACGCCGCTCGCCCTGGAGGTCGCGCTCTCGGTCCAGGCGGAGCTCGAGGGCCGCGCTGAGGAGGCCGACCGGCTGCGACGCAGTCACGTCGAGCGGGCGCGCCAGCGGGTCGAACTCGCCCGGCGGCGCTACCTCGGGGTCGATCCCGACAACCGTCTCGTCGCCGACACGCTCGAGGCCGATTGGAACGACGCGCTGCGCCAGATGGAGACCGCCCGCGAGGACTACGAGCGCGCCAGCGCCGCCGCGCAGGCCGCGCTGGACGACGAGCGCAAGGCCCGCATCCGCTCGCTCGCCGCCGACTTCCCCGCGCTGTGGTCAGACCCCGCCACCCCCCAGCGCGAGCGCAAGCGGATCGCCCGCCTGCTGATCGAGGACGTCACCCTCGCCAAGGCCGATGAGATCCACCTCCACATCCGCTTCCGCGGCGGCCAGACCCAAAGCTTCAAGGTGCCGATCCCCAAGAACGCCTGGCAGGCCCGCCAGACCGAGCCCGATACCCTCGCCCTCATCGACCGCCTGCTCGACGATCACACCGACGCCGAGATCGCCGATCATCTGGCCGAGGCCGGCCACCGCTCCGGCGAGGGCAGGCGAATCACCCGGCAGATCGTGGGCAACCTACGCCGCGGCCACGGACTCCCGTCCCGCCGCGAGCGCCTCCGCCGCGCCGGGATGCTCAGCCTCCCCGAGGTGGCCGAGCGCCTCGGCGTGCACACCAAGACCGTCAAGAAATGGGAGCGCGCCGGCCTGCTCGCCGGTCACAAGGCCAACGACAAAAACGAGCGGCTCTACGAGCCGCCCGACCCCGGCGACCCCAGGCTCGTCAAGCGCCTCGGCCACCGCCTTGCCGACCGAGAACACGTCGGATCGGCACCAGGGGGTGCAGTGTGAAACCAACCCCTTCTGCCAGGGCGAGCCTGGCTCGATGTAGGCGGTGGCGGTGGCGCTGAGACGGCACCAGTCGCGCAGGGAGTGGGCGATCAGCTCGGGCCCGTTGTCGCAGCGGATGTGCTCGGGGGTGGCGCCGCGGGCGGCGACGAGACGTTCGAGCAGCTCGACGGTGTCCTCGGCGGTGATCGAGCGCGCCACCTCGCTGCCCAGCGCCTCGCGGGTGAACTCGTCGATGACGTTCAGCACCCGCAGCTGGCGCCCGTCGGCTGTTTCGTCGCTTTGGAAGTCGAGCGCCCAGACGTGGTCGGGGCGCTCGGCGCGCAGCTCCTTGCCGTCTGCGTTATCGCCCAGCCGAGCGCGCTTTCGCTTGCGTTGGGGCACGCGCAACCCCTCCTCGCGCCACAGCCGCTGCACGCGCTTGCGGTTGACGCTCCAGCCCTCTTCGATGAGGCGGGCGTGGGCTCGGCGGTAGCCCCAGCGCTTCTTCAGCTTGGAGATCTCGCGCAGCCGCTTGCGAAGAGCGGCGTCGTCGGGAGCGACCTCCGGCTCATGGCGCTGCGTCGATCGGTGCTGGCCGGCGATCCGGCACGCCCGACGCTCGGAGAGGCCGAGCCGGTCCTGGAGCATCAGGACCGCTCGGCGCCTCCGGGCCGGGCCTAGAAGTTTCCCGCCGAGATCTCCTTGTAGGCGCGGATGTCGAGCTCCTTGTCGGCGACGATCTGCTTGAGCTCGCGGTTCTCCTTCTCGAGCTCCTTCAGCCGCTTGACGTCCTCGGCCTTCATCCCGCCGTACTGGTTGCGCCAGCGGTGAAAGGTCTGCTCGGAGACCTCCAGCGCCTTCGCCACCTCGGGTACCTGCTTGCCTTCGCCGAGCATCCGCTCGGCCTCCCTGAGCTTGCGGATGATCTGCTCGGGGGTATGCCTTCTCCTCTTCACTTGCGTCGGTCCTCCTTGGCCCATTCTCTTGGGCCGGTAGGACTCTCACAAGGGTCGGACCGATTTCAGGGGGTCACGCCAAAGGCTTTGATCAAACTCAGCTGCAAGCCAGATAACTGGGGTCCTCTCTGCTTCAAATGAGAAGAGCCAACCAGAGAAGCCAAGGCGCGCACCGATGTACTCGCCAGGCCATTCCGGAGTCCCCGTCTCGTCACTGACCGCCTCCGTCACTTGCTCGGCCAGCAGATGGTAATTCCCTTTGGTGCTTTGCTTACCGGCGGTAACCCCCGTGAATGGTGGACGCAGCTGGACATTCTGTATCTCTTTCCCGGCCTTCGCACTCCGGTCCACAAGCTCTTGAATAAGGCGCTCGGAGATAACCACGTACTCTGGCCCCACGGGGTCCTAACCTAGCTGAGCCGAAAGCAGGCGCTTCGGCATCGGTTCAGCGCGCCTAAGATGACGCGGGATTGAGCACATCCGCGGCGCGGGCACCCAGCTCGTCGGCCCCCTCAGGAGCAACCTGCTGAACGCCTATCTCCTCAAATGCTGCCTCTGCCTCCTGGTATGCGGGAGATCGTTGGCCTGGCATGGGTGGAATGACCACGGAATAAATGTCGAGGTCCTTGGCAATCTCAACCTCAGCCCCATCTATGCGAACTGATCCGCCGCTTTTACGTAGCTCATGAACAACCCAGCTCCATGACTTCACCTGCTCAGCGAGATCAGTCTGATTAGGAAGCTGGAAGGACCAGCACTGTGCAAGCTGGACGGCGCGGCCATTATGGACGGCGAAGTCGAAGGTCCCATCAAAGACTCCGCTTTTTACAGGAGCTCGCTCGCGCACCGCATTTGAGACAGAGTGCTCTTTGTATGCCTTTCGTGCCGCGCCAAGCGCGCGATGCTTTTTTTCAAATGGAAAGGTCTTGGGGGACTCATCAAGGATGAGCTGATCAAAAATCAGCTCCAACGCTAGGTCGGCGGAGTCGGCAGCCACGGGTGCGGGAGGGGTCAGTTGGACGATGTTCTGCATCTCACTTGAGCATCGCGTCAAGAACTCGGTTGATATCTGCTCGGTCGTCGGAGCCAGCTCTTCAAGAGCCGCGATGTGATCCTGTAAGCCGACGGCGAATGCCGTCGCCTGAGCTAGCACTCCTAGCTGATCGAGTGCCTTTGCTCGCTTCGGGCTGGATACAAGCCGCAACTCCCAATCGCCGGTCGCATCATCGCCCGCGATTGCGCCAATGTTCACGAACTCCCCCTTAGCCGGGTCAGGAACAAAGCGGATGACGGAGAAGGAGAGAGCCATAGTCAATACATGCTAAGCCACGAGAGAGCGGAGCCGAGCTGCTACAGGAGCCTTGCGTATATCGGCGAATTGAGCAACCGCTGCAAGCTCGTCGTCACTCACAGGCCATGAGGTTGGGAGACCCGAGATCGCGTTCTCAACGTCGTCGAGCGTCAACCCCTCTAGGGCGTCTGCCAAGCGGCCAAGCTCATCTGGATCGAGTTGATCGGCAACCAGAGTGATCGGGCCTTGATTGGTTCCGCAGTTGGCCAATGACTCTCGCGTCCAATCGAGTCCCGTGAGAAAGAAACCGTGATCATGGCTGTAATAGGCGTTGTCTTCGTCGGTCGCTCGAAGCCATTGAGGGTCGCCGCAGTAGAGCCAATCGCACAACGCATACAGGCCGCAGTGACGACGACGATTGTCATCGTCACCGCGAAACTTCAACTCGCGAGTCTCAAGCGTTGGTTCCACGGCGCGCGACCCATGCGCGTAGCCCACTTCGACCAATCGTCCAGTGCCTTGCCGGATCTCCCAGCCGACAATCTCATCAAGGGAGACCACCCTGCACCTGCAAACCGGAGCATCGATCAGATCGCCCAAGCGCCCAACTATCTGCTCGGTGATTGGCAGTCGCACACTTTGAAAGTTGTTGAGCGACTTGCACCAGTAGCGCTCGGAGTCATCTCCCAGGACCATGAAGCTTCCCGAGCCGCCCGCAGTGCTCTGCCGTAGCGGCATCACTGCCTGCACTGCGTCCGGCGATTCGGTGCGTTCGACCCCCATCGGATCGATACTATTCGCTCAATTGAACCAAGTCCCTGCGACCGAGAATCGCGCCAAGCCAGAAATGCATCCGTTGCTGGCTAGCGTTCTAATTTGTCGGTGAGCTTCGCCAACTCGACCATCGATGCATCGAGGGCCGCCACGACTGACTTGACCGTTGCCCAGGTTGGGTTGGAGTGGCCGCGTTCAATCGTTGAGAGGTGGCCGACGGTGACGCCAGCGGCGTGAGCCAGGGCTTCTTGGGTCAGGCCGCGTTCTTCGCGCAGCTGGCGGATTGCTTTGCCCAGGGCGGGTTGAGGCTGGTCGGAGCGGCGCATCGTCTTGCACCGTCTCAAACGCAGGCGTCTTAGGCCATCTGACGCAGCACTTGTGTTTCAGCGTAAGCTGCGCTAGCGTTGTCGTCCGACCAAGAAAGTGCCCCCGCGCTGGTGGAACAGCCGGGGGCGTGGCACAGGAAGGAGTGCTTCCCATGCAAGACCAGCCTAGTGAGGCGAGCGACCACGAGGCCCCGCCGACCGAAGCTCAGGACATCCGCGATCAGGGCGTCGTTTTGATCCACGTTTTGACGCGGCACCCGACGCGGCTGACGATCCCCGATCTCGTCCGCGAAATCACGGCTGGGTCGGAGGATTTCGTCGAGGGAGACGCGATGGAGCGCGCGGTGCGCGATCTGACGGGCGTGGGGCTGCTCATGTGCCCGAGCGGCCTCACAGCGCCCACTCCAGCCGCTCTGCGCTTCTTGAAGATCCTCTACGAAGGCAACTGCTAGGCGGGCAGGGGAATTCGGTGGGTCGGGGCTGTTGCAGGAGCCCGGTTCGTCGGGGCTGCTCCGGCCCGCCGGAATCTCCATGCCAGAAGAGCCACCAGCCAAAGGCCAGCCACGACGTCCAGTGTCCAGAAACCAAGACCTGCTTCACCGATGCAGCCAGCAGCTACAGCAGGCCCGGTTCGATCCCGTTCGAGACGAACCCGGATCAAGGCCCGAAGCACCCCAACCGCAATCCCCTCGCACCACATCACTCCGCCCTGCGGAGGTCCGCACCCCGGACCCCCGACACACTATGAACTGGGTTCGAGAATGCGTCTCGGGGCTCGACCCTGGACGAATGTTCGTGGGGCAGTCGGGCCATTTTCCGGACTTACAAACCGATGGCATCGCCACGCATCAAGCTCGACCCGCAGACCGTCGAGGCGATTGCCCGCCGCGTGGTCGAGATCCTCGAACGACGCGGGCTCCAGGGCAGGGAGCTTGTCGATGCCGCCGAGCTTGCCCGGCGGTTCGGGATCGAGCGCTCCTGGGTGTACTCGCACGCGATCGAGCTTGGGGCGGTCA
>Ga0209587_1001681_pt1 | contig 10242 bp, 9 predicted proteins | sample NGEPerD_2_FD_184512 | JGI IMG/M metagenome (GOLD analysis project Ga0209587, IMG submission 184512) | Arctic peat soil microbial communities from the Barrow Environmental Observatory site, Barrow, Alaska, USA - NGEE PermafrostL1-D... | ecosystem: Environmental > Terrestrial > Soil > Wetlands >... | reverse complement strand
CGTCTATTGCTTCGCGCGCCCATCGCACGCCTATCTTGGACTTTCGCCGGGCCTGGATTTCGAGACCCGGCTGTTTTTCAAGCCCGACGCCGCGACCTTGCTTGAGCAGGAACTTCGCCGGCCCGGGCATCGCTGCTCGCCGATCGCGCTCGGCATCAACACCGACGCCTATCAGCCGGTCGAGCGCGAGCTCGAGATCTCGCGCGGTATTCTACGGGTGCTGGAAGCGTTTCAGCATCCCGTGACGATCGTGACCAAATCCGCGCTGGTGGAGCGAGACCTGGATATCCTGGCGCCGATGGCGGAGCGCAATCTGGCGCAGGTGTTGTTTTCGATTACCACGCTCGATCTGGATCTGAGCCGCCGGCTGGAACCGCGTACTACCGCGCCGCGTCGGCGGCTGGAGGCGATGCGGCGTTTGAGCGCGGCCGGCGTGCCGGTCGGTGTGATGACCGCGCCGGTGATTCCGGTGCTTACCGATCCTGAGCTGGAGACGATTCTCAAAAGCAGTCGCGAGGCCGGCGCAGAATCGGCGGGCTACGTGATGCTGCGACTGCCGCACGAGGTGAAAGACCTGTTTCGCGAGTGGCTGGCCCATCACGCGCCGCTGAAGGCGAACCACGTGATGAGCGTGATTCGCAACCTGCGCGGCGGCAAGGATTACGATTCCGCGTTTGGTACCCGTATGCGCGGTACCGGGCCGTTCGCCGACCTCATCGCGCGGCGCTTCGCGCTGGCCTGCCGGAGGCTGGGCTTCGATCGCCATCGCCGCTCGCTGGATACGACGCTATTTAAGCCCCCGACGCGCGGCGGCGATCAGATCGACCTGTTCTGATGCACTCCGCTAATCGCGGGGAGCATGCGGAAAAAGACGCAAGCGACACTTGACAACGCCCGCGGGTATCCCTTTATTATGATGGGTAATCGGCGTAAGGTCAGCGTGGTTGCAAACGATTTACTAAAGTGCCGAGGAGGCGCGGAAATGAAATCAGACAAGACCCCGGAAGATTCTGTGCTCAAACGACACCATGATTCGCAGGCGAAGATGACGGGAGGAACCGGCGGCCGATCCACGGCGCATACCGCGTCGTCTTCCAAAGCCACGACATCGTCTGGCGGATCGGGTTCGTCATCGTCAGGCGGCGGAATTATAGGCTGGCTGAAGCGGTTGTTCCGGTAGGTGCAAGACCTCGCGGTCGGCGACGCAGGCACCGGCGGCCAACGCACGATATCTTTATATGGCCCGTCTACGCGATCGGCGTCCAGCCTGTGCGCGGGGACGCAGATCAAGCCTGATTAACGGTGATGTTCGGGTTCATACGGCGTGCTGCGCGTACGGTCATGTTCGTGCATCCGATAGTGGACAAAGTCCTGCGCGTTATCGAACTGCATAAACGGATTGCCCTCGACTTGTTCCCGCATGGTGGCGGTATTGCGAGTAGCGTAGTTATGCCCCGGATAAATCACGGTCTGTGACGGCAATTCCTCTTTGAGCTGCTTCAAGGTTGTGAACATTTGTTCCGGGTCACCACCTTTCAGGTCGCAGCGTCCGCAGCCGAATACGAACAGCGTATCGCCTGCAATCAGATCGTTGCCCAGGTGATAGCACGCCGACCCCGGCGTGTGGCCGGGGGTGTGCAGGATCTGTAGTTCCGTTTCCCCCAGCGCAAAGCGATCGCCACCGTAATGCAAGGTCGGCTGCGCCAGGTCGTGGCGCCAGAATTGCGCTTCGGTTTTAAGCAAGTGCAGTCGCGCATCGCAGTGGTCGAGCACGCCTTCCACACCGTTGACATGGTCGTGATGGCTGTGGGTCAGCAGCACGTCGGTGATACGCAGGCCGCGCTTTTCGCCAAGTGCGGTGATCGCGCCCACGTCCCAGGCTGGATCGACCACCGCTGCGGTTTGTGTCGCGCGATCTTCGATGAGATAGACGAAATTTTCCATCGGCCCCAGTTCCAGGGCATGAATCGAATAGGGTCTTGTATCAGACATTACACTCACCTCGCGCATGCGTGATGGTCGTTCATGAATTTTAGCGGTTCTGATTCGTCCTCGTGACAGCGAAACGCTTATTGCATTTTCGCGCTTGAGCATGCGTCAACCGGGCACGCATTTATAGATATGGAATAGCTGCGTACCTTGGATGATGTCCGAGGCGGGCACTACCGTGTCACCGCCCATGCCGGCCGCGTTGTTGCGCGCCAGCCGTTCCAGCTCCGCGGAGACCACGCTTTCCTGCCGCTTGAGGCCGAGGATGTCACCCTTGACTGAAGCGGTGGTATCGCCCATTTTCTTGCATTGCTGCACTTCAGCCGCGCTCAGCACCCTGGCCTTTTCGCCGCCCGGCGTCAGTGGCACAAAGTGGCAGCCAGCCAGCATAAACGAAATCACTACGAGTGTAGCTGCGGGTTTTATAAACCAGTTTAACAATGTTGTTACCTCGAAACTTTAGATGCTGATGGCTTCATGGCTCAAGCGACGCCATGACGGTGCGGAGATGCCGGCAAACATCGGTTAATGCGATGTCGGTTGACTTGTCGCCGCCGCGCCCCCTGTATTCCGCGTGCCCGGCGGCTAAACCACGTTCGCTCAGCACTACGCGATGCGGAATGCCGATCAGCTCCTGCTCGGCGAACATCACCCCGGGCCTCAAGTTGCGGTCGTCGAACAAGACATCGAAACCGGCCGCGCGCAGTTCATCGTACAACTCACGCGCGGCTGCTGCCAGGCGTTCGGACTTGTGCATGTTAATAGGGATTAGCGCTATCTGGAAAGGCGCGATGGGCGCCGGCCACATGATCCCACGCGCGTCGTGATGCTGCTCGATCGCGGCGGCCACCACGCGCGTGACGCCGATGCCATAGCAGCCCATTATCATGTGACGCGCGCGGCCTTGCTCGTCCAGCACGGTGGCGTTCATGGCGCGGCTGTACTTGTCACCGAGCTGAAAGATGTGACCCACCTCAATGCCACGCGCTATCAAAAGCGTGCCGTGGCCGTCGGGACTGCGATCGCCGTCTATGACGTTGCGCAGGTCGGCTTGCTCCGGCTCGGGCAGGTCGCGGCCCCAGTTGACGCCGGTCAGGTGTTTGCCGTCTATGTTCGCGCCACATGCGAAATCGGCAAGCTGCGCCGCCGCATGGTCCGCGATAACGCGGATCGAGAGTCCGCCAGGCCCCAGCGATCCGGGCCGGCATCCGGCGGCCTCGATGATCTCCGCCTCGTCGGCGAAGGTTAGCGGCCGGCCAACGCCTTCGATCTTCTCGGCCTTTACGGCGTTGAGCGCATGATCGCCGCGCAGAATCAGTGTGATAACCGCGCCATCAGCGCCTTTCACCATGAGCGTTTTCAAGCAACGGCGCGGCTCGATTTTCAGCAGACGGCTTAGATCATCAATCGTATGCGTGTCCGGCGTATCAATGGTGTGCATTTCCATGCCGGGCGGCGGTCGCGCCGCAGCTGGCGCGACCGCCTCGGCCAGCTCCAGATTGGCGGCGTAATCACTCGTATCCGAGAATGCGATGGCGTCTTCGCCGGAGGCGGCCAGCACATGAAATTCATGCGAACGGCTGCCGCCAATCGCGCCCGTATCGGCCAGCACCGCACGAAACTTCAGCCCCAGCCGCGTGAAGGTGCGCGTGTAAGCTTCATACATCGCGGCGTACGTCTGCTCCAGCGAGGCGCGGTCCAGATGAAACGAATAGGCGTCCTTCATCACGAACTCGCGCGCGCGCATCACGCCGAAACGCGGGCGTATCTCGTCGCGAAACTTGGATTGAATCTGATAATAATTGACCGGCAGTTGCTTGTAACTGCGCAAGTCGTTGCGCGCGATGTCGGTGATGACCTCTTCGTGTGTCGGCCCGAAGCAGAAGTCGCGCTCGTGACGGTCCTTGAGGCGCAGCAGCTCCGGGCCGTATTGTTCCCAACGCCCGGACTCTTGCCACAACTCGGCAGGCTGTACGGCGGGCATCAGCAATTCCAGCGCGCCGGCGCGGTTCATTTGCTCGCGCACCACTGCTTCCACCTTGCGCAGCACGCGCACCCCCAGCGGCATCCACGTGTACAAGCCGGCGGCAAGCCGGCGGATCAGCCCGGCGCGCAACATCAAGCGGTGGCTGATGACTTCCGCGTCGGCCGGGGTTTCTTTGAGCGTTGCGAGATGGAATTGGGATGCAAGCATGATCGGTGGGTGCGAAATTCGTGTCCGGTGTCCGGTGGCCGGCGCGCAGCGACGGGTGTAATGTTACTTCATACCCGCGATTTTCCCGCAAAACTCTCTGATGTGCCCTTGCGCCTCGGAAATTTTCGTCCGTCGTTCTTCTTCGGGCAGTTTGCGGTAGGTGTCGCCTTCTTGCAACGACACCTGTCTGTGCCTTTCCAGGGCCGCAAGATTTGCTTGCGCCTGCGTGCAGTTCTCTGCTCTGAGTTTGTTTGTATTCTTCGTTTCGGCCTGGTTCTGCCTGGACGTATTGCGCGCCTGGCGGCGTTGCTCGAAATCTTCAAGCTGCTTTTTCAATCGCTCATCGGCCCGGCCCGCGGAGGCGGGCGGCGTCGTCAGCTCTATCGAGGTCGTATCGGCGCCGACGGGCGGCGTCTGCGAATAATGGATCTTGCCATCCTCGTCCGTCCATTTATAGACTTCGGTGTGAGTACTGGCAGCGGTAAGCAGCAACAGCATCGCGGCGGCAGCCGCGAATCGCCTGATCATCCCGCCTACCCAATATTCGTTACGCCGGCAGATCATACTATCTTTATATTTGCGCGCCTGATGGCCAATGAATACTCGGCGATGCGGGGCGGGCGCGGGTACTGTGGCCCACGCAGATCGAGACTCAAGCCGCCTGCCGTTCCATGTCCGCGCTGTATTCGCCCAGCGCCGCCAGACCATTGAAGCGGGCACGCCTGTAGACCAGTTCCTGCGCCTTGTTCACATTTTCGGGTTTGCCTTGCCAGGCGCTTAAGGCCGGCGCCTGGATCGCGCGGGCGTATGAGAAAGTCAGCGGCCAGGGCAGCTTGCCGCGGTATTTGCCGATCATTGCATTCAAGTGGGCGGTGGATTCCTCGGGAGTCTGCCCGCCGGACAGAAACACCACGCCACCCAGCGCGGCGGGTACCGTGCGCAGTAAAGCCTGCACAGTGCGCTCTGCGACTTCTTCGACGCCGGCGCGGTGCCTGTTGTCCAGGCCGGAGATGACCATGCTGGTCTTGAGCACCGCGCCGCCCAGCATCACGTTATGCCGATAAAGCTCGGCGAACAGCGCGCGATGGATCTCCTCGGTCACGGCTTCGCAGCGGTCGATATCATGATCGCCGTCAATCAGCACTTCGGGTTCGACGATGGGCACCAGGCCGCCTTCCTGGCACAGCGCCGCGTAGCGCGCCATGCCGTGCGCGTTGGCCTCATAGCATTGCCGCGAAGGCGCGCCGTCGCCGATGGTGATGACCGCGCGCCATTTCGCGAAGCGCGCGCCCATTCCACAGTATTCCTCGATGCGCCCACGCAGTCCGTCCAGCCCTTCCGTGACCTTCTCGCTGGGCGAACCGGCCAGCGGGTGCGCGCCGGTATCGACCTTGATGCCCGGGATCTGGCCTTTGTCCTTGATCACCTTGATAAACGGGGTGCCATCGTCAGTCTGCTGGCGGATGGTCTCGTCGAACAGGATGGGGCCACTGACGAATTCCTCCAGTTTCGGCGTGGTCAGCAGCATCTGGCGATACTGGCGACGGCTCTCTTCGGTGGACTCGACGCCGACGCTCTTGAAACGCTTCTCGCAGGAACCGTGGCTCTCGTCGATGGCGAGAATGCCTTTGCCTCTGGCGACCATCGCGGCCGCGGTGCGCCGCAGTTCGTCGGCGTGCTCAGGGTTGTATCTGGTCATTAAAATGAGTCCTTCTGTGGATGGCGTTGTAAAGAAGTTTACCAGCATGACCATGCGCGATTAAAACTTTCGACGAAAAATCCGGTAATTGAGCTGTCGCCGTCTGGCGTGGACACCGGCCGGGCTTGCTATACTTTTGCCAATGTCCGATTCAAATCAAACCGCCTGACCATGGCCGATCGCAGGCTGCGCGTGTTTTATACGGTAGCCCGACTATTAAGCTTTACGCGCGCGGCTGAGGCGCTGCACATGACGCAACCAGCGGTGACGTTTCAGGTCCGCCAGATCGAAAGTCATTTCGATGTGCGTCTGTTCGATCGCGCCCACAACCGCGTGACCCTGACCGAGCCCGGGCGCCGGGTATACGAGTACGCCGAGCGCATTCTGGGGCTTTACGCGGAGATGGAAATCTCGCTGAAGGAACTCAACCGCAATATAAACGGCGCGGTAACCCTGGGCACAAGCGACTCGGTGGCCGAATCGCTGTTGCCCACCTTGCTGCGCGATTTCAAGCGCGAGCGGCCGGATGTGAACCTGCGGTTGAAGATCGTCGCCGCCGACGAGATCGTGCACATGGTCAAGAGCAGCGCCATCGACGTGGGCGTGGTGGACGGCGCGATCGTGCACGATGCGCTGAAAATCCAGCGCTGCCACGTGGACCAGATGGTGATTATCGTACAGCCTGGTCACCCGCTGGCGGGCCATGAGCGTATCGGCCCGCAGGTGCTCGCGCGCTATCCATTGATCGGTCGCGAGGCGGGGTCGCGGGCGCGGACGATGATTTCGGAATACGTTGCCGCATCCGGGATGGACGCGCACGGGCTGGACTGGAGTCTGGAGCTTGGCAGTGTGGAGGCTATCAAGGGCGCGGTGGAAGCAGGCATGGGTGTAGCGATCGTGCCGCGCATGTGTGTGGCGCGCGAAACTGAGTTGGGTTCGCTGATCTGCGTGGAACTCGATCCACCGCTCACACGCAGTTTTTCATTCGTTTGTCAGCAGACTCAGGCACGCACCGTGGCCGATTTGCTAGCCTTCGCCCACGGTTACGCGGCGAACAATGGTCAGTAGATTTTTGATTGACTCGGGATTGCCTGCGTGTTGCGTCTAGAGCGCCTCCGAGGCGAAATCAGCCAGCCGGGAGCGCTCGCCACGCAGCAGGGTGATGTGTCCGCTGTGCGGCCAGTCCTTGAAGCGATCCACCACATACGTGAGGCCCGACGTCGTCTCGGTGAGATACGGCGTGTCGATCTGCGCAATATTGCCCAGGCAGATCACTTTGCTGCCCGGGCCCGCGCGCGTAATCAGCGTCTTCATCTGCTTGGACGTGAGGTTCTGAGCTTCGTCGATGATCAGGTAGCGGCTTAGAAAGGTGCGCCCGCGCATGAAGTTGAGCGAGCGCAACTTGATCCGATTACGCAGCAGGTCGGCGGTGGCCGCGCGGCCCCAGTCGCCTCCTTCCTCGGAGCGGGTCAGCACCTCCAGATTATCCATCAGGGCGCCCATCCACGGCGTCATCTTCTCTTCCTCGGTGCCGGGCAGAAACCCGATGTCCTCGCCCACCGGTACCGTCACCCGGGTCATGATGATCTCGCGGTAGCGCTGTTCGTCCAGGGTCTGCGAGAGTCCCGCGGCGAGCGCCAGCAGGGTTTTGCCACTGCCCGCCACACCCACCAGACTCACGAAATCCACATCTGGGTCCAGCAATAGATTGAGCGCAAAATTCTGCTCGCGATTGAGCGCGGCGACGCCCCACACTGTATGCTGCGGCTGGGTGTAATCGTGCGCCAGCTCGACCACCGCATGATCGCTCTCCAGGGAGCGGACGATCGCCGGCAACGGACTGGTGTCCGGCAGCGCCAGACATTCGTTGGGATGCCAGTGTTCGACCAGCGGACCGGTGAGCTTGTAAAAGGTGCGGCCCTCCTCGCGCCAGGCGTGTAACTCCTTGCCATGTGTTTCCCAGAAATCCGCGGGCAGTTCCGCCACGCCGCTGTACAGCAGATTGACGTCTTCCAGCACCTGGTCGCTGAAGTAATCCTCGGCGTGAATACCGACGATCGCGGCCTTGATGCGTAGATTGATATCCTTGGAAACTAGGGTCACGGAATTCGCCGGGCGCTCGAGCTGCAAGGCCAGAGCAGTGCCCAGAATGGTGTTGTCCGATGTGTTGCCGGGCAGGCTGTCGGGCAGGGCGACCGGCAGTATGCGTGTCTGGAAAAACAGCTTGCCGCAGATTGCGGCCGGCTTGCCGTGTTTGCCAGTCTTGGGGGCGGGAAGTTCAAGGCCCAGCGCGATCTCGTCATCGCGCTTGCCGGTGATGAGTTCATCCAGAAAGCGGCTCACCTGTCGCACATTGCGCGCGACCTCCGACAAGCCCTTCTTGGCGCGATCCAGCTCTTCGAGCACCACCATGGGCAGGAAGATGTCGTGCTCCTTGAAGCGGAACAGCGCGGCGGGATCGTGCATCAGCACGTTGGTGTCGAGCACGAACAGGCGGCTGACCGCGTGCTCGCGACTGGCGAGGGCTTCTGTCATGGTTTAATTAATTGGGATCTCGCGGGCGCTGACCGCGCGCAATCTTTGTCGGAGTTGACAAGAACGTTCTACAGCTTCGGCGGTTACAATTTCAGGGGTTCCAGCACCCCATCCAGATTTTCTTCATCGCACAGATCCAGAAAGTCTTCGCGTAGCTGCGCGATCTGCACATGCGATGGCACGTCGACGGTCATGCGCACGGAAAACATGTGGCTGGCGGTGTGCGCGGCGCGATAGGCGCTGGTGGCCATATCGTGAATGTTGATGCCGCGCGTCGAGAAAAACGACGACAGCTTGCCGACGATACCGGGCTGGTTCAACGACACTACATCGACGGTATACGACAGCACCCGCGCCGGCTGCTGGCGCAGCTCGGTATGCCGCGTGGTGATCGTCAGGTGTAACTGATCCTGCAGATTGGCGAGCGTCGATTCCAGCTTGGCCAGGTTGTTCCACTTGCCGGCGACCAGCAGGATCTGCGCGAAGCTGCCGCCCAGCACCGACATGCGGCTGTCTTCGATGCTGCAATTGTGTTCCTGAATGGCGCGGGCCAGCCGGTCGATAGTGCCGGCGCGATCTTCGCCGATCGCCGATGTAACGAGATAGTTGGTCATGGCAAGACGGTCGAGAATTGTAAAAGATAGAGTACCAGTTAACGCGCGTGGCGCAACCTTAGGCCAGGCGCTTACCTTGTCAAGCCCCGGTGGCGCCAGTACCATGTCGCCAGTTTGCGGCGGAGAAACGAATGTTTGAAGGAAGTATGGTGGCTCTTGTCACGCCGATGCAATCGGATGGCCGGCTAGCCTGGGATGCGCTGGGCGCGCTGATCGATTTTCATCTGGATAACGCCACCGACGCGATCATAGCCGTCGGCACCACCGGCGAGTCGGCCACGCTCAATACCGAGGAGCACTGCGAAGTTATCCGCTATGTCATCAAACGGGTGGCCCGGCAGGTGCCGGTGATCGCGGGCACCGGCGCGAATTCCACCCGTGAGGCGATCGAACTGACGCAATTCGCGCTTGATGCTGGCGCCGACGCGGCGCTGCTGGTCACGCCTTATTACAACAAACCCACGCAGGAAGGCCTGTTCCAGCATTATAAGGCCGTGGCCGACGCCGTTGCTATCCCGCAGATTCTGTACAATGTGCCGGGTCGCACGGCCTGCGACATGCTGCCCGAGACGATCGCGCGACTGGCCGAATTCGACAACATCGTGGGTCACAAGGAAGCCTCAACTGTCGATCGCGCACGCGAAGTTATGGCGCGCTGCGACGGCGGGCTGGCGGTTTACAGTGGGGAGGATGCGAACGCTATGGAAATAATTCTGAACGGTGGGCGGGGCGTAATATCGGTCACCGCCAACGTGGCGCCGCAAGCCATGCACGACATGTGCGCCGCGGCGCTGGCAGGAGATCGGGATACGGCCGCCGCGATCGACACGGGCATTGCCGGTCTGCATCGGGATCTGTTTCTGGAGTCGAACCCGATTCCGGTCAAGTGGGCGCTGCACGAGATGGGGCTGATCCCCGCGGGCATACGATTGCCGCTGACGCCGTTTTCAGAGCACTTGCACGCTCAGTTGCGCGAGTCGATGAAGCTGGCCGGAGTATGGTCAGCATGAGTGCACACAGCCCCACACCCCTTGCTGGATCTCGCAGGGTTGCGTCCTTTACGCGGGTTGCGGTAATCGGAGAGTGCGCGCGCACGATTGCCACGGTTTCGCTGACGATGCTGCTTGCCGGTTGCGGCGTCTTCGGCGGCGATGACCGGCCAACCTACGAACAGAGCGGCGAGACGCCGCCGCTGGAAGTTCCGCCGGATC
>Ga0209587_1001680_pt1 | contig 10243 bp, 3 predicted proteins | sample NGEPerD_2_FD_184512 | JGI IMG/M metagenome (GOLD analysis project Ga0209587, IMG submission 184512) | Arctic peat soil microbial communities from the Barrow Environmental Observatory site, Barrow, Alaska, USA - NGEE PermafrostL1-D... | ecosystem: Environmental > Terrestrial > Soil > Wetlands >... | reverse complement strand
ACTGACGAGCAGGGCTTGACACCGACAACTGCCGGCGAGCTAGCCCGCACAACAAGGCTTTCGAGAAGCTCCAACCAGTTCGGGAGGCGGAATAGTACCCACTTCGAATACGACGCCTGCACCAACATAAACTTTCAACTACTGACCTCTAAGCGTAGCAGATCGCCTTAGGGACTGCGTGACGATGAGCATCCACAAGCTGACGGCGGGGTCGGGGTATGACTACCTGACCCGTCAGGTCGCGGCCCAAGATGCCACCGAGAAGGGGCACACCGGGCTGGCCAGTTACTACACCGAACGGGGCGAGACTCCGGGCCAGTGGCTGGGCTCGGGCCTGGCCGGCATCGACGGACTGGCGGCCGGGGATGTGGTCACCGCCGAGCAGATGCAGGCCCTGTTCGGGTCCGGGCACCATCCCCTGGCGCAGCAGCGGCGAGAGCAGTTGCAGGGGCCGGGACTGAGTGACAGGGACTACCAGCGCGTGACCCGACTGGGGGCGCCGTTCAAGGTGTTCTCCGGTGACGTGAGCGCTTTCCGGTTGGAGGTGGCCAAGCGGATTACCGGTATCAACGAGGCTGCCGGCCTCCCCGGCGACTGGCCCGTCCCGGCCGACCAGCGAGCCCAGGTTCGCACCGCGGTGGCCCGGGAATTCTTCGTCGCCGAGCACGGTCGGCAGGCCGAGGACGCGCGTGAGCTGGCCGGGCTGATCGCCAGGCACTCGCGACCCAAGACGGCAGCGGTCGCCGGGTTCGACCTGACCTTTTCGCCGGTGAAGTCGGTCTCGACCCTGTGGGCGGTGGCCGACCCGCAGGTGGCTGCCCGGATCGAGCTGGCCCACCAAAACGCGGTGAAGGATGCGCTGGCCTTCATCGAAGCCCGCGCCCTGTTCACCCGTGAGGGCACCAACGGGGTCCGCCAGGTCGACGTCCAGGGGATGGTGGCGACAGCTTTCACCCACCGGGACTCGCGGGCCGGCGACCCCGACCTGCACACCCACGTCGCGGTCGCGAACAAGGTCCAGACCAGGGATGGTCGCTGGCTGAGCATCGACGGGCGGGTCCTCTTCAAGGCCACGGTGGCCGCGTCGGAGACGTACAACACCTCTCTGGAGCGACACCTTCGCGACGGGTTGGGGCTGCGCTTCGAACAGCGTGCGAACCCGGATGCGCGCAAGCGCCCGGTGCGCGAGGTCGTCGGCGTTGACCCCGCACTGAACCAGCGGTGGTCCGCCCGGCGGGCCGCCATCCTGGTTTGCCACGGCGTGCTGGCCGCCGACTTCCAGACCGCCCACGGGCGTCCGCCGACGCCGGTCGAGTCGTTGCATCTGGCCCAGCAGGCCACCCTGCAGACCCGGGAGGCCAAGCACGAGCCGCGCACCCTCGCCGAGCAGCGGGCGACCTGGCGGGCACAGGCGGTCGAGGTGCTCGGCGGACCGAAGAAGGTCGCGGCGATGATCTCCCGCTCCCTCTCCCCCAAGGTGGCGCCGGGCGCGACCGTAGACTCCGCCTGGGTTGCCGACGCGTCCGCGCGGGTGCTGGAGGCCATGGAAGAGCGCCGGTCGACCTGGCAAACCTGGCACGTACGCGCCGAGGCACAGCGCCAGGTCCGGGGTGCCGAGGTGCCCACAGGACAGGTCGACCGGCTCGTCGACCTGCTCGTCGGGGAGGTCCTGGACAGTCGCTCAGTGTCACTGGCCCGGCCCGAGCCGGGCATCGTCGAACCGCAGCTGCTGCGCCGCGCGGACGGGTCCAGCGTCTACACCGTCGCCGGCGCGCAGCTGTTCACCTCAGCCCGGGTCCTGGCCGCCGAGCAGCGCCTGGTGGCCATGGCCGGCCGCGTCGACGGGCACGCCGTCGCCGAGTCCGCGGTCGACATGGCCCTGCTGGAAAGCGCCGCCAACGGTGTCACCCTCAACGCCGGGCAGGCAGCGCTGGTCCGCACCATGGCCACCTCCGGCGGGCGGCTGCAGCTGGCGATCGCCCCCGCCGGCGCCGGCAAGACCACAGCGATGCGCGCACTGGCCGGCGCGTGGACCGAGGGCGGCGGCACCGTCGTCGGTCTGGCCCCATCGGCGGCGGCGGCCGCGGCGCTGCGCGAGCAGATCAATACCAGCACCGACACCCTGGCCAAGCTCACCTGGTCGCTGACCCGCGGGGACCTGCCGGCGTGGGCAAGGGAGATCGGCCCCTCGACGCTTGTCGTGATCGACGAGGCCGGGATGGCCGACACCCTCTCCCTGGACGCGGCCGTGGAGTTCGTCGTGGGTCGCGGCGGCAGCGTCCGGCTCATCGGAGATGACCAGCAGCTCGCCGCGATCGGCGCCGGCGGGGTACTGCGCGACATCCAGGCCACCCACGGCGCGACCCGCCTGGCCGAGCTGCTGCGGTTCGCCGACCCAGCCGAGGGCGCCGCGTCCCTCGCGCTGCGCGAGGGACAGAGCGAGGCGCTCGGGTTCTACCTGGACTCCGGCAGGGTGCACGTCGGGGACCTGGCCACCATGACCGAGGACGTCTTCACGGCGTGGCAGGCCGACCGGGGACAGGGCCTGGACTCGATCATGCTCGCTCCCACCCGCGAGCTGGTCAGCGAGCTGAACCAGCGGGCTCGCGCTCACCGGCTCGGGCAAGAACAAGGGCCAGCGTGTATACCGGCCGGGCCGGCGGCGCCCACCGCACGACTCGCCGACGGCAACGATGCCGGCATCGGCGAGCTGATCATCACCCGCTCCAACGACCGCAAGCTGCGCACCTCCTCCACGGACTGGGTCAAGAACGGCGACCGGTGGATGGTGCTGGGCATCCACGACGCCGGAGACCTCACCGCCCAGCACACCCAGTCCGGGCGCACGGTGCGCCTGCCCGCCGAATACGTCCAGGCCTGCACCGAGCTCGGGTACGCCACCACAGTGCACACCGCCCAAGGCGTCTCAGTGGACACGATGCACGCACTGGCCAGCGGCCAGGAGACCCGACAGCAGCTCTACACGATGATGACCCGCGGCGCCCTGGGCAACCACATCTACCTACAGGTCGTCGGCGACGGCGACCCGCACAGCGTCATACGGCCCGAGTTGATCCACCCGCTCACGCCCACCGACCTGCTCGAGGGAATGCTCGCCCGCGACGACGCGCCCCGCTCGGCGACCACGCTCCTGCGCGATCAAGCCGACCCCGCGATCTGCCTGGGCCAAGCCACCCAGCGATACGCCGACGCGCTGTATGTGGCCGCCGAGGACGTCGTCGGCCGCGACGTCGCCCAGGCCCTGGATGCCTTCGCGGACCGGGTCGTCCCAGATTTGTCGCAAGAACCGGCGTGGCCCGCGCTGCGAGCGCACCTGCTCCTGCTCGGCGCCCATGGGGCCAACCCGGTCGAGCATCTGCGCGCCGCCGCCAGCGAGCGGGAGCTGGACACTGCTGGCGACAAGGCTGCGGTCCTGGACTGGCGGCTGGACGACACCGGGCTGCGCAACGCCGGCCGCGGACCCCTCCCGTGGCTGCCCGGCGTCCCCGAAGCCCTGGCCGCCCACGAGGGGTGGGGGCAGTATCTGGCCGCCCGCTCGGCACGGGTCGTCGGTCTCGCCCAACAAGTGCGCGCCGCGGCCGAAGCCGGATCCGGGCAGTCCCCGTCGTGGGCGCACCAAGGTGGTGGCCGGCTGGCCGCCGGCGTGTTCGGTGACGTGGCTGTGTGGCGGTCCGCGATGCAGGTCGACCCGGCCGACCGCCGCCCCACCGGTGCACCACAGATGAGCAAGGCCGCAGCTATCTGGCAGCGGGGCCTCGACCGACGCCTTTCCGGCGCAGTCACCCCGGCCCTGCAGGAGTGGGGCGAGCTCATCGAGCGGGCCGCCCCGGACGTGCATACCGACGCCTTCGCTCCAGTGCTCGCCGAGCGGCTTGCCGCGATGTCGCGAGCTGGGGTCGACGCGCGCGGACTGCTGCGCACGGCCGTGGCCGGTGGCACGCTTCCCGACGACCACGCTGCCGCCGCGCTGTGGTGGCGGATCAGCCGGCACCTGTCGCCAGCGGTGGCCGAACAGATCGACGACGACCACGTCCTGACCGCGTCGTGGACGCCACGGCTGACCGAGTTCGTCGGTGCCGACCGGGCCGACGCGGTCCAGTCCAGCCCGTGGTGGCCGACGCTGGTGACCACCGTCGACCACGGCATTGCCCGCGGCTGGCGGCTTGAGGATCTGCTCGGCTCCGGTGCGGCCTGGACAGCCGGCGACGTCGACGACGAGTGCCTGGCGATGGTGTGGCGCATGTCGGTGCTGATGGACCCCGTCCCGGAAGAGGATCCGTACGACCCGCCCCAGCAGGAGCCGCCCGAGGATATGTGGGATGGCGTCGTGCCTCCAGCAGACGCGCTCGGCTTCGCGCAGTGGGACGAACCCGCCAGCCGCGACCGCGCACGGCAACCGGTCGATGTCGTCGACGGGTCACCCGCACCGGATGTCGACCCCCTTGATGTTGACGAGCTCGTTGGGGTCGAGTCCAACCTCACGCTGGCAGCGATGCTGCGCGACGTCCTCGGCGCACCTGAGCAGACTGACGCCGACGTCGACGTGATGCTCGCGCGCGCTATGGAGTGGGGCTACTGCCCGGTCAGCCGGGAGCGGATGCTTCAGATCAACGACCTGTCGCTGCGGTTCTTCCAGGATCAGTTCCCCGATTCCTGGGGCCGGCCTTACCTGGCCGAGCGGTTCGGCACCGACCTGATCGAACACCCGCACTTCCGTCCGGGGCAGGCCCCAGCCGGCTGGACGGGACTGGTCAACCACCTTCGCCGTCACGGTATTACCGACGAGGAGATGCTCGTCGCGGGCGTTGCCACCACCGCCAGCACCGGCAGGCTGATCGACCGGTTCCGCGACCGGGTCGTGTTCCCGATCGTCCACGACGGCGAGGTCCTCGGCTTCGTCGGCCGCCGACACCCCGACCTGACCGACGCCGACAAGGGCGGACCGAAGTACCTCAACACTGCGGACACCCCGCTGTTCCACAAGGGCGCTCAGCTGTTCGGAGCCGTCGAGCAGCGGCTGGCAGCCGGAGCCGTCCCAGTCATCGTCGAGGGCCCGATGGACGCGATCGCGGTGACCATCGCAACCTCGGGCAGCTACGTCGGCGTCGCGCCACTCGGAACCTCATTGACCAACGAACAGGCCGCACAACTGGGCCGACTCGGCGTCGATCCGATCGTGGCCACTGATGCTGATCTTGCCGGGCAGGTGGCCGCCGAGCGCGACTTCTGGATGCTCACCCCATACGGACTGGACCCCAGGTACGCCCAGTTCCCCGAAGGCCTCGACCCGGCCGACATGCTCGAACTGCGCGGCCCCTCCCGGCTACGCGAGGCTCTCGTCGACGCCCGACCGCTGGCCGAAGTCCTGGTCGAGGAGCGCCTCGCCAACCTGCCCCCGGCCCAGGCCATACCCGAGGCGGCGCAGGTCGTTGCCGCCCGGCCCTCGGCCCGGTGGACCGACGGCGCCGACCGGATCAGTTCCCGGCTCCCGGCGAGCATGCCCACACTCCGGCCCGACCTGCACTCGGCGGTCACCGAGTGGAACCGCGACCCACGCAAGGCCGCGGAGCAGCCGCTGCAGAACATCACCGAGGTTCGGGCGCGGCTGGCCGCGGCTTCCACCCGGCCACCGCACGAGCGCTGGGCGCCGCTGGCCGCGGAGCTCGACCCCCGGCTGGTCCGGCAAGGCGACTGGCCTGCGCTCGCCTCGCTGATGCAAAAGGCTCACTCGCAGGGCCATGACGTCGCCACCGCGACAAGGACGTTGGTGGCCGAGGAACCACTGGGTGAGCTTCCCGCCCAGGACCTGCGCTACCGGCTTGTGGTCCGGCTCGACGTCGACATCGACGCCTCCCCACAAGGGACGAACCCACCAGACTCGTCGCCGGGCACTGCCCAGGAGCGCAAGCAGCCTGCGCCCGCTAGCCCCCCTCCGCCGGGCCGCCGTCGCTGACCCGCCACAGTGGGAGCCAGCCCCTAATGGATGAGTCCCCGAACCATCGCTCGTGTCGCCGAGGCGCTGGTCGGGCTCCTGCGACGTTGCGACCTCCCGACAATCCACCGTCGGAACGGTGGGCGGTCGACAAAACACGACCTCACATCACCGATGACAGCGCGTTGCGCGAGTACCACGAATCCCGTAGCACCCGGTACAGCGAGCGTCATTCCGCCCAGAAAGGGCGTGTCTGAAAGCGCGGCATGGTGGAGACGCCGAGTAGATCGGCTACTCCACCGCGCACTCAGAACAACAGACCAGCATGAAGATCAACTACGCGCATCCGCCAGGCGCCGGTGCATGCGGGCTTAACGAGCCATCGTCGCGGAGCGCCCCAGCGATGCGGCGCCGACGACGCCGGCGTCGTCTCCCAGCTCGGACACGACGAAGCGCAGGTCGGGCGAGGGCTGGAGCATCCACGCTGAGGCACTGTCGGCTACGCGGTCGGCGAGGTCTTGGCCGAGCTTCTCGGCAAGCCCACCGCCGACGACGACCGTGTCGATATCGAGGAGGTTGACTGCCGACCCGACCGCGACGCCGATCATTTCGATCGCCGTGTCGAACAGCTTCGTCGCCAACGGGTCCTGGTCATCGAGCGCCTCTGCCCACACCTTGGAGGTGAGACGCGACTTGCCTTCCTTGTCCCGAATGTCGAACAGCGAGGTATGCCATCCGGCATCGACCATCGCCGATGCCACACCACGCATGGAACGTCGACCGGCGTAGCCCTCGGCACATCCGCGTCGTCCGCAGGTACACAGCGCACCGCCCGCCTGGACCACGACGTGACCGATCTCGCCTGCGGCCCCGCGCGCTCCGAGGTACGGCCGGCCGTCCAGGATCAGCGCGCCGCCCACTCCGGTGCCGAGCCAGAGTCCGAGAACATTGCGAACGCCACGCGCGGCACCGGCGAGCCATTCGCCGAGCAGGCCTACGTTCGCGTCATTACCCAACGCCACCGGGACGCCGAGTCGGTCACCGAGGTCCTTAGCCAGGTCGACCTGCTCGTGCCAGTTCGCCAGATTGGGGACCGTGAGGACCCGGCCCTCATGAACCACACCCGGAATCCCCACCCCCGCCGCGATGGGATCACCGTCGATGGCCTCTACCAGGTCGGCGATCGCCGAAAGGACGGCATCGGGACCTTCGGTGGGCGTCGGCGCCTTCTTGCGGGCGTGCACCTTGTGTTGGTCATCAACCAGACCCACCTCGATGTTCGTGCCACCAACATCCACGCCAGCGACGAGCAAACCCCGTTCAGCCACGGTCTTGCCGTTCTGGCGCACTCAAACTCGGACGCGAGAGACTGATACACAGAACTTGATCGGGCTCGCGACCGCCATCGGACTCGGCCGCGCCAGCACAGCGTTGCCTCAACGTGTTGAACACGTTTGCTCCTCCCTGGACCGTAACCGAATCGGACGTGCACCCTTGGGTCAAACGTAGCGCCTCTGTGTTGGGAGCTACTTACGATGAACAACTCGGTTCGGAACGCACGAAACCACCACAGTCTTTTCGCCGCCAGTCGACCATCCTTGACCGAATGGGCGGATGTTGCGTTTGAGTCACGTCACGACCCGCCAACACCCCAACCCGGCCGGTGGATCAGGGATGAGTGAGCGGGGACGGCAGCGACACGGGATTGCTGGACGAGTACTGTCCTGGAGTATTCGCGCTGGCGAGACCGAGGAGGCGATCGCATGCGTCGTTATCTCGTGGTGGCGAATCAGACCTTGGGGGGCGCGGAGCTGGAGGAGGAGCTTCGCAAGCGGATCGGGGCGGGGCCGAGTTCCATTTATGTGGTTGTCCCGAACACCACTGCCGCGCATTACTACTCCACACCGGTGGCCGGTGGCCATGTGCCTATGCCCACCGTGGACAGGACCATCGATGGTCCCCGGTCCGATAAGGAAGCGACCGCGCAGGCTCAGCACCGGCTGGATGAGCTGATGGCAGGTCTGGCCGCCACGGATGTGGAGGTCGAGGGACACCTCGGGAGCGCCTACCCGCGCAAGGCGATCCAGGCGGCGCTGGCAGGCCACGACTTCGACGAAGTCATCGTGTCCACGCTGCCGCGGCGGGTGTCTGAGTGGCTCCAGGCCGATCTGCCTCACCGCATCGAGCGCCGGTACGGGGTGCCGGTGACGACGATCGTCATGGCCAAGCTACAAGCCGAGCGACCAACGGCAGGGGACGGCGAGTCGGGTCCGTCGGTCGGCAAGACGATTCTGGTGGCGGGGGTGGCCGCACTGGGGGGTTTCCTGTTCGGCTACGACACGGCGGTGATCAACGGGGCGGTTAAGGCCCTCGTGTCGACGTACAAGTTGGGGCCCTTCATGGCCGGGTTCGCGGTGTCCGTGGCGCTGCTCGGCTGCGCTGTCGGCGCATGGTTCGCGGGCGGTCTGGCTAATCGTTTCGGGCGGCCACGCGTCATGGTGATCGCGGCCGGTCTGTTCCTCGTCTCGGCGTTCGGCAGCGGGTTGGCGTTCAGCCAGTGGGACTTCAGCCTGTGGCGGTTCGTCGGCGGGATGGGGGTGGGTGCCGCCTCGGTGATCTCGCCGGCCTACATCGCGGAAATCTCCCCAGCGCGCCTGCGAGGTCGGCTCGGGTCGCTGCAGCAGCTGGCGATCGTGACCGGCATCTTCTTGGCTCTCCTGGTGGACTACGCGCTCGTAGCAACGGCGGGGAGCGCCTCTGACAAGTTGTGGCTGGGCGTCGCTGCCTGGCGGTGGATGTTCCTGTCTCTTGCGGTTCCAGCTCTCATCTACGGCGGCCTCGCGTTGACGATCCCGGAGTCGCCGCGCTACCTGGTGGCCAAGGACCGGCTTAAAGAGGCCGCCGATGTGCTGCGTCGTTTTGTCGTGGCCAAGCCGGACAAGAAGGTCGCCGAGATCGAGGAAACACTCAAAAGCGACCATGACTTCCAGCTCTCCGACCTGCGGGGACCGGCCGTGGGGCTGCTGCCCATCGTCTGGGTCGGGATCTTGTTGTCGGTGTTCCAGCAGTTCGTGGGCATCAACGTGATTTTCTACTACTCCAGCGTGCTGTGGCAGGCGGTGGGGTATGGCGAGTCGAAAGCCCTGCTCATCACCGTGATCACGTCCGTCACCAACATCGCGGTCACCGTCGTCGCGATCTCCCTGATCGACAAGGTGGGCCGCAAACCGCTTCTCATCGTGGGCTCCTCGGGGATGTTCCTCACCCTCGCCACGATGGCCTACTGCTTCCAGCAGGCGCAGGTCGTCGCGGGCAAGCCAACCCTGCCGGGATACCTCGGCACCGTCGCGTTGGTTGCGGCCAACCTGTACGTCGTCTTCTTCGGTGTCAGCTGGGGACCGGTCGTCTGGGTGATGCTGGGTGAGATGTTCAACAACCGCATCAGGGCGAGTGCCCTGGCGCTCGCAGCCGCCGCGCAGTGGCTGGCCAACTTTGCAATCTCGGTGTCGTTCCCGAAACTGAGTGCCATCGGCCTCGGGTTCACGTACGGCATCTATGCGGTGTTCGCCTTGATGTCGCTGGTGTTCGTGCTGAAAGGCATCAAGGAAACCAAGGGCCGAGAGCTCGAGGAGATGGACTGACCCATGACCGCGCATGCGTCGACCGTCCGCGACCTGCCCGACGAGGGACTCTTCTTCGAGCGGCTGGCCGGGCGGCGGCCCGCCGTGTTCCTCGACTACGACGGGGTCCTCACGCCTATCGTCGATCGGCCCGAGGACGCTGTTATCTCCAAAGGCATGCGCACCACGGTGCGGGCTCTGGCCCGGCGCTGCCCGGTGTGCGTGGTCAGCGGCCGCGACCCACAGACACCCGTTCATAGAGTGCAACTGGGCGGACTCGCTTCTGCCGGCAGTCACTCCCAGCCGCTGGGATCACCTAGGTGTCGCCCCGACGGTTGCTGGGCTGGCAGCGCACCGGAAAACACTGATTGCCTAAGAGGGTACGAACAAAAGCAGGCATCAGAAGGTGACCCGAGCGCTGATGTGCTGACTCTCCGTGCGGTACTCCACACTCATAGCGGCCAGTTTCGGAAGCGCGTCCTTCCGCCGCCTATCGCCCACCGTGGGGCAGGCATCACAGCGCCCCACGCGCATCCGCCAGGTGCCGGTGCATGCGGGCTTAACGAGCCATCGTCGCGGAGCGCCCCAGCGATGCGGCGCCGACGACGCCGGCGTCGTCTCCCAGCTCGGACACGACGAAGCGCAGGTCGGGCGAGGGCTGGAGCATCCA
>Ga0209587_1001679_pt1 | contig 10243 bp, 11 predicted proteins | sample NGEPerD_2_FD_184512 | JGI IMG/M metagenome (GOLD analysis project Ga0209587, IMG submission 184512) | Arctic peat soil microbial communities from the Barrow Environmental Observatory site, Barrow, Alaska, USA - NGEE PermafrostL1-D... | ecosystem: Environmental > Terrestrial > Soil > Wetlands >... | reverse complement strand
TCTTTACTCCTATTTTATCATAAAACCGTGCACTTTGCAATTTTTCAAAGACCATCGCTCCGCTAAGCAAAGCCATTTAGATGGTGTTTGCGTCAGCAGGCCCTATGTAATATATAACAATATTCATCAATGATAAAAAAACTGCTCAACGGAAAAATCAATTCAATCACCTCTGCTGCCATGATTTTGGGAATTGCCTCACTTGCCAGCAAATTTCTCGGTTTATACAGAGACAGAATCCTGGCTGGCAGCTTCGGTCTTGGAGGAGAACTTGATATCTATTTCGCCTCATTTCGAATTCCTGATTTGATTTTCAACATCGTAGTACTCGGAGCAATTTCCGCCGGTTTCATACCTGTTTTTTCCAAACTCATTTCACAAAAAAAAGAGGAAGAGGCCTTCAAAACAGCCAATGCTGTCCTCAATTTGGTGATGACGGCCCTTCTTTTTTTGTGTCTCTTGGGAATTATCTTTGCCCCAATCATAGTCTCCCTTTTGACGCCAGGATTTTCTGTTGAAAAAAAGGACTTAACGGTCGAATTGACCAGAATTATGTTTCTTAGCCCCGTTTTTCTTCTTCTTAGCAGTATTACCGGTGGAATTCTCCAGTCCTATAAAAGATTTTTCATCTATTCCCTTTCTCCAATAATGTATAATTTTGGCATTATTGTCGGCGCCTTGTATTTTGCACCAGATTGGGGTATTCACGGTCTGGCTTGGGGAGTTGTCTTGGGGTCGTTTTTGCATTTTGCTGTGCAACTGCCAATTGTCAAAAAACTTGGATTTAGCTATAGGTTCATTCTTGACCTCAAAGACGTTGGTGCTCGAGAAATAATCAAAATGATGCTTCCAAGAACATTGACGCTTGTGACTGTTCAGCTCAATTTAATTGTCATTACTATTATCGCCTCCACTCTTTCCGAGGGAAGTCTGAGTGCTTTTAATTTTGCCAATAATTTGCAAAGTTTTCCTTTGGGACTTTTTGCCATTTCTTTTGCTGTCGCTTCATTCCCAACTTTGTCCGCACTCAGTGAAGACAAAAAAGAATTCGCCAAGAATCTAACCACTACCACCAAACAAATCCTTTTCTTCATCATCCCCGTCAGCATTTTGCTAATTGTTTTGCGTGCACAAATTGTCCGCACAATTTTTGGTACTGGACAAATCGGTTGGGAGGAAACGATTATGCTTCTTGATTCCGTTGCCTTTTTCTCGTTTAGTCTTTTCGCACAAAGTGTCATCCCTCTTTTTTCTCGAGCTTTCTGGGCGTTGCACGATGCCAAAACCCCATTTCTGACTTCACTAACCAGTGTCGTAGTCAATATCGTTCTCGCCTTTTATCTGTCCGCTCAATATGGAATTATCGGACTCGTGGCAGCTTTTTCGATTTCCGCTATCGTCAACGCTTTCCTTCTCTATTATCTGATCAACAAAAAGACAGACTTCATCTGTCATACTCGGATATATAAACCACTCTTGAAAATTTCCTTTGCTGCCCTAATCTCTGGATACCTTTCTTACGAAACATTATATTTCATCGAACCGATTATCGCCACAGGAACAGGACTTGGAATCTTCTTGCAAGGGCTGATTGCAGGAATCGCGGGACTTGTTCTCTATTGCATTTTGAGTTGGCAAATGAAAATTGAGGAATTCATCATTTTCAAAAATTCAATTCAAAAAAGATTATTCAAAACCAAAATTGAAACCACAGAAATTATTACGGAGGATTAGAACCGACAATACAATTTTGACATAAAAAAACAGAGCTCAATTTGAGTTTCTTTTTTAAAGTCTCAAATATATTGCTCTTAAATTGTGTTTGTCTACATTTCAAAATATGATGCGTCCACAACACTCGCTGCCTCAAGACCTATATTCTTGGCTAATCCTCCGATTGTTTTCAAGAACGCTTCTCTGCCAATTGTCTTCGTATTTATTCGAAATTCGATAAATGTTCCCAAGTCCCTTTTAATACCGCTTTCGATACCAATAACAGAATCCACTGTCACTACGATTGACCCTAAGAGAAAAATTGTTCTCGTTTTGTCTATATTTTTGACAATTTTTCCATATATCTGGAGAAATGCTTCTACCATATCTTCAGGTATTTCAAATTCATATTTATGCCGTCGACCATCAGTTTTTGGTCCTTTATATGTCCATACAGTTCTTTTTCCTTCTTTCCTGATTCTCACTATCTCATCAGTCAAACCTAGATTTCGGTCATATGGATTGAAATATATGTCCGCTTGATATACAGAAGCAAGTCGATCTGCACCGAGCTTCAAAAGATTATGGATTAATTCTGCTTCATCTAATGAAGAAGAATACTTCTGTTGCATTTCAAATCTTCCAGAATTTTTTGATTCAATTGCAGGGTCATACTCATTTTCGATTACGATATCAGCATATGCTATGGTACTGTGTATCCACTGTTGATATTTTGGCTCAACGTAGTTGATACAATAACCAATAATATCTGCCGGCATCATTCCTGTTCTTACTGCATCTCGAAATGCTCTTCTGAGCATCCATCCATGAAAACCTATATTAAAGAAAACTTTAATATCCGCAAGATCACGAAGTTCATCTCTCAGAACGAATAGCCCTTCCACTAATAGGATTTTAGGAGGAGATATTTTTTCATCTGTTGAGTGAAACGGTTCATCGTCAAAATTAAATTCTTTCTCGAAGATACTCTTTCTATTCTCGAGATTTTCTATGTCGCGTCTGGCTGCTTCGACATCGATATATTCAGGATCATCGAAACTAATTCCATTCTCTTTCGCATACCTTCCTCCACGAGAATATGTATCGGCAGAAATTAACGCTACATCATAACCAAGTTCCCTTAGTCTTTTCATGATGTTTTCAGCGCCAGTTGATTTTCCTGAAGCAGATCCACCAGCAAAGAAAACATTCAACATTCCATCTTTTAGTTTTTCTTGTTCAACGATTATTTTTATTAATTCTTTGAATCCATCTTTTAGTCCATATTTTTTCATTCTCTCACCTCACATTTTTTGTTCTTCGGCTTTCTCTATCGGAAACCCATTCTCTGCAATCATTGCATTACTATATTCAGGTCTTCCAGTCACCTCTTCGCCAATCCATTTGGGCAATTCAACGCCATCAAGTTGATCCGCACTTTCAAGCTCAATTTCAGCGACCATATTCATTTCTGAAAATGGTTTATTTGGATCATAATCATACACATCTACTTCAATTACAAAGCCTTCATGTGGAATCACGAATCTCTCTTTTCTTATTGTATTAACACCCCACATGAATTCATAATACTCTCCAGTCTTTATTGGAGATTCGACTTCCTCTCTTTCAATACCTGAACCTCTCTTTCGTGTTATATAACATGACTCTTTATCACCGTGCTTCTCTAAACGCATGCGAATTTCTACAGAATCACCCGAACGTGTAAAATATCCCTGACGTATTTTATAATGTTCGTATTCTGCAAATCTTGCAGGTAAATTTTCGTTCTTAACTTTAAATTTTTTCTCAATCTCTATACCTTGTTTAGTTGTCAAAGTGCATCCTCCTATATGTTTTCCGTCATGAATCAAACCATTAATTGATGACAAAGTTTTTGATTAAATCTCAAAAATTCAATTAAAAACTCTGTTATCAAACTTTTCAGACCACTAAGTTTTATAACATACAATTATTTTTTTTGCAAGCGTTAATCAAAAAAATCAAAAAAATGTCAAAAAAAGTTCTCTAATCAACTTAAGCCAGTTCACTTGTAAATTTATCGCGGGAACTGGTTTGTAACCAGTTTCAAAATGTTTTGAAATTTCATCTAGAATGTCAATTCGGTGAAACATAATCAATCGTGAACAAGAAACATCACGGACTGGGTTTTAAACCCGCTCCCGCATAAGGATATTTTCAAGTCCTGAAGTTTTTTGGATATCTTATTTTGTCAATGTGCAACTCTGAATTTTTTCAGAGATCGACGAATTGATTTGCTTATCATCGTCAATATAATATAATAGCATAAAATTCATTATGTGTCAAAGGTTCATATTCCATAATTCCTTTTCTCCGTTATGGTTTACAATACTTGCTTTACTATAGCCATAATTTAAGCATATTCTGTTGTCACAAAACCTTGACATATTTTCTAGTTATGATAGAATGTAACCATAGATTGAAAATAATAATCAAACACATGAGAAAAGAATTAAAAAATTTAGGCTTATCAGACAGAGAAACTGATATCTATATCTTTGGCCTTGGAGCAGGCCCAACTACCGCTCAAAACATTGCCAATGCTACAAAAATAAAACGCCCCACAGTCTATGTTGACCTGGAGCGCTTGAAACAGCTTGGATTGGTTCATCAAAGCTTCAAAGGGAAAAAGAAGCTATTCGAAATGGCACAGCCAGAAAAACTTTTTCAGATAACAGAGAAAGAGAAAGAAAAAACGAAGGAAAAAGAAATTGGAATTGAAAATATAGTTTCCAGCCTAAAAGCAATTGCCAATAAATCCGAAATGGCTTCGGATGTCAAAATGTTTGAAGGGTTTCCTGCAATTGAAGACATTGTGAGCGAGTTTGCCAGAGTCAAAAGCCCAACTTATGCAATCAGCTCCGGAAGTTATCTGGAAAAAACAAAGTGGGCTAGTTTTATGAAAAATATCGCCAGTATTCGAGAAAGACAAAAAAATAAGATATATATCATTACTGATCCACATCCTCTGGAAATTAAGCTATATTTGATGGAAGATACAGATGCCAGAGAATATCGTTTTTTGCCGTCTGGGGTGCAACTTCCATCCATGATGTTTATGTGTGAAGATAAGATTGCCTTAATCTCCATGAAAGAACCTTATAGCTCAATTGTAATTAAGAATCAAACTGTTGCCGAAACTGAAAAATTCATGTTCGATATCATCTGGCAAAGTCTCGAAGGGAAAAATTTGCCGGATGAAAAAATGAAAGAAGAGGCAGGAATCATTAGGATAAACAAAATCTAGATTGAAAGATATTATTGACAATAAGTTGGCTCCATACTCCCGTATGGAGTCTTTTTGCAAGTCGGGAAATATCGCTTGAAATCGCAAAAGGCTCCAGTCAGGAGACTGGAGCCAACAAAGATTTATTATAAAAAAAGAACTGTTCTTGCTTTGATACTCGATATTTTATGTCTTTGCAAGAAGGAAATCGCCGTTTGCAATTCCTGAAATTTCTCTTGTGTTTCCAAAAGTCGTTTTTCATTTATCGCATAACCTTTGACCAAATATTCCCTCAGTGTCTCTGTTGCCCAAACTCTGAACTGAGTGGCTCTTTGTGAATTGACACGATAACCAACAGAGATAACCATATCAAGGTTGTATAAATTCATTTTACGAACCTTTCCATCCGCAGCAACCTGTTCCAAAATGGAACAGGTTGATTTCTCAACCAACTCACCTGTTTTATAGATATTGTTAATATGCTTTACTATAGCTGGACGATTGACCCCAAAAATCTTAGCCATTTGATGAGCATCCAGCCAAACCGTGTCATTTTCCAACTGCACATCAATCCGCACATCGCCTTTTGATGCTTCATAAATCACGATTGAATTGTTTTGATTTTGTTCTTTTATTTTTATCATATTTTTACTTTATTTTGTTACCTTAATCTTATCTTATAATTAGTTAAAAATCAATTACAAATCGCGCAAGAATCACGCAATCATCGCGCAAGGAATTTTGCAAATAAAAAAAACAGGGTCTAGTCTGCGATAGTTTCTCAAATCAGATTGTCTGTTTTTTTTAATCTACAATTAATTCCACTCTTATTATTCTTGTTTTTTCTCACTTTCTAGTAATAACTTCAAAAAAAATATTGTTTCCGTTTTCATTTTTGCTCTCGCCCAATCTTTCTGTGGTTCATTTAGCATTTCACCAAGGCCATCAAGAATATGACGATTGTCTATCTTTTCCAAAAGACTAATACACTTAATTAAAACTTCTTCAAATGACATTTTGGCTCGACTTTCAACTAATTTTTTGTTAATCGGCCAATTATTTTTTGCAAAAAAATACACATCATAAATATCACGACTAGTTTTGCCAATTCGCTCGTACATCGCCATTAACTTATTCGCATACATATCTTCTTTGACCATTACCAACATTGAAATGCCAAGGAGAGTTTTCAACTCATACTCTGAACCAAAATTTCGACGATTTACTTCAATTTTAATATTCTGATCTTTAAGATTATAAGAAATGATATTGATGAGGGTAAATCTCTTTACTCGCGAGTCAACTATTTTTCCATAACTGGCTGCAATTTTTTGAATTTTTTCAAACACTTCTTTCTCTTTACTTTCATCCAATAAATCAAGATCGATATCAACAGAATTACGGCTTAATCCATAAAACATCAAAGCTGCGGTACCGCCCTTAAAACCCAAAAAAGGAGCGATAGAAGAATCTGAAAAAATATCCTTCAAAATCTGCAATAAAATATTTTTATGTTTTGCATAATCTAATAGCATATATTTTTGTTATTTATTATCTTTATAATCTTTGAAATATTTTTGCACTTTTTTATTCATCCTCTTGTTGCAATAGATTGGCAAAAACTCAAAAACTTTTTTCCAATCCAAAATGTCTAAATTATCAAAATGATAATCTTTGCTTATATATATTCTATCCAAAAAAGCTCGCTCTCTGCTTGCAATCGCAATATTATTTTTATGCTCAATACCAGTTGTATCAGTCAAGACACAGTCTTTCATTTTTATAAAAGATATTTTTTGCCCATCTGCCTCAACCTCTCGAGTGACATAAGATGCAACAAAAATATTTCCGTAATACTGAAAATTCACCCCCGTTCGAGTTAAGACTGTTTCAAAACTAATATATGACGGTGTGTATATTCTAGTTGCTAATTCCAAGCGGTTATAATTTTTATCTTTCGCATAAATTCCATGATGAACTCTGATCAACTTTCCGTTTTTTACATAACTGCTTAATCTAACACGAGCAGCAATATCAATTTTTTCTCCCCATAATAAAGCAATGTCTTTGGTCGAAAAGATTGTTTTGGAAGATCTTAATAAAATTTCAAGATATTCCCCTTTTTTTGATTTTTTGTCAATTTCATTAAATTTAACCATATCTTTACTGATAGTTAGTTTAAAACTTACTATTAGTATAATTATACACAATATTTAAATAATGTCAATGAATTAGGTTTAACAACAGAAATGCAAATATCTTTCTTGACAATCGTCTAGTAATCGTCTAAAATATGTCTATAAGACTAAAATATTTTTTATGTTTAGCCCTCAATATACCATAACTAATCAGCTTTTAGGTAGTATCAAGAGTATTGCCGAAATTGTGACTGAACTGAATAGTCGCAGTTTTTCTGATGTGGTTCAAATGGAAATGCAAAGACGAGCAAGAGAAATATCAGCCTTTTCTTCAACTAGCATCGAGGGCAATCCCTTACCTCTCACTGATGTTAAAAGACTTCTGAAAAACAAACCAGAACATATTCGCGACAGTGAAAAAGAGGTTTTGAATTATAACAATGCACTTATTGAGCTAGATAAATTAATAAAAAAAGGGAACATCTCTTTTGATCTTGAGTTACTATTGCAAACTCAAAAAACGGTTACCGCTGGACTAATTGAAAAAAACCGCTGGGGAAAAATCCGTCAAGAACCAGTTTTTGTTAATAACCCAAAAACGAGACAGATGGCATATCTTCCGCCAGATCATGGGGAGGTGATTTCACTGCTCGAAGAAATGTTTGTTTTTTTGGAAAAAAATTCCAATGTAATTGATCCTCTGATTTTAGCCGGCATCTTTCATAAGCAATTTGTAATTATTCATCCGTTTATTGACGGCAATGGTCGCACAGCACGACTAGCGACTAAAGTTCTTTTAGCAAAAATGGGGCTTGATACATTCAACCTATTCAGCTTTGAAAATTATTATAATCAGAATGTCACTAAATATTTTGAAAAGGTTGGGGTGCTAGGTAATTATTATGACATTGCGTGCAAGATTGATTTTACTTCTTGGCTGGAATATTTCACGGATGGTATTATTGACGAACTCTTGCAGGTCAAAAAAGAACTAGAAAAAGAAATTGCAACCCCGGAAACTGTCTTGAAAGAATATCATCAAAAAATAATAGAGCACATCAAGAAAAATGGATTTATAACAGACAGGGAATATTCACAATTGACCAAGAGAGCAAAACCGACCAGGAATTTGGATTTCAGAAAATTGATTGATCTCAGGTTTATTATTAAAGCCGGCAAAGGAAAAGCAACTTATTATAAGCTTAAATCCGGGGAATAAAAAATACACTACGAATTTATATTGCAAAAAAAATAAAGCTTACCTGAAAATATTTTCAAATAAGCACTTTTGTATATTGTTTGCCTCAAATCTTGCGCTTTTCCTTTATTTTTTCTATTTTTTGCAAAAAATCATACAATGGAATAGTTACAAAATATGTAATTGCAAAAAACAAAGAAGAGCCAATACTAAGTTTCCAGAAAGGTGATGCATTCAAAATCAGCATTCCTGGTGTCGACAAAATTGGGATTCCAGCCGCTTGCGCCAAACAAACAGCGAGTCCAATAACCAGCAGGTCTCCCATTCTCCATGTTGTCTTTTCCATTGCTTTCGCCAACTCTTCTATCAGGAGTAGTGTATCTGTATCAATTTTGCTTATTTTCTCCTCTTTTTCAGTCATTAATTCTACCTCCTATTTTCCTCTCTTTTCTTTTTTAATATCCTCCAATATTTTTTCTTGGGCTTTAATTTCCTGATCGATTTTTTCTGCATTTTTATTAGCGTCAGCTACTTTATACATTCTTTGGTAGAAGACGCTGAGTGTCCAACACCACGATACACACATTGTGAGATATTCCCGTCGCTTTTGTTCACTTTCCATGAACTCTTCTAATGCTTTTATACTATTATATTTTTGGGTTAAATTGAGCACCTTCCCTGGAGAATATTGTATTGAGTCTATCTTTTCTGTAATAATTCTGACAATGAACAAAAACTTATCTTCACCTAGAAATTTTTTCACTGTTTCCAAGGCATTGGGAATCTCTATCTCTATTGACTTTGCAAGTAGCCATTCCAGGTGTTCAAATTCTTTCCGTGACATTACTCGATACGGAATTTCTTTCTGTATTCTTTGTTCCTCATTGAATAAGTCATTTAGCTCCTCCTGTAGTTTTTCAAACTCACGCTCAGCTTTTTCTAATTTATCCTTATCCTTTGTCATTTCTTTTCACTTCTCCTGTGTGTCTTTACCTTCTATAGCTATACTCTTCTATTTCTCTGACAGTTTCCTTATTTATTTTTTCTAAATCTTTCCATCTAGTCATTTTGAATCTTACGGCTTTCTCAATGAAAGCTACATCTTCATTTGCACTTTTGTCAGATGAATCTGCCAACTTATTCTTAAGCCCAGAAAATACATTTTTGATTTTCGATTGCCATAAGTCGAGCTCAACCTCAACTAATTTTTCCAAACTTGTTTTTTCGTCATTCCAAGAAACAGCTCCAGCCTTTGCCATTCTTTTGATGTCTTTTATTAATTCTCTGGCATGCTCGGGGTTTGTTTCTTCGTTTAGTTGCAATAAAGAATTTTTCGCAAATTCTGCTTTATACCTTAGAACAACTAAGCTTAATTTTTCTTCTGCAATCATCAAATCGTCTGCAACTTCTTTTTCTGTTTTGATAATTTTTCTGACAAAACTCCGTGCGGTTTGAGCTGTTTTCAAAGGCTTCTCAAGTTCTCTTCTTTGTACCTCAAGTATCAAATGTTTCAGTGTCTTACCCCAAACGCTGTTTTTATCTCTAATGATTGCATTATTTCTTATCTCTCCCAAATCAATCTTAGACTCTGCGTTCATTCTTTCAATATAGAGAACCAAAAAATATGTATCCCTATAACCTCTTTCTGCTTGAATTTTTTCCCACTCTTTCATAATCCTTTCTTCAACACCCATTTCTTCCTCTTTATTTTCCGTCATTTCTTTTCACCTTCCTCGTTTATTCAATTGTAAAAGATCAACTTACCTCTAAAGCCTATACACAAAATCAAGACTTGTCTATACTCAATGAATATGGTAGAGTATATTCAGAATACTGATTATCATATATAGCTTATATTAGCCGATATATTCTGTTTTGTTTGTTGTCATTTGTCGGTGACAGTTTGATATTTCAGTAATAGCACTGATG
>Ga0209587_1001678_pt1 | contig 10250 bp, 6 predicted proteins | sample NGEPerD_2_FD_184512 | JGI IMG/M metagenome (GOLD analysis project Ga0209587, IMG submission 184512) | Arctic peat soil microbial communities from the Barrow Environmental Observatory site, Barrow, Alaska, USA - NGEE PermafrostL1-D... | ecosystem: Environmental > Terrestrial > Soil > Wetlands >... | reverse complement strand
GCGCCACACGTGCGCGGCGTCGAAGCGGTCGTTGCCGGCGTGCACCGGCGTGTGCGTGGTGAACACCGTGGAGCCGTGCACCGCCGAGAAGGCCTCCGAGCGCGGCACGCCCGCGGTGACGGCGCGGCGGGCGCGCTCCATCACCGCGAAGGCGGCATGGCCCTCGTTGAGGTGCCACACGGTGGGGCGGATTCCCAGCGCCTCGAGCGCGTGGACGCCGCCGACGCCGAGCAGGACCTCCTGGCGGATTCGCCAGTCGCCGTCGCCGGCGTAGAGGTTGGCGGTCAGGGCGCGATCCTCGTCGCGGTTGCCCTCGACGTCGGTGTCCAGCAGCAGGAGACGGGCCCGACCCACCTTGGCTTCCCAGACCCGCACGGCGACCTGGCTGCCGGCAAGGTCCAGATCGAACAGGACCCCGGTGTCGGTCACGGGCAGGCTCGACGGCGGCGAGGCGGGGTAGCGCGCCTCGACCGTGCCGTCGGCGGCGATGTGCTGGCGGTAGTACCCCCGTCCCCAGGCGATCCCCACGGCGACGTAGGGCAGCCCGAGGTCGGACGCGGCCTTCACATGGTCGCCGGCGAGGATGCCGAGGCCACCGGAGTACCACGGCAGGGATTCGTGCAGTCCGTACTCCATGCACAGGTAGGCGATCCGCAGGTCGCTGTCGGGGTGGGCGCCGGCGAACCACGGCGTGGCCGCGTGGTAGGCAGCCAGGCTGTCCTCCACCGCTTCCAGCGCGGCCAGGAAGTCCGCGTCCGCGGCCAGGGTCGCCAGCCGCGAGGCAGCGGCGCGCTCGAGCGTCGCCAGCGGCGCGTGCCCGGTGGCACGCCACGCGTCGGGATCGACTCGGCCGAACAGCTGCTGGGCGGCGTCGCTCCACGTCCACCACAGGTCGAAGGCCAAGCTCCGCAGCCGTTCGGTGAGGGTCGCAGCAGCGGGCGTGGTGATCATGCCGGCACCTTGGATCAGAAGGGACGTTCCAGATCACGTCGGAACGACCACCACCGTCCTAAGGACACGGCTATGCCGAGCCACGCCCAAGCCAGTTACACCGTCGCCCGCAACGAGCGGATCTTGCGGACCGACCGACGCCCGTCGACAACCCAAGGTGCTCAGATGCTCAGGTGCTCAAGTGCTCAGGTGCTCGGGGCCTTCCACGCTCAGTCCACGCGGCGTGCCCGCCGTGCGCCACCCCCGTCGTTGCGCAGGGCACGTCCGGCTCGCAGCCGCACACGGTCGGTTGTCCCGTCACAACCGTCGTTGCGGTCAGGTCAAGATCCAGATCAGGATGCCCGCGCCGAGGCTCAGGTGTCGTAGAACGTCGCCTCATGGACGCGTCGCACCCGGCGGATGGTCCGGCTCAGATCCTCAAGCAGCGCCTGCCGACCGGGCGCGGCGTAGCCGAGCATCCGGGCCAGGTGCTCCTGGGCCTCGGCCCCGGGTGGCAGCATCGACGGCTCGCCGGTCCCGGCCAGGTAGCCGGCGTTGCGCAGCCGGCTCAGCAGCCGGAGGCCGTCCAGAAGCCAGCGCGCCTGCTCCGCCGTGAGCAACCCCGCCGCAGCCAGGGCCTCCAACCCGCGCCGGGTTCCGGGGACGCGCAGCGACGGCTCGGCACCGCCGTGCGCGAGCTGCAGCAGCTGCACCGTCCACTCGATGTCGGACAGCCCACCTCCACCCAGCTTGAGGTCGATGCGGTCACCGGCGTGCACGCCGGTGGCGACGCTGCGTCCCGCGGCCGTCCGGGCCCGCGTGGTGCCCAGCCGTGGCCCCGGTCCCAGCGACTGCACCGAGCGGGGACGGACCCGTCCCGTCGGTCGGGCTTCCCCGCCGCGGCTGCGCTCCCGCTCGATGCGCGCCTTCATGCGCCGCACGGCCTGGAGCCGTTCGGCCGGCGGCGGGTCCGCGTACACCACCTCGGCCACCGCATCCACGAACGCCGCGCCCAGCTCGGCGTCACCCGCGACCACGCGCGCCTGGGTCAGCGCCTGCAGCTCCCACGGCTCGGCCCAGCGGTCGTAGTAGGCGCGATAGGAGTCCAGCGATCGGATCAGCGGTCCGTCTCTGCCTTCGGGCCGGAGCGCGGTGTCGACCCGGAACGCCTTGCCCTCCGGGGTGATGTCCCGCAGCACCTGCAGAAGCTGTTCAGCGGCCCGCAGCGCCTCCTCGCGTGCGCTGTCGGAGCTGTGGACCAGCAGGACGTCGAGGTCGCTTGGCCAACCCAGCTCCCCGGCACCCAGCTTGCCCATGCCGATGACGGCGATGCGCAAGTCCTCGCGACCTTCCGCGCCTGCCGACACCACGCCGAGCCCCGCCTCCAGGCACGCCTCCGCCAACCCGGTGAGCTCCGCGGCCACCTGCTCGACGTCGGCGCGCCCCGACAGGTCCCGGACTGCGATGCGCGCCGCCTCCCGCCGCCGCAGCCGCTGCAGCCCGGCGGTGGCCTGGGCGGCGTCCTCGCCGCGACGCAGCAGCCCCTCGGCGAGCCGCTGGTAGTCCTGCGTCCCCATGCCGTTCTCCAACGCCGGTGAGTCCGCGAGCAGGCCGACGACCTCGGGTTGGCGCTGCAGCCAGCGTCCCACCACCTGGCTGCGGCCCAGCACACCCGCCAGCAGCTCCGCGACCGGAGGGTTGTCGCGCAGCGTCCGCAGGTAGACCGGGCTGTCCTCCAGCTTCTCGGTCAGCGATCGCAAGCCGGCCAGGCCGCCGTCCGGGTCCGGCGCAGCGGCGAGCGTGGGCAGCACCGCGGGCAGCAGGGTGGCGAACAGCCGCGCACGGCGGCTCAGCCCCGACGCCAGCGCATCGACGTGGCGCAGGGCCGCCGCCGGGTCGGTGAAGCCCAGCGCCAGGAGGCGCTCTCGGGCCGCCCGCTCGTCGAAGCCGGCGGCTTCGCCAGCCGCGCCGTTGCCCGCGTCGCGCAGCGGCTGCAGGTCCACCGCGGAGATCTCGGCGAAGCGGGCCAGCAGCGGGCGGTAGAAGAGCTTCTCGTGCAGGGTCCGAACCAGCGCCTGCACCCGACGGAACTCCGCGTCGAAGATCTCCAGCGGCCCGCTCTCGCCGGTCACGCGGAAGCCCATGGTCCGGGCCAGCTGCAGCCGGAGATCGTCGTTGCGCGGCACCGTGTGGGTGCGCCGCAGCTTGGCCAGCTGCAGGCGATGCTCAACGGTGCGGAGGAACACGTAGGCCTCGGCGAACGCCTCGGCGTCCTCCTCGCCCACGTAGCCGCCCTCGGCCAGGGCGGTAAGCGCCGCCAGGGTGTTGCGGTTGCGCAGGGCGAGGTCGTGGCGGCCGTGCACCAGCTGCAACAGCTGCACGGCGAACTCGATGTCGCGCAGACCGCCGGGAGCCAGCTTGAGCTGCCGGTAGCCATCGCGTTGCACGGGCTTGGACACCTCGACGACACCCTTCATCTTCTGGATCTCCGCCACGGCGGCGGGATCCAGACGGTCAGGCCACACGAACGGTTCGGTCCGCGCCGTGAAGCGGGCGCCCAGGGCCGCGTCGCCCGCGACAGGACGGGCCTTGAGCAGCGCTTGGAACTCCCAGGTCTTCGCCCAGCGCTCGTAGTAGGCGACGTAGGAGTCCAGGCTGCGGGTCAGGGGGCCGTCGCGGCCCTCCGGGCGCAGGTTGGCGTCCACCTCCAGCACCGGCCCCGCCGGCGTCATGCGCCCGAGCAGCTGCAGCAGGTGCTCACACGTGCGCAGGGCGTCGACCAGCTCGCCGTCGTGCACGAACATGACATCGACGTCGGAGACGTAGTTGAGCTCCAGCCCGCCGAGCTTGCCCATGGCGATCACCGCAAGTCGGGCATCCGGCCGCACCTGTTCGAGGGTCAGCTGCAGGCCCGCCGTCAGGATGCCCTCTGCCAGGGCCGACAGCTCTCCGGCGATCGTCGGCGTCGTCTCCAGGCCAAGCAGGTCCCTGGCCGCCACGCGCAGCAGTCCCCGACGATGCACGCGGGCCAGCGCGTGCGCCGCCTCGGCCTGATCCGCGGCGCCCGGATCTGCGGCCTGGCGCCCGGCGATCTGGTCTCCGGCGGCTGCGGCCACGGCCTGCAGCGCCGCGTCACACACGTCGCCGGCCGACCACGCCTCGAGGTCGCCCAGCAGGACCGCCAGCGCGTCGGGGTCACGGGCGATCAGGTCACCGAGCGCCTCGCTGGCCCCGGTCACCACGGCGGCGCGTCGCAAGTGCCCCGTTCGGCGGACCTGTTGCCAGGACTCGGCGCGGCGCTCCGCCAGCCGCTCCAGGCAGCGCAACGCCACGTCGGGATTGGAGGACCAGGCCAGCGCGTCGAGCACCGGCGCGACGCCCTCGAGCGGTCCCTCGGCGCCCCACACCCCCAATGTCTGCAGCGCCGGCTTCGCCGTGGAGGGCTCCAGACCGAGGCGGGCGAGCACGACGTCGGGGGAGGTGTCGGGCCGGCGGCGCGGGCCGCCGCCCGCATCGGTGGGGGTGCTGGTCACGAAGTTGACGGGTCGCCGCTAGAGCGACGGGAGGTACTTCTTGATCTCGTAGGGCGTCACCTGCGAGCGATACTCGTCCCATTCCACGCGCTTGTTGCGCAGGAAGTACTCGAACACGTGCTCGCCCAGGGCCTCGGCGACCAGCTCGGAGCCCTCCATCACCTCCAGGGCCTCGTCGAGGTTGCGCGGCAGGCTGCCGATGCCGGCGGCACGGCGCTCGGCGTCGGTGAGCTCGTAGATGTTGTCCTCAGCCTCAGGGGGCAGTTCGTAGCCCTTCTCGATCCCGCGCAAGCCCGCGGCGAGCACTACCGCGAACATCAGGTAGGGGTTGCACGCGGGGTCGGGGGCGCGGTATTCGACCCGGGTCGACGCCCCCTTGTTGGGCTTGTACATGGGCACGCGCACGAGCGAGGAGCGGTTGTTGCGGCCCCACGACACGAACACGGGCGCCTCGAAGCCCGGGATGAGGCGCTTGTAGGAGTTGACCCACTGGCAGCACACCGCGGTGATCTCGCGGGAGTGCACCAGCAGCCCCGCGACGAACTGCCTGGCCGTCGTGGACAGGTGATAGTGGTCCCCGGCGTCATAGAAGGCGTTGCTGTCGCCGTCGAACAGCGACAGGTGCGTGTGCATGGAGGAGCCCCAGTGCTCCGCCATGGGCTTGGGCATGAAGGTCGCGTACATGCCGTGGTGCATGGCGACCTCCTTCACCACGATCCGGTAGGTCATGACGTTGTCGGCCATGGTGAGCGCGTCGGCGTAGCGCAGGTCGATCTCGTGCTGGCTGGGAGCCACCTCGTGGTGGGAGTATTCCACGGAGATGCCCATCGCCTCGAGCGTCTGGATCACCTCCCGGCGGAAGTCCTGGGCGATATCGGTGGGCGTGAGGTCGAAGTAGCCGCCGTTGTCCAGCGGGGTCGGGTCGTCGGAGGACGGGAAGAGGAAGAACTCCATCTCCGGGTGCACGTAGAAGCTGTAGCCCATGTCGGCGGCCTTGGCGAGGTTGCGCTTGAGCACCTGGCGCGGGTCGGCGGCGAACTCCTCACCCGTGGGCGTGCGGATGTCGCAGAACATGCGCGCGACGCCCTCGCGGTCCTCCGGGCGCCACGGCAGCGCCTGGAAGGTGGCGGCGTCGGGCACGGCGAGCATGTCGGACTCCTGCACGCGGGCGAAGCCGTCCACCGCGGAGCCGTCGAAGCCGATGCCCTCGGCGAACGCGCTCTCAAGCTCTGAAGAGGTGATCGCCACCGACTTGAGCATGCCCAGCACGTCGGTGAACCACAGCCTCACGAAGCGGATGTCCCGCTCCTCGACGGTCCGCAGGACGTACTCCTGCTGCTTGTCCATAGTGTTCAAGCTCCCTGGTCACCGGTCTGGTGACCTCCTTCGGCCCAGTCCGGGTCCTCGAGGTCTCCACCGCACCAGCATGCCCGAGACGCTGCTGGACCACCTTCCTGATCACCGCTTATCACCGCGAACCGTGGAGCTGGTCTAGCCCCTCAGGAACCCGCGGATGCGTTCGCCGACGCCGTCCGGGTCGTCGTACCAGGGTTGGTGGCCGCCGTCGTCGACCAGGTACAGCTCGCCGTGGGGCATCGTCGCGACGAAGCGCCGCCAGACCTCGACCGATCCCACCGGATCCGACGTGCCGTAGATCATCAGGGTGGGTTGGGCGACGGCGGAGAGCTCCGCGTCGTCGAAGGTGAGCCCGGGCCGCCATCCCTTGGGCCCGAGGATCGCGCGCACCATCTCGCGTTCGTTGCGCAGGGAGTCTGTGTGGCGCGTCAGGGCGATGTGCAAGTCGACCAACGCAGCGGGAACACGCCCGGCGTCGAGGCTCGGGCCGTGACCCAGACCCCGCAGCTGTGAGCGCAGCATCCTCGGCTTCTCCGGTATTCGCACCACGACGGCGCCCAAGGGTGTTCGCAGCAGCCGGATGAAGGGCGGCGGGCTGATCGCCGGCACGAGCGGTCCGCCTCCGAGCAGGACCGTGCGGCTGACGCGCTCGGGATGCCGCGTGGCTAGCCGCAGCGCCCAGACGTTGCCGATGGAGGCCCCGACCACGTGCGCGCGCTCGACGCCGAAGGCATCGAGGACCCCTTCGAGGACGTCGGCGGAGACGGCCTTGTAGTCGTATCCGGAGTAGTCGAGGGCGGAGCTCAAGCCGAAACCGGGTCGGTCGAGCATCAGACAGCGGAAACCGTGCAGCCGGCTGACCAGAGGAGCCCAGTACGGGCCCGTGCCGCCGGTGCCGCCGACCAACAAGACCGGCCGGCCCGTTCCGACCTCCACCACCCGCAAGCGCAGCCGAGGCAGGCCGAGTTCGATGAACTGCTCGGTCGCCTCCAAGCCGTAGTGGTCCCACACTCTGCGTTCGGCCTGCCGGTACTGCCGGACGCGCGCCCCGTCGGGGTTCGCCGGGCCCGCGTTCGTGGATGCTGTTTGACTGGACATCACGGTTCCTTCAAGGACCTTGCATCACGGTCCCACCAGAGCCCGCGCCTGGATAGGACAGTTTCTGCACCGCCGTTCCGCCCCTCGCATCGGGAGGGTGGTTCAGATCCAGCACTAGCCTCAGCCGAGGTTCCGCACGACACTGCCCAGGTGCGCAGCTACGGCCAGTACTGTCCGATCGCCCGCGGCTCGGAGATCTTCGCCGAGCGGTGGACCCCGATCATCCTGCGCAACATCCTGCAGGGCTGCCGGACCTTTGGTGAGATCGCGGCCGGCGCCCCCGGGCTGTCGCGGGCGCTGTTGACCAAACGGCTGCGCGAGCTCGAGCGCGTCGGCGTCATCGCGAAGCGACCCAAGAGCGACGGACACGGGTCGCTGTACGAGCCGACGCCCGCAGGCAGGGAGCTCCAACCGGTGCTGAACGCATTGGGCACGTGGGCGGACCACTGGATGGAGCTCACCGCCGAGCACTCCGACCCCGGGGTGGTGCTGTGGTCGTGGTGCCAGCACTACTTCCGCGGCGAGCTCCTGGCCGAGCGGAGAATCGTCATCCGCTTCGAGTGGCAGCATGACGGGCGGCGTCGGGCGACGTGGCTGCTGATCGAGCGACACGAACCTGAGCTCTGTCCCTTCGATCCGGGCTTCGGCGACGATCTCGTGGTCTTGATCCACGACCCCTTGGCCTTCGCCCAGTGGCACCTCGGGCTGCTCGGGTGGCCGGCGGCGCTGCGCGCCGGCGCCATCGAGGTGAGTGGACCGGCCGACCTGCGCCGGTCGTTGCCCACCTGGAACGCCGGGCCCGAGGTGGCCGGCGGCAGACGCGCGGAGACAGCGCGACCCCCCGGGCACGGCGCGGCCGCCACCACGGGGGTCTCCCGGACAGGCACTCCAGACTCCTACGCTGGGCCAACGTAGGAAGCGGCGCTCGCACATCCGTTGTCGGCATGTTCTGCGTTCGGAAGAAGCCTCAGAGACCGGAGCCACCTTGCGGATTGCCCTCGCGCAGCTGAACCCGACCGTCGGAGACGTGGCCGGCAATGCCGCCGCCATCGGCGAGGCCTATCGGCGCGCCGTCCATGCCGGCGCCCGCTTGGTGTGCACCGGCGAGCTGGCGCTGACCGGGTATCCGCCTGAGGACCTGGTGTTCAAGCAGGCCTTCACCACCGCGGTGACCACGGCGCTGGACGCGCTCGCCCAGGAGACAGGGGAGGCACCGCTCGTGGTGGGCTTCGTCGAGGACCTGGCCGCGGCGCGGGGCGAGGGCGATGCCGCGCACTGGCGGCCCGGGGCCGGCGAGGTGACGGTCCACCCGCCGCTGGCCAACGCCGCGGCGGTGCTGCGCGGCGGCGCCGTCACGGCCGTCTACCGCAAGCATCGGTTGCCCAACTACGGTGTCTTCGACGAGGCGCGCTACTTCCGGCCGGGTGATGCGCTGACCTCCGTCGAAGTCGACGGCGTGAACGTGGGCATCACCATCTGCGAGGACCTCTGGGGTGCCGGCGGCCCGGTGACGCGCGTCGGCCGGGAGCACGACGCGGGGTTGGTGCTGAACCTCAACGCCAGCCCGTACTCGCGAGGCAAGCGGGCCGAGCGTGAGCACTGGGCGCGCCATCACGCCCGCGCCGGCGACACCTGGATCGCCTACCTCAACCAGGTGGGCGGTCAGGACGAGGTGGTGTTCGACGGCGACTCCTTCGTCATGGCCCCCGACGGCGAGGTCATCGCCCGTGGCGCGCAGTTCAACGAGGACCTGCTGGTCGTCGACGTGCCCATCGGGCCGACGGAAGGCTCCGGCGCCGGTGAGGTCGCCGCGTTCCCCGCACCCGCGCCCCGGCTCGATCCGGTCGCCGAGGCGTACGAGGCGCTCGTGCTCGGCACCCGCGACTACGTCCGCAAGAACGGCTTCTCCAGCGCGTTGCTGGGGCTCTCCGGCGGCATCGACTCCGCGTTGGTCGCGGCCGTGGCGGCCGACGCGCTGGGCCCCGACGCCGTCACCACCGTGGGGATGCCATCGCCGTGGTCATCGCCCGGATCGCTGGCCGACTCCGAAAAGCTGGCGGCGGCCTTCGGGCTGCGCTGGCTGGTGCTGCCCATCAAGGGGCCCATGGCGGCCTTCGACGAGGTCCTGGCCGGGGAGTTCGCCGACACGGCGCCGGGGGTGGCCGAGGAGAACCTGCAGTCGCGGATCCGGGGCACCCTGCTGATGGCGCTGTCCAACAAGTTCGGCAGCATCGTGCTGGCCACCGGGAACAAGTCGGAGTACGCCGTCGGCTACTCCACGTTGTACGGCGACATGGCGGGCGGCTTCGCGGTCATCAAGGACGTCTCCAAGACGCTGGTGTATGAGCTGTGCGAGCACCGCAACAGCACGGCCGGGCGCGACCTCATCCCCCGCGCCATCATCGACAAGCCCCCATCGGCGGAGCTGCGACCGGACCAGCGCGACACCGATTCCCTGCCGCCCTACGACGTGCTCGACCCGATCCTGGAGGCCTACGTCGAGCAGGACGCCTCGGTCGTCGACATCGTGGGCCGCGGTTTCGACCGCGCCACCGTCGAACGCGTGGCGAGGCTCGTCGATCGAGCCGAGTACAAGCGCCGGCAGGCCGCACCGGGGGTCAAGATCACGGCCCGTGCCTTTGGCAAGGACCGCCGCCTGCCGATCACGCAGGCCTGGTCGGGGTGAGGCGGCGGTTGCTATGCGCCAGAAAGCCCCTTCTCACTCGCCCGATCCAGCAAGGCCGTGACGGTCTTCCAGTTGCGCGCGGTCGCGCGCACCTCAAGCAGCCGCTCGAGCGCAGCGTTGGTGAGCTTGGAGCGCCCCGCGCCGTTCTCGTACCACAGGTAGACGACCTGCCGTCCGGGGTGGAGCCGGTCGGGGGCGAAGCGCTTCGTGTCGATGGCGGCGAGGCGCTCGGGCGGCACCTCGGCGGACAGGAAGGCCACGTGCAGCTGGGTGGGGGCGCTGACCGCCGCCGGCTCTGGGTTGGCATCGATGACCCCAGCGAGCTCATCCTGGGTGCGCAGCAGCACCGGGGCATCGACGCCGGTCACCTCGGCGATGCGCTCCTGGATCTCCCGCGCCAAGTCGCCCCGGTCGCTGCGGTCGCTGGTGAACAGCACGTTTCCGCTCTGCAGGTACGTGGTCACGTCATGATGCCCAAGTCCGCTGACCAGCTCCCGTAGATCGCGCATGGCGACCTTGTTGCGGCCGCCGAGGTTGACGGCGCGAAGCAGGGCGATGTAGCTCTCCACGAATCTCAGCCTCCACGTGCCAGTGCATGGGTGATGCCCTCCGACGCGGCTTCGTCGGAGGGATGGGTCATCCGGTAT
>Ga0209587_1001677_pt1 | contig 10250 bp, 11 predicted proteins | sample NGEPerD_2_FD_184512 | JGI IMG/M metagenome (GOLD analysis project Ga0209587, IMG submission 184512) | Arctic peat soil microbial communities from the Barrow Environmental Observatory site, Barrow, Alaska, USA - NGEE PermafrostL1-D... | ecosystem: Environmental > Terrestrial > Soil > Wetlands >... | reverse complement strand
GCCGGCAGTGACAGGCCGGACTGGAACTGGATAGGATTGCGAGCCATGACGTTAACTCCTTGACGTTCCATATGATTCCAGTATAGCCCAAGGCTGGTTTGATAGCTGATCAACATGCGTAATCAGGATAATTTTTGTATCCGACTTGACGAGCTGCCGAAGTGGAGCCACAATCTAACTACCGTTAGTTAACTTGGTTGCTGTAGGATGCCAGTGGCGCGTTGTGGTGTTTGGTAATAGCAAAGTCGGTCTTGGTAACTAACACGTTATGTCATCGGGAGAGGGAGGCTATATCGAGTCTGAGTAAACGAAATCGTTTTTGGTACTGGCAACTAGAGAAGGTAGGCAGCCGATCCTACACGGTGCTAAGAGTCGATTTTCCAACGCGGAATTGCTGTAAGAGAAAAACTGAGCATAAATCGGAACGAGAGAATTTGAGAAACTCTAGTCAAACAAAAGCGACAAAATTAACGCTCGAGATGAAATCGGGCGTCATACTGGAGAATTAAAATGACAAAATTCACGGACAATAAAAAGGGGTTTGTTCCCCAATTCGCAATGAGTGCAGTTCTGACCCTCAGCTTTGCTGGTGGAGCAGTTGCTGACAACGACTCCGAAACGGTAAGACTAGGACTTTCGGTTCCTCTCTCCGGTGCAGCAGCGCTTTGGGGCCAGGGCGGAGATTGGATGTGCAATAAAGCGGCGGAAGAAATTAAAAATAGTGGTGGAGTAATAGTCGACGGAACGACCTACAACTTCGAATGTGTCTCTTATGACAATAAATATAACGCTGCAGAGGGTGCCACAGTTGCACGAGCGCTTCTTCAACGTGAAGGGGTAAAATTCATTGGGGGGAGTCTCGGTACTGCACCGGTTAGAGCACTGCAGTCACTGTCTGAACGAATGGGGGTGCTTCTCTTTACTACGGCGTGGGGCAACGAGATCAAGGGGCCAGAATATCCTTTGACATTTACACAGATGAACACCCCGCTTGAGATACTTGAGCCGCTTATCTCGTACATTGCTGATGCTCACCCTGACGCTAAAACCGTATCGATTTTGAACCCGAATGATGCTACAGGGCAGCAAACAGAAGCCGTTTCCAAGAAAGTGTGGAAGCAAGAAGATCTAGATGTCGTATCTAGTGATTTTTATGAGAGAGGGACCACTGAGTATCAACCTCTTGCTCTCAGAATCGCAAAGCAAAGTCCGGACGTCGTTGACTTAGGAGCCACCCCACCTGCTGATGCAGGGGCCATTTTCAAAGAATTGGACGTGCTCGGCTGGGACGGAGTTAAAGTTGTTGAGGTCGGAACTGGAGCCGAGGGGCTTAAAGCGATTGGAGGAGATTCCGTCGAGGGCGTCTATATGGGGGCCGCTGTCGCATTTAACGGCCCAAATGTCACAGATCATCAGAAAAAAGTGAACAACGAGGCCCGTAAAGATCTCGGAGAGTCTTTAAATACAGTTCACATTGGTTTTTACGATTCCTTATTTGCACTGAAAGCGGCGATGGAAAAATCACAAAGTACTGATCCAAAAAAGGTGGCCGAAGTGATGCCTTCCATTAGTTTCCCAAGCTTTTATGGGAGCGAGGTTACATTTGGTGGCGAAGAAACTTATGGGTCCCCTCAGCAAATGATGCTTCCTGTAATCGTAACACGGATCCAGGATGGGGAGCTTGTTGAACTCGATCGAATCAATCCGAAAAAATGAGCGATTGCAGGCCTGTAACAAAATCAATTCGAACGAATGACTGATTGCAGGCCTGTATTAAAAAGCAGATTGAGTGGCAATTATGGAACTGTTATTACAGCTAATAGTAACCACACTTCAAATTAGTGCGGTGTATATATTGTTCTCTCTAGGGCTGACCCTGATCTTTGGCGTCATGCAAATCGTTAATTTTGCTCACGGGCATTATTTTGCGATATCTGCGTTGATCACGGTTTACTTTATGCCTTGGCTAGTGGCGGCGGGTTTTCCCGCCGCTGGGGCCTATATCTTATCGGGAGCATTTGGTGTTTTAGTGGCAGCTCTCCTCGGACTTGCGACCTATTATTTTGGTTTCCGTTACTTTCAGCGTGATATGGTCGGCTCTTTCATTCTGTCGGTCGGTTTTGTTTTATTGTTTGACGGTCTGTTCCTTGAATTATTTGGTGGGGCAGCTCGGTCAGTGCCTAGCCTTGTGGAAGGCACAGTGTCAGCTTTCGGTGTTTATATAACGGGTCAGAGGTTGCTTTTGTGTGCTGCCGCCGTTTCGACGGCATTCATTTTGTATTTAATCTTAATGAAAACCAAGCTTGGCTTGGCATTGCGGGCGGTTTCGATCGACCAAGAGGCAGCTATGCTACAGGGCATTCCTTATAACAAGATTGCTCTAGCAGGTTTCATGTTGGCAGCCGTGCTGGCTGGAATTGCTGGAGCCTTGATCGCGCCCGTATCTATAGTCACCCCAGCGATTGGGGCAGATTATATAGTAAAGGGATTTATTGCAGTAATTATTGGTGGGCTTGGAAGTATACCGGGTGCGATTGTCGGCGCATTATTTGTCGCAGTTATCGAGGCATTTGGTGGATATTATTACGGAGCCTCCACTGCGACAGTCGCTACATTTTTTCTGGTAATTGTGTTTCTCCTTTTTAGACCAAAAGGATTATTCGGAAATGGCTAATTATAAGATTCAAAGTTGGATTATATTTGGAGTACTTGCTGTCCTTACCTCGCTTTACTTTTCTAACCTATATGCGGCGAGCATTGTAAGTTCAGTAGCCATTGCGGCACTTCTCGCGGGTAGCCTGCGGTTTGTAATGCTCATTGGAGAGCTCAATTTTGCAATCGCGGCATTCGTAGGAATCGGAGCATATTCCGCGGGAGTTGCGACAACGATGCTCGATATCTCGTTTTTTTTGGCCATTATTCTGAGCGGAATAGTCGCATGTATCATTAGTGTAATATTTGGATCGATAACGCTGCGTTCTGGTGGTCCATACTTTCTGCTGATTGGTTTTGCATTTACCGAAGCGATGCGAATTATGTTTTCAAAAATGGAAGTATTAGGGAAGACGTCTGGAATGATCGGTATATTCCCTCCACTCTGGCTAGATGACTGGCTAAGCCTCTCAGCAGTTATTATTTGTCTCATTCTTCTATTTGCATTGTACGCTATTGAAAAGTCTCAGTTCGGGATCATTTTGAGATCCATTCGCGATAATCCAGATGTCACGAGGACGGTGGGCGTGAATGTCTTATATTGGAAGGTTGCGTGCTTTTCAGTCGCATCATTTTGCGCCGGAGTTGCCGGGGCATTACAAGCATTTTCAAACAACGTCATAAGCCCGGGTGATTTTAGTTATCTTCTTGCCGTTTTTGTCCTAGCTTATGTAAAAGTTGGGGGAGAATCTTCTATAGCTGGTTCAATACTTGGTGCAGTGTTTTTAGTTCTGCTTGGCGAATTCGCCTTGTCCATGGGAGCCGGAGAGCACATATTTTATGGCTCTGCAATCGTTATCGCTGTTCTGTTTATGCGGGAAGGCATTATCGGCATAGTCTTTTCCGTAATTGGTCGGATTAGAATAACAAGGACTGCAAAGGAATCGAGAGCATGATTAATACACAGGGTTCGCTTTTAAGTGGGAGAAATCTCGAGCGTCGATTTGGAGGACTCCTGGCGGTTTCTGAGCTGGATATTGACCTCTACCCAGGTGAGATACTTGGACTTATTGGCCCAAATGGGGCAGGGAAAAGTACCACCTTTAATATTCTAAGTGGCTTTTACCGTCCGACTGGGGGGGAGCTACATGTGTTAGGCGAGGCGTGTACAGGTAGCTCACCGACAAAAATCAGTCGTAGGGGATTGGTACGTACGTTTCAACATGGCAGTTTGATGCCTTCGATGACAGTTAGAGACAATATCCTTCTAGGAACAATGCATCAGTTGTCTGGTCGTCGGCGGAGGAAGCGGGTATCACGCGCAGAGGAGACTGCGGAGATGCTGGGCTTGTCTAATTATCTTCAGGAAATTGCTGGAACTTTACCGCATGGCTTGCAAAGACTAGTTAGCATCGGGATTGCGTTTGCGACACGACCAAAAATTCTTTGTCTTGATGAGCCTTTGACCGGATTGAACTATACCGAAGCATCTTCTGCGCTTCAGGTACTTGAGAAAATTAGAAGTGACTTCAACTGTTCTATCCTTTTGGTTGAGCATAATATGAAGGCTGCTATGAAAATTTGCGATCGTATGGTTGTTCTTCACCATGGGAAGCCGATTGCAACCGGTATCCCAGAAGACATAAGAGCAAATGATGAAGTGATATCTATTTATTTGGGTAAACGAGATGACACTTAAAAATAATACGCTAGAAGCACGGAACCTTTCGGCCCAGTATGGAACAGTGCCCGCAATCAATGACGTAACCCTATGTGTAGAAAAAGGCTGCGTGACTACCTTAATCGGAGCAAACGGAGCTGGTAAGTCCACGGTGATCAAAACCATTTGTGGACTTGTTAAGCCAAGTGGAGGAGTAGTTAAACTTTTTGGTGAAAGTGTAACCGGGCTAACGCCGGACAAAATGCTGACGAAAGGTTTGTCTGTCGTACCCGAGGGAAGACGTCTTTTTGGTGAAATGACTGTACTTGAAAATCTTCAACTAGGTGCTTATGCACGTCAAGATGATGCGGGGATAAAAGAAGATTTATCCCGTATTCTTGATTTATTCCCCGATTTGAAGAATAGGTTAACGGAGCCTGCAAAATCCTTTAGCGGTGGCCAACAACAAATGATCGCAGTCGCACGCGCTTTGATGAGTGATCCAAAAATCCTACTACTTGATGAACCGACCGTTGGGCTTTCTCCGGTTTTTGTTGATCGGATCGCGCAAATCATTAAGGATATATCATCGAACGGTGTAGATATATTATTGATAGAGCAGAACGTTCAGGTTGCTTTGTCTATTTCCGATTACGGTTACGTCTTAGAAAACGGAAAAGTTATATTGAATGATACTTCGGTAAATTTATCCAAAAACGAAAAGGTTAAAGCTGCGTATCTAGGCGGATAAACCGCTTCTAAATATATTTCCTGGCAAGTACGTTTTGATTAGACTATCAATGCTTCGGTATTGTTTATGATTAATTAAAATAATAATGAGAAGGGGTGATGTTATGGATTTACTCTTAAAAGGACAAACTGTTCTTATTACAGGCGCCTCGCAGGGGATTGGACTTGGTCTGGCTGAAGTTTTTGCGTCGGAAGGATGTGATTTGCACTTGGTGGCTCGGTCTGAAGGTAAATTAAAAGAAATTTCAGATGATTTGTCTAAGCGATATCGAGTGGATACAGCCGTTCACGGTATAGATTTAGAGGAACCCGGAGCATCCGAAAAAATAGTTTCGGAGGTTGGGGATGTTGACGTTCTAATCAATAACGCGGGCGCTATTCCCGGGGGTACTCTCTGGGACGTTGATGAGCCACGGTGGCGACAGGGATGGGAAGTTAAGGTCTTTGGGTATATTAACCTTACAAGGTTGGTATACCAACGGATGAAAAAAAGAGAGTGCGGCGTAATATTAAATAATATCGGCAATGGGGGTGAAAACTTTGATTCAAACTATATTGCCGGTACCACAGGTAATGCAGCATTGATGGCATTTACACGTGCGCTAGGCGGTCGTAGTTTAGATGATGGTGTAAGGGTTTTGGGCATTAACCCTGGTCCGGTGAGCACTGATCGAATAATCAAAATCCAGAAATCCCGAGCGAAGGAGAGGTTTGGAGACGAAGAACGTTACAAGGAACTTCTGGCTAGCTATCCACTAGGACGTGCGGCGCATGTTCGAGAAGTTGCCGATCTCTTTGCCTTTCTTGCGTCTCCAAGATCATCCTATACCTCAGGTACGATCATCACTGTTGACGGTGGGCTGACTTCGCGTCGTTCTATTTAGAAAGCTAATCATGGAATGATCTGGGAAGATTGGCGGCATCTGCCTTGGCCAGCGTGGTGTCACATTCAGTTATCGGCCGTAGACGGTAGGTGGAATTCCCATGAAATACAAACTCGCACAAAGTCCAATTAAAATTGGTTCGGTGGAAATTCCTAATAGGTTAATTCGTACCGCTCATTCGACTCTTTTCTCTACTGGTGTAGTTAGTGAAGATCATATTGCATACCACATAGAGCGTGCTTTGGGTGGGGTGGGCCTAACAATTTTAGAGGGGGCGTCAGTACACCCTTCCTCCACGTTTGCTCTAACTCTCTCAGACGATAGCAGTATAGCTCCATTAAGACGACTGGTTACGTCGGTGGAGCCAACAGGAATGAAGTTGTTCCAACAACTTTGGCATGGAGGAGGGGTAGAGTCTGCAGTAAACGGAGGTCCTCCTTGGTCTGTTACGGACTTGCCAGCAAGGTATTCTAAGATTCCGCCTATAGCAATTTCTGCTAATCAGATTCGTGAACTAGTTGAATCCTATAGGGACGCGGCCTGTAGATTGGTAAAGGCGGGAATTGACGGTGCAGAAATATTGGCCGGTAATGGATATCTTATTTCACAGTTTCTCTCTCCCTCTCTGAACACTCGAACTGATGCCTACGGTGGAAATTTCGAAAACCGCATGCGGTTTTTGATGGAGCTGTTAACCGAAATTAGAGGCAGGGTACCAGGCACCTTCGCTTTAGGTATTCGTATTGGGTGCAGTTCCGATCCGGGAATCTTGTCCGCTACGGAGGTAAACGCGGCGATTCTCCATTTGCAGAATCTTGGGTTGATTGATTTTGTTAATATTTCCAATGGAGATTATTACTTTCACGTGGAGCGTTATGCCGCCATGGATAGGCCGGTAGGTTATCAACTTGAGGCCTCTCGAAGTATTAGTCAAGGCGTCACATTGCCTAGAATAGTAGTGGGCCGATTTGGAACCTTGGACGATGTAGAACAAACTTTGATGGCCGGCGACGCTGAACTTGTGGGCCTAGTTCGTGCAACTATTGCCGATCCATTTTTGGTGCAAAAGGAGATAGCTGGCCGACCGGAGGAGGTTCGTCCCTGTATTGGCTGTAATCAGGGATGCATTGGTGGGCTTTTTAATGGCCGGATGACCTGCACAGTGAACCCGACTGTGGGGCACGAGACGGAATTATCGGAACGTTTTATCGAACGGACCACGAAGCCGAAGTCGGTTTTGGTAGTTGGTGGTGGTCCATGTGGGATGGAAGCGGCCCGGGTCACGGCGCTTGCGGGCCATGACGTATTGTTGGTAGAGGCTTCTCCCAATCTCGGTGGACAAATAAATCTTGCCAAACGTTTGCCAAAAAATCACGGAATTGGGGATATTACAAATTGGCTGGAGCGAGAAGTTTTTAGATTAGGTATAGATGTAAGACTTTCTACATATGTCGATGCCGAGGAAGTATTACTTTTAGAACCAGACATCGTTATCGTTGCGACGGGATCGCTTTCAACCGAAGTGTCGGATTGGACTCAGGTTGCAGTTCCACATATTAAGAATATCGTTGAAAATGATGCCAAAGTTATTACTTCAGAGAACTTGATTCTTGGTCAGCCTGTTTCAGACAGAAGGGTTGTAGTATTTGATGATGTAGGGCATTACGAAGCAATTGGTTGCTGTGAAATTTTGTTAAATAACGGGTGTGATGTTAGTTATGTTACGCGCCATAATTCATTCGCAGCTGAGATGGAAAAAACGGGGAGGAGTCAATCAGCGTTACGCCGTTTTTATTCTAAAGGAAAGTTTTCGATTTACTCGAACTCAATAATAACCAAGATCTGTTCCGAGTTTGTTGATATTCAGCCGGCGGATGGAATTTCTTCGGATAGAGTGTTATCCGACTTAACGGTTATTGTGACCTACCGTAAATCGTCTAGAGAGGTTTTCGAAGATCTAGGTGATAATGTGCCGGTCATTTATGCTGTGGGTGACGCTGTTTCACCTAGAGATTTGGTTGCCGCTATGCGTGAAGGTCATTTTTCAGCAAGATCGATTGAAAATAAAAAACTAGAGACAATGTGGAAGAACATATAAATCTTTGGTGATATTAAATTTTAGAGAATAATAAGTTTTCATTTCTACATTTATATTGAGTTTATCGGTATGGCAATAAAAAGTGTTGCAATTATAGGCGTTGGAAAGATGGGTGCGCCTATTGCCTTTCGAATTAGAGATTCGGGATTTAATCTGATTGTCTGCGATCGAGACCAAAGAGTACTGGATTTGTTTCGTAAAGAGGAAATAAATGTAACTGATAAAGCCTCTGATTGCGCGTCTTCGGATGTTGTCCTTCTGCTTTTGGCCAACGATGTACAGATAATGGATGTGATGTTTGGAGACAATGGACTAGTAGATGCAATTCCAAAAAAAGATGATCCTATCATCTGCATAATGAGTACGGTTTTGCCGGAAACAATAAATCGAGTTAAAGATGGTTTAACTGGAACTTTAGCACATCTCTTAGATTCTCCAGTTAGCGGTGGTATTGTAGGAGCACAAGAAGGAACCTTAAGCATTATGATAGGAGGTGAGGAAAGTACTATAGAGAAGGTAATTCCATTGTTTGACGTTCTCAGTAGTAAGACCTTTAGGTGTGGGCAAATTGGTTCCGCGGAAGTGGTTAAGATCATAAATAACATGGTCGGAATTAGTAATATGTTTTTGACAGCCGAGGCGATCCATCTTGCGGAGAAGTTTGGTGTAACATTTGAAGAATTAGCGCCAATTTTAGATGCAAGTTCCGGCCGAAATTTTCTTACTGTAGACGCAGTTAAGGGCCGAAAACAATATCGGGAATGGTGTAGTACTGATGACTCTTATGATGCAACACTAAAAATTCTTAAAAAGGACCTTGAGTTAGCATCTAAGCTTGGTGAATCGATGGATCTTGATCTTGAAATTCTTGAACTGTTACGCAGGCACTTATCTAATAGTGAGTCAGATAATAGGTCTCGTTGGAAGAGAATTGGTTGTCCTGAGTAGAGTATTTACGTTGTTCTTCAGCCGTGGCTATTTTAGGCTGCCATATAGGTATTTGGTGTTATAACATAAAATATATAAAGTCCAGTCAATTATAAATGATCGCGATTGAAGTCCTACTTTGTGGCAGCTTGGTGTTCACTGGAAATGATCTCGCTGTTAGCTTGTGGGTATTGGTTTCCATGCCGCCCGCACCCTTAGATTGGACCCTTGCTTCTCTTCGCGGGTGGCGTGGAATTTTAGCGAAGGTGGCGTGTAGGATTACCGTGTATGGGGCATTTCGTTATCCAACTGTCGACATCCGCAGACCAGGCGCCCCTGGTATTACCATTACCTGGCACGGGCATTCCTTTTTGGCGGCACTGTTTCAACCAACTTTAGAGCGTCACATTGGATATGCCTTCGTCCGCCGCCACCGATTAGACACTTCGGTTTTGCTGAGGCAACAACTTACTCAAAACGGCCGCTTAGGTTCGTCGGAATAACCTGGCGCGATTGCTCCCATGCCCCAGCTAGCGACATTTAGGTGAGGTTGCCAACTGGGGTGAGTCAGCCAAGGGAACTGCCCCCCTAGCTGCTCTCAGAACCCGGCGTGAACCTCTCAGCTCACCGGGCTCCCATTGCTTCAACCGAAAACGCCCCACGTCCGCACCAATGCGCGAACATGCTTGTCTGTTTTCGCTTTATGCCCGCAAGCCAAGAAATAGCTCTCATCTTGCGTCCGCGCAAGCGTTTGTATTTCCGCATCGCCCACCGAATGATGGCGCGATCCGGTACTCTGCATCTCGCTTTTCTTCACTTGACGCCCTCCCTTAATATCACGGTGTTGAGTTCCCACAGTTCCGTTGAAGCGCCTGAACCGAGCTCGCGCCATCTCTATGCCGGATACCGCCCACCCAGTAAACAGGTTCCCGATGAGCTTATCCCGGGGATAGTTGTGGCCCCCGGTTTTGATATCGTCTGTCAATTTCGACACCTTAACGATGGTTCGCTTGTACTCGCCTTCTCGGCTCTTACCTGACACACCACATGGGTGAGCCTTTTCCCCCGATGCTCACGACAACGGTCTTCAGCCAATGCCGCTCGGGGTGGTTTGGAGCCAGCCCCTGCAGGCAGACTCCGGAGGTTCGGTTCCTCCATCACTTCAACAGCTTCTGTAAGCGCCAATAAATCAGCACCTACATTCCGGCTCACCGATTGCACACACTGACGTCCTCACCCATTCCACGAGGAATCAGCATGACCCCAACCGAACGAGCGC
>Ga0209587_1001676_pt1 | contig 10252 bp, 10 predicted proteins | sample NGEPerD_2_FD_184512 | JGI IMG/M metagenome (GOLD analysis project Ga0209587, IMG submission 184512) | Arctic peat soil microbial communities from the Barrow Environmental Observatory site, Barrow, Alaska, USA - NGEE PermafrostL1-D... | ecosystem: Environmental > Terrestrial > Soil > Wetlands >... | reverse complement strand
TCGCGTCGTCGTCCGGCACCTGGCGCAGGCCGACGAGAGCCACCGTGCCCGCCACCATCAACCCGGCCGAGTAGACGAAGAACGGCAGCTGCGGGTCGATGTCGGTGAGCGGGCCCCCGACGGCCGGACCGGCGACGCCGCCGAGCAGGAACCCGCCCTGCCACAGGCTGGTGGCGCGGCCGCGCTGTTGTGACGGGGCCACGCGGAGCAGCAAAGCGACCGATGCGACGGTGAAGCAGGCGCTGCCGACGCCGCCGACGCCGCGGAGCGCGACGAAGGACGCGAAGCCGGGGGCGAAGGCTGCGGCGAACGTGGACACCGACACCAGCAGGAGGCCGCCGACCATCACCGTGCGCTCGCCGATCCGGTCGACGACGGTGCCGCTGGCCAGCGCCGAGACCAGCCGGAAGAAGGCGAACGTGCTGATCGCCAGGCCCACCGCCGTCCGGCCGACGCCGTACTCGCTCGCGAACAGGGGGATCGCGGGAACGACGACCCCGAAGCCGAGTGCCACGACCAGGGCCACGGCCGCCAGCACCCAGACCTGGCGGGGCATCGGGACGGCGGGCGCTGCGCTCCTCACGTCGGGATGCTGTCATGCGGGTCTGTGCGACCTCGACGGGTCAGGTCACGGGTAGACGTCGAGGGGCGAGCCTCGGGCGGAGTGCGGCTCCGGCGGCCAGGGTTGCGGCAGCAGCCAGCATGAGCCAGGCCGAACTCCCCGTCCCTCGAGGCCGCCTTCAAGATCGCCCGCGTCCTGAACCTGCCGTTGGAAGACGCCTTCCACTACCCCGGAAAGCATCCCATCGGACGGTCCGGCAAACGACCAAGACACGAACACTGACCGAGCACCGCGACGGGTTGCCCTCCACAACATCACCTATCTGCCAACGTGACGATGACTGTCGCTGTGTAGAACGCCGGCTCCCCTGGGCAGCAACTCGACAGCGAGACACACGGTCACGCCGTCGCTACCGTGAACTGATGAACCTTGCGACTTCGGTGGCGCCGCGCCCGCGGTCCTTCATCAGGTCCGCCAGATCACCCGTCAGGCGGGTCGAGTTCCCATGTCACGGTCAGTAGCACAGAAGATGGGCATCAAGGAAGGCACGCGCGCCTTTCTCGCCAGCGCCCCCGCCGTAGCCCTAGAGGCCATCCAGCTACCGGAGTTGGCGGTCAGCCAGGAACTCGACGGCGAGTTCGACTACATCCACCTCTTCAGTATCACGCGGGCCGAGATGAACCAGACCTTCCCAAGGCTCAAGGCCCACCTGACGGCATCGGGCATGTTGTGGATGTCGTGGCCGAAGGGCAGGAAGCTGGGCTCGGACCTCAGCCTGCCGACAGTCATCGAGGTCGGTTACAACCATGGACTCGTCGAGAGCACCTGCCTGCGAGTCGACGACGTCTGGGCAGGTCTGAAGTTCACGCACCCGAGGAAGGGCAAGGTCTACAACAACAGCTACGGGAAGCTCCCCGACGCCTGAGGCCGGTGCGGTCAAGACCAGCGCGACTCAGCCCTCGGCCCACGTGTTTCGGTAACCATCCGTTGCGGTCAGGCAAGTCTGCGGCCTGGATCTGCGGCCCGCTCGAGATGGCCCTGTGACTCTTCTGGTTGCCCTGGCGACCACCAGCAGGGCGATGCTCTCGTCCTGTTCCTCACGGGCTTGCCTAGCGCTGCTCAGTGGCTACTTCGTGCGGAGGATCCTTGGGTTCGCCGTTCCTCCCACTCCGTGCGGGTGATTGCGTACTCGACGTCTCCGTGCTCGTCGCCGGGGATCCGGAACGGCCAGTCGGCGTGGAACACACGGACGAGTCGAAGCCCGGACTTCTCCATGACCCTCCGGGACGCCACGTGTACGGCCATCGTCTCCGCAAGCACGCGCTGGACGCCGTTCTCCGCGAAGCCGTTGTCGATCAAGGCCCGGCAGCCCTCGGTTGCGAACCCCTTGCCCCAGGCGGAGCGGCGCAGCCGGTAGCCGAGTTCGGGTTCGTCGTCGGAGTGCCCCTCGCCAGGCCGGAAGTGGAACCAGCCGAGGAACCGCCCCGTCGCCTTCTCCTCGACCGCCCAGAACCCAAGACACGCCGACCTCTCGTAGTAGCCGAGCCACACGGGCAGCACCTCTTCCTCGATCTCCTGGCGGGGGGTCGGTCGGCCACCGGTGATGAAGTGCATGACCTCAGGGTCGGCGTCCAACTCAACCAGGTGGTCGACGTCCGCCGCTACGAACTCGCGCAGCACGAGACGCTCGGTCTCCAACACGACGCTCATCACGCGCTCCTTTCCGCATCCGGGTGCGAGTGAGGCGGCGACCGCCGGGTCGACACCGGGCTCCTCAAGCATGACGCCCGATGACGTGGTCGACCACGCCGCTGGCGGATCTGTGATCGGTACGACAATGAAATGCAACGCGCGACCGATGAGTCTGGTGCGGGGGAGGCGTCATACGTTCGAGAACCACCGAACCAAGGGGAGACGTTGTGACCGTCCAGAGCACCCAGGCACCGTCCGCACCGCTGTCCGGGTACGCCCCGGTCAACGGCCTGCGGATGTACTACGAGGTCCACGGTTCAGGCGGGACGCCGTTGCTCCTGCTGCACGGTGGGCTGTTCAACATCGACCTGCAGTTCGGTGAGCTGCTCGGAAGCCTGGCCGCGACCCGCCAGGTCATCGCCGCCGACTTCCAGGGGCACGGACGCACCAACGACATCGACCGGCCGCTGACCTGCGCCGACCTGGCCTCCGACGTCCTCGGACTGCTGCGGCACCTGGACGTGCCGCAGGCGGACGTCTTCGGCTTCAGCGTCGGCGGCGGTGTGGCCCTGCACCTGGCGATCCGGCACCCCGAGCTGGTCCGCAAGGTGATCGTCTCCTCCGTGTCGTTCCATCCCGACGGGGACCGCCCGGAGAACACCGAGGCGGTGGGAGAGATGACCGTCGACATGATCGCCGGCACCCCGATGGAGCAGGACTACCGCGCCAAGTCGCCGCACCCGGACCGGCTCCAGGACCTGCTCGACAAGCTCGGCACCTTCGACCGCGGCTTCCCCGGCTGGTCCGACGACGACATCCGCGGCATCGCCGCACCGACCCTGCTCACGGTGGGCGACTGCGACGCCGTCCGGCTCGAGCACGCCGTGCGGTTCCTGCAGCTGCGTGGAGGCGACGTGAACGGCGACTTCGTGGGGGTGCCCGCATCGCAGCTGGCGGTGTTCCCCGGCACCACCCACTTCTTCGGGCTCGCCCGCACCGACCTGGTCCGCGACGTCGTGCTGACCTTCCTGGACGCCCCGATGCCCGAGGCCTGACCCACGACGCACGGGGAACTCCTCCGGCGCCGAGGCCTCGCCGAGGCTGCGTACGCCCGATCAGGACGGCGATCACCGGTAGCGGATCGGCAACTGGCACAGTCGCCGCGCGTGTCCGCGCGACGAGGCAGCAGCGCTACGGCGCGAGGCGGCTGGCCGCCAGGCGGTAGATGGCATGTTGCTCGCGTGGTCCGATGGCGAGGATCTCGGCGGGTGGCCTCGTCTAGCTGGGGGTAAACGAGCCTGAACCGTTGTGGCCGCTGGCCGGGCACGTCGAACCTGACCCGCGCTAGACCGGTCAGGTCGCCGCTGACGTTCCGCCTGCCGAGTTCCTTGCCGACGGCCCGGCCATGAGCCAGGTCGTCGGTGATGGCCACGGCTGCCGCGACGACGTCGGGCCCATGTGCGGCCAGGGCGAGGACGTCTTCAGTGGCCTCACGACGCGGGATCAGTGTGTAGCGCGGGCGCGGGGGTGGCGACGTCACGCAGGCTTGCGGGTTGCTGCCTCGCCTGCCTGGCGGAAGGCCTCATCCAGGTCGGCGCTGGTCAGCCGGTCTCCGTGGTCAACGGCGAGGCGACGACGGGCGAGATCGAGGTCGAGCGCATCCTCGGCCTGCTCGAGCAACTTCTCCCACACGCCCACCGGGACGATGACACCTTGGGCACGCCGGTGCGAGCCGAAGTACACAGGCTCGCCCTCCCCGGCGTCGAAGCGCCTGGCGATCTGGTGGAGCGCGTCACGCGCCTCGCCCGTAGTCACGACATCGGCCATACGGCCACAGTACGGGAATCCGTACGGAATAGCGAGGACAGTGCCTCGAAGGCGATCCGCTTCAGTCAGATCCCTCTCCGGTCAGGTGATCTTGTCGAAGGTGCAGTTGGGTCCGCTCGCAGCGGCAAGCCTGGCATCGCAGGTGATCATTACTGCGTCAAGCCGTTCCGCCAAGGCGACGTAGGCGGCGTCATATGCCGTGATGTTGTGACGCAGTTCCCACATGCGCTCCAGCAACGGAGGCAGCGGCATCCGTCTGATCGGGAAGCCCGCCAAGTGCCTGAGAGCGCCGGGGACGACCTGCTCGAGTCCTTGGTTCCTCCGGGCCATGCCCCGCAGTGCGGACACGATCTCCGCATCCAGATGCGCAGGCGCGAACAGGGCGTCGCCCACCCGCAGGCGCTCGGCGACGAGAGAGTGGCGTGGATCGTCGGCGGCGTAGAACACGGCGAGGACTGACGCGTCGATAACCGCCAAGCTCACGACGCCTCGCGCACCTCCCGCACCGCAGCCACCGCGTCCTCGGTCGTGACGCCGGTCCCGCGAGGTGCCGGATAGGTGGACACGTAGTCAGCGACACGCACTGCCTGCGCCACCTCAGAGAGTCGATCGACGACGAACGCGCTCAACGACTGCCGACTGTCCTCGGCCGCCGCAACGAGGGCGGCGTAGACGTCATCGGGCACGGCACGTAGGTTCATCCGTTTCATGGTGCCATATTGGCACCATGCGCACGTCCGCGCCAGTGCGGGGACCGGCAGACCGCCCGCCAGCGTCCCGCATGCCGACGATCCTCATACGGGAAGCTGCTGACCATCATCTCTCGGGCGGGTCGGCGTAGAGGCCGACGACCTCGAAGACGTTGTCCACGAGCACCGGATCCATGGACCGCTCAACGCGTCCACCCGGTGCGGCTTGAGGTCGAATGCCCGCCAGATCCGCCAGCTCGTCGTCTTGGACAGCCCCGACTTCTCGGCCATCGAGGCAGGTGACCAGTGATCAGTGCGTGGCGTTCTTGGGGATCTGCTCCAAGATAGCGACCGTGACCGCCACGACCTGTTCGGCGCTGATCGACGGTGGCGACCGGGTCGAGGCTCGTCGACCAGCCCGTTCAGCCGGTTGGCCACATGAGCTTCTATCGGCGCGAGGACTCTTCGTGCCCTCGCCCTGATGATTGCCCTATCTGGGGATCGGCGTCCGGCCTGTCGTCCATGAGGGCGCTTCCAGTGAGCGGAGCGATCCGGTCCTCGAAGAAGAATCTCGACAGTCGCACCCGCATTCGTTGTATGAACGTGATCCGCCCGCCGGTATCGGGGGGTAGGGAGAGCGGTGCCTGCTCCTCGAAGCTGACAAGGCGCCACCGCTCCCACGCGTCGAGGGGTTGGTGGACTTCGGTGTATCCGCCCCGTGGCGACCGCACTATCCGGCCGGTCTCGTAACCGTGAAGCACCATTTCGCTGTCCTTTCGCTGCAACCCCAGGCAGATGCGCCTGGTGATGAAGGTTCCGGCGATGGGACCGAGAATGATGAGAGCCTGGAACCCATGCAGAACTCCCTCGATGGAGAGGTGAAACTGAGTGGCGATCTTGTCGGAGCCGGCCGCTGCCCACAGCACGCCAAAGAAGATGACGCCGGCGACACCGATGCCGGTGCGCGCGGGGTGGTTGCGGGGACGTCCGAGGAGGTGGTGGTCTCTGCGGTCTCCGGTGATCCACCGCTCAACGAGGGGATACACGGCCACGATCACCAGGAAGAGGGTGCTAACGATCACCGGGATCAGCACGGCAAGGGTCCAGGTTTTGCCTAACCAAACGAACTCCCATCCCGGTGCGAGTCTGAGGGCACCGTCGAGGAAGGCGAGGTACCATCCCGGCCCCGCCCCTGCTGAGGCGCTTGAAGGGTCGGCCGGGCCGTAGATCCAGACTGGATTGATCGTGACCGTCGCGGCGATCAGCACCACGACCCCGGACACGATGAAGAAGAACCCCCCGCTCTTGGCTGCGAAGACGGGCAATGGGCGGCCGACGACGTTGTCATTCGTCCGCCCGGGGCCGGTGAACTGGGCAGGCTTGTGGACGAGCGCGAGGATCGCGTTGACCGTGAAGAGAAGCAACAACACTGCGGGCAGGATCACGACGTGCAGGGGGTAGAAGAGGGCGATGACATCGCCGGGGAAGAGCCCACCGAACAGCACGGACGACAGCCACGTGCCAACGATTGGAGCTGCCTTCAGCACGCCGTCGAGAACGGCCAGACTCGTGCCCGACGCCATGTCGTCGGGCAGCGAGGAACCCGTGAGCGCCGCCGCCAACATGACGACAAGAAGCAGGAACGCAACCACCCAAGTCAACTCTCGCGGCTTACGGAACCCGCCCGTGAAGAACAACCGCAGCAGGTGGGACATGATCGCCGCCAGCATCAGCAAGGACGCCCAATGGTGAACTTGACGCATCAAGAGACCGGCGCGGACCTCGAAGGAGATATCCAGTGTCGACTCCAGCGCCCGCGACATTTGAATGCCTTGGAGAGGAACGTACGAGCCGTTGTAGGTGACCTGTTCCGTCGACGGTTCGTAGAAGAACATCAGGAACACGCCACTGAGCACCACCACGATGAAACTGTGGAAGGCGACCTGGCCCAGCATCAAGGACCAATGTTCCGGGAAAACCCTCCCACGCAGGCCAGCGAGCGGCGTGCCCGCGCCTGACCGGCTGGTGAGGAAGTCTCCGAGACGTTCCGTCAGTTGAGGTCGACGATCTTGTCCGGTCCCGCCTGCCACGAACACCCGCATGACCATCACCTTCCCGATCCCAGAGTCTGTCTCTGAGATCTGAGACGAGACAGCCCGGCCGTCTGTGACATGGGAGGGAAGACAGTCGGGAGAAGATCGTTGGCGGCTGAGAACGGCGCGTTTCCGGCGCCGGGATCGCTGCGCAAACCTCGACCGAAATCTCCCCGGCCGCAAGGCCGAGTAGCTCCAGGCGGTCGCTGTGGCAGCGCTCGATGGGCGCCTGCGCGGCGCCGCCCTGCGGGCGCTCGATCCCAGGGATCCCTTCCGGGCGGTGCAGGAGGTCAAGGGCCTGGGGCCCTTCGCCGCAGAGCTCGTCGTCCGCGGCGCGAACGCGCCAGACGCTCTCCCGCAACACGAACCCCGACTGACAGTCAAGCTCGAAGAACTCTACGGCCCGGACCGTACAGTCGCAGGGATCTCAAAGTCATGGACGCCGTTCCGGACCTGGGCCGCCGTGCACCTGCGCACCCTCCGCGAGCAACGGACCCACGACATCAGCGGACACCACAACACCTCGAACCGGTGACGCCCCTCTCACGTTTGTGCCATGGCTCCACCGTGGATGACGGACGGCTCATCGGCGCCCGAAGGGGGCCTCGAACGGTCAGCGCGTCGGATCCGTCGAGGCTCCGGGATAGCTGTCGTGCGCGTCGCAGGACGATCGCTGAGCGGCACCGGCTCGAGGATGCTGCGGGGTGCTCACGTGTTCCTGCCGGCACGGCGAACGCTCGTGGCAGTCTGGTTTGCATGCCGCGGACGACGTTGGTGACCGGTGTCAGCAGGCGCCGCGGGATCGGGTTCGCGATTGCCCGGCGGCTGCTGCGCGAGGACGGTGGGCGGGTCTTCGCCCACTCGTTCACCCCGTACGACGCGAGCGAGCCGTGGGGGCCGGACCCGCAGGGCATTGAGGGCGTTCTCGCTGGCCTCGGCGGCGAGGGCGACACGCTTGCCCACCTTGAGGTCGACCTCAGCGACCCCGACGCGCCCCACCGACTCATCGGCACCGCTGTCGAGCGCTTCGGCCCACTCGACAGCCTCGTGGTCAACCACGCTAGATCACAGCTCGGCGCCTTGCACGAACTGGAGGCGGCGACGCTCGACGCGACGTGGGCGGTGAACGTGCGGGCGTCGCTGCTGCTCGTGCAGGCGTTCGCGAAGCAGTACCGATCCGGGCCGGGCGGCGGACGCGTGGTGCTGTTCACCTCAGGGCAACATCTTGGACCCGCGCCATCGGAGATTCCCTACGCTGCCACGAAGGGCGCGCTGCAGCAGATCACCCGAACCCTCGCCGACGCGCTGGCGGAGGACGACATCACCGTCAACTGCCTCAACCCCGGACCCACCGACACAGGCTGGGCGACCCCGGATCAGGATGGCCTCGTCACCCGACACATGCCGCGCGGCCGCTGGAACGTCCCGGCCGAGGCCGCCGACGTCGTCGCGCTCCTCCTTGCTCCCGAAGCCGCCACGATCACCGGCCAAGTCGTCGACGCCGAAGGCGGCTTCCGCCGCTTCACCCCGTGAACCCCCACGCCGTCAGCGCCGCTGAGAATCCACCTACGGACCAGAGCTGACTTCGACCGAGTCGGCAGAACCCGCCTCGGGACGTGTCGCATGCCGATCGTCAAACGAGAAGCCTGCGGATCGCAGCATCATCAGACGCTGGCGGCGTCGAGTCGTTCGAGGTCACTCACCTCGATGTCGAGGTGGGCGGACGCGACGTTGGCGAGCAGGTGGATGACCCGTGTAGTACCCGGCAACGGCACCACGGCCTGATCGGAGCGGCGGCCGCGACTGTGAACCCACGCCAACGCCAACTGACCCGAGGTCACTCCATAGCCCAGGGCGAGCTCGGCCAGGACGCGTTCGAGCGGGCTGTCCGACTCTCGATGAAGCGCACCATGTCCCAGCGGTGAGTGCGCAACCAGGGTGATGCCGAGTTCGGCCAGCACCGGCATCATCGACTCGACCTCTCGCTGGGCCAGCGAGTACTCCTGCTGCACCGCCTGAATCGGGTGCACGGCGTGCGCTCGACGGATGTCATCGACGGTGACGTTGGACAGCCCGATGGCTCGGATCTTCCCGCTCTGGCGCAGGTCGGCCATGGCCGCGACGGTCTCCTCGATCGGGGTCTCTTCGCTGCGGTGGTGCAGGTAGTAGAGGTCGATGGTCTCGACGTCCAGTCTCCGCAGGCTCCCGTCGCACGAGGAGCGCACCGTCGCTGGGTCGGCGCGGACGCTCCAGTCATCATGGTGCCCAGAAGAGCCCCAGTAGACTCCGAACTTGCTGCACAGCGTCACCTGGTCGCGGTGCGCCGCGACGGCACGACCGACCAGCTCCTCGTTGCCGTACATCTCGGCCGTGTCCAGCAGCGTGACCCCCGACTGGACAGCGGCGTGCACCAGGACGGACGGGTCACGGTCCTCGTCACCGCGTCCCTCATCGGTGAGGCGCATCAGGCCCAGACCCTGCGCCGGGGGATCGTCGGACGTCCAGAGCGCGGCACCGTTCATCCCTTGACCGTAGAACCTGCAGCGGACTTTAGGTCAAGCACTCAAGTGCCGCCTCGGTTCGTCCCAGTTGACGATCGTGCGACGGGACGGCGCGTTGGCCAGCCGCCGAAGATCATTGGGCTGGCATAACCCGACAGCTCGATCAGCGATCGAGAAGCTCCGTGAGGTCCTGGTGGTCGACGATCGACCACACGAAGTTCCCCAGACTCTCAGCAACATCGAGCCCGGTGTGCGCGCTGGCTTCGTCGACGTGCCGCACCGAGCCCAATTCTCTTGACCGTCTGTTCCCGGGTCGTGGAACGGCTACCGTGGCGTCAGTGGACTCCGAGACGACTCGGCTGCTCCAGGCGACGGAGGCGGCCCGCAAGCGCGGTGACTGGCACGCGGTGCACCAACTGCTGCGGGATGCCCTGGAGGACGGGACGCGGCTCCCGGCACGAGCGCTCGGCCAACTGGGCCTGGCCGCGTGGTGGCTGGGGAGGATCAGGGAGAGTCTCGAGGTCGGTGAGGAGTGCTACCGCCGCTACCTGGCCGAGGGCGACGACGAAGCAGCCGCCGCCCACGCCGCCGACAGCGGCATCACCTGGATCCTGCGTGGCGACGTCACGATTGGGTCGGGCTGGTTGGGCCGGGCGCAGCGGCTGCTCGAGGGCCGTCCGCCCGGGCCCACCCACGGCCTGCTCCGGTTCGTCGAGTGCGTGGACCTCCTGGGCAGTGGGCAGACGGATCGCGCAGCCGATGCCGGTCAGCAACTGCGGCGGCTGGGGTCCGAGCTCGACGACAGCACGCTGGAGGCACTGGGGCTGATGGTCGAAGGGGTGGCCAGGGTCCGCAGCGGCGACGTCGCCGCTGCGGACCCTGGCCACC
>Ga0209587_1001675_pt1 | contig 10270 bp, 8 predicted proteins | sample NGEPerD_2_FD_184512 | JGI IMG/M metagenome (GOLD analysis project Ga0209587, IMG submission 184512) | Arctic peat soil microbial communities from the Barrow Environmental Observatory site, Barrow, Alaska, USA - NGEE PermafrostL1-D... | ecosystem: Environmental > Terrestrial > Soil > Wetlands >... | reverse complement strand
GTCTTCCACTGCGAGCCTGGTGCTCGAATCGCGCTCCGCCACCCTGGCAAATGCCAGATCTTCCTTCGGATGATGAAAGCGGTCCGGATAGTGCGTCATGTAGTAAAAGATATCGAGCATCAGGTTATAGTCCGGCTGCTCTCCACGATGAAACAACCCAATTTGAGCTTCCAGCAAATCGAGAAGCTTCGCGAAATTGGTGTGCTCCGACTGCAGCTTGTCAAGGTCGTTCGTCATGACGGTTACCTCAAACAAAGCGATTCGAAATAGTCCATGAATTCGACTCTTCGGCATCTCGCTGCGCCATGGTGTCCAAAAGCTGGAGCGACCCTCGTCAGCTTCTGGCACTCAGTTAAACAGCATGGGCTGGCCTTGCCGGTCGAACGGAATGAACGAGCCGAACAAGCCGGTCTTGATGGACTCGATCATGCGTTGAAGGGACTGGTCGGCTTCTTTGCTCGTCGGCGCACGGCCATCGCGCCCGGGCAGGCTGGCCACGAATACGATGGCCCAGTCGTGCCCGAACTGGCGCGACTCTTCCACCAGCGCGGCGAACGTGCCCAGTTCTTCCGGGGTCTTGTCCACGGACATCAGCGGTGTGAGCGCACCGCCTTGTCCGGCCTGAAAGCGGGCGCGCTGTTTGGGCGTGCTGTCGTCGGGCAGAACGGCATTGGCAAAAACGAACAGCAGCCGCTGCGGCTCGGGCTGCTCGCGCGCCACGCGCAGCAGTTCGTCAAAACTCGAAATGTTCACGGTTACTGCACCAGCGGAGTGTCGGCCGCATCGAGATCTACACCCTCCACCGTGGCCTCACCGGCCAGCAGGCGCAGGTATAGTCGTAATGCCGTCACGAAGGTCTGCTGGCGCAGCGTCATGGCCACCGCGCCGCGCACCGACTCGAAAGGTTGCGCCACGCCGGGCTCGCGCTCCAGCACCTCGACCACATGCAGACCGAAGCGGCTGTGCACCAGGCGCGCAAGCACGCCTACCTCGACGTGACCGAACAGCTCGCGCGCGAACTCGGGCGCACAATCGGTGCTGCTGAGCCAGCCCAGGTCGCCACTGTGTTCGCCGCTGGGGCAATTGGACCACTTGCGCGCCGCATCGGCAAAGCTGTCGCTGGCTTTGCCATCGTGGCACCGCACATCGAGAAAGATAGGCTCCGCACGCTTGCGCAAGGCCACCACATCGACGCCCGGCGTCACCGCAAATAGGATGTGACGCACGCGCACGCGCTCACCTGTGCGGTAGGCGCTTTGGTGGGCCGCATGGTGGCGGCGGCACGCGTCTTCGGACGGTTCGGGAACCTTGAGCGCTTGCTCCAGCAGCGCATCGATGGCGTTGGCTGCCGCTTCGCTGATCACGCCGTCGGCGGAGGGTGCGTCATTCGCATCGAGCAGGCCGTCGGATTGCGCGGTCTGGCGCAGCAGCTCGGTGCAGGCGCGCTGGCGCAACTCGTCGGGCGAGAGCTTGTCGTCCGCGGTGTGCAAGGCCACGCCGTTGATACGTGCCAGCGTCGATGCGGGCAAAGTGTCGGTTGTCATGCGATCCCCGTAAAACACCGGCTCCTTAAACACGGGAGCCGGGTTGGCGCGACGGAGGCTGGTTGTGGCCCGGAGGCAGATTCAGCCTGCGGCTGCGCACCACCTGGTAGGGGCGAAACAGGTAGCTCAACGAGGCAAAGCCGCTCCACACGTGCACCAGCCGGCTGAAGGGAAACAGCAGGAAGATCGTCATGCCGAGCACCACGTGAACAAGATAGGGCCACGGCAGGCTTGCCAGCGCCGCGGAGTCGACCGGCCGCAGCGTGACGATCCGCTGTGCCCAGTCGGCCAACACCAGCATCGCGCTGCCGTCGGCGTGCTGCCATGAAAACGGCAGCGTGATGAGACCCAAAACGAGCTGTATCCAAAGGACGACGAGAACGGCAATGTCTGTGGGGTGGCTGGTGAAGCGGATGCGAGGATCGAACACGCGCCGATGCAGCAACAGCGACAAGCCGACAAAGCATACAAGGCCGGCGGCCCCGCCCGCCACGATGGCAAGCATCTGCTTGGTAGCCGCGCTCATGAAGACCCCATATGCCGCGTGCGGCGTGAACAGCCCGACGAGATGGCCAAAGAACAGAAACAGGATGCCCGCGTGAAAGAGATTGCTGCCCCACCGCAGGCTGCCAGTGCGCAGCATCTGCGACGAGTCGCTCTTCCAGCTGTACTGGTTCTGGTCGAAGCGGATCAGGCTGCCCACCAGGAACACCGTGAAGCAGACGTACGGATAGACTTCAAAGAGGAAGCCGTGCAGCGTGCTCATGACGACGCTCCTTGTGCAGGGTTGTGCTTGCGGACGATGTGGATAGGTTGGGGCTGGTCGGGCCTGGCCTGGCCTTTCGAGGAGCAACCGTCGAAAACCACCGGCTCGACCCAACTCTCGTCCAGCGGCTCTTCCGGCGCCAGTTTCACGGCTTGCGCCTTTTCACCGGCCAGCTCCAGCAAGGCGCCGATCACGCTGGCGTAAGCGCTCTTGCGTTGCTGCAGCGCGCTGAAGATCGCGTTGAAGATGTGCGCCATTTCGCCCAGAAACTCACGGGCTTCGCGTGGCGGCTGGGTGGAAACGAATTCGAGCACCGCCGGCAGGTAATCGGGCAGTTCGCCCGGCGCCAGGTAGAGGCCGCTCTTCTCATAGGTCTGAGCCAGGTCGATCATCGCCGGACCACGGTCGCGCGAATCGCCGTGCACGTGCTCGAACAGATGCAAGGAGGTGGCGCGGCCACGGTCGAACAGTTGCACGTAGTTGGCTTCGGTCTCCAGCGCATCGGCGCCGCTTAGCGAGCCGATCAAAGCATCGAGCTCGGCCAGCCGCCCCGGTGTGAGAGCGCGCTCGTCGTGCAGCGTATCGCGTATTTCACCGAGGTAGCGGCGCACGCGCTCGTCGGGGTAGCTCAACAAAGCCGCCAGCACCCGTAAGCTCTTGGAAGCATGTACCGTTCTTGCAAGCGCGATCATGGTCAGACCTCCGCCTTGATGGGTATGGTGCGTCTCTTGGTGCCACCGAACAGGCTGACCTTGCTCGCGCCATCGGAACAGCCGTTGCCGAACGAGAAGCCGCAGCCACCGCGCAGGTCGAAGGTGTTCTCCGCATACTCGCGGTGCGTGCTGGGAATCACGAAGCGGTCCTCGTAGTTGGCGATCGCCATTACGTGGTACATGTCTTCCACCTCCATCTGGCTCAGGCCCACCTGCTCGAGCACTGCGGTGTTGACGCGGTTCTCCACATGCTTCTCGCGCTCGAAAGCGCGCATTGCCAGCATGCGTTCGAGCGCGCGCACCACCGGCGCCGTGTCGCCGGCCGTCAGCAGGTTGGCCAGGTACTTGACAGGGATGCGCAACTGGTTGACATCCGGAATTTCGCCGTTGGCCCCCAACTGGCCTGCATTGGCCGCAGAGCTGATCGGCGAGAGCGGCGGCACGTACCAGACCATCGGCAGCGTGCGGTATTCGGGGTGCAGCGGCAGGGCCACCTTCCATTCCACCGCCATCTTGTAGACCGGGCTCTTGCGCGCAGCGTCCAGCCAGTTGTCGGGAACGCCATCAATGTGCGCCTGTGCGATGATCTTCGGATCAAACGGGTCGAGAAAGATGTCGAGTTGCGCCTGGTACAGGTCGCGGTCGTGCTCAACGCTGGCGGCTTCCTGGATGCGGTCGGCGTCGTATAGCAGCACACCGAGGTAACGGATGCGGCCGACACAGGTTTCCGAGCACACCGTGGGCTGGCCGTCTTCGATGCGCGGGTAGCAGAAAGTGCATTTCTCGGCCTTGCCGCTTTGCCAGTTGTAGTAGATCTTCTTGTAAGGGCAGCCGCTCACGCACATGCGCCAGCCGCGGCATTTGTCCTGGTCGATCAGCACGATGCCGTCTTCCTCGCGCTTGTAGATCGAGCCCGAGGGGCAGCTTGCCACGCACGACGGGTTCAGGCAGTGCTCGCACAGCCGCGGCAGGTACATCATGAAGGTGTTTTCGAACTGGCCGTAGATGTCCTTCTGGATGTCGTCGAAGTTCTTGTCCTTGCTGCGCTTGCTGAACTCGCCGCCGAGAATCTCTTCCCAGTTCGGACCCCACACAATCTTTTCCATGGTCTTGCCGGTGATCAGGCTGCGCGGGCGCGCGGTGGGGGCGGCCGTCATTTCGGGCGCCGACTGGAGATTGTCGTAGTCGAAGGTGAAAGGTTCGTAGTAGTCGTCGATCTCCGGCAGGTTGGGGTTGGCGAAGATGCGCATCAGCAGCTCCCACTTCCCGCCCTGGCGCGGCTCGATCTTGCCGTTGGCTTTGCGCACCCAGCCGCCGTTCCATTTGTCCTGGTTCTCCCATTCCTTCGGATAGCCGATGCCGGGCTTGGTCTCGACGTTGTTGAACCACACGTACTCCATGCCGGGGCGGCTGGTCCAGACGTTCTTGCAAGTGACGGAACAAGTGTGACAGCCGATGCACTTGTCGAGATTCATCACCATGCCGATTTGAGCACGTACTTTCATGTTCTTTCTCCTCAAGCCTGCTGAGCGTCGAGAGCGGGCTCGACGGTGGCCGGCGTGTCCAGCCAATCGACTTTGTCCATCTTGCGGACCACCACGATCTCGTCGCGGTTGGTGCCGATAGTGCCGTAGTAATTGAAGCCGTAGCTCAGTTGCGCATAGCCGCCGATCATGTGGGTGGGTTTGAGCACGATGCGCGTCATCGAGTTGTGGATGCCGCCACGCGTGCCGGTGATCTCGGAGCCCGGCATGTTGATGGTCTTTTCCTGTGCGTGGTACATCATCACCATGCCCGGCAGCACCCGCTGGCTCACCACCGCGCGCGCCGCCAGCGCCCCGTTGACGTTGAACAGCTCAACCCAGTCGTTGTCGACAATGCCGGCGCGTTTCGCGTCGTCTTCGCTCAGCCAGATGATCGGCCCGCCGCGGCTCAACGTGAGCATCATCAGGTTGTCGGTGTAGGTCGAGTGGATGCCCCACTTCTGGTGCGGGGTGATGAAGTTGAGCAGGATCTCCGGGTTGCCGTTGGGGCGCAGGCCGTGGATGGCCGCGGTAGCCTTCAGATCGACCGGCGGCCGGTAGGAGGCCAGCGTCTCGCCGAAAGCGCGCATCCACGGATGATCCTGGTAGAACTGCTGGCGCCCGGTGAGAGTACGCCACGGGATCATCTCGTGCACATTGGTGTAGCCGGCGTTATACGAAACGGTCTCGGACTCGATACCGCTCCAGGTCGGCGATGAAATGATCTTGCGCGGCTGCGCCTGAATGTCGCGGAAGCGGATCTTCTCATCTTCGCGGTGGATCGCCAGGTGCGTATGCTCGCGGCCGGTTTTTTCGGAGAGCGCCCCCCAGGCCTTGACCGCCACATGCCCGTTGGTCTCGGGCGCCAGCGTCATCACCACCTCGCAGGCGTCGATATCAGTCTCGATCTTCGGCATGCCGCGGGTCGCGCCCTCAGTGGTGACGAGGCCGTTGAGCTCGCCGAGTTGCCTGACTTCGGTTTGCGTGTTCCAGCCGATGCCTTTGCCGCCGTTGCCCATCTTGTTCATCAGCGGGCCCAACGCGGTGAAGCGCTTGTAGACGTTCGGGTAGTCGCGCTCGATCACGGCGATCTGCGGCGCGGTCTTGCCCGGGATCAGCTCGCACTCGCCCTTCTTCCAGTCCTTCACGTCGAACGGCTGACCGAGCTCGCCCGGCGTGTCGTGCATCAGCGGCGTCAGCACCACTTCATGCTCCACACCCAGATGGCCACCACATATTTCGCTGAACTTTCTGGCGAAGCCTTTGTAGATTTCCCAGTCGCTCCTGGACTGCCAGGCCGGATCGACCGCGGTCGACAACGGGTGGATGAAGGGATGCATGTCGCTAGTGTTGAGATCGTTCTTCTCGTACCAGGTAGCAGTCGGCAGCACGATGTCCGAGTATAGACAGGTCGTGCTCATGCGGAAGTCGAGCGTGACCAGCAGGTCGAGCTTGCCTTCGGGCGCCTGCGCATGCCACTTCACTTCCTCGGGCTTCGCGCCGTCCGCGCCAAGATCCTTGCCCTGCACGCCGTGGGTGGCGCCCAGCAGGTGCTTGAGAAAATATTCGTGGCCCTTGCCCGACGAGCCGAGGATGTTGGAGCGCCAGACGAACATCACGCGCGGCCAGTTGTCCGGATGGTCGGGGTCTTCGCAACTCATCTTCAGAGAGCCGTCCTGCAGGCTCTTGACCACGTAGTCCTTGGGGTCGACGCCGGCGGCCTGGGCATCGCGCACCACCTGCAGCGGGTTGGTCCGCAGTTGCGGCGCCGACGGCAGCCAGCCCATGCGCTCGGCGCGCACGTTGTAGTCGATCATCGAGCCGCGATACCGTTTGCCCGCGTCGCCCTGCGGCGCCAGCGGCGACAGCACTTCTTCCATCGTCAGCTTCTCGTAGCGCCACTGGTCGGTGTGCGCGTAGAAGAAGCTGGTCGAGTTCATTTGGCGCGGCGGGCGGATCCAGTCGAGCGCGAACGCCAGTGCGGTCCAGCCAGTTTGCGGGCGCAGCTTTTCCTGGCCCACGTAATGCGACCAGCCGCCGCCGCTCTTGCCGACGCAGCCGCACATCATCAGCATGTTGATGATGCCGCGGTAATTCATGTCGCTGTGGTACCAGTGGTTCATGCCGGCGCCGATGATCACCATCGATCTGCCTTGCGTTTTCTCCGCGTTGTCGGCGAACTGGCGAGCCACCGTGATGACGTGCTCGCGCGGCGTGCCGGTGATGCGTTCCTGCCAGGCCGGCGTGTAGGGCGTGTCGTCGTCGTAACTGCTCGCGGCCTGCTCACCGGCCAGGCCGCGCGCGACGCCGTAGTTGGCGGCCTGCAGGTCGAACACGGTGGCCACCAGTACGTCGCGTTGCGCACCGGCGTCGCCGAGCAGCAGGCGTTGCACGGGCACCGTGCGCAGCATCACGTCGCTCTGCACGTTGTTGGGGAAATGCGCGCTTTCGATGCCGCCGAAATACGGGAACCCCACCTGTGCGGTGTCGCTGCCGTCGCCTTCGAGCAGCGACAGCCTGAGCTTGACCTCCTGGCCGTGTTGCGCGTCCTTCGCCTCCAGGTTCCACTGGCCGTGGTCGGCGCGGCCGTCGGATCCCCAGCGAAAACCGATGGCACCGTGCGGCAGCACCACCTTGCCGGCCTCGTCGAAGGCGACCGTCTTCCACTGCGGATTGTTGGCGGCGCCGAGCTGGTCGCTGAAGTCCGAAGCGCGCACGTAGCGGTCGGGAACCATGACGGTCTGTCCGTCCGGCATCGTGTGCTCGCGCAGCATCACCAGCATCGGCAGGTCGGTGTAGCGGCGCGCGTAATCGTCGAAGTAGGCGCTGCGGCGGTCGAAATAGAACTCCTTCATGATCACATGGCCCATCGCCATGGCCAGCGCCGCGTCGGTGCCCTGCTTGGGGTGCAGCCACAGGTCGCACAGCTTGGCGACCTCGGAATAGTCGGGCGTGACCGCCACCGTCTTGGTGCCCTTGTAGCGAACCTCGGTGAAGAAGTGGGCGTCGGGCGTGCGTGTCTGCGGCACGTTGGAGCCCCAGGCGATGATGTAGCTGGAGTTGAACCAGTCGGCTGATTCGGGCACGTCGGTCTGCTCGCCCCACACCTGCGGGCTGCTCGGGGGCAGATCGCAGTACCAGTCGTAAAAGCTCAGATTGACGCCGCCGAGCAGGCTCAGGTAACGCGAGCCCGCGGCGTAACTGATCATCGACATGGCGGGGATGGGCGAGAAGCCGACGACACGGTCGGGACCGTGCTTCCTAATGGTGTACACGTTGCTCGCGGCGACCATTTCGTTGACCTCGTCCCAGTTCGAGCGCACGAAGCCGCCGAGGCCGCGCATCTGCTGGTAGTCGCGGCGCTTGACGTCCGACTCGACGATCGACGCCCACGCTTCGACCGGGTCACGCGTCAGGCGCGCCTCGCGCCAGCTTTTGAGCAGCCGGCCGCGCACCAGCGGGTACTTCACGCGGGCGGCGCTGTACAGATACCAGCTATAGCTCGCCCCACGCGAGCAGCCGCGCGGCTCGTGGTTGGGCATGTCCCAGCGCGTGCGCGGGTAGTCGGTCTGCTGGGTTTCCCAGGTGACGATGCCGCCCTTGACGTAGATTTTCCACGAGCACGAACCGGTGCAGTTGACGCCGTGGGTCGAGCGCACGATCTTGTCGTGCGCCCAGCGGTTGCGGTAGGCGTCTTCCCAGGTGCGGTCTTCGCCGGTGGTGACGCCGTGGTCGCCGGAGAAACTTTCCTTCGGATTCGTGAAATAGTTCAGTCGATCAAGAAAGTGACTCATGGCTTGCTCCTTTCAGTCGCGCGCAGGATCGAGAATCAAGGATGGAGGATTGACGGTCGACGACGGTGAATTGGGAGTCAGGATTTGACGCCTGCTCAAGCCTCCATCCTCAATCACCGCTCTTAACACGGCATTTCCGCATCTTTGCGCGCGTAATACCACCAGGTTATCGCGATGCACGTGAGGTAGTAAACAATGAAGACGTAAAGCGCGCCCTCGGGACCGCCAGTGAGGTCGATCGAGGTCCCGTAGCTCTTGGGAATGAAGAATCCGCCATAAGCCGCGATTGCGGCTGAAAACCCGAGCACGGCGGTAGCTTCCTTGTTGGCGTTCTTCAGCGCCTGTTCCATCCGGAAGGTCGATCCATTGCCGATGCCCGTGGTCAGAAACAGCACTATGAACATGGTCAGGAAGCCGGCGAAGCCGGCGCTGGAACCGCCGCCGGGCAGAAAATATATCACCCCGATCACCGCCAGCGCCATTACGATGAAATTCCAGAACGTGACTTTGGCGCCGCCGAGTTTGTCCGCGAGCCAGCCGCCGAACGGCCTGACGATTGCGCCGACAAAAGGGCCAAGCCACGCATATTGCAGCGCATTAATTTGCGGAAACTGCGACTTGATCAGCAGCGGAAATCCTGCCGAATAGCCGATGAACGAGCCGAAGGTGCCGAGATACAGCCAGCACATGATCCAGTTGTGCTTGCGCTTGAAAATCACCGCTTGTTCACTAAACGACGCCTCGGCGTCGGCGATATCGTTCATGCCGATCCAGGCGACAACGGCAGCGATCGCGATCCACGGCACCCAGATGAATGCCGCATTCTGAATCCATGCCTGGGTCTGCTGGCCGGTGCTGCTCGTCACGACCTGGGGATCGCCGCCGAAAATACCGAGGATACCCACCGTAATGATGATCGGCGCCAGAAACTGCATCGAGGACACGCCAAGGTTGCCAAGACCCGCATTGATGCCCAGCGCCGAGCCCTTGCGCTCTTTCGGAAAGAAAAAGCTGATATTGGCCATCGACGAGGAAAAGTTGCCGCCGCCGAAACCGCACAACAACGCGAGCACGAGCATGGTCGTGTAGCTCGTTGTTGGATTCTGCACGGCAATGCCGATGCCGACCGCCGGAACAAGCAAAGAAGCGGTCGAAATCGCGGTCCATTTGCGTCCGCCGAATATTGGGATCATGAACGAATAACAAATTCTCAGCGTTGCTCCGGACAAAGCCGGCGCCGCCACGAGCCAGAACAACTGGTTGGTGGTGAACGTGAATCCGCTCTGCGGCAGCTTGACTGCCACCACGCTCATGAGCTGCCACACCGCGAACGCTAGGAACAGCGCCGGTACCGAAATCCACAGATTGCGTGTGGCGATCGCCTGCCCTTGCCGCGCCCAGAATGCCTTGTCTTCGGGCGTCCAGATTTTGAGGACGCGCCCCATTTTCAGCGGCGATGAGCCGGTTGCCATGTCAGTATTCTTTCGATGCATACGATGCCGTAGTGCTCTGGCTTAACTCTTCAAACTAAAATCGGTGGCGCGCGGACCGATAACTTCCGTGCGGCGCACTTCTGTGAAGTACATCCTGATCTGCGATACGCTTACCACGCCGTACATCAGCATGCAACAGCTCGAACGCACGCCGGTAAGGTCGACCAGCGCCCCGAACATGATCGGCAGCACGAACCCCTTGCGCCCGCCGCTGACGGATCGAACTTACGCTGAGCCTCGACTGCGCCGCAGAGGCGGCTTAACGCACCACCCCCCGCGGACTGTTTTTGACGAAGTCCACAAATCGCGCGACTTCGGGGAAAGCGCTTGCTAGCTGTTCGAGCTGAAACGGGTTGTCGTCACGGCGGTTCCTTGTTTTGATCAGCAGCATGTAAGCCTTGTGCAGCGCCTGGATGGTGTCCGCGCGGAAGCCGTGG
>Ga0209587_1001674_pt1 | contig 10277 bp, 11 predicted proteins | sample NGEPerD_2_FD_184512 | JGI IMG/M metagenome (GOLD analysis project Ga0209587, IMG submission 184512) | Arctic peat soil microbial communities from the Barrow Environmental Observatory site, Barrow, Alaska, USA - NGEE PermafrostL1-D... | ecosystem: Environmental > Terrestrial > Soil > Wetlands >... | reverse complement strand
CCCTGGGACAGCCCCTGTCCCACCTGCCAGCAGTCTTACCACCGATCGTGGCCGGCAACAAAAGCGCCGCGCGGACCCGGGATGGTGGTCCGTCCGGTGAGTCCCTCGCGGGTGGGGCTCGGGATGGGCGCGTCAGGTCGCAGCGGCCGCCCGACCCAGCGCTCCGTCCCGCGTGGGGTCAGGGAACGTCAGCACCTCGCCGGCGACCGCGACGGAGACTCGGTCGCCGGCTACCAGCACACGGCCGGGCCCGAGGCGTGCCCGCACGACAAGCGCGTCCGGTAGATCGACGGTGACGAGCTGGTCGTGGCCGAAGTACTCGATCCGACCGACGGTTCCGAGTCCCTGGCCATCCAGCCAGGCGCGCGTCTGCTCCGGGCGCAAGACGGCGGATACCCGTCCGGGCGACGCGCCCGGCGCGGCGATGAGGTCGCCGATCGGGGAGTCGACGACGGCGCCATCGAACCTGGCGGGGAGGAGATCGGCGTCGCCGACGAAGCTCGCGACAAAGGGATCGACCGGGTGGGCGTAGAGCTCGCCCGGCGTGTCGACCTGCAGCACCACCCCGGCGCGCATGACCGCGATTCGGTCCGCGAGGCTCAGCGCCTCTTCCTGGTCGTGGGTCACGAAGACCGCCGTGGCCCCGGCACCATCGAGGATCGCCTTCACCTCACTGCGCATGCGAACCCGCAGCGCCGCGTCGAGGTTCGAGAACGGTTCGTCGAGCAGGACGATGGCCGGCTCCGGGGCGAGCGCCCGGCCCAGCGCGACCCGCTGTTGCTGTCCCCCGGACAGTTCGTGCGGATGCCGGTCGGCCTGGTCGACCAAGCCGATCAGCTCGAGCATCTCGGCGACGCGTCGGCGACGGCGCGACCGATCGCGGGGAATGCCGTAGCCCAGGTTTCCCGCCACGGTGAGGTGAGGAAACAGGGCGAAATCCTGGAAGACGACACCGACACGGCGGCGCTCGGGCGGTACGAACCGGCGCTCACCGGCCACCGTCGCACCGTCGAGCACCACCGTGCCGCGATCGGGGCGCTCGAAGCCGGCCAGGAGACGCAGCGCCGTCGTCTTGCCGCAGCCGCTCGGCCCCAACAGGGCGAGGAGCTCTCCGGCGTGGACCTCCAGATCGACGGCATCGAGCGCGAGGACCGGTCCAAAGCGCTTGGTCAGATCTCGTGCGGAGACGACGGGCGCATGCCCATCGGTCGCGTCGCACCGATCGTCGGTGTCCTTCCCCACAAAGGTCAGGCTATCCTCACCTCCGTGGCCGAGATGCACGACACGACCGAGGAATACCTCGAGACGATCCTCGAGATCGAAGAGGAAGGCATACAGCCGCTGCGGGCAAGGCTGGTGGAGCGGCTGGGGATCTCCGCGCCCGCGGTCTCCGAGACCGTCGCTCGGCTCTCGGCCGCGGGCTACACCGAGCTCCTCGAGGATCGCAGCATCCGCTTGACCCCGAAGGGTCGCAAGCTCGCGACCACGATCGTTCGGCGTCACCGCCTCGCCGAACGACTGCTTGCGGATGTCATCGGGCTCGAGTGGGAGAAGATCCACCGGGAGGCTGATCGGTGGGAGCACGCCATCTCGGCCGACGTCGAGGAGAAGCTGGTCGAGCTGCTGGGCGATCCGATGACCTGCCCGCACGGGAACCCGATCCCGGGTACGAAGCGCACCGCGACCACGGTGCCCACCGTGCGCCTCGTGGATGCCGATCCGGGTCAGGTCACCGTGACCCGCATCAGCGAGAAGCTCGAGCTCGACGACTCGGGACTCGAGCTGGTGGCTCGGGCCCGCCTGATCCCGGGTGCGACGGCCACCATCGTCGAGCATGACGCCGCGGGCGTGCTCGTCCGCACGCCCGCGGGCGAGCACACGGTTCCCGCGGTCGTGGCGGAGCAGATGTTCGTCGCGACCGGCACTCGCTGAGCGCGCCCACCAGCTCGATCCGCGCCGGGGCGAGCTGGGTCAGCCGCCAGCCACCGCGGGGACGATGCTGATGGTCTGACCGTCGGTCAGGGCGGTCCCGAGACCATCGAGGAAGCGGATGTCCTCGTCCGCGACGAAGACGTTGACGAACCGACGCAGCTCCCCCGAGCCGTCGAACAGCCGCTCGGTGAAGCCGGGATGCTTGCCCTCCAACGCCTCGAGCACCTCGGCCACGGTCGCGCCGTCGAGCGAGACCTCGGCGGCACCCGCGGAGAGCTCTCGGAGCTGGGTCGGGATACGTACGGTGGCGGTCACGACGAGGACTCCTCGATGGACGGGAACGCGGCGTGGAACGCGTCGAGGTTCGGCGCGATGACCGCGGTCGGGGACACGTGGGGCGATACGGCCTCCAGGGTCTTGAGCCCGTGGCCGGTGACGTAGACGACAACTCGTTCATCGGGCCGGACGACACCGGACTCGGCGAGGCGCTTGAGGCCGGCGATCGTCACCCCTCCCGCAGTCTCGGCAAAGATTCCCTCGGTGCGGGCGAGGAGCTGCATACCCTCCACGATCTCTTCGTCGGTCACTGCCGCGAGCGCGCCGCCCGTGCTGCGTACTGCGTCGAGCGCGAAGTAGCCGTCGGCGGGATTGCCGATCGCGAGTGACTTGGCGATCGTGGACGGCTTGACCGGTTTGATCGTGTCGGTACCTTCGTTCCACGCTGTCGCCACCGGCGAGCACCCGGTCGCCTGCGCGCCTGACACGCGCACCTCGGCGGGCGCGTCGAGCAGTCCGACGGTGTGCAACTCGTCGAAACCCTTGCGAATCTTGGTCAGCAGCGATCCACTCGCCACCGGCACCACGACGTGGTCGGGTGTCGTCCAATCGAGCTGCTCGGCCGTCTCGTAGGCCAGCGTCTTCGAACCCTCGGCGTAGAACGGCCGAACGTTCACGTTGACGAACGCCCACGGGTACGTACCGGCGAGCTCGGCACAGAGTCGGTTGACATCGTCGTAGTTTCCGTTGATGGCGACGAGGTTCCCGCCGTACACCGCGGTCGTGATGATCTTTCCCTGCTCGAGATCAGCGGGCACGAAGACAAAGCTCCGCAGGCCCGCGCGCGCCGCGTGGGCCGCGACCGAGTTGGCGAGGTTGCCGGTCGACGCGCACGCGACCGTCTTGAACCCGAAGTCCAGAGCCTTCGAGAGAGCCACGGTGACGACACGGTCCTTGAACGAGTTCGTCGGGTTCACCGTGTCGTCTTTGACCCAGACCTCACCGAGACCCAGCGCGGCAGCGAGACGATCGGCCCGGACGAGCGGCGTGAAGCCGGCCCCGAGGTCGACGGCATCGCCACGCTCGACGGGGAGGAGGTCCTCGTAGCGCCAGATGCTCGGCGGTCCCGCGGCGATCCGGTCACGGCTGACAACCGCAGCGATGGCCTCGTAGTCGTAGGTGACCTCGAGCGGTCCGAAACACCACTCGCAGGTGAAGATGGGTGCGACCTCGTATTCGCGACCGCATTCGCGACACCGAAGCCCTTGGACGTAGGCCATGACTGTTCTCCTGTCTCCTCTGAACGGATCCGGAGATCCGTTCATTCTCGACGCGCTCTCGAGCGCCTCGAGCGGAGACCGGTGCACGGTCCGCTCTCGGGCTACTCATCGTACGGGCATTGGCACCTGGTACCGGTCCGCATCTTCCGATGCAAGATCGGTGCTGGTTGCCGCGGCGTCTTCGGGCCACGTCCCTCGGCCGCTCTCGATGAGCGCGTATTTCGGAACCCATTCTGCCACGCCGCCGAAGCCGCAACCAGCCACATTTCTCACGACCTACCCTCGCGGCGTGCTCCCCCCGTTCCGCGCCGGCGAGTTCGATCCCCTCGACCTGGCCGACCGCAAGGCCGCGCAAGGTCTCTCGCTGTCCGTGTGCCTGCCTGCCCGCAACGAAGAGGCCACCATCGGTCACATCGTCGGTACCGTGCGCCGAGACCTCATGGCCCGGATCGGACTGGTCGACGAGATCGTCGTCCTCGATGACGGGTCGACCGACGCGACCGCAGCCGCAGCGCGAGAGGCCGGAGCGCGGGTGGTGACCGAGTGCTCAGTCCTGGCCGGATCGGAACCGGGATCAGGCAAGGGCAACGCGCTCTGGAAGTCGCTCTACGCGTGCGAAGGCGATCTCGTGTGCTGGGTCGACGCCGACATCCGCAACTTCGGCTCGCACTTCGTGACCGGCCTCGTCGGTCCGCTGATCGACCACGGCGACATCGGGTTCGTGAAGGGCTTCTACGATCGGCCGCTCCACGGCGAACCGGGTGGAGGGCGCGTCACCGAGCTCGTGGCCCGGCCGTTGCTGTCGCAGCTCTTCCCGGCTCTGACCGCGATCGTGCAGCCGCTCGCGGGCGAATACGCCGGGCGCCGGGAGGTGCTCGACGCCGTACCGTTCGTCGAGGGTTGGGGCGTCGAGATCGGCCTGTTGGTCGACATCTCCGAACGCTTCGGGATCGACACGATCGCACAGGTGGACCTCGGCATCCGTGAACACCGAAACCGCCCGCTCGCCGACCTCGGCCCGCAGGCGCATGCCATCCTCGTCACCGCGCTCCGGCGGGCCGGACTCGGCCACGGGGGCCGAGGCACAGAACAGCTCGTCCGCTACACCAGTGAACACGAGCTGGAGGCGATACCCGTCGAGGTCCGGGAGCGACCGGCCATGCGCGGTGTTGCCGCGTACCAGCTCGCGTTCGGGCGTGAGCGATCGGCCTGAACACGCAACGCCGTTCGCCACGGAGGCTGGTCGCCGTTCGCCACGGAGGCTGGTCGCCGTTCGCCACGGAGGCGCGTGCTTCACACGATGCCGAGGGCGAGGTGCCCGGCCTCGACCGCGGCTTCCTCGACGAGCAGGGCCGCCCGGACGAACGCCTCACCTGCGCTCCAGACACGGTCGGTGAGGGCGAGCACCTGAACGTTGGCTCGCACGCTGAGCTCCTCCCGAGCATCGTCGGTGACCTGACCCGCGATGACCGCGAGGTGACCAACGCCCTGGTCGCCGGCCCAGTCGAGGACACCGCCGACGACCTTGCCGTCGAAGCTCGTCGCGTCGAGCTTGCCCTCACCGGTGACCACGAGCTGGGCGTCGTCGAGCTCGAGCTCCAATCCGGCGGCGCGTGCCACGACATCGAAGCCCGGCTCCAACGTGGCTCCGATGGCCGCGAGCCCGCCGGCGAGGCCTCCCGCGGCACCGGCGCCCTCGAGCGCGGTGACGTTCACCCCTGTACGCGCTTCGTACATTCCCGCGAGCCGTTGGAGGCGGCGCTCGAGCAGTGCGACCTGTGCGGGAGTCGCGCCCTTCTGCGGCGCGAACACCCGGGCTGCATCCACGAACGGCGTCGACACGTCACACGCGACGGTCACTTCCAATCCCGCGAGCGACCATCCCAACGCCTCGACTGCGGCCAAGCCGCCGTCGGTCGTGGCGCTGCCACCGACGCCGACGACGATACGTCGAGCACCGGAGCGCGCCGCCGCGGCGATGAGCTGGCCCGTACCTCGGGTGGACGCTCGAAGTGGGTCGAAGTCGCCCTCGACCAGCGCGAGGCCGCTCGCCGCCGCCATCTCGACCACCGCCGTCCCGTCGGACAGCAATGCCCACTCGGCGTCGAGCGGCGCGCCCAACGGACCGGTGACCGACTCGACTCGGCGTGACCCACCGCGGGCCGCGACGAGGGCGTCCAGGGTGCCCTCGCCGCCGTCGGCCAGGGGCACCGTCCGCACCACGTCGAAGCCGGCGGTTCGCAGACCTCTGGCCATGGCGTCAGCCGCCGCGGCCGCACTCAAGGTGCCCCGGAACTTGTCCGGGCAGGCAACCGCTCGCTTCACCTCAGGCTGGTCCACGGTCGATAGATTGCACCGGACCCACCCGCCGTGCTGGAGACGACGTGCTCGAACGCGTTCCGCTGCTCGAAAAGGACCTCGACCTCTACACCGACATCGTCGGCGCTGAGGCGATCGAACGTATCCGGGCGCGGGCCGAGCCGCTCCAGGGGGCTCGGGTACTGCACATCAGCGCCACCGCGTACGGCGGTGGGGTCGCGGAGCTGCTGGCGACCCACGTGCCCTTGCTGCGGGCGATCGGCCTCGAGGCCGAGTGGCAGGTACTCCACGGCAGCGACGAGTTCTTCGCCGTCACCAAGGCGGTCCACAACGCGCTGCAGGGCGGCGAGGTCGCCTGGACCCCGGAGATGCAGCGGACCTACCTCGAGAAGGTCCTCGACAACGCCCTCCTCGTCGAAGGTGAGTGGGACTTCGTCGTGGTCCACGACCCGCAGCCGGCGGCTCTGCTGAGCTTCCTCGAGGACTCGCCGGTCCGCGGACCCGACACCCGTTGGATCTGGCGATGCCACATCGACTTGACCGCCGCTCGATCCGACGTGTGGGAGTTCTTCCGGCCCTACGTCGAGCACCACGACGCGTCGGTGTGGACCATGGACGAGTTCGTCCCCGATTCGCTGACGATGGATCACGTCGTGCAGGCCCCGCCGTGCATCGATCCCCTCTCGGTCAAGAACTTGGATCTCCCCGCTCCGTTCATGAAGGAGATCTGCCACCAGTACGGCGTCGACACCAGCCGGCCGCTGGTCTGTCAGGTCAGCCGGTATGACCCCTGGAAGGATCCGGTCGGCGTGATCGATGCGTTCCGGATCGCACGCGAAGACGTGCCGGACGCGCAGCTGCTCCTCGCCGGGTCGATGGCGACCGACGATCCCGAGGGATTCCAGGTCTGGGAAGAGGTCGAAGCGGCGCGCGACGGCGATCGTGACATCCACCTCCTCTCGAACATCCAGCAGATCGGCAACGTACAGATCAATGCCTTCCAGCGTGCGGCTGACGTGATCGTGCAGAAGTCGCTGCGCGAGGGCTTCGGTCTCACCGTGAGCGAAGGTCTCTGGAAGGGTCGACCGGTCATCGGGGGCCGGGCCGGAGGCATCGTCCTGCAGATCCGAGACGGCGAGAACGGGTTCCTCGTCGATTCCGTCGATGAATGCGCCCGCCGCATGGTCGAGCTGCTGGGCGACCCGGTGCGGGCCACTGAGATGGGTGAGAGGGGCAAGGAGCACGTGCGGGCCAACTACCTCTCCACCCGCGAGCTCGCGGACTACCTCGGGCTGTTCGGGGAGCTGGCCGGTTGATCGTCGTCTCCCATCGGGGACCGATCGCGTTCACCAGCCGGCCCGGAGGCGGCTTCACGACCGCCCGCGGCGGTGGAGGGCTCGTGAGCGCGCTCACGCCACTCATCGAGGGTCGGGACGACGTGCGGTGGATCGCCGCGGCGATCAGCGCCGGCGACCGCGCCGCGATCGCAGCCGGCGCGGCGGACGTCGAGGGGTTCAACCTCGACCTCGTTGCTCCCGATCCGACCCAACATCGTCTCCATTACGACGTCATCTCCAACGCGACGCTGTGGTTTCTGTTCCACGACCTGTTCGACCTGCCTCGGCGCCCGCGCCTCGACCAACACTTCCGCACCGCCTGGGACGCATACCGCGCGGTGAACGAGGTATTCGCGGACGCGGTGTGCGAGCAAGCCCCTCGAGACGACGTCGTGCTGATCCAAGATCTGCACTTCTTGCTCCTCCCCGGCATGGTGCGTCAGCGTCGGCCCGATCTGCGCCTGGCGCACTTCATGCACACCCCGTTCTGCGGAGCGGATTCGATCCGAATCCTCCCCGACGACGTCACGATCGAGCTCCTCACATCGATGGCGGCCGCACCCGCCGGGTTCCACACCGAACGGTGGGCAGCTGCCTACCGTTCCTGCGTCGACGAGGTCCTTGGGCGGCCGCCACCGGCGGGCACCTTCGTGACCACGTTCGGACCCGATCTCGTCTCGCTGACCAAGGTCGCCCGCAGCGCGCCGGCCGAAGCCGCGGGTGAGCAGCTCGCGAGCCGGATCGGCGATCGCGCGCTGATCTTCCGCACCGATCGCATCGAGCTCTCGAAGAACATCCCGCGGGGCTTCCTCGCATTCGAACGGCTGCTCGAGGTTCGACCCGAGTGGCGAGAACGCGTGGTCTTCGCGGCGTTCGTGTATCCATCACGCGAAGGCCTACCGGAATACCTTGCCTACCGACAAGAGGTCGAGCACACGGCACGCCGAGTGAACGAACGGTGGGCGACATCGAGCTGGCAGCCCATCCTGTTGGACACCCGCGACGACTTCCCCCGCTCGGTCGCCGGCCTCGAACGCGCCGATGTGTTGTTCGTGAACCCGCTGCGAGACGGTCTGAACCTGGTCGCGAAGGAAGGCCCGCTGCTCAGCCGGCGCGACGTCGTCGTCTGTCTGTCACGCGGCGCGGGCGCCTTCGACGAGCTCCGCGAGGGTGTGGTCGAGGTGCATGCGTTCGATCTCGAACAGAACGCGACCGCGCTCCACAACGCCCTCACGATGGCGCCGGCCGAACGGGCGCGCCGTGGCCGGATCCTCCGAACCGCGGCCGGTGCGAACCCCGCTACAGCGTGGCTCGACGAGCAGGTGGCGTGCGCGACCTGACCGCGCTGTCATCCGGCGCTCATGCGGAGCCCCGTGCGTCGGTGATGCGCCGCGCGAGTTGCGAAAAGAGGTCCGCGACGGCCGCAGGCCCCGCGACTGTGATGTCGGCCCGGGCGAACAGCTCCCGTGGCGCCTCCGACGATTCGACCCCGATTCGAACGACTTCGACTCCGTGGAGCGCGATGCGGTCGAGGGTGTCGAACGCTGCGAGGTCACCGTGGTCGTCACCGGCGAACACGACCGCGGTCGCGTCCGCTGAAAGATCCTCGAGCGCGGTTCCCTTGTCGATCGAGACGGGTGGACGGAGCTCGACCGCCATCTTGGTCGGGTAGCAGCCCAAACCCAGGCGTGACGCGACGAGGTCCGCCCAACGCATGACGTCGTCGCCACGTTCGGGAACGAGCCGCCAGTGCACCGTCGCCGCCATCAATCCCTTGCGTTCGATGTAGAGGTCCGGGAACTCGCGGCGAGCGTCGGCGAGCGCGGCGGCCACGGCGGCCAGATGCGGTGACACTGATGGATCAGCGACGGTGGCGCCGTCGGCATCGAGGCGCTCGAGCCCGTACTGACCCACGAGCACGAGGCCCGCCACCGGCAGTACCTCGCCCAGGAAATGGGCGGGCCGCCCAGAGATCACCGCGACGGTGCCGACCTGGGATTGCAGCGTACGCAGCGCCTCGAGGGCCGCCGGCAAAGGACGGGCGGCTTCCGGGTGGTCGACGATCGGCGCGATCGTGCCGTCGAAGTCCGTGGCAACGAGAGCGCTGTCGGGATCGGCAACGATGGCGGCGAAGGCGCCGCGGTCAAGCGGATGCACCGAGGACGACGATGCAGTTCGCGTCGGCATCCGCGCCGGACGGCCGCGGGTCGGGCATCGCTTCGGTGGTGGGCGGGGGATCACCACCGACCGCCGCGGCCAGCGCGGCCGCCTCGGCGTCGAGACCACCGGAGCAGTACACGATGTCGCCCTCGGCGGAGCTGGTGTCAGTCGCTTCCAGCGTGGCGTAGCCAAGGGCCTGGAGCTGGGTCGTCACCGCGCCCGCTGCGCCCTGCACGCCGGAGCCATTGAGCACCTGGACCGTGACCTCGGCCGGCGGGCGGGCCGAGGGGCTCGCTGCGGTCGTCGCCGTGGTGTCACCGGTCGTGTCATCGCTCGTGACCGTGGTCTCGGTCCCCGGTCCTCCACCCCCTCCGTCGCCGACGCTGGGCGACGGGTTGTCGACGGTCTGGAGCAACACGATCCCGATGACGATGGCGATGCCGATGAGCAGCGCGCCCCGTCCCGCGGAGAAGGCAACGGACTGGCCGAAGCCCTTGTTGGTCTGCACACGCTTCCGGTGCGGCTCTTCGGGCGTGGGCGTATCGACACTCATGACCGTGACCTCGAGTCGGGGCGACCGGCGGGATGGCCGTCGACGCGCGAGCGGCGCAGCTGCTCGCGTCGCCGTCGCAGCCGTTTCACAGTGAGGGGATCGAACTGCCGAGCAGCAGGATCGTCGATGAGCTCGTTGAGGAGCCGGTAGTACTTCGTGCCCGAGAAGCCGAACAGCTCGCGGATCGCGGGCTCCTTCGCTCCCGACTGCTGCCACCACGTCCGCTCGAACTCGAGGATGGCGCGACTGGGTTCGGCGAGTTGCGGGTCGGAAGCCTCCATTGGCCCAAGCCTTGTCGGCGGGGTGACCCGATGCAAGCACCTACGGTTGCTGCCCACCCGCGACGGCCGCTACCACAGCCGACACCATCGGTGACGGCGATCGGGGGTGACGGCGATCGGGGGTGACGGCGATCGGGGG
>Ga0209587_1001672_pt1 | contig 10291 bp, 13 predicted proteins | sample NGEPerD_2_FD_184512 | JGI IMG/M metagenome (GOLD analysis project Ga0209587, IMG submission 184512) | Arctic peat soil microbial communities from the Barrow Environmental Observatory site, Barrow, Alaska, USA - NGEE PermafrostL1-D... | ecosystem: Environmental > Terrestrial > Soil > Wetlands >... | reverse complement strand
TCGGCGTAGTGCTGTGCACTCTGAGGCGAGAGAGTGATCGGATCCACCCGTATGTCCTTGGGTATCTGATGCGGCCCCTTCACTACGACCATTCCTCCCGAAAGCTTGCGCGCCCAGCCGCCGTGCAACCACTGATACCGCCTGAGCACTGAGTGCAAATCAGCGAATGAGTCGACTCTCGCGTCAAGCGGCAGCTCGTTTTCGAAGACATCGGGCGGCCGCGCGTCGGCCGGGACAAGCTCTCCTGCCTCGACAGAGTCAAATCGCTCCCGGGCCGCTTGCGCTGAGGCCGACGGCTCGGTTTCCGATTGAGCCGAAGACTCGGCTACCAATGAGACCGACGGCTCGTCTTGTTTTGGAGGATTCCCAGATGCCACCGAAGACTCGCCTGCGCTCCACAGCGGATACGTGCTCAGGCCTGCAGCCACAAACAAAACGACCAATAACACAATCAGTCGTCGACTCACGATTTTGCTCTTCGCATATCCCCTCAATGTCGATGCCTCGTCGCTATGACGACTAAGGGCCTATCTCGTTAGGCCGCTGCCGGACTCGTTTTCTGGGATGCCCCCCGGGCCTTCTTGAAGGCAATGAGCCCGCTTGCCAGCATGAGCAGGGCCAGGTGGTTCTCGTCCTTCTTGGACCAGCGGATGAGCAGTGCCCGGTTCCGGTTAAGCCAGGAGTGGCAGGCTTCCACCACCCAGCGGCGGGCCCGCCAGCCCGGGACGCGCAGCTTGTCTCTCATCTCCTCCCCCCGGGAGCGGATATGGGGGGTGAACAGGTAGGCGCTTACGAGCTCCCGGGTCTCCTGGTTGTCGTAGGCTTTGTCCAGGCAGAGACCCTGGGGAGCCTCCTCGGTGGGCTTGGGCCGCTCTATGGGCAAAGAGTCCAGGGTCTCTTTTAGGAGCTTATGGTCGTTGCGGTTGGCTCCGGCCTGGGCCAGGCCGATCGGCACTCCGGCTCCTTCGGTAAGGACCGAGCGTTTGGCCCCCTTTTGGCTCTATCGGTGGGATTGGGGCCGGTCTTCTCTCCCCCCAGAGGGGCCTTGGTCATGGCCCCGTCGCAAGAGAGGAAGCTCCAGTCGATGCCCACTTCTTCGTCGTACTCCACGAGGCCCTGCCGCCAGATCTCCGCAAAGACCCACGGCAAGCGCATCCGCCCGGAGAAAGCCCATCGACCACCCTTCCAGATCGAGATAGTAGGTGTCGGCGTCCCAGACCAGGTTGTCGGGGATGACAGGCTCCCGCGGGTCCCCCAGGTAGTGCAGTTGCCCGGTCTCGCCCCCGGCACCGTAGGTCAAAGCCACGCCGTCCCTCTCCCCTCCCTGAAGGGCACGGGACGGCCCCTCGGCCACCCAATCGAGGGCGGCCTCCTTCACCTCGGCCGGCGTGGAAGGCTCATCCGTACATCCGGCGGCGAGCAGGACAAGGAGCAGGACGACACCGGTCACCTTCGCGTACGTCAAGGACGCACCGCTCCGGGGGGTCCGGACCGCTCGGCGTTCCCGTCTACTCACCTGACGACCTCCGCCGGTACCACCACTTGCCGGCCACAAGCGCCCCAGCAGTCACCGTTGCCACCAGGACGATCCAAATGGCAGACACCCCGCGCGAGGAGGCCGTTTCGGATTGCCCGCCGCCGGCTTGCGCCGGTTCCGCGGAATTCGAGGTGGTGGAGATGGAATCGGCTGCGGAATTCTCCGCGTCCGCCCCTGCCTGGCTACCCGTCTCGCCGGCAAGAAGGTCCGAGAATCCCACGAATTCGGGAGCGGCCTCGGTCCCGAATTCGATCTCCCAGATGGCCGCGGCGTCCGACGACACGGACCCCGGATACACGTCCAGCACCTCGAGCTCCACCCGGTTTCCTGGTGCATCCACGGGAAACCGCTGCATTCCGGGGTGGTCCTCGAGCTCCAGCTGCTTCGTCGATCCATCGGAGAAGGTCAGACGGATGGTTCGAGGCCGGGCAGTACGCCCGAAGCCGTCCAGCCTGCTGAGATCGCCCGAGGCCATGCGGACTTCGCGAATCCGCGGAGTCTCTTCCAGCGTGAACACGATCGGTGTGTTCAGGGGGATGGAGGTTAGGTTCGCCCGCCGGGCATCATCGGGCGCATCCGCCCGGTGGCTGTTCGTGATACGGGGACCAAAGGGCTCGTCCTCGGGTATGTGAAAGTACTGAGGATCGCTGAAGGCCACCGTGATGTCGTACGGATAGGGATCCTCTTCGTACAGGTCTTCGAACTCGAGCTGTGAAGTCTCAAACGTCTTATAGAGACGATCGAGAACGACGTCTACAGCATCGTATGAATCCAGCTTCGCGACCACCTTCTTTCCAGTGATCTCGACCCCCACTACCTCCTCCATGGCCCTCAGGACATCGGCCATCTTCCGCACTCCTATCCGGTCGGCCGGAATCACGGTGAGCGGATACGTGTCGACCACCGGCTCGAAGTCCTCGAACTCCCAGCGGATCGTGTTCTTGTCGGGACGGGAATACCCCGGCGGGTGGGTGACTCTGTCCGTGCGTGGGCGATCCGCAGGCAGACCGTACTCTCCCGGTTTGACGCCCACGCCGCCGCCCAGGAAGGTGTCTGCGAACTTGTACTGGACGACGGCCTTCCCGATGGTGCCCGCCCAGCCGGCCCCCGTGTGCAGCCAGTATTCGTAGGAGGCCATCCATCCCCGTAGCTCAGGTGGGAGGTTTTCGGCGTGGAAACGCCCGCCTGCGCTCACCTTCGGGGGAGCGATATAGGAGACCGTGATGGTGGTCTCGCCCGGTGGAAACACGGCCTCGTGCAGGAAGTAGCCGGCGGTGTCATGGTAGTCCCGGGACTCCGGATGAAGGAGCTGGGGCGTGACCTCGAGGGGCTCGCCCTCCCTCCACGCCCGAAAGCCCCGTATTGAGGTATAGGGCAAGCCCTCTTCCCGGTTCTCGAGCGCAGCAAAAGGAAACCCGAGCCGCAGCGTCCGCTTTGCACCTTCGTTCTCGAAACGAAACGTTACCCGGTATTCGGCGACGTGCCCGTATACCACCGCCTCGACGGTTTCGGCCGCCAGCCGGACATCCGTGACCTCGATGGGACGGACTCCCCCGCCCGTTCCGCCCAGCGCCGTATCGTCCGCCCGCGCATCTGAGAAAGGCAGTACGAGGAGGGCAAGGAGGGTGGCAAGTACACACACGAAACCCAGGTGCGGCCGATCGAGAGGAACCCACCCATGGCCGCCTCCCTGACTCGTGTGCACCTTCCCGCTGTCTACGGGTGGCATTCCGGCCCCCTTCCGTCCCACCTTCCCCTTACAGCATACAGGCTCACACGAGAGCCCGTGTAACAGAAATATAACGATTCCTGGAAATCATATCTCCACCGCAGCTCAGCCCATTTGACCACCATTCCTGCAGTGCGGCCGGTACGCGCCGGATGCGCTGTCTCCTCCCGCCGAGGTCCTCCCTCAGAGGTAGGGAGATTCGGGCAGAAGTCGGGAGGCGAGTGGCCATAAACAAGGTCAAGGATAGGAAACGCTTCTTCCGCCGCCGCACTCGACTGCTTTCGAAGGTCGTCCGTGAAAGCGAAGTGGAGACCTCGCCCTCGATTCCGCCCGCTACCTCGCCGAATTCTCTTCTCGACACGAGGCTTGGGCAGGCCGTACGAGGGCTCCCAACGAAGCAGCGGACTGCGATCGCCCTTTACTATCTCGCGGATCTCTCCGTCGCCGAGGTTGCTGAGGCCATGTCTGTCTCCGAGGCGACGGTGAAGGATGGGACTCGGGTGAGCGAGATTTGATACTGACGCCTTCCCGGGGCTCCATGTCGAAGCGAGGAGCCGAGTAGCGTATGACAACGATTGGAGGAGCACTACCGGAGGGGGGATTATCTTCCATGAATACCTGAGTGTAGGAGGTGATCGGCCGGCTCGTACTCGAATTATCGGCTTCGCCTGTAGAGGCCGCCCGAGTGTCCGAATTATCCTTCCCCTCGCAGCCGAGGAGGACCATCGAGGCGAGTACGACGAACCCGACGCAAAGGAGAACGGTCTTCTGCATGTTCGTCACCGCCTTTGGCTTGGACGAATGTCTCTTACAGGCGAAGGGTGGTATCAACATCACCTTGCTCCAGGTCCTGCAGGGCAAAACGACCCTACTCCTTGCTTCCCGTCAGAATCTCCTCAACTCGCGCCTCGAGCTCCTCCAGAGTCATGCGCTGCTCCTCGGGGTTTGTCATGCGCCCCTGATTCACGTAGACGGATTCGCCGCCACGCTCTCCCGTCGCCGCATCGCCGCCGCGGGCGTCGTCCCGGAGCCACAGCGAGTGAGACCCTGACTGCAGCCAGTATGCGGGGGCAGAGTAGACCTCCTGATCGCCGCCCCGCCTTTCATCGGTACCGAAGGCGACGACTCGATCTCCCCGCTGGAGCCGGACCGGGCTACCATCGGCCTTCCACATGACCGTCCCCATGTCCGTCTCGACCTCTCCCCCCACCCTACGGAAGGGGATAGGCACACCCCATCTAGACTCCCCCTTGAGCACCTCGTCCGGCTCCACATAGAACGTGGTGTAGAGGAGGGGAATACTCGTCTCCTCCGTGGGCACCCACTCCTCGCCATCGGGACTGTTCCAGCGGGCCGGATCTACTGCCGTTATCTCGCCAGCCACGATGATTTCCGCATAACGGGCTTGAGCAGCGAGTGTGAGGATGTTGGGCTCCCAGGAAGCATCGGCGAAGATGCCCGCCGACGCCGCCCCTTCTGCCGACCCATTCTCGGTTACCGGCGCCTCCGGCTCCAGCACATGCACGGTATCCGGCGCACCGGAGCTCTCCGGCGCAGAAGGCCCATTACCACCTGCCGGGGCGGTATTCGAGGATGTATCGAGAGCGGAGCTCGAAGATCCAGAAGACGCGTCCGTCATCTGCCGCCCATCGCTGGACCAGAAGGCGACGGCAAACGCAACCGCGGCGGTGATCAGAAGTGATACCGATACCACCAGAATCAGTGGCGGCCGACGGATTCTCGACCGCTCTACGGAAGCGAGAGTGGCGGTCGGAGTGGAAACGGTTTCACCGACGATGCGTTTACCGATCTCATTGGCCGAGCTGCCTCTTGCCCACTCTTCAGTCTGCTCGGAAGAGGCCGGGTTTCCGCTCCGAAGAGCCTTGTGCGCCTTGCTGGACTTCACAAGTCCTCCCCCCGGGCAATGCCCCTCCCGACGCGAATCTCCTGTCGGTCACCGGCTCGAAGGTCGCCCATGACCGCAGCCAGCCTCCTTCGGGCCCGGTAAAGTCGTAGGGCGAAGGCCGGAACTGTGCACTGCAAGACGGCCGCGGCCTGCCTATACGTGAGATCGTCCCAGGCCACCAGGAGGAGAGCCTCCTGATCCCATTCGCCGAGTAGCGCCAAACCGCGCACCGCAAGCTCCGCATCATACGGCGGGGCGGACCCCGGCGCTCCTAGCCTCTTCCCGGCGTAGGTCTCTCGGCCCAGTCGAGCGGCTAATGCGCACCGTCGATCTTGAGCGCGCCGTCTGTTTGCGACAACTCTTCGCGCCACGCCGAGAAGCCAGGTGGCGGCCTTCGACTCGGGTAGCTCGTCCAATCGGCGCCAAGCTACCAAGAAGGTGTCTGCGACCACGTCTTCTGCCTCTTCTACATTCCTCACCCGGCGACGCGCATAGCCGTACACTCGGGCGCGGTTTGCCGTATAGAGCTCCTCAAAACAGCGTTCTCTTTCACTAAGGGACAATAGCCGGCCCTCCCACCCGCAGAGCCTGGGGGCCCAAAATAGGCTCCAAAGAAGACTCCGCTACCGTCGTTGCTCTCCCAGAGACGGCGGGATTCCCCACTCCACGCCTACATCCGCTGCTTTCCAGGCGCGCACGGAACCCCTGTTCGTATTCACGATGAACTCAACCAGCGGCCTTGAACTCCCCGCCTCCTCGATATTCAGCCTATAGAAGTCGGTGCTGATCCCACCCGATTGGCCCGCTCAGCCACGTCGGAAAGAAGGTCTGTCAGTATCCATCGTATCTTGCCATCCCTGTCAGAATCATCGTGAACAGCAAGCGAAAGGTCAAGGGACAGTATCCGGTCCTTCCGAAGCGATGTGGAGTGATCTAAGCTCAATACCCCCTGTCTCTGCTCGGTCTGTCGCGTAAGCCATCATACAACGATGATGCGACTCCGATCCATGAACACCTACTCCTACAAGTTGCCTGCGTGGGTGCTATATTTCCAAGTCTCGTACCAGATGAGAGAAAAAGGATCCTCCTCTATCCTGTTGTCCTCATCGAAGTACATCCACGAGTAGTTGCCTCTGAACTGAACCTGATTGAATCCGGCCATACAATCATTTTCATAACCGTTGACGATTTCCGATTCCGCTACTACGGGTGATTTATAGGCGAATCCATACGTGACTAGCCTCTCTTGGCCAGCCACTATTGCCGCCCAGCTGTACTCACCCAAAGCCGCATCCTTAACGCGCACTGTGTAATTACGTGCGTAGTTGAGAGGCTGTGTGCTATACGTCACAATTGCCCGAAACTCCTGCACACCATCAGTCCCCTAGGAGAGACGCACTCAGAATCCAGGTACACATCAAGGGCAACACGAGCACGATCACTGCTCGTACCCACTTTCGTCGTAACAGAAGAACCAACCCAAAAATCGGGTACAGCACAAACAGCGTGAAAACTGGGCCCACAGAACCAGTGACCAGGAACGATGGGAAATACAAACCTACGACAACGTGATAGATGGAACTCAATACAGGGCCCAGGACGGCTACCTGTTCAACTCTGGCAAGGAACCCATAGCCCTCGCCAAAGACCACATGAACGAGTACGACCAGAAGCGGTGGTCCGATGACAGCGCCAGATAGTCCTGCGGCATCGGTCCGCCCCATATTCACGCGGGTTTTCGAGTTGTTAGGTGTTATGGGAAGTCCTCCTTCGTTGCTGCCCGGCGATTGTGCGGTGATCGACAAATCGAGGCCGAGACCTCCAAGCATCGAGTTATCACGCAAAGCGCTCATCAATAAGGACCAGGCGGATTCTCAAACTCCGGGCGCAACCAAGGAGCAAGGTTCCCGTTCATAAAATCACTGTAGTGACCGTAAAACGGGTCATCATAGAAGTAATACGAGGGGTCGTCGTCGGCCCCCGCTAGTGTGTAGCTCGTTACACCTGACGCATTCGGATCGTTCGAGAAGATCCTCCACCCTCCGGGACCATTCTGGTCGAGCCTACCGCCTCTCTGATTAACATACCCATCCCACTTGATTCGGACTCCGTCTTCAATTCCGCCCGAAGCATCGGTAATAGCGTGGGAGCCCCCCTGCGGGCTCAGCTTCAGATGGGTGCCATCTTCGACTAGTCCGTTTGCAACCCAGTCAGACCAGGCATTCTGGTAGATAGAATTATGCCAGCTGACTTTGGTTGTCTTCAAGATCCCGTTCTGGAAGTAGATGTTATAGTACTCCCAGTCATGCTCATGGTTGTTGATCCAGTCATTGTCTGGATAATAGATCCAATATTCGTACACTTCCCAGCCACTGTAGGAGCCCGTGAGAGCCTTCCGCCGCCAGTAGACGGCAGGTCTCTGGTCGTTCTTGATGGTTGCGGTCTCACTTACGTAATATCCATCTCTGGTCCAACCCCATACGCCTGATCCGGTCGCAAACGGTACATACATCTCTATGGCATCTTCCACATCCACAACGCCATCGCCGTTGTAGTCCCTATCTGGTTTTATCAATCGCGGAATGGGGTCAATGTATTGTCTACCGCTTCCCTGCATGGGAAACGTCTTCTCCCCCGCATCCGAATAGTCAGTACCGTCAAAGTGCAGGGAGGCGAGGTACGTCCGCGGGTAGTACGTTGCCAACGCTGCGCCTGGCAGCAACAGCCCACCGAACGTCCCTATGCAAAGCACTAGGAGAATGAGTCTCTTCATGTCAATGGATCCTTTAGCCAACAGAACGGCCTTAGTAGATGGCTTGTTCACTTCGTCACCTCCATCAGGCTGCCTGCAACGCTGGTCATGAGCGCAATATCGCCGCTCATGTCATCCGCTATCAAGATGTGAACGTCACCTCGTACTACCTCAAGCATCGGCATCCCATTCAGGTCGGCCTCGTACAGCGTATAGCTCCCGCGTTTTCCTGAGATTTCCTTCGGGTTTCCAAGTGCACCCGTGATGCTCTGGAGAGTCTTCGAATCGAGAGCGGAGGGGACGAACTCATAGAGTGATATTTCTGGGGACCCGGCTGTCTTTCCCGACGAGGATGTAGCCTCACCATACTTAAGATTGACCACTCCTGTCCCGCTTATCATGGAAGCAGTAATCGTACGACCGCCGAAACTGTCGCCAGCCCAGTACACGGGGTGCTCTGCAGTCTGTGCGAGTTCCGGGATGGAGAGGTTCCTTTCCGCGGGCGAGGCAAGCTCGGAATCGGTCTGAATATGATAGTTGTTGGGGATCTTTACCGTGAAACCCCCATTCGGATCAGATGTCACTTCATAGTCATAGTCTCTGCGACTGACTAAGTCCTTGTCCGCCTCACGCACGACTTTTTGCAGAGGCAAACCAGTGCCTTCGTCCACTACGAGGTCCAGTCGCCAAACCTCGTCCTTGTGAGCCCCGTCCGTCGATTTGCCGACATCGTCATACCGTCGCGCCGAACGTCCACTGACCTTAGCCGGAACACCCGCCACACCGCTCCGCTCAATCAGCGCGTTGGTGCTTTCTGCCAGACTATCCAGCAAGTCACGCCGGGACGTGATCGCATCGGGTTCGATTGACATGATCTTCTCACGACTGAGGTTCCAAGCACGATGACTCACCACGTCATACGCCCTGAATGAGTTGCCGTCGAGGGCCGCAGCGAAGGCGACTTGCGAATTCCGCTGCTCTAGCACGAGGAAGTTGCCGGTTGGACTCTCAATCCATGAATCACGCACAAGAGTGTCGTCCTTATCAGCTCTATATTCGACAATCTGAGTATGAATAGTCTGTCCCTGTGCATGTATCTCCTCTGGAAATGGACCGGCCAGCAAACCATCGTCGGACGCACCCACGGTGCCACTGGCTACCAAGCCTGCCGCCAAGACCGCCAACACTACTGTGGCAACCAAGGCGTGGCGGCGACACAACCAACCCCTACTCATGAGTCACCTGCTCTTTCCGGTCTTTGACGCCTACTCCTGGTACGCGCAGCATTACCTCTCTTTGACCCTCCTTCTTGAGTCGGCACAGCATAACGGATGAACCCGCACGGACATGTACGCATCTGAACTCGCCACGGTGCTGCTTCATCCTACTTCTCGCTCATTCGTGTACGATCGCGACTGCCGTTCACTATTCAGGCGGCGTCGACACCCGCACAACCGGACATGTTCGCAGCCAATAAAGACCGCCGTCCGTCCGATCCTTCAATGCACCCAACGCTAACTGCCCTCCACATGTAGAAAACCCCCTGACTACTCCCAACACTTGCGGGTATTTTCTGTGCTTCGCTTCTTCACCCCCCATGCTCTGCCCGTTCGAGTTCTCGCCGAGCGCTCACAAAGGCCCTCACCCAGTTAGTGTCCGGCAGCACGCGATTTGTTACATGAGCTCACGGAGGTCGTAGGGGTGGTGCCAGACGCGTTTCCTGCTCACTCTTCACTCACCGCCTTCCGGGGATCAGCGATCATGACCTCCAGCCCTGCGAGCTTCCGGTTCTCGCGGTAGGGCCGCTGAAGGGTAAGAAACGACTCCGGATGAGTTCCCGTCGCTCCCGGCATGCGCCACTTCTCCAGCAGATCAGGACTTTCTCCCCGGTCTAGGGGGGAGCGCGTTATCGTCCAGGTGGTACGCTTCTTGAGATCGGCTCCCTTTACGGAAAGCCGCCCCCGCTCGTCCCACTGCTCGTATACGAGCACGTCTTGGTAGAAACCAACCTTGGCGACCTTCTCTGCCAGGCGATATCTCGAATCGTCGGGGAGCCGCACGTAGAGAACGCCCTGGTCCGCCCTCCGTCCCCCCTTCTCGAGCCAGGCGATGGTTTCTTCGTGGATTGCCGGCGAGTACTGCAAGGGCCGGTAGTTTACGAGGGGAATGGAGCGGGGGGTCTGAGTATCACCCTCCAAGGGAACGCTCATCTCGGTGAGCCGTCCCGTCTCGGGGTCGACCGCCGACCACCAGGCCAAACCGGACTCGATCTGCACCTCCCACCAGGGCCGACTGCCGGTGGCAAGCGTGCGGGCCTTGCCGGTCTCCAAGTCCAGGTGCTAGGTGCTCTATGGAGGACTCCTTGAC
>Ga0209587_1001671_pt1 | contig 10293 bp, 11 predicted proteins | sample NGEPerD_2_FD_184512 | JGI IMG/M metagenome (GOLD analysis project Ga0209587, IMG submission 184512) | Arctic peat soil microbial communities from the Barrow Environmental Observatory site, Barrow, Alaska, USA - NGEE PermafrostL1-D... | ecosystem: Environmental > Terrestrial > Soil > Wetlands >... | reverse complement strand
ATTTACTGGTGGCGGTGCTGCTGTGTTAGCTGCTGCTGGTCGCCGTATTCTCGCACTGGGGTTATCCGCTGCTCATCATGACCACCGTGCCGCTGGGCATCGCCGGTCTGTGGCTCATGAACGCAGTGGGCGCGCAATTGCCGCTATTCGGTCTCGATGCCATCAGTCAGCCGTTCGACATGATCACAATGCTCGGTTTTCTGATTCTGGTCGGCAAGGTGGTCAACAATCCGATTCTTATCGTCGATCAGGCTTTGCACTATCTCGGTGAGGGACGCGGCGTGAAAGACGCCGTCGCGTCAAGGCTGCGGCCTCCTGATGGCTACCATCACCACCATATTCGGGCTGGCGCCACTGGTTTTTCTGCCCGGCGCCGGCAGCGAGCTCTATCGTGGCGTGGGCGCGATCGTTTTGTTCGGCCTGCTGTTCGCGACCATGGTCACGCTGGTGTTCCTGCCCGCCCCGCTCATCGAAGTGCTGGGCTGGCGGAAACGGCGGCAACCCCGTCAGCCGACTACGCGCGGACGCAAAGCTAGCCTTTTGGCGAATTCCCCGCCCGCCGGTCGAAAACGGGGATTTACAGCAAACCCCGCTCGGCGAACGAGACGATGTCGTCGCCGACCACGATGTGATCGAGCACGCGCACGTCGATCAACGCCAGCGCATCCTTCAGCCGCTGCGTGATGTGGCGATCGGCCGCACTCGGCTCGGCCACACCGGAAGGATGATTGTGCGCAAATATAACCGCCGCGGCATTGTGCTGCAGCGCCTTGCGAACGACTTCGCGCGGATGCACGCTGGCGCCGTCGATGGTGCCGCTAAACAACTCCTCGAATGCGATCATGCGATGGCGGTTATCCAGAAACAGCGCGGCGAAGACCTCGTACGCATGGTCGCGCAGGCGCATAGCCATATAATTGCGCGTATCCGCCGGATTCGTTAGCGGATCGCCGCGTTTCACGGTTTCGAGCAGATGCCGGCGCGCGATTTCCAGCACGGCCTGCAACTGCACGAACTTGGCCGTGCCCAGACCTTTGCCCGCGCAGAACCGGACCTGATCCGCGCTCAGAAGACCGCGCAGATCACCGAACTGAGTCAGCAGTTCGCGCGCCAGATCGACCGCGCTTTTGCCTTTCACGCCGGTGCGCAAAAAGATCGCCAGCAATTCGGCGTCGGACAGCGCGAACGCGCCGCGGGCCAGCAGTTTCTCGCGCGGCCGTTCATCGGCGGGCCATTGGGCGATGGACATTTCATTCTCCGTCAGTGCAAGCCCTGAAGCTCAAAGCCTGAATATCAAAGGTTATAACAAGTAACGTTGGCGACTTTTTAACCAGCGCACGCTTTTTAACCAGCGCACGCTTTGTCAGGCTTATCTGCCTTTCTGATAAACTTGCGTCCCATGACATCGCTCGCCAACAAGCGCGTATTGCTCGGCGTCACCGGCGGCATCGCGGCCTACAAGGCTGCCGAGCTCACGCGCCGCATGCGGGACGCTGGCGCGGACATACGCGTGACAATGACGGCGGCGGCGCGCGAGTTCGTCACGCCCTTGACGTTTCAAGCTTTGTCCGCCAACCCGGTGCACACAGACCTCCTCGACCCGCGGGCCGAAGCCGCGATGGGCCACATCGAACTCGCGCGCTGGGCGGATTGCGTGCTGGTGGCGCCGGCCAGCGCGGATTTCATCGCGCGTCTCGCGCACGGCTTCGCCGATGACCTGCTCTCGACTTTATGTCTTGCCACCGATGCATCCGTCGCGCTCGCGCCGGCCATGAACCGGCTGATGTGGGCTAACGCCGCCACACAGTCGAATGCCGCCACGCTCGAATCACGCGGCGTTCGGCTGTTCGGCCCGGGCGAAGGCGATCAGGCCTGCGGCGAGGAAGGTCCGGGGCGCATGCTGGAACCGGACGCGCTGGTAGCGATGCTCGCGAATACGTTCATCACGGGAGAACTCGCCGGCCTGAAAGTGCTGGTTACCGCAGGTCCCACCCGCGAGGCTATCGATCCGGTTCGCTACATCAGCAACCGCAGTTCCGGCCGCATGGGTTTCGCGCTGGCCCGCGCGGCGGCCGAGGCGGGCGCGAAGGTTACGCTGGTCAGCGGCCCGGTTACATTGCCCACGCCAGCCAGTGTCACGCGCATCGACTTGGAATCCGCTGAAGAAATGTGCGCGGCGGTGCTACGGGAAACGCCGGACATTATGATCGCCTGCGCGGCGGTGGCCGACTACCGGCCGGCTCAATCCGCGACACGCAAGCTGAAGAAAAGCGGTCAACCGCTGTCGTTGCAGTTGATCCCGAATCCGGATGTCGTAGCGGCCGTCACGGCATCGGCGCGGCCCCCATTCACGGTGGGGTTCGCGGCTGAAACGGACGATTTGACGACGCACGCACAAACCAAGCTGACCGCCAAACGGCTAGACATGATTGCCGCCAATCTGGTCGGCGCGGGGCGCGGCTTCGATTGTGGGGACAACGCCCTGGAAGTCTTCTGGCCGGGCGGTCACCGGAGTCTGTCCAGCGCCAGCAAGGAGCGGCTCGCGCGCAACCTGGTCGGGCTGATCGCGCAGCGTTATCGATCAACGCGCGGCGACAAAGTGCTGCCGCTGGGTCGTGCGCAGGGCTAAGATGGAAGAAATCGATGACGCCAGGATTCAGATCAAGATACTCGACCGACGGCTGGGCGCGGAATTTCCAATGCCGGATTTCGCCACATCGGGCTCGGCCGGGATCGATCTCAGGGCCTGCCTGGACGAATCGTTGACGCTGACACCCGGCGCGACCGAATTGATTAAGAGTGGATTCGCGCTGCATATCCAGGATCCGCGGCTGGCGGCCGTGATAATCCCGCGTTCGGGTCTGGGTCACAAACACGGTATCGTCATGGGTAATCTGGTGGGGCTGATCGATTCCGACTATCAGGGCGAGATTCTGATTTCGTGCTGGAATCGGGGCAACGAGCCGTTCACCATCGCTGTCGGCGAGCGCATCGCCCAGCTTGTGTTCGTGCCGGTCGTGCGTCCCCGCTTTGACGTGGTGCGAACGTTCGAGGTCAGCGCACGCGGCGCGGGCGGCTTCGGACATTCGGGCCGACATTAGAAGCGGCTGCAATCGCTGTAAATAGAAATTTGATAACAAACGGGTAGCGGCTAGAGACGCACCCACGGCAGGAACACCAAAGCAAAGAGGGCCGTAATGAATATCAACCCTGACATTTTTCGTGCCTACGATATCCGCGGCGTGGTGGGCAAGACCTTGACCGCCGACGTCGTGCGCACCATCGGCCAGGCGGTGGGTAGCCTCTATCCGAACAGCCCGCGGGTGGCGGTTGCGCGCGACGGACGCCTGTCCAGCCCGGAGCTGGCGAACGCCTTGTGCGAGGGACTGATGGCGGCCGGGCGCACCGCCATCGATATCGGCCAGTGCCCGACGCCGGTGCTGTATTTCGCCACGCATCACCTCAACACCGGCGCCGGGATCATGGTTACGGGCAGCCATAATCCGCCGGACTACAACGGCCTGAAGATGGTGATGGGTGGCCACACCTTGTTCTCGGATGGCATTACCGCGATTTATGACTGCATTAAAGATGGCGCGCTTACCACGGGTAAGGGACAGCGCGAAACCGACGATCTCAATCAGATTTACGTCGAACGCATCAGCGAAGACGTGCAGCTGGCGCGGCAGATGCGCATCGCCATCGATTGCGGTAACGGCGTTGCAGGGCCGATCGCGAGTCGGCTTTTCGCGCAGCTCGGCTGCGAGGTCACCGAGCTGTTCTGCGACGTGGACGGCACGTTCCCCAATCATCATCCCAACCCCAGCGAGCTCGAGAATCTGGAAACGCTGATCGATACCGTGCGCACCCGCAAGCTCGATCTGGGCCTGGCGTTCGACGGCGACGGCGATCGCGTGGGCGTGATCGACAACGACGGCAACGTCATATGGGCCGACCGCCAGATGATGCTGTACGCGGCGGACGTGCTGTCGCGCAATCCCGGCGCGGAGATCATTTACGACGTCAAATCCTCTCGCCATCTGGAGACCGTGATCAGTGAACACGGCGGCAAACCGCGCATGTGGAAAACAGGACACTCGTTCATCAAGGCCAAGATGAAAGAGACCGGTGCGCTGCTGGCCGGCGAGATGAGCGGCCATATCTTCTTCAAGGAACGCTGGTACGGTTTCGATGACGGGCTTTATGCCGCCGCGCGCCTGCTGGAAATACTGTCGAAAGACGGTCGACCAAGCCGCGAGATATTCGCCGCGCTGCCGAACGCCATCAACACCCCCGAGATCATCATCGATTTAGAGCAGGACGGCGCGCAGCACGCGTTTATGAAAAAGCTGGTGGCGCAAGCCGATTTCGGCGAGGCGAATGTCAGCGACATCGACGGCTTGCGTGTGGACTATGCAGATGGCTGGGGACTGGTGCGGGCCTCCAACACCACCCCCAGTCTAGTTATCCGCTTCGAAGCGGATAACGATGCGGGCATCAAGCGCATTCAGCGGACGTTTCGCCAGCAGCTTACAAAGGTCGATGCCGATCTGAAGTTACCGTTCTAGCGCGATCCCGTTAGGCGTCCGCTCAATCAAGACAATGGACAAATCTGCCGCGACCAACGTCGCAAAAGTCCTGATCGAAGCGCTGCCCTACATTCAGCGCTTCGCCGGAAAAACCGTGGTCATCAAGTACGGCGGCAATGCCATGGTCGACGCGACGCTCAAGAGCAGTTTCGCTCGCGACGTGGTGTTGATGAAACACGTGGGCATCAATCCCGTCATCGTCCACGGCGGCGGCCCGCAGATCGGCAGGATGCTGGCCAAACTGGGCATGGAGAGCCGTTTTGTCGACGGGCTGCGGGTGACCGACCGCGACACTATGGATGTGGTGCAGATGGTGCTGGGCGGCATGGTCAATCCGGAGATCGTAAATCTCATCAACAGCCACGGCGGCCGCGCCGTGGGACTGACCGGCAAGGACGGCGGCCTGATCCGCGCGCGGCGGCTGACGATTACGCGCGCAAGCACCTCGGCGATCGCGCCGGAGATCATCAACCTGGGCCACGTAGGCGAGGTCGCCGCCATCGATCCGTCCGTAGTGCGCATGCTGGAGGGCGGTGGCTTCATACCGGTCATCGCGCCGATCGGCATGGGGGAAGATGGCGCTGCCTACAACATCAACGCGGATCTGGTAGCGGGCAAGATTGCCGCCGTACTGGCTGCGGAAAAGCTGATATTGCTCACCAATACCGAAGGCATCGTCGATGCCCAGGGATCGCTGCTAAAAGCCCTAGGTATGGCGCAAGTCGAGAGTTTGATCGCGGCGGGCACGATTCACGGCGGCATGCTGCCCAAAGTGAAATGCGCGATCGACACCGTGCAATCCGGCGTTCGCTCCGCGCATATCATCGACGGCCGCACGGAGCACGCGGTATTGCTGGAACTGTTTACCGATCAGGGCATCGGAACGCTGATCGGCACGCGACGTTAGTCGAGTGTCTGGCGTAGGGGGCGATGTGATCAGCCAGCTACCGCGCCTTCAATTTGCGATAACGCCCAAGATCAGCCGCAAAGATCTTTACGAGTGTCCGTTTCTCGCGTTGACTTGACATCAGGCTCGTCCGCAGATGGCTCGTGCTGGCGCTCAGGCGCTCCAGCCCTTGCCAGACGACCGCCGGCACAGGCTGCTTTGTATCCACACGACTTTGCGCCTGCGCCTCCAGATCAGCTTGCTGCAACTGAAGTTCCGCAAGTTTTTCCTGCGTAATCAATATTGTTGAATTCAGTGCGGCCAGCCGATCATCGCGCACGAACTCGATATCTTCCTCGCTGGTAAACGTCGCCAACAAGATGCGGTCGCGGCGCGCCTGGTCAGCGGCTCTGGCTTCGCGCTTGAGCGCAAGTTCGATGTCCTGCTGGCTTCTGGCGGCCTCTACCACGCTGATCTCACGCCCATACGCGTCGTAAATGCGGTAGCCCATGCGCACCTGCTCCGCGGGAACCGAGTCGCCGTAATGAACCCGGCCTTCCGCGTCCACCCAGCGGTATGACCCGGCATCAACCAGATTGACGCCGGCAAGCGACCCTCCGATGGCGGCAAGCGACGCCAGAATCATGCTTAAGCGGGGAATCATCTGGCATCTCCTTGTGCGCACCGTTCTTTTACCTTGGGCTTGTGCCAGACTCGGCGCGTGTCGGGGTGATACTCGAGAATCGCCAGTTACACGATTGGGACGGCCTTACCGGACGTATACCCTCAAGCATCCGCCCTGGCAGCGACAATTTTTATCGTCTTGTGACAAGCCGTTGTCTTTAACCGATCAACTGCTGCAGCTTCTCTTGTTGCTGCTCGCCTACCGTGACACTTGGAGACCAAGTTGCTGGGTTCGGCACTCTTGTTCAGCGCTGGCAGGCTCATGCGCCGTATCGTGTTCGATAGCTGTGCATCGCATCGCGAGTCGCCGCCATCTCCGGTTGATTCTTAACGAACGAAAGCAAGTCAGTGAGCGAGGCGATGGCGACGACCTTCAGCCCATACCGCGCTTCCACCTCCTGCACCGCCGACAAATGCTCCTGGCCGCGTTCCTGACGGTCCAGCGCGATCGCGACGCCCACCGCTTGGGCGCCCGCGGCTTCGATAATCCGCACCGACTCGCGGATCGCGGTGCCGGCGGTGATCACATCGTCGATTATAAGTACGCGCCCTGCCAGTGACGCGCCCATCAGCGCACCACCCTCGCCATGCTCTTTGGTCTCCTTGCGATTAAACGCACATGGCAGGTTGCGCCCTTGTTCGGCAAACGCAATAGCCGCAGCCGTCGCCAGCGGGATGCCCTTGTAAGCGGGGCCAAACAACATGTCGAACCACACGCCTGAAGCGGTGATCGATTGTGCATAAAATCGCCCCAGGCTGGCCAGAGCGCCGCCGTCACTGAACTGGCCGGCATTGAAAAAGTACGGGCTGATGCGTCCGGACTTGAGCGTGAACTCCCCGAAACGCAGCGCGCCCTGCGCGACGGCGAGTTCCAGGAATCCGTTTTTAAAAGTCATATTTCAACAGAACTGTCATTTATAAGCGTCATTCTGAGCCGGCTGCGAGCCCCGGGCAACCGGGCGGTTCCCAACGACCCAAGGCGCCACTAATATGAGGGGCGTCCTCCGCATCGCTCACCATCACCTATGCGCATTATCACCCTCAACGCCAACGGTATCCGCTCGGCCGCCCGCAAGGGCCTGTTCGACTGGCTTGTCACTCAACACGCGGACATCGTCTGCCTGCAGGAAACCAAGGCGCAGGAACACCAGCTTGCCGACGTGTGCTTCCGGCCCGACGGCCTGCACTGCCGTTACGTGGATGCGTTCAAGAAAGGCTACAGCGGTGTGGCCATATATGCGCGCAAGGAGCCGGACAAGATCATTGCGGGCCTGGGCTTCGATGAATTCGACCCGGAGGCGCGGTACCTGGAAATGGGTTTCGGCAAATTAAGTGTGGTGTCGATATATCTACCCTCCGGCACCAGCGGCGAGGTTCGTCAGGCAGCCAAAATACGCTTCATGGATAAGTTTCTGCCTTATCTCAAGAAACTGCGGCGCAGCCGTCGTGAATACATCATCTGCGGCGACTGGAACATCGCGCACAGGACCATAGACCTCAAAAACTGGCGCAGCAACCAGAAAAACTCCGGCTTTCTGCCCGAAGAGCGCGCGTGGCTGGATGTCGTATTCGAACAAGTCGGCTGGGTGGACGCCTACCGGCATTTACATCCGACTGCGGAAGGCGAGTCATACACCTGGTGGTCCAACCGCGGCCAGGCCTGGGCGAAAAACGTGGGATGGCGGCTCGATTATCAGGTCGTCACGCCAGCGCTCCGGGACAAAATTCAGCGCGCTTCGGTTTACAAGGAGCAGCGGTTTTCGGACCACGCGCCTTTGACCATCGATTATGACGTGACGCTGTAAGCTTGCCCAACCGGGGGCTCCAGCGATTTACCGTAAAATCGAAGAATTCAAGGGATGCGTGTCGATAAGATTATGTACCGGAAAGCCCTTTATCCATGGAGCGATTGATAACCTCACGATGCTGCTCCCAATCCGGTTTACGACCTTGCTCGCGCTCGTCGCAACTTGCAAAAAACGCATCCAAATCCTTAACCGAATTGGATGGACGCTTAGCTTGAAAAACCGAAAGCTGATCGTGGCCCGCCTGCTTCAACCAGGCGCTTAACGATAATCCGTCAGCCTTGGCCTGTTGACGAAATAAATCGCGCTCATACTGGTTCAACAGAACTTGGACTTTGACTGTCATGGTTACACATCTGAATTACGTATACGTACAATACCTCCACGCGTTGTATTAACCAACACGCCCTTACCGCGTGGCTTTTGCCTAACCTCTTACTATATTCATTTCAGGCCATTTCTCAACCGATAAAAAACGCTAGAAACTCCTACAATCACCCAAGAAAGTCCTACCCCCCCCGACATCGTGCTACAAACCACAATGCGCTGAGCAGATGTCTGTCTCGGTTGATATCACTAGGGGGCAACATGAAGAAAGTCGAGCTTATTTTTCTAATTCCTTTCACTGCGGCGATATTGGCCTTTACGTCACCGGCAAGCGCTCAAAGCTGCTCTGGCACTGGCACACCTGGCGGAGACTTCGTCGACAGCATTTCGCAGATACAGACAAACGCCTCAAGGATAGCATCTGGCCAGGAGCCGGGAGGCGATGCGGCTTTGATGGCTTGGGAAGAGGCGAAGAAGGCTGTGGCAAAACTCTGCAGTTGCAATCCCCTTCAGGCACAGTATCGGGCCCTAAGTCTTGAGTACCTGACTTGGTTCAGAGAAGCCGAGGCCTGTAATGCCCTCTACTTTGCTCTCGGGACGCCAGGGGGGCCGAGCGTGGGCGAATGGCTAGCGTGCATCAGCCCCGTAAATGCCGGGCTTCTGGCCGCAAGGAACGCGCAGAGCGCAATCCAATTCGACACCAGGATAGCTCCTTGTGACGCTAGTCCCCCGACGCCAGGTGGAAACGAAATTATTCGGGCGGAGGTTTATCAAAAGACACGCGAGATCGTCAAAACCCTCTCAAAACTGTCTCCGAAAAAGCTTATTGCGAATCTCAAGAAGGGGATTGGATTCGCGCTCAATCCGCAGTCGGACGGAAGAGCCGAGAGTGTGATAGAAGCGTTCAAAGCAGTCAGGAAAGCTGGTCACACCATAAAAACATACCAGAAGGTTGCGGCGGGTACAGCGCAAGCGGTTGCTACGCTTCCTGCTCAGGTACAACTAAGATTGCTGCCTGACGGCGCAAGGCATATTAATGATCCACTGACGCAGAAGCTCCGCTTCACGACCACGTTCACACCCGATGACGGCGCAGCGATCTCCTCTAGCCGGCAATTCCAGCTTCGGTAAACCTGGTTATCTACGTGCCGCGACCTGAGCTACGCTCGACTCGCGGCACGTAGCCCGTATAGGGCACAATCCCCCTGCGGGCGTTCTGCCTATCACGGTCCGGGGCGCCCCGGCCGCTCGCGGGCGTCGGCCGCAATAGCTCCGTCGCCACCCCACGCGTAGCATGATAAATTACTTGCAGAGTTCCCCATCCTGAACGGAGGCGAGTGGATGAATCGTGAATTCAGTGTTGTCGTCGAGCGCGATGCCGAAGGCTATTACGTCGCCTCCGTACCCGCTATCCCGGGATGTCACAGTCAAGCTCGATCGCTTGACGAACTCATGTCTCGCATTCGCGAGGCCATTGGCTTGAATCTGGAAGTCGAGGGCAACGAAATTGAGGACTTGGAATTTGTCGGGGTTCAACGTGTTACGGTTGTTGCGTGACGCGACTTCCGGCTGTCACGGGGCGAGAGCTAATAGCGGCTCTGGCAAAGGCCGGATTTCAACTCATTCGTGTCAAAGGAAACCACCACTTTCTGCGTCACGCCGACGGTCGCAGAACCACGGTCCCTATGCACGCTGGCGAGCAGATCGGACCGGGCTTGTTCGCGAAAATCCTGCGTGATTGCGAGCTCACACGAGAACAATTCAGGCAATTCCTATAGCACGCATAGGGCGGGAGCCCCCTTGCGGGCGTTCCGCCAAATCATGGTGGGAGACGGCGGTAGTCGGGCATAAGTTGACGTTACGTGGCCGAGTCATTTGGCGGAACCGCTCCAGGCTTCGGCCTACGTGTATCGCAGGAAACCCGTCACTTAGGATGACGGGTAGCATCTATGGCGATGCCCAGAAAAACCAGTGCGACTAGAACTACCAGAATGGCAACGAG
>Ga0209587_1001670_pt1 | contig 10296 bp, 11 predicted proteins | sample NGEPerD_2_FD_184512 | JGI IMG/M metagenome (GOLD analysis project Ga0209587, IMG submission 184512) | Arctic peat soil microbial communities from the Barrow Environmental Observatory site, Barrow, Alaska, USA - NGEE PermafrostL1-D... | ecosystem: Environmental > Terrestrial > Soil > Wetlands >... | reverse complement strand
GGGCTCACCGCCTACAACCACAATCTCGATACCTCGCCCGAGTTCTATCGCGAGATCATCACCACGCGGACCTATGAGGATCGGCTGGAGACGCTGGCCCATGTGCGGCACGCCGGCCTGCAAGTCTGCTGCGGCGGGATTATCGGCATGGGCGAGACCATCGAGGACCGGGCGCGGCTCCTGCAAGAGCTCGCCACGCTTGACCCGCATCCCGAGAGCGTGCCCATCAACGCGCTGGTGCCGGTGCCCGGCACGCCGCTCGAGGATCAGAAGCCGGTCGAGCCGCTCGATCTGGTGCGTATGGTGGCGACGGCGCGCATCCTCATGCCGACAACCTTCGTGCGGCTCTCGGCGGGGCGCTCGTCGCTGACGCGGGAGGCGCAGATTCTCTGCTTCCTCGCCGGCGCCAACTCGATCTTCTACGGCGACAAGCTGCTCACCACCGAAAATAACGACGTGGACGACGATCTCGCCCTCATCAAAGAGGCCGGCTTGCGCGTCAAACCGGCCTGCGCGTCGTAATCAGCGCCTCCGTTTGAGCCTCGGCGGCTCGCCTGGATTGGTGTGGTAGGTGATCATCAGCATCGACAACAGAAATGCCGAGAACAGCCCGGCCAGCGCACCGGCACCAACCGGCGCGGTGATCTCGCTGAAGTCCGCGACCTCCTTGGCTGCCAGACTGCCGGCGAGCGACGCCACGATGGCGTAAATCACCACCAAGACAGGGGTCTTCGAGTCGTCGGGACCGACGCCCGCGCCTTTCAAAAGAGCGAAATTGCGCACGATCACCCCGGCGATGCAGCCGAGAAATCCAGCGAGGATGGCGAGGTAGATGGTGCTAAAGCCTGCGCCCACCACCATGCCGGTGAGTGCGCCGACCACGGTCCCTACGAACAGAACGATCAACAGGCTCGCTGATGTCATTCCTTCCCCCCTTATTGTCAGGCTCTGTTTGCGGAGCCGATTCGATTCTCCAGACCGCTAAATATGCCTGAGGCGGCATGGCATGGAAAGCAAGCCGCCCCCCGGCGACACCTTGCGTTTGGCCGAGCGCGGGGCTACCCAGGTCTCACGCAGCTTGCCGAGTGTTTCCCGCCTGATGTCCCGCATCGTCTATGTGAACGGCGACTACCTCCCCGAAGAAGAGGCGAAGGTCTCGATCTTCGACCGCGCCTTTCTGTTTGGCGACGCCGTCTACGAAGTGACGGCGGTGCTCGGCGGACGGCTTGTCGATTTCGACGCACATCTGGCGCGGCTCGACCGGTCACTCGCTGAGATCAGTCTTCCCCTCCCTGTCCCGCACGCGGGGTTGCGCGAGATGCATGACGCGCTCATCGCCGAAAACAAAGTCGACGAGGGCATCGTCTATCTCCAGATCACGCGCGGGGCCGCGGACCGGGACTTCATCTATCCCGAACAGACAGTCCCCACCGTGGTTGCCTTCACCCAGACGCGCCCGCTGATCGACAGCCCGTATGCCAAGACCGGAATCAAGGTCGTCACCATCCCGGACCTCCGCTGGAAGCGGCGGGACATCAAATCGACGTCCATGCTGGGTCAAGCCATGGGCAAGCAGGCCGCGAAGCGCCAAGGCGCCTATGAGGCCTGGATGGTGGAGGACGGCTTCGTGACTGAGGGCACCTCGTCGTCCGCATTCATCCTGGATGCCGACGGCGTGCTGCGCACCCAGCCGCTCGGCAACCACATCCTGCCCGGCGTCACGCGCCGCGCCATTCTCCGGCTTGCTGGCCAGGAGGCTTTGCGCGTTGAGGAGCGGCCTTTCACCGTCGAGGACGCCTACCACGCGCGCGAGGCCTTTCTCACCGCGGCGTCCGCCTTCGTGCTTCCGATCATCGAGATCGACGGACGTCCCATTGGCGATGGGCTTCCGGGTCCGGTCGCCGGCGCCTTCCGCGCGCACTACATCGCCGAAGCACGAAACGCCTGATTGCTCATTCTGAATTGCTTGGGGACATCGCCCGGACCGCTCAGTGCTACTGCGCGAATCGGCTATGATTCCGGCCACCGCACGCTTCTCGCGAAAGGGTGACGCACCGCCGATGTCCCTGCCTTCTCAGCCCGATCATGCCAGACGTAAGATCCTCACCTTCCAGGCGAAGATCTGGCAAGCGCTCGAACTCCTGGCGCGCGACAGCGGGCGGAGCGTGCAGTCGCTGGCCGACGAAGCGTTTTTCGACCTCTTACGCAAATATCATCGGCCGACCTCGCTGAAAGAGGCCCTGCGGGAGAGCACGCGCCGCCTTCCCGCCAATGACGATGCGCCACCTGAGCGGCACGGCACGTAGGATTTCGCGGTTACTGTTTGAGGCGGTCGACGATCGCCTGAAGCGCCTCGATGGCTTCGGCCCGGTCGCGCTTTTTTAGGTCGAGCAGCAATTTGAAGCCGTCCTGATCTTCGCGGATGACCGAGCCCTCGCCGACCAGGTCCTCGTAAAGCCCCAGCACCTTGTAGCAGCGCAAGGGTTCGGCGAAGCCCTTCACCTTGATCGGCTCCTGCTCTTCCGTATTCACCTCGTCCTTCACCAGCGCATAGGTCTCGTGGCCGATGAGGATGCCGTCGGTCTCGGCATGAAATTCCAGCCGCGCCGTGGCGTTCACGCTGCTGCCGATGATGGTGTAGTCCATGCGGTCGTCGCTGCCGAAATTGCCCACGGTGACGTAGCCGGTATTGATGCCGATACGCAGATGGAACGGCTGCTCGGCGCCGAGCTCCAGCCATTCCGCATGCAACTCGCCCAAGCGCTTCAGCATGGCGACGGCCATGCGCACGCAAGCGCGGGCATCTTCCTTCACGCCCCTCGACTCAGGGTCGCCGAAGAACACCATGATGGCGTCGCCGATATACTTGTCGATGGTCGCGCCATGCTCCAGCGCGATGTTCGTCATCTCGGTGAGATAGCGGTTGAGCAGATTGGTGAGATCCTCGGACTCCATCTTGTCCGTGGTCTCGGTGAAATTCACCACGTCGGAGAAGAAGATGGTGAGCTTCTTCCGGCTCGATGTGATCTCCACGTTCTGCGCACCGGTGAAGATCGAATGATAGATTTGCGGCGAGAGGTATTTGGAGAGCTTGGTGGCAAGCGCATCGAGTGCCTTGTTCTTCTGGGCAATGACCTCGTTGGCTTGGCGCTGCTCCTTGGTCAGCGCATTGAGCTGCTCTTCATTGCGGTCGCTCAGGCGCATCAGCCGGCGCGAGGCGCGCGACAGCTTCTGATAGTCTTTCAGCAGTTTCTCGTAGAGCTTGGCGTCCTGCGGCACCGCGAACCGGCCCTCGTCGATCAGCGCCTGGGCAGCCGCGATCACCTGCTCCTCCGCGGCGAAGAGGTCGTCGGACGACATCAGCCGGCCATCTTCTCGAGATGGAACGTGGCGCTCTCGAGGTCTTCGCCGAACTCTTCGCCAAGCTCCTGCATGGTGTCGTCTTCTTTGTCGTAGAACCAGTAGACGTCGACCGAGGCGCCGTCCTTGGCCGCGGCCTCGAGCTTATCCATGAGCATCATCACGGCCTTGGCGCTCGAGCTGTTGAGATAGATGAGCTCGAAATAAAAACGGAAGCTCCCCTGCCCCACCGCGCCGAGATAGGCATCGAGCGCGTCGAACACCGGCCGGTAAAACTCGGTGACATCCTCGGGGTACGACTCGCCCGCAATCTTCAGATGATTGTTAGCGAAGTCGAAGACCACGGCCGGCGTGCGGGAGGTCGGTTCGATATTCAACGAGTCTCGCATCAATCCAGCCCTTAGATGGTCGCTTTCAGCGCAAAAAATGAGTGTTCGTTATCGATGTCGGCGAAGTCGAACTCGATAGGCCGCGTGGCTCGGCGCGCAACCTCGATGAAGCCGAGGCCGGCGCCTTTGCTGCCCTGCTCGGGATCGGCCCTAAGCTTCTCTTTGTAAAGAGCCTTCAACTCCTCTTTGGTCATATCCCTAATTCTGCTCAGCCGCGCTTCAAGGCGCTCCACATCCGTCTTTCGGATGAGATTGCCGGCACAGACCACGTAGTCGTCGCCTTCCCGGCCGATGGTGAGAATGCCGTAGCGGATCTCCTTGAGCGCACCGTCGTCGGACGCCAGCGGCGGCGGCTGACGTGCCTTTTCGGCGGAATAGCGGATGATGTTCTGCATTTGCTCGACGAAGATGGCGAATACGCTGCGCAGCGTCTTGGTGTCCGCGTCGTCGATGGTGAGCTTCTGCTTCAGGGCTTCGCCCACGCCGCTCAAGACAGGCTCGGTCACGTAGCCGCTATAGGCGAAGATGACCCCTTGGCTGTGCAGCTTCGACCGCAAGTCCATCAGTTGACCGGCAAGCATCGGATCCTCCTAGGAATGCGGGACGAAGCCCAAGACGGTGAGATCGTCACGGCGGCGCTCTTCGCCCTGGTACCGCTCGAAGGCTTCGCGCAGTGACGCCTCTTGCTCACTCATGGGCACATCGCGGAGCTTCCGCAAGAGATCCTGGAAGCGCCGCTTGCCGAAGGAGCGGCCACGCGGACCGCCGATCTGGTCGATCAGGCCGTCCGTGGTGAGATAGAAGGAATCCCGGTCGTCGAAGGAGAAGGTGTAGTCGCTGAAGCGCGTCTCCGCCGGAAAGCGGCGATAGCCGAGCCCTTCGCGGTCGCCCTTGATCTCGATTACGCCTCCCTGGTTGGCCCGCCACAGCGAGAACCGAGCGCCGGCGAACGTCATCTGCTGCTTCTTGGGATTGATGAAGCAGATGCCGGCCTCCAGCCCGTCGTCGGTTTCGCCGTGCGTTTCGTCTTGGCCGAGCAGGCTTTGCACGCCTTGATGTAAGCCGATCAGCACCTCGCTCGGCTTATCGCTTGGCGCGCTGCGCAGCATACGGTCGAGCAAGCCCCAGGCGATCAGCGTCATGAAGGCGCCAGGCACGCCGTGACCGGTGCAATCGCCGACCATGATCGCGTAGCCGTCCTGGATGGGCTGGAACCAGAAGAAGTCGCCGCCGACGATGTCGCGCGGTTCCCAAATGAGGAAGTGGTCGGCCGCCACCTCTTCGAGTTCACGACGCGCCGGGAGCACCGCGGACTGAATACGGCTCGCGTAGCGCAGGCTTTGCAGAATGAGTTGGTTGGCGGCCGCCGCCCGCTGCTCGCTCTCCTTGACGTCGGTGAGATCGCTGTAGACGGCAACCGTGCCGCCGGCCTCGGTCCGGCGCTCGCTAATCTGAAGCCAACGGCCATCCGACCGGCGCTGCAGGACGGGCTCGACAGGATTGCGGTGCTCATCGAGGCGCTGCCGGAGCCAGCCCTCCTCGCGCCCTTGCGCATCGGCGATCAGTCCGTGCGCCACCGCTTTGCCGATGATCTCTTCATAAGTCTGGCCCGGCGGCGGCGGGCCCTCGCCCACGTCGAACAGCTCGGCATATTTTTGATTGCCGAGAACCAGCCGATCGTCGGCATCGTAAAGCGAGAAGCCCTCCGAAATGGTCTCGATGGCGTCGGTGAGCCGCTGCTCGCTCTGCTGCAATGCGGCCTGTTCCGCCGTCTTGCGTGCGGTGACCTCGCTCCACGTGCCGATCACCTCGAGCGGACTGCCGTTCTGGTCGTTGACCAGGGTCTGCTCGTCGCTGACCCAGCAATAGATGCCGTCGGCCTTGCGGAAGCGATACTCGGACACGCAATGGCCGGTCTCGAAGAGCTTCGTTTGCGATGCCTCGACCTCTTCGAGATCCTCCGGATGCACATGGGAGCGCCAGAAGTCGGGCTGCGTTAGATATTCGTCTGGCGCGTAGCCCAGCACGCGCTTGATGTTGTCGCTGACGAAGCTGGGCGTGAAGTCGCCCGTCGCCGCGAAGCTGTAGACCACGGCGGGGGCGCTGTGGAGCATGAGGTCGAAGCGGGCCCGTGCCTGGCTCTCGGCCTGCTCGGCCGATTTCCGCGCGGTGACGTTGCTCCAGGACCCGACGATCTCGGTCGGGTTCCCCTTGTCGTCGCGCAGCAGATACTGGTCGTCGCTGACCCAGATATAGGTGCCGTTGCGCTTGCGGAACCGGTACTCGGTGACATGGCGCCCCTGCTCGAACAAATTGCCCTGCTGGGCCTCGACGGCCGCAAGATCCTCCGGATGGACGTGAGACCGCCAGAAATCCGCGTGCTCTAAATATTTCTCCGGGCAATAGCCCAGCAGCCGCTTGATGTTCTCACTGATAAACGTAGGGGCGTAGTCGTCGCGTGCCTTGAAGCTGTAGATCACCGAGGGGGCCGTCTCGAGCAGGGCGGAAAGGCGCGCGCGGGCCGCATCCTCGCCCTCCTCGGCCGCTTTCCGTGCGCTGATGTCGCTCCAGGAGCCGACGATCTCAAGCGGCGCCCCGTCCGCATCCCGGACCAGGTGCTGCTCGTCGTTCACCCAGCAATACGAGCCGTCCTTACGGAGGAAGCGATATTCGAGGGTCTGCCGGCCGGCCTCGAACAGCTTGTCCACCTCGGCCTCGACGCGCCCCAGATCGTCGGGATGCACATGCTCGCGCCAGAAATTCGGGTTGCCCAGATATTCGCTCGCGGCGCAGCCGAACAGGGTTTCGAGATTGTCGCTGACGAAGGTCGGCGCGAAATCGTCGGTCGCCTTGAAGCTGTAGATGACAGCGGGCGATGCGGAGAGGAGCCGTGCGGCGCGCTCGTCGGCTGCAGCTTCGGCGTCGGCGCCCTGCCCCACGGGCACGCCGTCCAACGCCCTCTCGATGATGGCGGCGACATCGGCGCTGTCTGCGCCGGGCCGCAGCAGGCCCGCCAACGCGGCCGCCGCGCGGCGGGCATACTCCTTCGATGCGGTCATCGTTCCGCCGTACCAGTCCTCTCAAGGGCCCACGCCTCTCATGGACCCGTGCCAAAGCGCAAGGCCAGATAAGCGAATAGCACCGCGAGATGCTACCCCGAATCAAGACCGGCATTCGGCGCGGTTCGGCCAAATCACCGCAAGGTTACTGGCCCGAGATTGTGACGGCTGGCATCCTCGGCGCGGCCGGCTGACCTACTGAGAGGTCTCCGACGCCATGCTGTCGGAGACCGGCTCCTCTGGTTTCGCCGAAAACTCGTCCATGGTCTTGCCGATGACGCAGTCAAACCAGCCATCGCCGCCGAATTCACAATCGTGCCGTTTGGTCTGCACCACCGCAAAGATGGCAATAATGACGATAAGAATAAGAATGATCCGCATGCAGGCTCCCTCCCGTTACGCGCTGGCGTAAACTATACGAACACGCTCGAAACAAGAAGGGCTGGGTGAGCCGGTGCTTCCCTTGATTTCGAACCTTCGCGGAACAATATGATCTTGTTGAGGAATATTCAGCATTCCGCCTAAATCAGATGTGCAAACCGAACCCCATATCGAGGAAGACCTTCCTCCAAGCTGGTCTGGCGCTCGCGACAGCCCCCCTTCTCCGCTATGTCCCGGCGCATGCGGCGGCCGCGGATGTTACCGAGGTGGCGCCCGGCGTGTTCGTGCATCAAGGGCGCTACGAGGTGCAGTCCCCGGACAATCGCGGCGACATCGCCAATGCCAGCTTCGTGGTCGGGGACGAGGCTGTCGCGGTGATCGACACCTCCGGCAGCGCGGTGATGGGTGAGGAACTCCGCGATGCCATTCGGGGCGTCACCAACAAGCCCATCAAATACGTGATCAACACGCATATGCATCCCGACCACGTCTTCGGGAATGCCGCCTTCAAGCAGGACAACCCGACCTTTGTCGGCCATTACAAGCTCGCGCGGGCGTTTGGGACGCGCTCGCAGAGCTACATCACCGCCAATACGCAAATGCTCGGCGAGGACGTCTTCAAGGGCAGTGAGATCATCCTGCCGACGATGTTGGTCAAGGCGCCGACGACGCTCGATCTTGGCGGCCGCACACTCCTGCTTGAGCCGCAAGCCACGGCCCACACCGATAACGATCTGATCGTCACGGACAGCAAGACCGATACGCTGTTTCTCGGCGATCTTCTGTTTTCCGTGCACGTGCCGACCTTGGATGGCTCCATCAAGGGATGGCTCGCCCTTCTCGACGAAATGGGAAACCGTAAGGCGGCCCGGGTCGTGCCCGGCCACGGGCCGAAGACCATGGAACTGCCTGAAGCGCTGGAGCCCGAACAGCTTTACCTGGTGACGATCGCCGCCGATGTCCGCCGCCAAATCGCCGAGGGCAAGACCTTGGCCGAAGCGACCAAAACCGCCGGATTCTCACAGAAAGATGCCTGGAAACTGTTCGACCAGTATCATGTCCGCAATGTCACCGCGGCATTCGCGGAACTCGAATGGGAGTGATACACTCTCCGCAACACATTCCTTAGGAGCACGGCACAATGCCACATTCCTTCAAGAGCTTAGCCAGAGGCTGCGGCGCCGCCGCACTTGCCCTCTCAATGCTTGTCCTGGCCACTCCCGGCGCTTCCGCTGAGGAGAAGATGTGGCCCATCCTCAAGGAGCAGGCCTTCGGCGACCGGTACATCCGAGAGGATGACATGGTGGTGCTTGAGACGCCGCAGAAGGTCGAGGATGCGGCGCTGGTTCCTTTGACTGTGCGCATACCCCCGTGGGTGAAAGGAACCCCCAAGTCGCTGACGCTGTTCATCGACAACAATCCGGACCCGAGGGTCGCCACGCTAAACTTCGGACCGGCGGCCGGCGGCGTTGGAGAGCGCAGTTTCGCCACGCGCGTGCGGATCGACAACTTCTCCCATGTCCGTGCGGTCCTGGAGACCGAGGACGGCAGCTTGCACATGGCCACCAAGTTCTTGGCCGCGGCGGGCGGTTGCGCCGCCATGCAGGCGAAGGACCCCGAGGCCGACACGGCGGACATGGGCAAGACGCTCGTTCGCACCTTCGCGCCCGCCATGGATTCGAATCCGATCTGGTCGGCACAGGTGATGATCAAGCACCCAAACGACAACGGCATGCAGCTCGACATCAACACCGCGAAATTTATCCCGGCGCGCTACGTGAAAGAGGTCACGGTGAAGCGCGACGGCGAGTTGGTGTTCAAGATGGACACGACGTTCTCGATTTCGACCAACCCGAACTTCCGCTTCACCTTCGCCAAAGGCGAGGAGAACAATCTCGACGTGTCGATCGTTGACACCGACGGCGAGGTGTTCGAAGTCCACGCGCCGCCCAAGGGCTCGTAAGAGGAAAAGGGCTCGTAAGCGGAAAAGGTCCCCCTACTCCTGTTCGGCGTCCTGCTTGCTGGAGTAGTAAATGTGCGCCTGGAGAAGAAAGTCGTCCGGGCGCTTCAGGAACAGTGTCCTGGCCGTCTCGTTGCCGAAGCAATAGGTCTTGCCCTGATAGACGGTGTTGACCGAGCAATCGGTCTGGATGTCCTTGCCGAGCGCGAGCCCCATCACGCATTCGCCCTCGAACTCACCCTCAAGGGCATCTTCGGCCAGCGCCGCGCCTGCGGCCAGGCCGACCATGCCGGTGATCACTATGGCGAAGACGATCCCCGTGGCGAAGATGGCTTTCGGCATTTCGATTTCACATCCTTGAGGGAAGGATTGGTGGGCGCACACGGACTCGAACCGTGGACCCGCTGATTAAGAGTTAGCTCCTAACTTAAGACCTTGGCGCGCAATTGAAATCCCCTTTTGACGCCACTGATCAAAAGTCAGCGACCCGAAGGGTGTTAGAAGCCTATCTTCTTGTATTGTCTTAGAAATCAGAATAGCTGCCAATAGCTCAGTACCGCCAAACGCGGCACTCTTCCGAAAAAATGGTAGCTATATGGTAGCTACAACGCTGCGAAATCTATGGGCCATAGTTGGTAGCTATCTGGTAGCTAAATGGTCACTACTTAGAGCAGCCACACACGCCAAATCATGGAAGCGATTGGTGGAACAGTAATGCTCCAGGCGTCTGGCAGATTGCGGAGAGAGCCTTGCGTAGTTCAAAACCGCCTTCGACTTTTCGTTGCGGAAGCATTGGACGGTCCGCAGGAGGTGCCCAGTGGTCATCGCCAATCGCGCCGCTTTCGATAGGGCTCTGGATGAGGTGTCGTGATGGGCGCCCCCAAACGGGAGCCCACGCATTCCTTTGAGGTACGCCTGCGTCCAGCTGAGCTGGACGATAGCGTTACTGACCATTCGAGAGTGTTTCTTCGCCCCATGCCCCGACAAGCGCGGCGGGCAGTGGGTTGGCGCAACAACCATGGCACAGCGTGTAAGCCAGCGTATGCGGCCCCGCCGCAGCAGATGCCTACTCGAAAGCCCGAAAAGAGCGCTGTCCGGCTATACCAAATCCAAGCAGAATCGCCCCAGTGATTAGAACCGTATGCTG
>Ga0209587_1001668_pt1 | contig 10298 bp, 4 predicted proteins | sample NGEPerD_2_FD_184512 | JGI IMG/M metagenome (GOLD analysis project Ga0209587, IMG submission 184512) | Arctic peat soil microbial communities from the Barrow Environmental Observatory site, Barrow, Alaska, USA - NGEE PermafrostL1-D... | ecosystem: Environmental > Terrestrial > Soil > Wetlands >... | reverse complement strand
AGATAACCATAGGCGTTGCTCTCCGGCAGTTTGCGGGGGATCACCTCCACGGAAATTTCGCGCGCCCCGCCATCGAGTCTGATGCCTTCGCGCCGCACCGGCGCGCCATCCCGCCGCACGACTTGCATGGCCTGGGCAAGCTCCACCAGCAGTACCGCGGGCGCGAGTTTGCGCAGGTTGAGGCTGGCGGGGCCAGGGGCGTGCTCGAGATAACGCGAGGTGTCTCCCTGGAAGTAAACAACGTGCATGCCCTCGTCCACGAGCACGCAGGCCGGGGCATAACGCGAAAGCAACAGCCGCTCCGCCTCCCGTTGTCCCCAGTTCGCGTCGATCGGCGTCGGGGTCGCGTCATGCGCCTGCCTGGGTGACGCCGGGCGCGACGCGGGCTTGGCCGGGGCCTCCGCGCGGGACGCACGAACCGAGACGGTCAGGCGCTGGTAGATTTTGTGCTTGTTATCGACGAGCTCGAAAAGGTCCGCGCACGCGCCGATGCTCTCGGCAAGTCCGAGCACCAGGAAGCCGCCGGGCTTCAAAGCGTAGTGAAATTGCGGTATCACTTGTTTCTGAAGCTCCCGATCGAAATAGATCAGGAGGTTGCGGCGGCTCACCACGTCCAGTTTGGAAAAAGGCGGGTCGCGCGCGACGTTCTGTCGCGCGAACAGGCACAGGTCGCGGATCGATTTGGCAACCAGATAGCCGCCATCGATCCGCACGAAAAAGCGCTCCAGCCGCGCCTCGGAGACCTCGTCGGCGATGCTCTCGGGATAGCGCCCCGCGCGCGCCTTGGCGATGGCCTCCTCGTTGACGTCGGTGCCAAAGATCTGGATCGGGATGTCGGACGCCCGCGCGCCCAGAAACTCGACCAGACAGATGGCGATCGAGTAAGCCTCCTCGCCGCTCGCGCAGCCCGGCACCCAGATCCGTAGCGGATCCTTGAGTGCTCGCTTCGCCAGGAGGGCAGAAAAGACGGTTTTGCTCAGGCCCTTGAAGGTCTCCGCGTCCCGGAAAAAACCGGTGACCCGGATGAGAACGTCCTGACACAGTGCCTGTAGCTCGGCCTGGTTGTCGTCGAGGAAATCGGCATAAGCATCGAGCTCCGCGATCGAGTGCACCGCCATGCGACGCGCCAGGCGGCGTCGAAAAGTGCTGCGCTTGTAATGGCGGAAATCGATACCGCCGGCGGCGTGGATCAGCCGAAAGATTCGCCGCAACTGCGCTTCTTCGGGTTGTGACAGATCGTCGATCAGTTCCGCCATGCCCGCCTGGGGGTCCGGGCGCTGGCCGAGCCTGATGAGCGCCCGACCGATCGCCGGCGGCGACAATATGAAACTCACGCCTCCCGCTTCGATGGCACTTCTCGGCATTTCGGCAAAGGCGGCCTCGACGGGCTCCTCGGCACAGGTGATCCCCCCCGGCCTCCTTGATTGCTTGCAGACCGCGCGTTCCATCCGAGCCGGTGCCCGAGAGCACCACCCTGATGGCGTTGGGTCCGCGCTCTTCGGCAAGCGACTTGAAGAAGATGTCTATAGGCTTATGCCCCGCGCGATCGGCCTCGCGGGCCGCAAGGCGCAGGCGGCCATCGGCGAAGGTCATCCTGGTGTTGGGGGGGATGATGTAGAGATGGTCGGGGTCGACCGCCATCCCGTCCTGCGCCTGCTCGACTGGCAGTGACACCCGCTTGGCCAGAATTTCGGCAAGCATACTCGGGTGGTCGGGGTGCAGGTGCTGAACCAGTACCAGCGCCATGCCGGTGTTGGAGGAGAGGCCCGACAACAGCCCGGTAACAGCTTCCAGCCCGCCGGCGGATGCGCCGATGCCTACCACCGGGTAGGTCATTTCAATGGTTCCTTTTGTTTCGCTCTCCAGGGCGGGGCAATTTGCGGGCGTGATTTACTGGTGGCCATCCATACTGTCGCTTATAGTTTTGCGGCCAGATTTCCAGGTCGCGGTGAGCAAGGTGGCATGCTATACCCAAACAAAACGCAACTGCAACGGAATAATTTCCCGTCGCGGCCAGTTTGTCGCTAATGTATTCTCATGCCATTGTTCGAGGAAAGATATTGGACTATGCGCACCACTTGGAGGGCAAGCGCCGGATCAGGCTGGATGAGTTCGATGCGGGAGATATGGGGGCTTAAGCGTAAAGATGTCCCCTGGCGACCTCGCTAGCGTGGCGTGGCGAGAATCAGCGAAAAATAACCGTTCTCCGGCTCGTAATGCGCCGCAAGCGTGAAACCCGCGTCGTGTAGCAGCCCGGTTAAATCCTCGAGGGTGAACTTGCGGCTGATCTCGGTGAGGATGCGCTCGCCGGACTTAAGGCTCAACTCCGTATCGATGGCGCGCAAGGTTGCGGTCTGTTCGCGCCCGGCGATCAGATACATCTCCATCTGTCGCGCGTCTTCGTTGTAGCTGGCCTGATGATCGAAATTCTCCAGCTCAAAGTCCGCGTCCAGCTCACGGTTCAACACTCTCAGCACGTTGAGATTGAAGGCCGCGGTGACACCGGCGGCGTCGTTGTACGCGGCCAGCAGCACGGACTTTTCCTTCACGCGGTCGGCGCCCAGCAACAACGAGTCGCCTTCGCGCATCTTCGCGCGCAACTCACATAGCAGCGCGACCGCCTGCGGTCTATCGAAGTTGCCGATGGTGCTGCCCAGGAACGCGAACAGACGCCGACCTTGCGGGTCAGGCAGATGCTCGAATCCGGCGTGATAGTCACCCACCAGCGCGTTGACGTCTAGCCAGCGGTATGCGCCCATCAGGCGCTGTCCCGCCTCGACGAGAATGGATTCGCACACATCGTACGGCCAGTACGTGCAACGCATGTCGCGCGCTTCGCAGGCTTCCAGCAGATGGGGCGTCTTGCGCGAAGCGCCACTGCCCAGTTCGACGATATGCTCCGGCCGGGCAAGCTCGATGATGGCGCCGGCCTGTGCCGCCAGCAGCGCGTCCTCGGTGCGCGTGACGTAATATTCTGCTGTTACGCAGATCTGATCGAACAGCTCGGAGCCGTAGCTGTCATAAAAATACTTCGGCGACAGGGAACGCGGCGGCGTCAGCAGGCCGACGCGGGTGTCTTCCGCCAGGGTAGGCAGCGAACGCTCGGGCGGCACGTGTTGACAGGTAAATTTTCCGAATTCGATCTCGGCGGGTATCTGCATGTTTGATCTCTGGTCCAAGGTCGGGATGCGTATTGCATGCAAAAACGCTACCATGCCGTCGAACTTCTGTCGAAATATAGCGAGCGAAACGTATGTGCCGCCTAGCCGCCTATCTGGGTCCGAGCGTGTTGTTGCGGCGGTTTTTGCTGGAGCCCAGCCATAGTCTGTACGAGCAATCCTGGGCACCGCGCGAACTCAAATTCGCGCGCCTCAACGCGGACGGCTTCGGCCTCGGATGGTATTCCGCCGATGCCGCGCCCGCGACCTACGTCAATCAGATGCCGATCTGGTCGGATATCAATCTACCCGGGCTTGCGCGTACGCTGACTAATCCGCTGTGGATGGCGATGGTGCGCAGCGCAACCTCACCTTACCGCACCGGTTCAGCCAACACGCAGCCTTTCTCCCACGACGGCGTGCTATTCATGCACAACGGCTATGTGGAAGATTTCGATCGAACTCTGCGCGGGCGCATCCGGCATTTTTTGAGCACCGGGATCGAGGCGGGTATCGGCGGCAATACCGACTCCGAATACATCTTCGCGCTGTTGCGCCAGTTGCTGGCGAGCGACGATGAATTAACCCTGGAAAACGCGATCCGCGCGGCGCTCGAATTGATCGACGAGTGGCTGGACGGCCACAAGGCGCTTCTCAATGTATTGCTGACCGATGGCGAGCGGCTGTACGCCACGCGCCACGCGCTGAATGCCGAGTGTCCCAGCCTCTACTTCACCACCGACGACGAATCCTTCGACGAAGGCGCGCAAATCATCGCGTCCGAGCAGCTTACGGAAGGGGAATTCTGGCAGCCGGTGCCCGAGCACCATCTGTTGATTCTGGACCCCGAACAGCCACCGGAATTGATCCGGCTGTGAGGCTTCCCGTTGACGTGGCGCCTCTACGCGCCGTGCAAAACGACTTGTGCGCGCTGGTCGAGGATCTAAACGACGAAGATTATCGCGCGCAGTTCCATGCGGACCTGAGTCCTATCGGCTGGCATCTGGGACACTGCACCTTTATCGAAAACTACTGGCTGCGCGAGGTGGTGCTTGGCGATGACCGCCTGACCGCGCCGCTGGCGCATTATTACATCCCCGCCAACAGCCCGAAGCCGCAACGCGGGCCCGCACTGCCCCCCAAGCAAGACCTTCTGGATTCCGTGCGGCGACAGCAGGCGGATAATCTCCGGCTGTTGACCGAGGCTGGCACGCGACGGCACGCGCTGCTGGATGACGATTATCTGTCCCTGTTCCTGCTGCAACATCACTGTCAGCATTTCGAGACCATCAACCTGGCGCGCCAGCAGCGCGCGCTCCGTGATGGATGCGAGGGGTTCGAACCTGCCAAGGCACTAAAACCCGCGCCAGTGCGCCAGGAATTCGTTACCGTGCCGGCGGGTGTTTACTCCATCGGCGGCGCGCGGCCCGAGGCTTTCGACAACGAATTGCCCGCGCACGGCATTGAATATGGCACATTCGATATTGCCGCGCGCCCGGTCAGCAACGCGGAATATCTGAAATTTATCGAGGACGACGGCTACAACACCCGCGCTCACTGGACTGAGGCCGGCTGGAAGTGGCGCGAGCAAACCGGCTGGCGGCACCCCGACCACTGGCGACAAACTGGTCGCGGCCAGTGGTTCGGGATCGATCAGCGCAGTGCCTTCGGCTTATCGCCCGACGATCCCATATACGGTATTTCGCATCACGAGGCGTCGGCGTTAGCGGCTTATGCGGGCGCCCGCCTGCCGCATGAAAACGAATGGGAGATCGCCTGCCGCTTAAGTGTATTAAGGGACACCGGCCGCGTGTGGGTATGGTGCGGCAACACCTTTTACGGCTACGAAGGTTTTGCGCCCTTTCCTTACGCCGAATACTCCCTGCCCTGGTTCGATGGCACGCATTACACGTTGCGTGGCGGCAGCGCCTTTACGCGGCCGATCGTCAAGCGCCCCAGTTTCCGAAATTTCTACACGCCGGACAAACGTCATATCTTCGCGGGCCTGAGGCTGGCGCGCCCATAGCGCCGGTTTGCGCGGCCCGCGTGTCGTGTGGACGGTCCGCATGGCTTCTCTAGCCACGCGAGGTGGCTTACGCGCAATGCGCCCCCATTGGTAGTACGGGGCAGCCTTAATCCACTCTACCCAATTTGTAGGAGCGGTTTTAACCGCGCGCGGTGGCTAACATGAGCAGCGCGCGTGAATGCTCTCCTGCAGGGTCCACTCTAAAAGAAGCCACGTGGGGGTGGATAAAGCCCGCCTTTTCGTTCGACAAATACACGCAGGCTATGCGGCTGGCGCTACCGGACTCCGTATCAGTTCTTCGAAATCGAGCCGCGGCTCGCGCGAATCATCGTCATCGGGGCGGTTTGCCCGCGAGCGCTTTTTTTGCTTCAAAAACCGCTGATTCCGCGATTCATCAAGCAAAACCTGGCATACGCTGTTCTTGCCAGCCCCCGTTTCGACAAAAGGAATGAGCGCAGCGAATGGTGTCGCCACCAATCCCAGCACGACGGCAGTCGCGGTCTGCTCGAGAAGCTTTGAGTATTCAGGATAAATCTCGAGATCACTGAAACGCCCCTTGATGTATAAAGGTGTGGGAAACGCGAACAGACTCCAATCCTTGGGATGCGGCACAAGCACCGCATTGACCGTTTCTTCGTCGAGGTTGATAGAGCCATCGCCGGAAAACCGGGTATCCGTAGTGTCGACCACGAAGGTTTCAACATCCACCTGCCCATCCCGCGACTGAAAATCGGTGAATGCGCAACGTATCGGCACGGCTTTGTCGCCACCCACCAGCGCGGCGATCGAACCGGACATGTCGAGCCCCGCCAGCTCGATCAAAAGGGAATCCATGCGGCCGCCAGCCATGATCAGGGAGAGTTGGCCGTCGAGTGTCGCCAGAAGATCCGCGACCGAGGCGCCCGTTCCTTCGAGATGGGCGCGCCCACCGATGTGGCCCACGCTGGCGTCGGCGATGTCATAGCGGCGAAGTATCTCTTCTAAGTCAACCCGCCTGATCTCGGTATCGGCTTCGGCCCGTACGGGCTGCTTGCCGGAGTCGAGCATCAGTCGGGATGTTATCTCGCCGCCGCCGACGCCGAAGTTGAGCGGCTCCAGCAGCAGGCGGCCGTCTTCGAGCTTTGCCAGGATACGAAGATCATCGATCGGCAGTGGCGTCAATACGGTTTTGCCCAGGTAGCTAACTCTGGCGTCGATGGCGCGCAAGGCGCTCAGATCGACGGGATCGCCGGGCAGCACCGTCGAGGCACTCGCCTGCGTCTCGGCTTGTTTCTTTTGCTCAGGCGACACCGTTTCGTCGGGATCGGGCGGTGCGCCAATCAGCCCGGCGAGATCATCCAGATCCAGCGTGCGCGACACCAGCTCCGCTACCAGTAGCGGCCGTGGCTCTTTGAGTGTATGCACCGAAATGTCGCCCGCCAGATCAGTGTCGCCTGTCGTGCCCTGAAAGTCTTCATACCGCCAGATGCCCCCGTCGCGCGCGAGCGCTCCCTCGACCTCATACGGCGGCAGGCTCGGCAGCGGCAGACCGATGAAGTCTTGCAACTGGTTGGGATTTGGCCCCTTGAGCGAGAGACGCAAGTTCAAGCCCTTAAGTTTCAGCGGCTGCGCGATATTGCCTTCGAGTTGGGCTTTGGTGCTGGCTACCTCGATGCTCGCATCGACGGGATAGACTTGCTCCTTATCGAGCAGCCGCAGGGGTGAGCCGGCGCTGATGCTCAGATTAAACGGCTCGCCCTGATACCGCCCGTCGCCCTGCACGCGGATCGGTTCGTTGCCGTCCTCGGTCGCGGTCGTGTCGAGGGTCAATTCGATATCCGTGCGGCTGCGCGGATCGCGGTAGGTGAAATATGTGTCCCTGATGCTGAAACTGTAGATCGTACTGAGCAGGCTCTGTTCGACGACGGCGATCTGGCCGGAGGTGGCGCCGATAAACGATACTTGAGCGTGGCCGCCGAGAATGCCCGGGCTGGTCGCGAGATCGAACGGTTCCATAATCGCTTGCAGATCGACCTGTCCGAGGTCTACTGTCAGGGAGCCGCGCGCGGGCGTGGTGCTATCGAGGACCAGTTTTCCCCGTACCGCACCGCTGGACAGCCCTACCCTGAATGGCTCCACCCTCAGCCGCCCATCGTGTAAGGCGATGTCCACCGTCAAGGCTTCCACCGGCAGGTTTGGAGCGATGATCTTCTCGGCCGCGAAGCGCACGTCCGCATCGAGACTTCGCAGCACTTTGAGATTCAGGGGTGACTGCGCCTGGTTTGCCGCTCGTGCTTTTGATGGCCACGCTCTGGCCTGGGGGTCATCCGGCGCCTTCAGGAAATCCGCGAAATCGCTGGTAGCAAGGCTGCGCGAGACCAGATCGGCCTTGACGTAAGGTCTTTTCGCCGCGGTATCGACGGTGAGCACGCCTGCCAGATTGCTCTCGCCAACCTGTGCTTCAAGATCATCGAACTTCCAGCGCGTCCCCTGGTGAGCGAGCTGGCCTGCCAGCCGATAGCGCGGAATATCCGGCACGGGTCGCTTAAGGGCCGTAGCCAACCCTACAGTGCTGGAGCCGCTCATCGACACCGCGAGATCGATCCCTTGCAAGGCCAATGGTTGCTCAAGCGTGCCGTCGACTCTAACTTGCGCATCGGCCACGCTGGCTCTGCCCGCGATGGCAAAAGGTCGGTTCGTCGGGGCAAAGGCAAGTTTCAACAGCGGGTCGCTCCGGAAAGCAAGCGCAAATTCTTCGCCCCGCCAGGTTCCATCGCCTTTGATCTCGAGTTGCTGTTCTTTGCCCGCGGTCTTCGAATCGGCGCTGATTTGAAGTTGCGTATCGCGGTCGGGAACACGATATGAGATTCGGCTGTCATCGATGACGAGACCATCCAGAAACGACCATACGCCCGCTCGCGCCGTATCCGCCATCTGAGTCTGGGTGGCGAACCTGGCGCGCGCGGCGATGCGCCCATTCACTGTTCCTTCTAGCCCCTTGATGGCGGCGGCGCGATCGCCCACCTTGTTTAAATGCACCTGCTGGATGTTCGCCTGAAAGTACGCGTCGAATGGCTGCGTGCTGGCGTCGACCACAGCGTGCACGCGCACCTTGCCGCCGCCGGCATCGAACACGAACGGCCCGATCCGCAGGCGCCCGTCGTCCAGGCTGGCGTCGATTCGGGCGTCGCGCAGAGCGACCGCCGGGGTCAGAATCTCATCGCCACGAATGTTGACGATCGCATCCACTGCGTTCAGCGCGCTCAAGTCCAGCGGCTGGGGCTTCTTCGATGGCGGCGCCAGATTCGCGAAGTCGTCATAGCGCAACAGACTCGACGTAAGGTCCGCCTCGATCCGCGGACGCTCACCGCGCGTGTCGAAGGCCAGCTCGCCTTGCAAACTGCTCTCGCCCACCGTGGCTTGAAGGCTTTTCAGTCGCCAGACGTCATCCGTGTGAGTCAACCGGCCTTCGATTTTGTGACGCGGAAGCCGCGGCCTGGCCCCGTCAAAAAACGGCGACAACATCGACAGATTCAGACTCTCGACCGAAACGTTCAAGTCCGCGCCCAGCAACCGCAAGGGCTTCGTCAACGTGCCTTCGACGTTCGCGCGCGTGTCGGCCAGGGCGAGCGCGAGATCTACGGGATACGGTGCGTTCGCGGATTTGAGCGCCTGCAACGAGCCCGCTCGCAGCTCCATCCGCCAGGGCTGCTGGCCGAGACGTCCGCTACCGCCCAGCGCAAACTCGTCGCGCGCGTCGTCCGTGTAGCCTTCGATACGCGCGATGTGGAGCCGCAAATCCGCCCCGCTCGAATAGTCGCGGTACGTGACGGCGCCGTTATCGATGACCAGCCGATGCACCACCGGCAACGAGCCACCTGTTTTGGATGTCTCCGAACCCAACCGCCAGTTCGGCTTGCCACCAGCGGACACGGCGAGATGCGCGACGGGCTCGCGGATCCCCAGTTCCGGAATCACGACGCGCCCCTTGATGAGTTCGATGAGGTCGATCCGCAACCGCAGCGCCCCGATCTCGGCCATGTTCGGAAATTGGCCCCAGGGCGCGTTATCCAGACGAATGTCTTCCGCGCGGATCAGTGGGTTCAGGGAAAGATCGATGTCCAGGTCGCCTGCGATCGTGAAGTCGCGCCCGGTCGCTTGCGCGACCTGTTGCTCCACGTACCCCTTGATCCAGTTCCAGCCGATCACGCGCAAGGTCAGGATGAGACTCAAAACGACAACGACCAGAGCGAGCGTGATCCACTTTATGATCTTGATCGTAGTCGTATATCCTCGCGTCTCGCGTTAGGGGAAGCCCTGAACAACGCATCGTGACCGTCATTGCGAGCGGCAGCAAAGCAATCCTAGAAATCGACGCGAGCGACTATGCGCTGGATTGCTGCATCATTGTGCTCCTCGCGATGACGGTTACCGCGACTTGTTCAGAGGCCCCTTGGTGCATACCAAGTATGCCCTCGCGCTTGTCGAGTGGCAAGCAAAGCCTACCGCGATGCGTCGGGCCTGATAAATGTCGCTTCCGGCGGCGGTTGTTCTTTTTTTCGGCGGGGTTCCGATGCGGCGGCGCGTGATTCATTCTCCGCATCATCGAGCAGCCCTTGGCAGGCGCTGTTCTCGCCGTCGCCCGAATCAATAAAAGGGATTATCGCCGCGAAGGGCGTCGCAACCAGCCCCAGCGCAACCGCGGCCGCGGCCTGCCCGGCCATTTCCGCGTATTCTCCATAAAAAGACAGATCGCTGAAACGGCCCGCCATGTGCAAGGGCGTGCGGAACGAGAACAGGCTGAAATCCTTCGGATGCGGCGCGACCACAAAGTTGATCCGTTCCTCGTCCAGATCGATGTCACCGTCGCCGGAAAAAAGCGTGTCCACGGTGTCGATCCCGAAGCTCTCGACGTCGACCTGCCCGTCCCGCGCCTGTAGATCGGTAAAGGCGCAGCGGATCGGCACGGCCTCCACGTCGCCCACCAGATCGCCGATCGCCTGTGCCGCATCCAGCCCCGCGAGTTCGATCAGCAGAGAATCGAACTGACCGCCGGTCATAATCAGTGAAAGCTGACCGTCAAGCGTCGCCATCAAATCCGCGATCGAATCACCGGATGCCTTGAGGTTCGCGCG
>Ga0209587_1001666_pt1 | contig 10298 bp, 9 predicted proteins | sample NGEPerD_2_FD_184512 | JGI IMG/M metagenome (GOLD analysis project Ga0209587, IMG submission 184512) | Arctic peat soil microbial communities from the Barrow Environmental Observatory site, Barrow, Alaska, USA - NGEE PermafrostL1-D... | ecosystem: Environmental > Terrestrial > Soil > Wetlands >... | reverse complement strand
CCCCACCCCCGCGTGATCAAGCACGTCGTTCCCCGGCGCGAGCAGCACGGCGGCGAGGACGGCGGCCACGAGCGCACACGCTCCGGCACCGGCGAAGATCGCGTGCAGCTCGTCGAGCAACGCGGCGCGGCTGGCGATCTCGTAGGCAGGGCAGTCGGCCGGTGAGCCCGGGCACAGGGTCAGCGGCGAGCCGATCTCGGCCTGGCGGGCATAGAAGACGCGCAGCCCCACCGCGGTGAGCAGCGCCAGCCCGACCAGCATGCCGACGGTCCGGGCGACGACGACCAGCGAGCTCGCGATGCCGTGCACCGCGGGCCGCGTCGCCGCCAGCAGTGCGGCGTTGACGGGGGCGATCGCGAGCCCGAACCCCAGGCCGGTGACGACGAGGGCGAGCGTGGACCCGACGCCGTCCAGGGCACCTTCGTCCCACTGCGTCATGGCCGCGAAACCCGTTGCAGCAAAGGCCATCCCGGCGGCTGCGACGACGCGCGGCGGGAGTCGCTGGCACAGCCAGCCGCCGGCGACTGCACCCACCGGCAGGGCGACCAGCAGCTGCACCAGCACCAGCGCCGCCCCGAGCTGCGAGTCGGGGTACCGCGTGGCGCGGGCGAAGACGGGGACGTCGACCAGCGCCGCCACCAGCGCCGCGCCCACGAACAGGTTGACGGCGAGGGCTCCGGCAGCCGCCGGGTGGCGCAGCGTCCCATGGGGCACCAGGGGGCTGCGCGCCCGACGCTGCCGCAGCGCGAAGAGCAACGCGCAGACCGCCGTCCCGAGCAGCAGCAGGGGGCCGTCGTCCGAGACCACCTGGCGGCTCGGGTCGGCCTGCGCGAAGGCGAGCACGACGCCGCCGAGGGCCAGCCCGAGGAGCCCGGCCCCGACGACGTCCGCCTCGTGCGCGAGCCGGCGCACCGACGTCCGGACCAGCCAGGCGAGGGTGACGGTGAGGCCGGCCGCGAGAACGGCGAGCGGGCTCGACCACCAGCCGCCGGCCAGGGGCACGTAGACGGCGCCGAGGGTGACGTCGTCCGCCAACGCCTCGGGGGCCACGAGCAGCAGGCACCACGCCCCGGCCGCGAGGACGGCGATCGGTCCGGTCAGGCCGAGACGATTGGGGGACAAGCGATTTCGTCGCACGGCCAGGACGGCGAGGAGGACGGCGGCGCCGGCGAGGTTGACCCAGAAGATGGCGCGCCACCCGGCCAGGGCGAGGACGCCCGCGCCGTACAGCGGGCCCGCCACGCTGCCCAGCTCCTGCACCGCGCCGACCACCCCGAGGGGGACGCCACGGCGCTCGGGGGCCCAGAGGTCGGCAACGAGGGCGATCGTCACCGGCACCATCCCGCCGCCACCGGCACCTTGCAGCGCACGGCCCACGACGACCACGCCAAGGCTGTCGGCGGTGGCGGTCAGCAGCGACCCCAGGGCGAAGAGCACGAGGCAGGCGATCAGCACCGGCACGCGGCCACGCAGGTCGGCGACACGACCGGCCAGCGGCAGCACCGCGACGTACCCGAGCAGGAACATGCTGATGATCGGACCGGCACGCTGCAGCTCGTCGAGCCCGAGGCCGACCCCGGTCATCATGTCGGGCAGGGCGAGCACGACGACGTAGGTGTCGGCGGCCGCCAGCAGCACCGCGATCGACGCGACGACGAGGTCGGCCCGGGAGGCCTCAGCCCGTGGTCGGGGCACTGATGTCTGCCGGTTCGCCGTAGCCGTCGAGCACGATCGTGTAGGTGCTGTCGGTCCCCTCGTCGAAGAACGGCCCGGTCAGCTCGGCCCCGCGCAGCTCGCCGGTCTCGGTGGCGATGCTGAACACCGCCTGCACGGGTGTGGCCGGGTCGGCGCTGGTCAGCACCGCCTCCACGACGTCACCCGGGATCTCGGCGCTGATCTCGCGCACCACCTCGCCGTCGACGCGCGCCTCGGAGCCGAACCGGACGTCGGTGGACGCCGGCAGCAGGCTGCTCACGCCGGTCTCGTCGTCGAGCAGCTCGGCGGGGTCGCTGAGGCCGAACTGGGCCGGGTCGGTCGGGGCGTAGTCGGGGCCGAACGGCGTCTTCGCGTACACGGTGCCGTCGATGGAGATCACGCCCACGGTCACCAGCGATCCGCCGACCGAGACCTCCAGCTCGCCGTCGAACGCGGCCGGGCGCGCGGCGACGCCCTCGGCGGCGCGCAGCCCGGTCGCTCCGGGCGGAACGCCCTCGCTGGTGACGACGACGTGCACGCTGGTCGCCTCGTCGAGCACCGACTTGGCTTGTGCCAGAACGGCTTGCGGGTCCTCGGCCTCGGGCTCGGTCCGGCCGTCGCTGCACCCGGCGGCCACAAGGGCCAACACCACGGCCGGGACGACGAGGGCTCGCTTCACGCGCGCAGCCTCCCAGACCGCGGCCCGTGCCAGCCCCCGAAACCCACCTCCCCGTGATCAAGGACTTCGTGCCCGCTCGATCGTGACCGGAACGTGATGTGCCGGACCGGCCTCGGGGATGATTCCGGGGCCCGGCTGTCGGTGGCTCGAACTAATGTTCGGGGTATGGCCACCGGTCCGGACGCACCTCCGCAGCACGACGTGCTGCGCGGGCTGGCGGGCGCGGCCGAGTCGCTGGATCTGGTCGTCGGTGCCAACGACTGGTCGCTGTCCGACGAGGAGGTCCGGGCCTCCCTGGCCGAGGCCGCTCGGGTCAAGGCCCGCGCCCATGGCGCCTACCTGAGGCTGCTGGCGGCGTCCGCGCGCCGCGACGACCCCACCAGGTCAGGGGTCAAGGGCGGCGCCGAGACGGCGGCGTGGCTGTCGGCCGAGTGCCGGATGTCGGCCAGTCGGGTCCGGGGCGACCTGCGCGAGGCGCAGGTGCTGGATCCCGACGGGGAGCTGCGTGCGCTCGGCGCCGAGCTGCGGGCCGGCAACGTCACGCCCGAGCACACGAGGATCGCCGTGCGGGCCCTGGCCGGCGTCCCGGCCACGATGATGCGGGAGCGCCGCGACGACATCGACGAGATCCTCACCGATCACGCCACCACGTTCGCGCCGCCGGTCACCCGCGACCTGGCCCGCCAGCTGCTGGTCACCCTCGACCCCGACCGAGCCGACCACTTCGACACCGAGGCCCACCTGCGCCGCGAGCTGCGGATGGGGACCGACTCCACCGGCATGTGGGACGTCCGTGGGCGTCTCGACCCCGCCTGCGGCGCCGCGTTCAAGGCCGCCATCGACCACCTGGGCGCACCCCACCGCGGTCCGGTCCAGGGCGAGGCCGGCCAGGCCGAGATCGACATCACCGACCGGCGCACCCCGGCGCAGCGCAACCACGACGCCCTGGCCGAGCTGGTGCGCCTCGCCAACGGCAACCTCGACGCCGGCGTCCGCGCCGGCGAGGGTCCCCGCGTCGTCGTGCACACCACGCCCGAACAGCTCGCGGCGGCCGCCGGCGCGGGCGCGTCGGCGTTCCTCAAGGCGCCGCCCGGTGCCGCCGCGTGCGAGCAGTCCGGCCCGCTCGCGCCGGCCACCCTGGCCCGGCTCGCGTGCGACGCGGTGATCGAGAGGGTCCTGCTGTCCGAAGGCGGCGCGGTGCTGAAGCTGGAGACCCTCGGCCGGTTCTTCACGGCCGCCCAGCGCCGGGCCCTCGCGGCCCGCGACGGCGGCTGCGCCTGGCCCAGCTGCGACCGGCCGCCCTCGTGGACGGACGCCCACCACGTGACCTTCTGGATGCACGGCGGCCCCACCACCGTCGACAACGGCGTCCTGCTCTGCGAACCGCACCATACCGAGGTCCACTTCGGCGAGTGGACCATCGTGATGCGCGACGGCATCCCCTGGTTCATCCCGCCCGCCCGCATCGACCCTCTGCAACGGCCGGTCCGCAACACCGTCCACGACGCCATCGCGGCCACCCGCAAGGCAGGGCAGCAACTCTATCTCAATTTGCCCCTCCGGCACCGGCCCGAGCGGACCTGAGTCAGCCGAGACCGGTGCGCGCGCGGGCGGTGACCTCGAGTGGGATGCCGCCGGCATAGTTCTCGATCACCGAGGTGATCAGCGGGGGCGTCACGACCGCCACCAGCGTCACCTCGGCCGTCTGCCCGTCGGGCGTCCCGGTCCGCGGGCTGACGGCGAAGGCGTCGAAGTCGGCGCTCGCTCCGAGGAGGGCGACGTAGGCGTCGACGCTCGAACGCACCGACGCGTCGGTGATCGGGACGCCACGCCCCGGCGCGGTCCCCTCCGTGTAGAACGCGCCGGCGTCGAAGGCGTCGGCCGCGTCGAGGGCCGCTGCATCGGCGACGGCCAGCAGTCGCTTCCGCTCGAGATGGACGGCCGACGCGCTGGCGACCACCAGCACGAGCACCAGGGCGATCAGCGCATAGCCGAGGATCAGCAGCAGGACCTGGCCCTCGTCGTCACCGCCCTCCGCCTGACGTGTCATCAGCCGAACCTGCCCACGACCGCGACCGACTCGGCGCTGACCGTGACCCGCGTCGGCACCACCGCGTCGATGAAGGCGGGGACACCGGGCAGCACCGCCTCGATCTCCACGCGGACGACGACGCGAGACTCGGGCTGGAGGCACGGCACCGTCGAGCACTGGATGTCGACCGCGTCGGCCGGGTCGACCTCGTCGAAGCCCTGGTCTCGGGCGGCGAGCAGGACGGCGGCCCGCACGCGCTGGGCGGCGCTCGTCTCGTCGGGCGCCGTGACGAACGCCCGCCCTGCCTCCCGCGCGGCCCCCTCCGCCGCGAACGCCGCCGCCTGGATGCGACCGAGCGTCAGGACCAGGTACACGACCGGCACCAGCAGCAGGACGCCGAGGGTCACGAACTCGACGACAGCGCTGCCGTCGTCCCGGCCACGGAGATACCTCACGGGGACTCCTCGGCGCCATGACCGCGCACGGTCAGGCCGCGGCCCGGTCCGAACAGGCCGATCACCGGCAGCGGCGCGGACACCGTGACCTCGACCGTCCGGAGTCCGTCCACGTCGGCGTGCCGGGCGGTGATCTCGCCCGCGTACGCGGGCGAGAGCGAGGCCGCGATCAGCTCCGCCGTCCGGCGTGCGCCGTCGGCCGGCGTCCGGTCGGCGAAGGCTCCGTAGCGGGCTCCCTCGGAGGCGCAGTCCACCAGAGTGTTGCGGACGTGCAGAACCACCCCCAGCTGCACGACGCCGAGAAACACGAGAGTCAGCAGCGCGCCGACCAGCACGAAGTCGACGACCGCAGCACCGCCGTCCGACCACCGGCGACGACCGCCCCTCATCACGAGTCAGAAGTTGAGGACGCGGTTCATCGCTTCGGTGAAGACGTTCTCCAGCGCGTCCCCCGCCACCGCCCAGAGCCCGATCACCAGACCCGCCGTCATCAACGTGACGAGCACCCAACCCGGCACGTCGCCGCGGTCGCTGCTCCTGCGCAGCGTGGCCAGCCGCCGTTTCAGCACACTCATGTCGCCGCCCTCTCTGATTCGTTGTCTCGCAACACTGTCGCTTCGTTCACTGAAGGTCCAGACTCAATACGGCGAGGCCGGGGTAGACCGCGAACACGATGGTGACGGGAAGGACGAGGAAGACCACCGGCACCATCATCGCGATCTCCTTCTTCCCACCGGTCTCCATCAGCTGGCGCCGACTGAGGTCCCGGACATCCTGGGCCTGCGCGCGAAGAACCTCCGCCAGGGGCGTTCCGCGCTCGATCGCGACCGCCACACCATCGACGAAGCGGGACAGGCTCGCCAGGCTGGTGCGCGCCGCCAAGCCCTCGAGCGCCTGAACGAGGCTCGCCCCCGCCCGGGCATCGGCCAGGGTCCGGCGCAGCTCGGCGGAGAGCTCGCCGTGACAGGTACGCGCGACCCGCTCCAGCGCACCGACCGCCCCCTCCCCCGCGCTGACCGACAGTGCCAAGAGCTCGGCCACGGTGGGGAACTCGGTGACCATCCGTTCCTCACGGCGGCGCACCGCGCGGCTGAGCAGGTAGTCGCGGGCCATCACGCCGACGAGACCGCCCACCAGCACGATCGCCACGAGCGGGATGACGGCAACTCCTCGACGTGCCGCGATCGCCACGGCGACAAGGGATCCGGCGCCCAAGCCCAGGACACCCCAGATCACCTGCTCGGCGCGGAACTGCTCGACGCTTCCGCCCCGGCCCAGCTGCTCGATCCGGCGACGGACGGTTCCCGGGCCGCCGGTGATCCGCTCCACCCAGCGAGCTGCGTCGTCCATCACCGGGGAGAGCATCCGCTCCAACACGGAGAAGGGCCCGCTCGTCGACGAGCTCGATCCGCCGAGCAGCCGTGAAGGTCGGGCGGCGTCCCGCAGGTACGGTGCCAGCCGGTCGTCCAGCGTCGGACGCCGCATCACCGGCAGCCGGACCACGACGAGCCAGAGCCCGAGCCCTGCGACCGCGCCGAGCGCCGCGCCGGTGAGTGAGATTGAGGCGCTCAACGCAGCACCCTCTCCTCGTCCGGCAGCCGGCCGATGCGGAGCATCACCCGGTAGGCGAGGAGGGACACCGCGGCACCCACGGCGAGCACCAGGACTCCCGCCGGACGGTTGTACGCCTCGACCGCCTCGGGACGAGTCGCCAGCAGTCCCAACACGATCCAGGGTGCTGCAACGGCGAGTCTCGCCGCGTTCACGGTCCAGCTCTGTCTCGCCTCCAGCTCTGAGCGGGTCCGCGCGTCCTCTCGCAGGAACGCAGACAACGTGCGCAGCAGTCGACCGAGGTCGCTGCCACCGACCTCGCGCGTCAGCCGGAGGGCTTCGACGATGCGGTCTGCCACGGGATCGGCCAGCCGGACCTTCAGCACCTCCAGGCACGGAGAGAAGGCCCCGGTCGCGCGATAGTCCTCGGCGAACGCACGGAACGCCGGGCGTAGCTCGGCCGGCCCCCGGTCACCCAGCTGCGACAACGACTCCGGTAGTGACAGACCGGCTCGGATACCCGACGAGAGGTGATCCACCGCCTCCGGCCAGAGGTCCCTGACGAGCGTTCGGCGGCGCCGGGCCCGCAGGCGGACCAAGGCCAACGGGGCCCAGGCGGCCATCGCACCGAAGCAGATCCCGATGGCGGGCACCTCGGAGACCACCGTGACCACGATCGCGGCGGCCAGGCCGGCGGCCAGGCATGTCGCGGCCAACGAGCGCGGGGTGACCGAGCCCATCTCAGCCTGTTGCAGCTCGTCGCGCAGTCGAAGGACGCGTCCCCTGCTCGGTCGCGCGCGCCGAGGTGCCGGCGTCCAGCAGGACCACCAGATCAGGAAGAGGCCTACGCCCAGGACAAGTCCGATCCCGAGCCCGGCCACGTCAGGTGCTCGTCTCGCGCGCCAACAGAGCCGGGACGTCGACGCCGATGCGCTCGAAGCGATCCCGATGCGGCGGGAACCCGTCCGCGCGAACCAGGCGGCCGCCGCTCGTTGCGAAGACGTCCGCGGTCTCGACGACGTCCTCTTCGACCCGCCCGGGGACGGCCACTACCTCCCGGACGACGCGCCGGCCGTCCGGGTCCATCCCGAGGTGCACGACCAGGTCGAGGCAGCTCGCGACGGTGGGGACGACGAAGCGGCTGCTCACGTTCTCACCCGCGAGCAGGGGCAGCGTGCACATCTTCGTGATCGCCTCCCGAGCGCTGTTGGCGTGCACGGACGCCATCCCCGGAAGCCCCGAGTTGAGCGCGATCAACAAGTCGAGGCTCTCCGCTTGCCGCACCTCCCCTACGACGAGCCGGCTCGGCCTCATCCGCAGGGCCTCCTTTACCAGGCGCCGCAGTGGGATCTCCCCTGTTCCCTCCAGGCTCGGCTGTCGGCACTGCAACGAGACGCAATCCCGCAGAGGGATCTTCAGCTCGAAGACCTCCTCGACCGTCACCACCCGCTGGTCCGAGGGGATCGCGGCTGCCAGGCAGTTGAGCATCGTCGTCTTGCCGGCCTGCGTACCGCCGCTGACGAGGACATTCAGGCCGGCTCGGACTGCGGCGTCGAGAAACACGGCGGCGTGCGGCGTCACGGTGCCGAGACCGACGAGGTCCTCCAGCCGGTCTGCGCGCACCACGAACTTGCGGATGTTGATCGCCCAGTGCTCCCGCGTGATGTCGGGGATCACGACGTGCAACCGCGACCCGTCGACGAGTGTGGCGTCGACGAACGGGCTCGAAAGGTCCACCCGGCGTCCGGACGCCTTGAGCATCCGCTCGACGAGGTCGCGCACCTGGTCGGCGGTGAGAATCGTCGTGGTCAGCTCCGAGCCCCCGCGCCGGGCAACGAAGACCATTCCCGGCTCGTTGATCCATACCTCCTCGACGTCGGGGTCGTCGAGGTACTGCTGCAGCGGTCCGAGCCCCGCGACGGCGTCCAGCACCGACCGCACGGTGCCCGGCCGATCCTCCAGCGGGGGCAGGGAGCCGGACAGCGACCGGTCGTCGTAGTCCGCCACAGCCTCCTCGACGAGCTGCCGCATCGCCATCGGTTCCCGCGTGGGGTCGAGGCCGCGGCGACGGATCAGCTCGCGGACCTCGTCCTCGACGATCGTCGCGCCGTCCATGCGCAGCCCCCAACCGACCAGCGGACGACGTCCGCCACGGACGCCGGGCGGCCAGGCTAGGACGGATCGCGCGCGGGCGGCATGGTGGGCTGTGGAGAACTACGGCAGGTCTTCAACCGTCACGCTCCGCGACCACGCTTGTCCACAGGGCGATCCGCGCGGCGGCGAACGCTGCGACGATGACGCCTCCGCTCGCGTCGACTCCCGGGAACGGCATGCAGATCTCCTTGACGGTGGTGGACCCGAGACGCACCGGACTACGCCGCGACCTCGTCCTGGACGCGGCGCCCGACACGTCACTGACGGATGTCCGACCACTCCTGCTCGACGCGCTGGGGACCGTGGACGACGGCGAGACGCTGTTCGTCGACGGTCGCGCCCTGGACGGCGACCTGAGGCTCGGCGCCCCGCCCCTCGTCCACGGAGCGCTCGTCGTCGTCGGCCGCGCAGGCGCCCCCGGGGGCCGGGCGACGGGACACGTGGGGGGCTTCCTCGAGCTGCACGTCGTCGGGGGGCCGGACGCCGGGAAGGCGCACGTGCTCGGCCCGGGGCTGCACCGCATCGGTCGCGTGGGCCTGGCCGACATCCCCCTCGACGACCCCGACGTCTCACGTTCGCACGCCGAGCTCGAGCTCGGCGCGAACGGTGTGAGGGTGAGAGATACCCACTCCACCAACGGATCTCGCGTGGACGGCGACTCGCTCGGTCCGGACGGCGTCGCACTGGTCGAGGGCTCCCGAGTGCAGGTGGGCTCGTCCACGCTGGTGTTGAGGCGGCCGGATGCGGTGGCGGCGTCGACGTCCCCGACCGGTCTCGGCACCATCGACGTCAACCGGCCACCACGCATCCGACCGCCCGTCGAGGAGATCGTCGTCCGGATGCCCGCACGGCCAGAGGAACCGCCGCCCGCGCGCGTCCCGCTGCTGGCGATGCTGCTTCCGTTGGCGATCGCCGTGCCGCTGGCCTTCATCTGGTCGCCTTACGCGCTCGTCTTCGCGGTGATGTCGCCGGTGATGCTGCTCGGGTCCCTGATCAGCGACCGGCGCTCGGGACGCCGGGACCACCGGCGGGCGCTCGAGGGGTACCGAACGTCCAGCGCGACCGCGGACGGGATGCTCGCCGCGGCACTGGCCGGGGACCTGGCCGCACGGCGCGACGAGAGCCCCGACGCCGCCGCGGTGGCCCGCGTCGCTGAGGGTCCGTTGCGGCGGATCTGGGAGCGGCGCCGCGCCGACCCTGACGCGCTGGACCTGCGAATCGGCACGGCGCGGCTGCCGGCGCGGGTGCGGGTCGTCGCGGCAGACACGGCGGACGCACCGACGGACCCGGCCCTGGACGACGCGCCGGTGACCGTGTCCCTCGCCGAGCTCGGGGTGCTGGGGATCGCGGGCCCCCGCCGCCGCGTTCTGGGCCTGGCCCGCTCGCTACTCGGCCAGGTCGCCACGCTGCACTCGCCGCGCGACGTCGCCTGCGAGGTGCTCACCGACGGCTACGGCGTCGACGACGACTGGGCGTGGATGACGTGGCTGCCGCACTGTCGGCCGGACGCTGCCGGAGGGATCGAGGCCCCCGGCGCCTGTCGGGCCCTGCTCGGCACGGATCACGAGCAGGTGCGCCGCCGGGTCGCGGCGCTCGACGCGCTGGTGGCGTCGAGGCTGGGCGAGGGCCGTCCCGACCGGACGTGGCAGGGCCCACGCGTCGTGGTTCTGCTGGACGGAGCCGGTCGGCTGCGCACCGTCGCCGGCCTGGCCCGGTTGCTCGACCAGGGACC
>Ga0209587_1001661_pt1 | contig 10321 bp, 10 predicted proteins | sample NGEPerD_2_FD_184512 | JGI IMG/M metagenome (GOLD analysis project Ga0209587, IMG submission 184512) | Arctic peat soil microbial communities from the Barrow Environmental Observatory site, Barrow, Alaska, USA - NGEE PermafrostL1-D... | ecosystem: Environmental > Terrestrial > Soil > Wetlands >... | reverse complement strand
ATACCGCCCCGGATTTCGAGGCCGAGACCACAGAGGGCTCCATCCGCTTTTATGAATGGCTCGGCGATTCCTGGGGCGTGCTGTTCTCGCACCCCAAGGACTTCACACCGGTCTGCACCACCGAGCTCGGCACCATGGCACGACTCAAACCGGAGTTCGACAAGCGCAACGCCAAGATCATCGGCCTTTCGGTCGATCCGGTCGACAATCACAAGAAGTGGTCCGAGGACATCAAGGACGTGGTCGGCTTCGCGCCGAACTATCCGATGATCGGCGACACCGATCTCAAGATTGCCAAGCTCTACGGCATGCTCCCGGCGAGCACGACCGGCACGTCGGACGGTCGTACGCCAGCCGACAATCAGACGGTGCGCAACGTCTTCATCATCGGCCCGGACAAGAAGATCAAGCTGGTCCTCGTCTACCCAATGACCGCCGGACGCAACTTCGACGAAGTGTTGCGCGTGCTCGATTCGCTGCAGCTGACCGCGAAGCATCGCGTAGCCACACCGGCGAACTGGAAGCAGGGCGACGACGTCATCCTGACCGGCGCCATCACCGACGACGAGGCCAAGACGCTTTACCCGGATGGCTGGAAGGCGCCGCGGCCCTATATCCGCATCGTGCCGCAACCTAAGGATTAGGTCCGCTTTGGTCCTCAGACTCCGGCTTAGCCCGTTCGGTCACATGACAGAGGATAATGGGCGATTTCGGTTGGATGCGCCCTGAGGCTTCGTGCTAGAAGCGATGCGTACAGAGTAAACCGGTTCGTGGCCAACCAACGGAACGCTGAGTCGGTGCCTTCGGGGCCGGCCAGAAACACCGGGCAAAAAAGATGTCTGAACTCGATAGCCCGACTCCGTCTGGAGGCGGGGATGATCCGCGCGAGTGCGCGAAGCAGATCGCAGATCAGATCGCGCCTCTGATGAAGGTTGCGCGTTCCAGACGCTTCGACTTTCTCGCATATCTTCTGGCGATGGCCCTCAGAGAGGCCCGGCGCTTGGCGCGCGACGACCGCTGAACGCTGGCGCTCCGGCGCGATCTGCTAGACTGCCGTCATGGCCCTGCCGAAGACGCCTGCACTGACCGTCGATTGCGTCATCTATGACGGCCAAGGGCGCGTGCTTCTCATTCGCCGCAAGAACGAGCCCTTCAAGGGCGCCTTCGCGCTGCCCGGAGGGTTCCTCGATTTCGGCGAGACGGTCGAGGCCGGCTGCCGCCGCGAGGTGCGGGAGGAGACCGGCCTGGAGGTGAGCGATCTTCGGCTCATCGGGGTCTACTCGGACCCGGCTCGCGACCCCAGGGGGCACACGGTGAGTGCTGCCTTCCTCGCCAGGCTGCCTGCCGCGGTGTCTCCGACGGCTGGCGATGACGCCGCTTCCGCCGAATGGGTCGGCGATTGGCGGGCGCATCCACTCGCCTTCGATCACGCGCAAATCCTTGAAGACGCCGAGAAAATCCTAAGTGCCTTGGGCTGAGGCCTAGGCGGGCCTGGTGCGATGTCCTATTTATGGGCCTGGAGCTTTGAGGAGTGGCCGGAATGAACGAAACCCCGCGGACGGATGCTTTCGTTGAGCCCTTTGATTGCCGTGCGGGTGTGTTCGGCAAGATCGGCGTGCTTCTGGTCAATCTCGGCACCCCGGACGACACCGACTATTGGTCGATGAGGCGCTATCTCAAGGAGTTCCTGTCCGACCGCCGGGTGATCGAGGTCAACCCCGTGCTGTGGTGGGTGATCCTGAACGGGATCGTGTTGACGACGCGCCCGTCGAAGAGCGGGAAGGCCTATCGCTCCATCTGGAATGAGGAGCTCGACGAGTCGCCGCTGCGCACCATCACCCGCGCACAAGCCGAAAAGGTCGCCGAGCGGCTCGGTCACCGCGAGGAGGTCGTCGTCGATTGGGCCATGCGTTATGGGAGTCCCAGCATTGTCTCGGGGGTGGAAGCCCTGATCGAGCAGGGCTGCGAGAAGCTGCTCGTGTTTCCGCTCTACCCCCAATATGCGGCGGCGACCACGGCGACCGTCAACGACAAGGTCTTCGAAAAACTCAAGACCATGCGCTGGCAGCCGGCGCTGCGGACCGTGCCGCCTTACGCGAAAGATCCGGTCTATATCGAGGCGTTGGCCCAATCGATCACCGCGCATTTGACGACTCTCGACTTCGAGCCTGAGGTCATCATCGCCTCGTTCCACGGACTCCCCAAAGCCTATGTCGACAGGGGCGACCCGTATCAGTGCCAATGCATGGATACGGTGGATGCGCTTCGCGAAGCGCTCGGCCCGCTCGGCGAAAAGCTAAAGCTCACGTTCCAGTCGCGCTTCGGCCGCGCGGAGTGGCTCCAGCCTTATACGGACAAGACGATGGTGGCGCTCGCGCGCGACGGGGTGAAGCGGATCGCCATTCTCACGCCGGGGTTCGCCGCCGATTGCGTGGAGACGCTGGAAGAAATCTCGGTCGAGGCATGCGAGATATTCCTTGAGCATGGCGGAGAGCAGTTCAGCTTCATCCCGTGCCTCAATGACAGCGAGGGCGGCATCCGCGTACTCGTCCATCTCATCGAGCAGGAACTCCAAGGCTGGATTTAACGCGCATAGCTTGAGGCACATGGTTTAGGCACATGGGTTGGAGGCACACGCGCCGGCGGTTATGGTCCGCGCAGGTCAGTTCATGAGGGGGACCAAGGGGCGTGGTCCAGGCGGCAATTTCAGTCTTCGGTCTTGCGGTTTTCATGTTGCTCGCAGGGCCGGCGTGGGCCGCTGACGGCGGCGAGCGGCTTGCCTTCATCGATGTGGCCGGCGCGCCCGGGGACGGCGAGCAGGCGCTGGAGCGCGCGCTGTCGAACAAGATGCTCGATCGGGGCTTCGCGGTGACGGGAACGCCCGCCGTCGGCGCCTATGAGATCCAGGGGATGGTCAGGCTTGACCCGGCGGAGCGCGGCAAGGAAAGCATCCGCATCGATTGGACGGTCTTCGGACCCGAGGGCACCCGGCTTGGAAACGTGACGCAGGTCAAGGTCATCCGCAAAGGCTCGCTCGACCGGCGTTGGGGGCCCGCGGCCGACGCGGCGGCGGAAGCCGCGGCGCAAGACATCATCGAGCTCCTGCAAAACCTCGCCAGCGGCACCCCCAAATCGCCGCGGAGCCCTTAAAACCGCGATAAGCCTCTCCCATTTATGGAGTGCCGCACCGGACGCGCGCGGGGTAGGTTACGCCCTCTGGCAGCGCCGCCGGACATCTCGGGAGGGTGCCACATGCTCGGCTTCGATATCTTTGTCCTTGCTCTGCTCGTTCTGTTCGTCGTGCTCGTCATCGCGGCGGTCAAGATCGTGCCGCAGGGCTACAATTACACGGTCGAGCGTTTCGGCCGCTACACGCGGACGCTGCGTCCGGGCCTCACCCTCATCATCCCCTTCATCGATCGCGTCGGCCGCAAGCTGAACATGATGGAGCAGGTGATCGCCGTGCCTAGCCAGGAGGTCATCACCCGCGACAATGCGATGGTGCGGGTCGACGGCGTCGGCTTCTTCCAGGTGCTCGACGCGCCGCGAGCGAGCTACGAGGTCAACAATCTCGAGAACGCCATCCTCAACCTGACCATGACGAATATCCGCACGGTGATGGGCTCGATGGATCTGGACAAGCTCCTGTCCGAGCGCGACGAAATCAATCATCGCCTGCTGACGGTGGTCGACGACGCGACCCATAATTGGGGCGTCAAGGTCACCCGTATCGAGATCAAAGACATCGAGCCGCCGCGCGACCTGGTCGATTCCATGGCGCGGCAGATGAAGGCCGAACGCGACAAGCGCGCCGCGATCCTCGTGGCGGAGGGCTCGCGGCAGGCGGCCATTCTTTCGGCCGAAGGGGAGAAGCAGGCACAAATCCTCGCGGCCGAAGGACGGCGTGAAGCCGCCTATCGTGATGCCGAGGCCCGCGAGCGCGAGGCGGAAGCCGAGGCCAAGGCGACGACGATGGTCAGCGAGGCCATCAGCAAGGGCAACGTGCAGGCGATCAATTATTTCGTCGCCAACAAATATGTCGACGCCCTGAAGGCCCTGGCCGAGGCGAAGAACCAGAAAGTGCTGATCTTGCCGCTCGAATCCTCCTCGGTGATCGGCGCTATTGCCGGCGTCGGCGAAATCGCGCGGGAGGCATTCGGTAACAGCGGCGAGGCGGAGGCCGGGAAGCCGCAAGGCGGTCAGCGCGGCCGCGGCGGCTCGGTGCCCACGGTGTAGGCGAGGGAGGCGGATCGATGGAAGCTCTACTCGCGCTTGGCCCCTGGAACTGGATGATCCTTGCCGCGATTCTGTTCGTGCTCGAACTGACAGCCCCCGGCATCTTCTTCATGTGGTTTGGGCTGGCGGCGGCGGTCACCGGCCTCATCATGTTTCGCTACGACATTTCCTGGCAGTGGCAGCTCCTCTGGTTCTGCGGGCTTTCGCTCGCCTCGGTGCTGATTGCCAACAAATATCTGCGCAAGCATCCGCTCGAGAGCGATCAGCCGCTTCTCAACGATCGCGCCGCGCAATTCGTCGGCCATTCCTTCGATCTGGTCGAGCCAATCGTGAATGGGCGAGGCAGTATCCATTCCGGAGATACGATTTGGCGGGTGGAGGGGCCGGAACTTCCGGCAGGCACGCGCATCAAGGTGGTCGGCACGGACGGTACGGTGCTCAAGGTGGAGCCGGCCGACATTCGGAGTTAGACCGTGCGGGGGCCACTGTTCGCAGGTTTCTGCAGGGCCACGTCGTACAGCGCGATATTGTTATAGGCAAAGAATGCCATCGGCCAGTTGCCTTCGATGGCGAAGTCGACGACGGCTCGGTGTACGCCATATCGTCCGGCCTCCGGATCGATGTGGGCAAAATCATTGAATACAAGGTAGCCCAACGGCTTGACCTTGGGTGCGCTAGCGCGCGCATCCGCTATCGTTCCTTTGTAGGAATGGTCGGCGTCAATATAGATCCAGTCGAAGTATGCATCTGGAAATGATTTGATCACGTCATCAGTAAGGCCATGATGCCGATGAATGTGGGGTCCGGTTAAGCCGTCTCGTCAAATTGTGAGTAATCGACATCGACCAGGTGGAGCTCGCGTGGCGTCGATCGCTCGACAATCTTGCGTGCGAAATTTCCGCGAAGTGTCCCGAGTTCGGCTACCACTCCGTTGCTCGGTAGCTCGTAAAGCAGGTCAGCGCGAGAGGCGCAGACCCGGCAATTCCTAACCAGCTCCGCTGGTAGCGGCTTGGAAACAGAGGCATCGTTCATTGAACGGGCGACCCGATAGGCCGTTCTCAGCCATCTAGGTGAGGAGGTTCGGGCGAGAACATTCAACCGTTTCAGGCTCACTTGTCCGAGACCGCGGTAGCCCATCTGATCCCTCCCCCGAAAACAATGGATTATCGCTTCCGCAAGCGGGAGCTGCAATTACAGATTGTGGGTATTTGGGCCCGCACTTAGGCGATCATCGTGATACTGGAGACCTCGCTCGGGATCTCGGCGGCGGTGTCCTCATGCGGCCACACACCTTCGGCGAGGCGGGTGCGCCCTGAGCCCGTCACGACGACATCGGTGAAGCCAGCCTCGCGGAACTTGTCGGCGACCATCTCGTTCGGTGCCACACTTTGCATCAGGCCGAGACTGATCTTCGCCTTGTAGATTTTTCCTTTTTGAACGGTGAAGTGCGGCATGGCTCCTCTTGGTACTCCTGGCAGGTCGTCAATAACGAAGTCGTGGCAGGGTTGGCCTCACGGCATCCTGGGCTCAGCTCGCCGTCACGGCGACAGGTCAAAACGCTGGCGCGGCCCTTGCGTCATGCCTCATAGGATCGTTTCTGCCTCTCGCTAAGAGGGTAAATGACGGCGAAAGGCTATCAAAGCGTCGCGGCGTGTTGTCGCCACGTTTTTCCCCTCTATTATCACCAGAATTCTTGGAAGGCTCACCCGGTAGGAGTCCATGGCCGATATCGTCATCATAAATCCGCGCTTCGACATCTCTTTTTGGGGCTTGGAGCACTGCATGCCGCTTTTTGGCAAACGCGCCAATCTGCCGGTCTCCTGTCTCGCGCTCCTCGCAGCCCTCGTCCCGGACAATCACGATGTGACCCTGGTCGACGAGAATGTCGAGGACATCGACTTCGACCGGCTCGGCCGCGCCGATCTCGTCTGCTTGACGGGCATGAGCATCCAGGGCCGGCGCCTCATCGAGATCCTCGATGAAGTCAAGGCACGCGGCGTGCCCGTCGTCGTCGGCGGGCCGATGGCAACCGTCGAGCCCGAGGCGCTTGAGGGTCTCGCCGATGTCATCTTCGTCGGCGAGGCGGACGAGACATGGCCGCAGTTTCTGCGCGAGTGGGAGCAGGGCACCCACCAGACCCGCTATTCGCAGAAAGACAAGAGCGACATGGCGAGCCTGCCGTTGCCGCGCGTGGACCTGCTCAAGGCCGAACGCTATATGTTTGGCAGTCTGCAGATCTCCCGCGGCTGCCCGTTCACCTGCGAGTTCTGCGACATCATCGTCACGTTCGGGCGCCGCCCGCGCCTCAAGACCAGCGCGCAGGTCATCGCCGAGCTCGAGTCGTTCGAGCGCGCCGGGCTGAAGATCGTGTTCGTCGTGGATGACAATCTGATCGGCAACAAGAAGGCCATCAAAGAGGTCCTGCGCGACATCATCGCCTGGCAGCAAGAGCGCGCTTATCCGCTCACCCTGTTCACCGAGGCCTCGCTCGACCTTGCCGAGGACGACGAGCTTATGGACTTGATGGGGCTCGCTAACTTCCAGAGCGTGTTCATCGGCATCGAGACGCCGAACGAGGACTCTCTCAAGGAAACCAAGAAGCTACAGAACGTGCGGCCGAACGCCGGCACGCTGCTCGATCGGGTGCATCGCATCCAGGATCGCGGCCTCGACGTGTGGTGCGGCATGATCGTCGGCTTCGACAACGACGATACGTCGATCTTCGAGGTGATGCCGAAGTTCCTGACCGAGGCGCGAATCTCGGCGGCGCTGATCGGGCTCCTGCACGCGATTCCGACAACCCCGCTTTACGACCGGCTCAAGGAGGCGGGGCGTCTGAACGACCACGAGGCCGGCGAGCTCTACGGCACCAACGTCGTGCCGCTCGGCATGTCACGTGAGGCGCTGCGCGACGGCTTCATCCAGGTGATGCAGGAGTGCTATGCGCCCGATGCCTATTTCGAGCGCCTCGACGCGCAATTCTTCGACCAGGATTTCAAATTCGTCATGCACCAGCTTCCCTATTGGAAGGGCCATCGCCTGGCCTGGATGAAGCGGTGCGTCTTAAACTATGTGCGGTGCGGTGCGGTCGCCTCGCGGCTGTTGTCCGTGGTCAAGGACGATGCGTTGCGGACGCGCTACAAGCAGCAGCTCTTGCGCCTGGTGCGCCAGCGCTGGCGGGAGCCGCACATTCTCTTCGTCTACACGATCAAGGTGGCGATGCATTACCACTACTCGGCGCTGGCCCATGCGCTGGCCCAAGTCGACGCGGAAACCGGAGCGATGCCCGATGCCGGGCGTTCGTTCTCCCGTGTGAAAAAACGCCCCGTAGAGGCCGCGGCTGCCGCCTAGGCGACACCGGCGCGCAGCAGGTCGTGGACATGGATGATGCCGACGGGACGTCCGGCCTCCACCACGAACAGCGTGGTAATGGCCGAGGCGTTGATGATCTCCAGCGCCGCGCTCGCCATCAGGTCCGGCGTCACGGTCTTCGGTCCCGGCGTCATGATGTCGGCGGCACGGGAGTTCAACAGCCCGTCGCCCATGTTACGGCGTAAGTCGCCGTCGGTGATGATGCCTCTGAGGAAGCCGTCGGCATCGACCACGCCGAGACAGCCGAGCGCCTTTTTGGTCATGACCACGATCGCTTCGGACATGACAGCATCGGCCGGGGTCAGCGGCAGCCGGTCGCCCGTATGCATGAGGTCGCTCACGAACTTCAGGCGCGCGCCGAGCTGGCCGCCCGGATGGAGCGCCTTGAAGTCGATCGCCGTGAAGCCCTTGCTCTCCAGAAGCGCGATCGCAAGGGAATCGCCGAGCGCGAGCTGCATGACGGTAGATGTGGTGGGGGCCAGCCCGTGGGGGCAGGCTTCCTTCGCCTGTGGCAGGGTCAGCACGACTTCCGCGGCTTGCGCCAGGGTCGAGTCCGCGCTCGCGGTGACGGCAATCAGCGGCACGGCGAAGCGCCGCGAGTAGGACAGGATGTTGCCGAGCTCGACGGTCTCGCCGGACCAAGAAAAGGCGAGAATGGCATCGTCGCGGGTGATCATGCCGAGGTCGCCATGGCTGGCTTCGCTCGGATGCACGAAATATGCGGGCGTGCCGGTGGAGGAGAGGGTGGCCGCGACCTTCAGGCCCACATGACCGCTCTTGCCCATGCCGGTGACAATGACCCGGCCGCGGCAAGCCCGCAGAATGTCGATGGCCGCCGCGAAGCACCCGCCAAGATCGGCGGTGAGCGCCGCCCGGAGCGCGCTCAAGCCTTCGGCTTCGAGCTGCAAGGTCCGGGTGGCGGATTCCACCGCCCCGCTACGGTCCTCCATGTTCGAAAGATCGCGCTTCAAGCCGGCCGGCATGTGGATCTGCTCCCCCTGGTGAAAGACCAATTCTAGCATGGATTACGGCAGTTAAACGTCAAGATGAAGCCATTTCGGAACAAGGCTAAACGCCTCGTTAACCGTATTCCTCCTACGCTTGGACCATCCACGGGTCTTGGGTCCGGAAGCCGAATTCTGGCGCATTCCGGTCTCCTCGCCCAGAGTCGATCGAGGTGCGTCCTTGCCGCGTCGCCATACACTCAGCGCAGCGGGCGCGCTCGCTGCCACATTGCTTGCCGCCTTGCTCGCGCCGGCCGCCGCTCAAAATGCGCCCGCGCCGGGCCTGCGTGGCAGCATCGGCACGCAAAGCACGGATGCGCAGAACCCCTCCCTCACCAAGCGGCGCCAAGAGGAAGCGGAAGACAATCAGATCACAACCCAAGGGCGCAGCAGGTCGCGCTCATCGAATCCGGCGCTGACGCCCACGATCTCGCCTGACCTGACCACCGACACTTCGCTCATGCCCGCGCCGCCTGCGCCACCGCCACCCCTCGGTGGGCTCGGAGACGAAGGCGCGGCACAAGATGCCACGGTCCCGGGCCCTGGGATCACGGACGCCTCCGGCGAGCCTTTGACCGAGGTGCCGAGCGTGGATGACGACGACCTGGAGAATCTGCCGCTACCGCCGGCGAGGCACACTCTCGATCCCTACGTTCCTATCGGCACGAAGATCGGCAGCTTCCTTCTATTCACCGAGGCGGATATCGGCACCATCCTGACGGACAACGTGCTTGGCACCCACACCGACAGGTTCTCGGATGCCGCTTTCGAAGTCGCGCCGAATGTCCGCCTCGAGTCGAACTGGGCTCGGCACGCCTTCAGCGCGGAATTCGATGCAGATCGGAGCTGGTACAACGACTTCCCTGTCGCGGACGACAAGACCTATTTGGGGTTGCTCAAGGGCAGGCTCGATGTCACGCGGCGCACCCATCTCGAACTCGAACTTGGCAAGTCGCAGACCCAGGAGGGCCGGAACTCCATCAGCCTCACCGATATCGCCGGCATCCAAACCAATGTGCAGGAGGAGCACATCAAAGCGGGAGCCGACCATACGTTCAACCGGCTGACGCTCAGGGCCGAAGGCACGGTCTCCAAATACGACTACGAGGATCCAGGTGGGCTCGGCATCATCGATCCCTTGGTGCCTACGTTCATTCCGCAGCAGGACGTCAGGGATTATCGCGAGGACGAGCTGCAGCTCCGCAGCACCTATGCACTCCAGCCCGACCTCGCGCTGTTCGTCGAAGGCGAGATCAGCCAGGAAGTCTACAAGCAGCCGATCAGCGTCGACGGTATCACGCGCGATTCGAGCGGTTTCGCGGTTTTGTCCGGAATGACCTTCGCCTTCAGTCCCGCGCTCACCGGCGAGATCAGCCTCGGCTGGGGGCAGCAGTCATCGATCGACGACTCGATTGGGCCGATCGAAGGCGTCTTGATCAATGCGGATATCATCTGGATGCCCACTCCGCTCACGATGGTTGAGTTCTTGGCGCGTTCGGACGTCACCACCACGACGCTGGTGGATTCACTTGGCGCAGTCGACCACTTCTACGAGATCTCTCTCCAGCACGCGTTCTGGCGTTTTCTCGTTCTCGGCGGTTACGTCTCTTATGAAGTTGCCGACTACGCGGACAGCCCACAGGTCGATGAGCGGGTGAAGGAGGGCGCCACCGCCGAGTACTACTTCAATCCGAACTTCTCGATTTACG
>Ga0209587_1001660_pt1 | contig 10323 bp, 11 predicted proteins | sample NGEPerD_2_FD_184512 | JGI IMG/M metagenome (GOLD analysis project Ga0209587, IMG submission 184512) | Arctic peat soil microbial communities from the Barrow Environmental Observatory site, Barrow, Alaska, USA - NGEE PermafrostL1-D... | ecosystem: Environmental > Terrestrial > Soil > Wetlands >... | reverse complement strand
AACGCCGCTCCCCGTGGAAGTCGACCTTGGGGTTTTTGCCTGTGCCCCGGGTGGGGGTGTCACCGCCGTCCTGGTCCTCTCCCTCGTCTTTGGGTCGGAAGCTCTTCAAGGAGGCGGCCGCCTCGATCAAGGTGCCGTCCACGCTGAAGTGCTCCCGGGAGACGAACTTCTTGGCTTCTGCCTCTCCCCGGATCTTCTCGAAGAAGATGCCGGCCACTTCGGCAGTCAAGATACGGTCCCGGTTCTTGGTAAAGCTCGTGGGGTGCCAGGCGCCTTGCGAGAACCGCAACCCCACGAACCAGCGGAAGAGCAGGTTGTATTCCAGGTGCTCGCAGAGTTTGCGCTCCGAGGGGATGCCGTACAGAGTCTGCAGGACCAGGGCGCGCAGGAGACGCTCCGGCGGGATGGAGACCCTGCCCTTCTCGGCATAGAGGGAGAGTCGAACAGAGGGCTCATCTCCCGCAGGGCCTCATCCACGAGGCGGCGGATGGAGCGCAGGGGGTGATCGGGAGGTACGCGATCCTCCAGGCTCTCGAACACGATAAAGCCCTCTTGCCCCTCTTCATCTCCCCGCATAGCGTCTCCCTTTGTCATGATTTGCAGGGAAAACTCTATCAAATCGGAGTCCGGAAAGATAGGGGGGAGAGGGTCGGGAGTGAGTACTATTCATGGTGTTTTTCAGCACCCTGCTAGAAGTTTCCACCGGGCAACCCCGTGAGCAGGGCGCGCAATCCATGGATAGCTCGGCCACAAGCTTCCGGCGCAGATTCTTCCTTTCGAGATCCTTCAGACGCAAGACCTCGCATATCTTCATTTCCCCAGCTCAAGTCCCATATGTGCTGTAAATTCGCCTTCCGATAGTGTGGCCCTCTCTATCCGATCCTCAGCAGCTCGGCTCCGCGCCTTCTTTCTCCGGCCTCCTTCCATTCGTAGTACTGCGTCATGTAGAAGTAGCGCCTGCCGGTAGACCACTCCTGGTGCTGCTCGGCAAGGAGGGCACCGATGAGACGCAGGGCCGAGTCCTCATTGGGGAAGATACGGATCACCCGCCCTCTTCTTCTGATCTCCCCGTTTAGGCGCTCAAGCATGTTGGTCGTCCGAAGCCGCCGGCTGGTACTTGTCGGGAAGCTCCAGCACCGCCAGGGCGTCCGTAAGGCCGTCTTCTAAGACCTCGATAGCCCGCTCGGCCCTGCCGTCGAGCCTACCTGCGAGATCTTGAAACGCCGAGTGGTCCTCACCCGCCTCCGCCGCGCGAAAGATCCGCCTTAGCCCGTCGCCCACAGTCCCGCGCAGATGCCGGGGCGTGAGGCCCAGGACGTTCCTTTGAAGGTGGACCTGGAAGCGGTGGGTAAGGGCGTTCACCATCCCCTTGTGCGCATCCGATACGAGGAAATCGACACCACAGAGTCCGCGCTCGGTTAGCCCGGTGAACATGTCGTCCCAGGATGCCTCCGACGCGGAGTCTCCCATGAGGAAGGGATAGCTCTTACCTTCCAGGGAGCGCTCATTCCAAGCCCGCATGCGTACATCGAGCTCGGTCGAAAGCCGGCTCACCGTGGACTTAGAGAAGCTCTCCCCACAGAGCTTCCCGGTGACGGCGGTGACCTTGCGGGTGGAAACCCCTTTTAAGACCATCTCCATCATAGCCAGCACCAGAGCCTGCTCGCTTCTCTGATAGCGCCGGAAGAGGTCGGTGGAGAAGGCACCGTCTCTGGTCTGGGGTACGTGCAGGGTGAACTTTCCCACCCGGCAGGTGATCCTTCGGGCGCGGTAACCGTTTCTGTGGGTGCTCCGTTCCTCGCTCCGCTCGTAGCGGCCGGCGCTGATATGTTCGGTGAGCTGCGCTTCCAGCACCTCGTTTAGCATACTCTCCACCAGACCTTTGAGCCCCTCGTCTCCTATCAAGAGCTCTTTAACTTGACCCTCGTTCAGGCTAATCTGGTACCCGGTTATTGCTTTCTCTTCTAGCTGGCTTCCAGTACGAACCAATCTAACGGAAGAGCGGTGGCCACTTCCATAATAGGCGGCCTCGGAATTAACAGCAGTATAGGGACGCAACCTTTCCCCATAAAGGTTTCGCCACCAATACCATATTTGTCCGGGGCTCTTTCCTGACGTATCAGGTCAACCGTGTCCTCATCGCCACCGGAAGTTCCGATCTTTGCAAGGATAGAGGCATGAATACGAGAGAGGTATCTCAAGAAGGTGCGATCATGGGCTACCGTCGCACTTGAATGGAGTTCCTGTAGATGTCAAAGGCGAGAAGGCTGACGGCGGACGTTCCTTGCGCTGGTAGACAGATATGATACGTTCTCCCCGTTGCTCGAACTGACAACCTTGCTTAGTGCAACAAAATCCGAACTGCGCCTCGAGTGTATGGCATGCACGCAATCACGCTCACAGCCCCGTGGTTCTTCACAGGGCAAGGGCCTCTCTGAGGAAGTAGCTCCCGGGCAATCAACCATTCTCGGCGCTACTACAAAAAACATTTCTTACGCCAAACAAAACCCGTCAGGCAAGTGCACGTCGAACCCCAGACCTCATGAACGATCAAGCCTAAGATCATCCATGCCATGCCAGGATACGAGGACAAACCTTGCCCCCTTGCGCTCCCAAAAATACCCGAAGTCCTGTGCGAACGGAAAAAGACACGCAATCAACGGCCAGCGCCCCCGGCCGAGTCCGCGGAGCAAGAATCTTAGTCGAATAGTTAAGTCCAACGACTGGACTCTCCATCGTCCACCCGCTGGTGGTTAACGACGCCCAAGCCCAAGGCCCCTGCCTTCCCCGACTACCCACCGACGCCGTTCTGCCGACAGACCTTCATCACCGACAGCCAGTCTTCATACCACCGACCGCCTCTCACCACCCATCATCCCCTTTCCGCCACCAGTGTACGAAAGCCCCAAGGGTACGCCTCTGGCTCCCCCGACATCACAGGCTGAGAACCATCTCCTATATGCCTGGGCCCGCGCCAAAAAGTATGCCCCTGTATAACTCAACCCTTATCACCAACTCAAACATAACATAAACAAACACCCATACACCAGCCGTTACCAGCACGGACCACATCCAACCCGTCCGCGCATACGTCTTTACGTATGCCAGCACAAATATCGCTATTGCTACAAGAAACCCTACTCCATAAACGAACCCAAAGAAACCTACCATCCAACCCATCATAACCATCAAGCGCTTCAATTCTTCTCTATCCCCGACTTCTTCAAGCTCGTCCGTTTCTTCCAGACTACCACCATATTGCATCATACTCACGTTCATCATGCTCAACAATTTCGGATACCGCTCTCCGATCAACAGTAGCACACCCAACGCGACGGTCGCTATTCCTATCAAAAGCGGCGCTTGCCTAGCATCGGACGGATATGTCAGCGCGACAAAGACAATTGCACCAGCAAAAAACACCAATAACGCAGTAAAAAACATGCTCCCACTGAAGCGTATTCTCATACCTACCTCTTTCTCCGAAGCTTGCCTCTAGCAAACGGCAACACAAGAACTCCCACAACAAGTATGAAAAGGACGAGTGATATAGGCTGCGTGAAGAAAATCGAATAATCTCCTCCCGAAACCATTAAAGACTGGGTAAACGATCTTTCCGCCAACACGCCCAAAATATAACCTATGATAAGCGCTACTGTAGGGAAACCGTACTTTATGAAAGCGTAGCCAAATATCCCCGCACCGATTACGAGCACGACATCCCATATATTCGTCCTAATCGAATACGCTCCAACAAAACAAAGTACCAAAACTATTGGGATTATATATGAAACCTTAAGAGCCGTAAGCTTGCCAAGGTGGTTTCTCAGAGCCAGCCCAAGCCCGGTTGCAATTACATTCGAAGCCACCAGCCCGATTACGAGCGCAAACACTACGTCCATGTGTTCCGTAATAAGCAAGGGCCCCGGGTTCAGCCCATGCAAGATGAATCCCCCCAGAAGGAGCGCCATCTCAGCGCTTCCTGGTATGCCGAAGCCTACCGTCGGCAGTAACGCCCCGCCGTCCTTTGCGTTGTTCGCCGACTCTGAGGCAATTAGGCCCTCCGGATTTCCCTCCCCAAAGGTATGAGAACTCTTGGATGCCTCCTTTGCGGTAGTGTACGAGATGAAATTAGCCACCGTACCTCCCACGCCTGGGATTATTCCTACGATCGTCCCTATGGCTGAGCTACGTAGGAATGTAACCTTGTGTTTCCATACCTCCCTTACCCCATCCAGTATTTTGCCCGACGGGGTCGCTTCTCCTGTGGCTACCGTACCGCCTTTTATCGAATAGTTAATAAGCTCGCTCACTGCGAAGATTCCGATCATAAACGGCACAAGCGTAATCCCATCCCACAAGTACTCGACACCACCTGTGAACCTCAATGTACCGAATACGTCACTATACCCTATAAACGATATAAGTATGCCTACTCCTGCTGCAACCAGCCCCTTGATCATATTACCACGAGCCGCAAAACTTACCGTGACTAACCCGAATAGGACCAACATAAAAAACTCCGCGGGGCCAAACAAAAGTACAATCCTGCGTACCGCAGGCATGAGGAGCAAGAGAACAAGCAAGCCGAAAATTGCCCCTAGCCCCGAAGAAGTAGCCGAGATCCCTATAGCCCGATTTCCCTCCCCCCTACGAGACATGGGATACCCGTCAAAGCATGATGCAGCATTCGGTGCTGTACCCGGCGTATTCAAAAGAATAGCAGGAATGGATCCCCCGAAGGGCACACCCCCCATTATAGCGGCCAAAAATATCATTGCCGGTATTTGTTCCATTCCAAACGTAAAGGGCAACATTACTGCCAAGGCGACAATCCCACCCAATCCTGGGAGAGCCCCGAAGAGCAAACCTATGGCACTACCTAACAAAACGTACAAAACAACTTCTGGATCAGCCAAATAAGCAGCGGCTTCTAAAAAAGCTTCAAACAACTTATTCCCTCCCTTTTACGGCCGAAGCGCACATACAAATTAGGCGGAGGAAGAACCATAATCGTTATAACCCTTCCTCCGCCTCGATCACCCCCAGTTATCTAAGCGCTACTGTTCCTCAAGTAGATCTCTATACTCGTCGAAAATTTCTGCAGCCGCCTTCGCATCCGCCCACGCCTCGTCCCCCGGCAACGGCGCCAAAGGTCGGTCAACCTCTTCGGACCACGCTATCATTTCCTCGTCCTCCAAGGTTTGCATTAACGCGTCCTCGAGAATCTCACGCCGATCATCAGGCAGTCCAGGAGGCGCTGCTACAATGCGGTGAATACCAAGTACAGCAAGCTCATCATACCCTAGTTCCGCAATTGTTGGTGTGTCAGGGATTAACTCGTTTCTCTCATCATCAAACACAACAAGCAGCTTAAGATCACCCCTTTCAATATGGGGTAACTGCGTAGCGATAGGATGTATATCCACATCAGTGTCGCCTCTTATCACACCAACAATGCCCGCTGCTGCATCCTCATAGTCAACTTTTCTAAACGGTATATCCAACACGCCAGCTGCTACACTAGTGCTAACGCCATTTGTTGAAAGTACGCCAGCGGTACCAAACGTGATTTCTCGGTCGGCATTCTGTAAGTCTTCAATCGAATCGAACTCTGAATCCGCACTTACAGCAAGCCCATAAATGCCCGTACTAACACGCCCAATATAGGTCATTTCATCCAGATCGTATTCCGTTTCCTCAAGCAACTGAGTGACAATCGCACCCGGCACATTGACGAAACCTATAGTGTATCCATCAGGGTCAGCACGATACAACTCGTTCCATCCCCTCCTGCCCCCTCCTCCCTCAATATTCTCTGGGATTACACTCACACCTTCTGGCAAGTACTTAGGCATGTAACGGGCCACACCCCTACTATAGGTGTCAAAACCTCCACCTGGACCATAGGGTATGATCCAAGTTATGTCCTCGGTGGGAAATTCTTCTGCCTCAGTCGTCTCTGTATCCGAAGCCGTAGTTGTCGTCTCTTCTGCCTCAGTCGTCTCTGTATCCGAAGCCGTAGTCGCCGTCTCTTCCCCGTCAGACCCACACGCGGAGATAGAAAACGCGGCTATCAGCAACAATACTAAGCCTATGACACCTGCCAATTTGGCCTTCATTTTCGTACCCTCCTGCAGATTTTGGTCATCAGCTTCTTCGCCCTGCTACCATTATGTTTCCATCTAATCCTCCGCCCAACAGCCGTCAAGACATCTGCCCTCTCACAGGTGTTCGCGCGGCTACCTTCTAAGTGGACCAGTCGACTGCGCGGTCCACATCCGACACAGCCAATCAGGTTGATCCAGCTGGCGGGATGACCTACGGGTGCTCGAGCATTTCTCCCGCACAACCACGGCTGACGGTTTAAGGCTGGCTTCGTTGCGGTCCGCGCGCGCGAAACAACGACGTACTGGCACTGGCGCACCCTAGCCCTCACCATCCGTAATTATCCCTTTCAGCACCCCCCCCTTGTTACGCTTAGCGGTCTATCATTCCGAACAGTAAGGTAGCAGATCGACTTAAGAGAGTCAAGATTAAGCTGTTCTGAATATGAACCGCAACTTTGTACGGGCATCAGCAACCAACGCGCTGGAGTAATACACATCGATTGCCTTCGGCGCTCGCTGCCCGCAGGCCGAAGTGCGCCCCCATGGGCTCACTAGCAGATGCGAGAAGTGGTCTGGCGAAATCGGACAGCAGGATAGGTGATACTGCTCCGAGGCACATGACTACGGAGGAGCATACGCGATGCCCAGAAGACCGAGACGCAACCACTCACCGGCGTTCAAGGCCAAGGTGGCTCTGGAGGCCGTCAAGGGCGAAGAACCTCTCATCACGATCGCCGAGCGCTTCGACGTGCACCCCAACCAGATTACCAAGTGGAAGCGCGAGCTCCTCGAGGGCGCAGCCGCCGCCTTCGGCGAGGGTGAGAAGGCCGCCGAGGAGGGCCCGAACATCACGGAGCTGCACGCCAAGATCGGCGAGCTCACGATGGAGAACGATTTCTTTGTCCGGGGCGCTCGGTCGCGTGAGCGGCCCGAGCGCAAGGCGATGATCAACCGGACCCATCTCCTGCCGGTGAAGACACAGGCTGAGCTTCTCGGTATATCCCGCGGAAGCGTCTACTACGAGCCGGTCGGAACCGGAGAGAGCGATCTGACCTTGATGGCCGCCATGGACGAGATCCACCTGAAGCTCCCCTTCTACGGCATCAGACGGATACGGGGAGAGTTGCTTGACCGCGGCTTTCACGTGGGCAGAGGGCACGTGGCCACTCTCATGCGCACGATGGGGATGCAGGCGCTCTATCCCAAGCGCTGGCTCGCGAAGCCTGCCCCCGGCCACACGGTCTACCCTTACCTCCTGCGGGGGATGGACATCACAGAGGCCAGGCAGGTGTGGTGCTCGGACCTCGAGCGCCACGAGGCACTCTCCTACGCTCTCCTACCGAGTGGAGGTGAAAGGACTCCACCGGCGGGCTGTCGCAGCAGCCCGCGTGAAACTGGGGGCAGCCTGGCCCTGGAGACGCAGGGGAGGGTGGCAAGCAGCCCCGACAACGACGGGACGGGTCGGCACTGCCAGACGGCTCGGGTCCGGCAAGCAAGGCGGAAAGGTTTGCGTGAGAAACCAGTGCCATAAGACCCCTCAAGTCACGCCACCAGCTCGAACCTGGCGGATCTGGGCTGGGGAGCGGCGCGCACCCACCGAGGCGGGGAACTCCTGGGCCGGTTTACATGTCGCCGGCCGGGAGGCCACACTGAAGGACTGCGGCGTAGGTGTGGCGAGGCCGCAGGGACATAGCTGGGCACCTCATCCGTCCATCGGTACGAGAGTGAACGTGGGAACCCTCCGGCGCCGCCCTCCCGCCAAGTGGTGGTGGCAGGCCCGTCGTCGGCTGAGGGCGCCGGAGGGGGCGGAGCCTGCATAGTAGTCCGAGGACGGGAAAGCCGTCCACATGGCGAAGGCAGGCAGCGAGTTCGCAGCAGAAGGACTGAAAGACCAGGAGGTCGCCCGTGAGCACGGGTGCACCGTGGCCGAGCCCAGAAGAGGCGGAAGCCCGGGTACTGGAGATTCAGACCAAGCTGCACCGCAGGGTCGGCGAGGACGAGGGCCGCCGGTTTGATGATCTTGCCAACCTCGTCTCTGACCCGGCCTTCCTGCTCGTGGCCTGGAGGCGGGTCCGGGAGAACAAGGGCGCCCGCACTGCTGGCGTCGACGGTGAGTCCGCTTACAGCATCGAGACTCGTCGGGGCGTCTAGGCCTTCCTTTGCGATCTGCGTGGCCAACTCAAGGCCCGCACGTTCCGGCCTCAGCCCGTACGGGAGCAGCTGATCCCCAAACCGGGGTCGCGAAAGCGACGTCGCCCGGGTATCCCCACCGTGCGGGACCGAGTAGTGCAGGCCGCCCTCAAGCTGGTGCTCGAACCCATCTTCGAGGCGGACTTCTTGCCGTCTTCCTACGGGTTTCGCCCCAACCGACGAGCACAGGAGGCCATAGCTGAGATTCACTACCTCGGCTCCCGCTCCTACGAGTGGGTGCTGGAGGCCGACATCGAGGCCTGCTTTGACTCCATCGAACACAGGGCGCTTCTGGACCGTGTGCGACACCGGGTCAAGGACAAGTACGTGCTCTTGCTCATCAAGGCGTTCCTCAAGGCCGGGATACCCACCGAGCTCGGCCGAGAGAAAGAGACCCCCACCGGCACCCCGCAAGGCGGCATCCTCTCGCCGCTCCTTGCGAACATCGCCCTGTCTGCGCTCGACGAGCATTTCGCCGAGACCCGGCAGACGGTGATGTCCACCTGCATGCGCCGCCGCACGCGTCGTCGCAAGGGTCTTGGCACCTGGCGACTCGTCCGCTATGTGGACGACTTTGTCGTCATGGTGGCCGGGACTCGCGACAACGCCGAGGCACTGCGCGAGGAGGTGGTTGAGGTGCTCGCCCCCCTGGGCCTGCGCCTCTCCGAGGAGAAGACGAGAGTGGTGCATCTAGACGAGGGCTTCGACTTCCTCGGCTTCACCATCAGGCGACGCAGGAAGCGGGGCACCGGTCAGCGCCACATCTACACCTACCCGTCCAAGAAGGCACTTCGTGCCGCAAAGACGGCGGTGCGGAGGCTGACCACCCGATCATCGACTACTCCACCCTGGGTGGCGCGCTAACGCATAAACGCCGTGCTCCGGGGATGGGCAAACTACTTCCGGCACGGGGTGAGCAAGCGCACGTTCAGCTACCTTGACTCCTTCGCCTGGCGGAGAGTCACGCGCTGGCTGCGCAAGCGACATCACGGCATTGGATGGAAGCAGTTCCGCCGCCGGTTCATGCGGGGCTGGGACATCGTGGTCGGACGCGTGACCTTGTTCATGCCGTCCCGCACCCCGGTGACCCGCTACCGCGGCAGCCGCATCCCCACCCCCTGGACGGAGAAGACCCTCACCGCCGTTTGAGCGGCATGGGCTTGCGGAGAGCCGGATGCGCGGAGACGCGCACGTCCGGTTCGGAGGGCGGGCCGAGGAGACGGACCGCAGGGAAACCTCGGCACCGCGCCTCGGTCCGACCCTACACGTACCCGCCGGTGGCCCGGGGCTACTGCTACCTTACGGCGGTCATGGACTGGGCGAGCCGGCGAGTGCTTGCCTTCCGGGTCTCGAATACGCCGGACGCCTCCTTCTGCATCGACGCCCTGGAAGAGGCCCTGCAGCGCTACGACGCCCCGGAGATCTTCAACTCCGACCAAGGCTCCCAATTCACCTCGGACAGATTCACGGGTCTGCTTACCTCCCACGGCATCCGGATCAGCATGGACGGGCGGGGCCACTGGCCGGGCAACGTCTTCATCGAGAGGCTCTGGAGGACCGTCAAATACAAGGATGTGTATCTGAAGGGATACGAGAGCATTCCCGAGGCGCGCCGGGAACTCGCCGCCTACTTCGACTTCCACAACCGGCGGCACCGGCACCAAGGGCTTAACGACCGGACCCCTGACGAGGTCTATTGGTCTACACTACAGACGGAACGAACAGCTGCATGAGGAGCGGGTCATCACCTAAGCTAAGAACCCGATGAAGCTGTCCAGACGAACCCGGCCACGTCTGCGTATGATACCGCCTATTGCAAGCGCTTTTCTTTGCCACTTTTGAGTGCGAGCATTTCCACCTAAGCCAGTTCCTTAATCGACCCCAGGCCAAGTGAAGTGAACCGTCCCGGGTTTACCAGAGGCTCATTTGCCCCGTGTCCTTCCTCTTCCTCTGCGGTCAAAGTAGCGTAGTAGATCTCCTCCCTTTCGGCCGGCGGGATGTTGCCGATACTCTCAAAGAGCCG
>Ga0209587_1001658_pt1 | contig 10334 bp, 7 predicted proteins | sample NGEPerD_2_FD_184512 | JGI IMG/M metagenome (GOLD analysis project Ga0209587, IMG submission 184512) | Arctic peat soil microbial communities from the Barrow Environmental Observatory site, Barrow, Alaska, USA - NGEE PermafrostL1-D... | ecosystem: Environmental > Terrestrial > Soil > Wetlands >... | reverse complement strand
GCAGGTGGTCATGATGGGAGGATCGCCGCCGTTGCCATTGTCACCACCAGGAAGTGGAATCTCGATGTCGAGATCCGCCGCGATCTGGCGCAGGAGTTGCCTCAGGAGTTCCAGCAACGCATCCAGGAAGTCGTCGTTGCCGGAGCCGGGTAGCTGCGGCAGCTCGATCTGCAACGCGGCGTCGCCTGGACCCGTGTCGGCGGAGGCGGGGCTGGCTGTCCCGAGACCGAGACCAAGGGCCAGCATGAGTACAGTAACGAGGCGGATCAGCGCTTGTGCCGTCTTCATAATGTCTCCTTCTTGTGTTCGTGACCGATCATCACCTGCCGTGAACCGTCCACCGTGATCCTCGCGGGACGAGCGGCACGGCCATCCCCGTGCCGCTATCCAAGTTCAACGCCTACCGCTCGATTGGGGCGACGAGCCCCCTCGGTCCAGGAGCCGTCGTAATTGCGTACATCCTGATAGCCGAGCAACTGGGTGAGCGCGAACCAGGCGTGGGTTCATACCCGTCGCAGGGAGAGCTTCCCTGGGCGCTGACGGGCTGCGCCGGAAGGACTGCCGATCCCGCCATGATCGTCGCAAGGATCAAGAGGGTCATACGTCGTTTCATCATCGCTACCTTTCTCAGGGTCGCCATCTCGAACCGGCATCATGCCGGGATCCGGCGGCCCATCGACCGCAACAGGTGAATGCCCTCGTGCCGTTCATGGGCCAGCTATCCTGTCGGGGATGGTGTTCATGGCCCGCCGTTCATCATGGAGCTACGGCTTTCGCCCCATGACGATCGAGCGAGAGGTAGCGCGACGGCACCCAACGAGGATCATCCTGATCGACGCCCAGGCGCCGGAATCGCTAGCAACCCACATACGTCCAGCCCGTCGAGTTGGCGCCAATGCTCAACCTGATGTCGTTGTCCTTCCCGAAACTCGCGATATTCCGGCTCGCGTTGCCCATGTCGTCCGTGGTGATCGTCACCGGGCTGAACGTCGCGATCGTGGTGTCACGGGGACCGGTCCGGCTCTGGTACTGCGCGGTGTAGGTCGTGTTCGGCTCGAAGTTCGACAGATGGAGCCTGGGTCTGCAGTAGCCAAAATCCGAGGTCGGGTTGAACGTCAGGCTCATGCTCGGGGGCTCGCAGGCGATGTCGACGCCGCCACTTGGATACGAAAACCCATTCGAGACCACGACAGCGTTGTACTCACCAGGCACCAGCAACCCCGGCTCCACCGAACCGGTGCCGTTTTCGTCGGTGGTGATGGAGAAGGACAATTCATTGACCTGGCTGATGGTCTCCACGTTCCCATAGAAAAAGCCGTTCGCCGGGAAATCGGAGACCGATACCTGAACAACGCATCTGGTGCCAACGATGCCGACGACCGTCAATGCAACACGTGGTTCCGCAACCACCTGGAGGTCGACCGGTGTGCCGCCGCCGGTGATGTAAGCGACGCACTCCGCCTCGCTGGTGAACGCCACGGTTGGCGTTTCAGACGTCGTCAGGCTCGCGAAGTCCGGGCAGGTGACCACGACGATCTCGACCAGGACGGTGGTTCCGCCGCCATCGATGTAGACGATGCACTCCGCCTCGCTGGCGAACGCCACGGTTGGTGTTTCCGCCGTCGCCAGGCTCACGAAGTCCGGGCAGGTGGTGGGAGCAACCTGGAGGTCGACCGGTGTGCTTCCGCCGTCGATGTAAGCGACGCACTCCGCCTCGCTGGTGAACGCCACGGTCGGCGTTTCCGCCGTGGCCAGGCTCGCGAAGGTCGGACAGGTGGTAGGGACAATCTGGAGGTCGACCGGGATGCCGCCACCGAAGAGGTAAGCGACACAGTTCGCCTCGCTGGTGAACGCCACGGTCGGCGCTTCAGCCGTCGCCAGGCTCGCCCAGTCCGGGCAGGTGACCACGACAAGTTCGACCGGGATGTTCCCGCCGTCGATGTAGGCGACGCACTCCGCCTCGCTGGTGAACGCCACGGTCGGTGTTTCCGCCGTGGCCAGGCTCGCGTAATTCGGGCAGGTGGTGGGGGCAACCTGAAGGTCGACCGGTGTGCCGCCGCCGTCGATGTAGGCGATGCATTCGACCTCGCTGGTGAACGCCACGGTCGGCGACTCCGCCGTCGCCAGGCTCGCGAAGTTCGGACAGGTGGTGGGGGCAACCTGGAGATCCGCCGGTGTGCCGACGTCGGTGATGTAGGCGACGCAGTCAGTCTCGTTGTCGAACGCGTTGGTGGCATCACCGGCAGGCGCAAGATACTGCCAGTTGCCGTCGTTGCAGGCGGACGTGTCGACACCGCCCCCGCCACCGCTCCTACCTCCCTGACTACTACCTCCCTGAATCTCCGCGTCGTTGCCGGAGCCGCCCTTGTTGGTCTCGCCGTCGACAAGGATGTCGTTGCCCGAATTGCCGCGCAGGACGTCGTCTCCCCCAAAACCACAGAGGATGTCGTTGCCAGAGCCGCCGCGGAGGTCATTGTCGCCATCGTCGCCGAGCACCACCTGGTTGCCCGATCCGCCCCGGCCGTACACCACCTCGTAGCCTGGGATCGCCTCGCCATTGCGCGCGGCCTCGCAGATGTCCGGGCCGCTTTGCGCGCTGACGGTCTGGGCCGAGACGAGCATCGTCCCCAGCAGCAACATGAGTGCGTTGCAGGTGAGCAGTCGTTTCATCATCGCGTCCTTACTCCAATCGCCATTCCGGCCGTCGCGGTGTGCCGTGTGCCCGACGCGAGAGCGTGAATCAGGTTGCCCTCGCAAGTGAAGCCGTCACGATCGTCATCGTCGCTGTTGGTACCATCGGGACACGTCGTATTCCCCCAAACGGTTGTGAACAGGTAGGCGCCGTCCATGTACACGCCGGTCAGGTCGGCATCGATCAGGATCGCACCGCGCAGAACTGCGCCGCTCAGGTCAGCGTTGGCCAGGTCGGCACCAGTCAGATCGGCGACGCGCAGGTCGACACCGGACAGATTGCAATTGACGAGATTGAGATCGGCGAGATCGGGGGTGTTCTCGGGGTAGTCGTACGACTGGGCGAGTGTGCAGTCGGTGTTCTCCGGTTCGGCCGAGGACACCATTTCCGTGTCATTGCCGGAGCCACCCTTGTTGGTCTCGCCATCGACGAGGATGTCGTTGCCGCTGTTCCCTCGCAGGATGTCATTGCCACCGAAACCGCAGAGGATGTCGTTGCCGGAGCCGCCGCGCAGATCGTTGTCGCCGTCATCGCCGAGCACCACCTGGTTGCCCGATCCGCCCCGGCCGTACACGACCTCGTAACCGGGAATCAAGTCTCCGTTGCGCGCGGCCGCGCAGAGGTCGGCTCCGTTCTGCGCGCTGGCACTCTGCGCCGGGACGAGCATCGTCCCCAGCATCATGGCGAGCGTGGCAAACGCGAGAAGTCGTCTCATGGCTCGTTCCTCCTGGCGCCGCCGGCACGGCCATCCCCGCGCCGGACGCCGCAATCGTCAGTTATCGCTCGATCGGGGCGCCGATCAGCGATCCCCATTCAGTCCAGCTGCCGTCGTAGTTGCGCACGTTCTCATACCCGAGCAGCTGGGTGAGCGCGAACCAGGTGTGCGCGCTACGCTCGCCGATCCGGCAATAGGTGATCGTCGGCGTGTCGCCGGTGACGCCCTTGCCGCCGTACAGCTGCTGCAGCTCCGCGGCGGACTTGAAGGTGCCGTCCTCCGCGACCACCGTGCCCCACGGGACGTTGGCCGCTCCTGGTATGTGCCCGCCGCGCTGCGCCCCCTCTTGCGGCAGGTTGGCCGGGGCGAGCAGCTCGCCGCTGAACTCCTGCGGGGAGCGCACGTCGACCAACGCGACGCCGTTCTGTCGCACCGCTTGCTCAACGTCATCGCGATATGCGCGCAGTCCGCCATCTGGCTCCTGGGCCTGATAGGTTGTGGGCGAATGTGTTGGGGTTTCCTGGACCAGCTCCCGACCCTCGGCGACCCACTTGACGCGGCCACCGTCCATCAGGCAGGCATCCTGATGCCCGTAGAGCTTGAAGATCCAGTAGGCGAAGGCGGCGAACCAGTTGTTGTTGTCGCCGTAGAGCACCACCTTCGTCTCGTTGCCGATCCCGGACCGGCCGAGCAGCGCTTCCCACTCCTCCCTGGTGGGGATATCGCGACTCGGGTGACGCTGGAGATCGTGCTGCCAGTGCCAGCCAGTGGCGTTTGCGATATGGCCGGTGTCGTAGGCCGATGTATCGACATCGACCTCAACCAGCCGGACATTGGCGTCCTGGCCGTGCGTGCCAACCCAGGCCGTGTCGACCAGGGACCGCAGGTGAACGTATCCATTGCTTGACATCGAGATTCCCTCCTTTTGAAGTAGTTGAAACAGGGGCGCTGAGCATGGCGCGGTTTCGGCGTCATGCTCAGAACCTCGCGCGATTGCGCCTGTCCCTGGACTCGCCGGATGCTTGTGTTACCGTCGAACGGTCGGGCAAAGGGCGGATTGATTTCCCGCTATGCGGGCTGTCGATCTGACCGTGCCTGACCATCTCCCGGAAAAGCCTGGCGAGTGGGTCCTTCAACCAGGGACAATCACATTGTGGCGATCCCCGGAGCAGGTTCCTATCGGCCAATGGGTGTAGTTGCGGGTGTAAATGGGGGTGTAGGTCGGTGAGTGCATCAGTCGGCTGCGGAGGTGACCACGCGTAAGGACAGCGCCAAGAAGCCTGTCCTGAACGAAGTCGAAGGATGCCTGTCCGTCGGGGCAAACCAACTGTTGCCTCGGGCCGAAAGTGCGATTGGTCACAAGTTAACACTTGATGGGTTGTTGCAAGCGACACTATCGAGTCAGTGAGCGAGCCGCTTGCACGCGATGTGTGGCCCGAAAAGGGGTATACGGACAGGATTGAAATGGTGTCGGTGTGCAATCGACGGCCTGAAAACTGGCATGAATGCGCCATTGACATCGCCGCATCGCCCTTAACTTGTGACCAATCGCCGAAAGTGCCCGAGGTTTACCAAACGCCAACCGTTCCTTCGACCACGTTCGGGTCGGGTCGAGGCTACAGCGCGGGTCAACTCCAACCTCGCCACCATCCTTCATCCGACGTTCGTCTGACCAGCCGAATGTCGTGTCAGCCGTCGATCAGTCCAGCGCGGAGAGCATGGCTGATGGCGGCGGCACGGGTGGGAAGATTGAGCTTGGCGAGGATATTGGTGACATGTCGCTTGACCGTGGCGGGGCTGATGAAGAGCGTGGCGGCGATCACCCGGTTGGTGTGACCGGCCGCGACGAGTTGCAGGATTTCCAGCTCCCGAGGCGTGAGATCGAAATCGGGGGTGGACGGCGGAGGGTCAGCGGCCAGCGACATTCCGGATGGAGCCAGCGCCGCGAACGCAGCCTCAGCCTCGCGACCCGCTGCGATCACCGTCATGGTGTGTCCTGCTCGCCACTCGCCGTCAAACTCCGTGGCCCCCAGCGCGGCTTGCGCCGTTGCCACTGCCTGGTTCCATGCCGTGACGTCCCCCGCCAGGCGGGCGACGCCGGTGACCTCCCGGTCGGCGGCCGCGGCGGCCAGCAGCCGGGTGGCCAGCGCCGGATCGAGCGACACAATCACGTACGACAAGTGCTCGACGAATTCGGCCAGGTCGTGAAGGATCCCCAGTTTCAGGCGGAGGCGAAGACTCGCGACAAGAAAACCGACGCCGCGAGGCTGGTCGCCGGTCTCGTTCACAACGCGACCAAGCACCTCCAGTGCCGCGGCCATCTGAATCTGGTCGCCGATTTCCTCGGCGATGGCCAATCCACGATCCACATATTCCCGAGCGTCCGTCAGGCGCGCGTCGGCAAACTCCAGGCGAGCAAGGTTGAGGTAACGATTGGCGATCTGCCGCCGGGAGCCGGATTTACGGGCGACGACCATCGCCTCCTCCAGCAGGGTGCGTGCCTCACCCAGCTCGCCCTGGTCCAGCGCCACCATGCCCAGGCTGGCCAGACTGGCCAGCGGCATCTCCGGCCCGGCATCGTTCGGCTCCCGCCACACCGCGAGCGCCTGTTCGTGATAGGCACGCGCCTTCGGGAGATCTCGCTGGATGCGAAGGACGTTGCCTAGCGAATCCAGCGCCGTTGCCATACCCGGTCGATCCCCCGCGACCTCGAACAGCGCCACGCCCTGTTCCAGGTGATCTCGCGCCGCGGTGAAGTCCCCCAGGTAGAACTGCAGGTAACCCAGCTTCCACAGCGCGTCGGCACGGACAAGGGGCGGAACGGGTCCCGGCAAGGTCAGCGCGCCAGAGAGACCGTTTCGCCCTTCCGACAGGTCGCCGCGGATCTGCCAGTAGCTCCAGAGCGCCGCAGCCAAGCGAAGCGCGTCTTCGGCCTCCCGGTGCTCGATCAGCCAGGCCAGCGCCGCCTGAAAATTGGCACGATCGAAATCGAGCCGGGGAAGCCAGGCGGTCGCTTCCGGACTGTCGATGTCCGGGTCGATGCGCCCGGCCAGCGCCGCGAAATAGAGGGCATGCCGCTCTCTCGCGTTGTCCGCCTCGCCAGTCGCGGCCAGTTGATCGAGACCGAATTCGCGAATGGTCTCCAGCAGCGCATAACGTGGCTCGTCGGTCGCATCGGCCATCGCCCGGACCAGGCTATGATCGACCAGCGCCTCCAGGGTTGTCATCACGGCCTCTTCGCTCTCGTCGCTGACGGCCAGCGCAGCCGGAAGCGACACCCCTCCAACAAAGACACTGAGGTGGCGGAAGAGCGCTTGCTCATCTCCGGTGAGCAGGTCGTAACTCCATTCGATCGCGTTGGCCATCGTCCTGAGCCGGGCCGGCTGGTCCCGGGGCCCGCTGGTGAGCAGGGGCAGCCGCTGCTCCAGCCGGGCCAGGATGACCGGCGGAGTGAACAGGTTGCCGCGGGCGGCGGCCAGCTCGATGGCCAGGGGCAACCCGTCCAGGCGGGCGCAAATCTCGGCAATGGCTGGCGCGGTCGACTCGGTCAGCGTGACGCCCGGGTTCACCGCTTCCGCCCTGGCGATAAACAGGCGAACGGCCTCCGCGTCGACCACCTCAGCGCCGGTCCCTGGCGGAGGCAGCGCCATCGGCGGGATCGGATACACCCGCTCACCGCTCACCCGCAGCGGCGCGCGACTGGTGACGAGCAGCGTCACGTGCGGACAGGCGCCGAGCAGCTCGACCAGCACCGGCGCGGCGTCGGCAACCTGCTCAAAGTTGTCGAGCACCAACAGGCACCGGCGTCTCGCCAGGTGCGTGCCCAACCGCTCGACCAGGGAACGACGGTCGCCTTCCCGGAGACCCAGGCGGTGAGCGATGGCGGGGAGCACCAGCGCTGGATCCGTCACCGCGGCCAGGGCGACAAACCCCACCCCATCGGCGAACGCTGGCCGCGGCGCTTCAGCGACCGTCAGCGCCAGCCGGGTCTTGCCGACCCCACCCGGTCCGGTGAGCGTCAGCAGCCGGGTCTCCCGCTCGCGAAGAAGATCGCTGATCGCCGCGACGATATCCTCGCGCCCGATGAAGGAGGTGAGCGGGACGGGCAGTGGCGGCAGAACCAGGAGCGGCGGCGGGATCAGGGGGAGCGCGGCAAGTCCGAACGGCCGCCGAGGCGACCCTCCGCCAGCACTACCTGTGTCGCTGTCCATGCTGTCCGCGGGCTGCTTGGTCATGATGTTTCCCTGGCAAAGGTGACCGACGGCCCATGTCAAGGCGTGAAGGGCATCTGCAAGAGCATGGTACTCCAGGGAGGGAACGCCCGGACGACGTCACCAACCGACCGATGACCCGCGGGCGCGACCGGAGCGGCCGTTGCCGCCGCCAGGCCCCGCAAGCCGCGCACGATCTGCTCTCGTATCGCTCCACCGACATGTAGCAAAACGGGCCGCCGGAGGCACGCGGCAGCCCGTTTTGTCACAGGGCAGCGATCTACACTGCTGTCATATTGCGTTTCGGTCGGCCAGGTTTGCGATCACGCATCGCGTCAACATCCTTTTGGCTGAAAAGCAATGCCTTGCCACGTCGCTCACCGACGTGGCGTGACCGTGCCAGCTGATGCACGCGTGGAACAGATATATTCAGATCATTTGCCACATCCGATGTCGTCAGCGTCGGCACCTCGTCCATCGGTTTGACCGTGCTCCAGTCCCATTCGGGATCCGCATTGAATGTCGGTTCCGGAATCGACCTTCCGTCCTCAACCGCGGCTTCGACCCATGTTTCCAACGCATCTTTGGCCATGATGGCAACTTCTTCGTAGGTATCGGCCTGGGTCATGACGCCTGGCAAATCCGGATAGAACACCACCCAGCCGCCGTCTTCCTGATCTGCCACAGCAATGAATGAATACGGTCGTGCCAGAATCTCAGCCATGCGTTCGCTGGTGTTCATGCCTGCTCCGGTGCGTCGAACGGGGAAAGTCAGCCTGTTCCCTGTTCGATCTCTCTGAGGATCATCCTCAGTGTCGTGTCAAGCACAAAATGACACACCAAAGATGGTGTAGGGGCGGACCTCCCGCGGGAGTTGTCCGCCCAGTGGTCGCGAAGCGGCCACAAGTGCTCCCGCGCACGAGTATGACGAATAAAGGCTGACGCGCCACTCAGATACTTGCGCTTGATCGATCTCCCCTTCACCGTGGAGATCGTTAGAAGTCTGTTCTTCGGAGTGGTGAGTACGATGTGCGATGACTTGCCCTTTCGAATCGTCCATCCGAGCGCGTTCAGGAGCGTCTCGATCTCGGAGAGTTGCATCTCCGGCGGCTCCCGGCGAAGCCGTTCGAGAATCCTGTCCGCTTTTGCCATTCTCCTCCTCTTGCTTTCCCTGCGTCGGAGCCACTGTGATCCATAAACTCTATATCTTTTTATAGAGTTTATCAAGCGGCCGACCGCCTATGTCCGGCCAGAAAAGGACTCCCGCAAGAGCATGGTACTCCAGGCAGGGAACGCCCGGACGACGTCACGTCCGACCGAATCACCCGCGAGCACGACCGGAGCGGCCGTTGCCGCCGCCACACTCCGCACGTCGACGATCATGCCGCGCCCGGTCTGAACCTCAAATCGCTCTCACTCTGACGATCCATTTCGCTGTTCGAAGGTGGTCGCGGTGGCCAGCCCATAGGCAAGATGGGGAATCAGGTCCGAGAGCCAGGCGGCGCCTGACCACGTTCGTGGGTCTGACGTGCCGGTCAGGGCGAGCGGTACATCGGAGGCGGCCGTTGCCGCCAGGCCGAGCATCACCCCCGCTCCGAACGGTGACGCCTTGCCACCATCGTTGCGCATGGCGGCATACACGACGCCGATGCCCACACCGGTTGTGTATCCCAGCAGCGCTCCCGCGGCACTGCGCCGGTTCGCCGCCGTCTCGTTGTCATTCTCGCTCCGTAGGACATCAATGCCGGCGTAGTCAGCCAGCGTGCCGGCCATCTGCGCGGGGGCGCCGCTCGACGCGCGTCCGCGCAGCAGCATGTCGCCATAGGTGACAGCATTGAGTGCAACCGTGCCGACCGCCCCAGAGGCGGCTCCCCACAGGAGCCGTGCCACTGTTCGCTGGAATGTCGCGTTCATCGCTCGCTTCTCCGTCGTTCATGCTGGTTGCCGCCACCGCAATCGAATGCGTGTGGACACGAGGCGCAATAGCAGTGCCAGCGAGCCTGTAGCGACGGAGAATCCAGGTGGGCACGACGATGCCCGGGTCGCTGTAGCGCCAGGCGGCAACGTGACAAGGGCGACCCGCGAACCGACCAACGAGCGCGCCTGGCTGACCAGGACCTCCGGGAGGCCAGGTTATGGCCACGCCGCTCGCAAGACGCACAGCAAAACGGGCTGCCGAATGATCAGCAGCCCGTTAGTCATGCGTCTTCTTCATTGTCTGGCGCCTCCGCCTGAAGACTCACGGGCGGGCGCTATGGGTGATGAGTCGATTGTGTCGATACGCACCGTCTCCTTTGCCTGTACACCGGGCCAGGGCTTTCGCGTCAACCACCCGGTCATCGCGACCGTATGGCTTTCGCGCCCCCGTACGAGGAACTGGTGACCAGGTTCGTGCCGATGCACGATCCGAATCCCGATGTCAACCCAACGCATCCGCGTGCGATCTTTAGAGATCAAGTGGCTCATCTGGTCTATCGACCGGGGAATGCCACATTCGTGCGGTTTTCGTTGTCTGTGTCCACCGGCACCCGAAACAACCCAATCTCCCGCCAGTTCGATTCTTCCGGACATCCCGTCGTGGCAGCCGTTCGATCTGCTCGGGGCGGTCCGGCGGCGGGGATCGCCGCGTGGAATCCGTGGTCTTCATGCGCCTCCGCGCGACCGACGATATCCATCCACCGCGGCTGGTTCCGATTCCATCGCCATGCGGTGAGGA
>Ga0209587_1001655_pt1 | contig 10344 bp, 11 predicted proteins | sample NGEPerD_2_FD_184512 | JGI IMG/M metagenome (GOLD analysis project Ga0209587, IMG submission 184512) | Arctic peat soil microbial communities from the Barrow Environmental Observatory site, Barrow, Alaska, USA - NGEE PermafrostL1-D... | ecosystem: Environmental > Terrestrial > Soil > Wetlands >... | reverse complement strand
GCGCAGGGGCGTGCTCGGCACGGTGACGGTTGGCCGCGGGCATGACGGTGCCGGGGCGGGTCAGTTTCGTTAAGTTTTCAGTGGCGGGGCGAGCAGATGCCCGTTGCTCATGCAGCTGATCAACGCCCACGGCGGATCGTTGTGAGCAAACCGCTCGCGGTGGCGCAGGGCCACGCCGGCGAGCAGGTTCAGCGCCCGCCCGAGCAGGGTGGACTGCGGGGCGGGGCGGACCAGTAGCTCGACGTCGAGCTGGCGGCAGCGATGTAGGGCTTGCTGGTAGAGCCAGGCCGCGTGCCGCGGGGTCGCCCGCCGTAGCCAGGCTCGCACGCTCGAGGCCGGCCGGCCCAGCCCGGACGCGATCATGCGGAACCCCGCCCCGGCGGCCTTGGCGGCCAGCGCGTGCCCGATCACCTCGGTGCCGTCCGCTCGCCGGCAGGTCATCGTCGGGGGCAGCAGGACCTGGGTGGCGCGGCAGTCAGTGCAGCGCGCCCGCCGCGGCTTCGCGGTGAGCGTGGCGGTGCCCAGGCCGCGCACGGCGCGGATGCGGGCATGCCCGTAGGGGCGCAGTACGCCGGTGCAGCGCGGGCAGCTCAGCGCGCCGTTGCGCAGCTGGTTCTCGGCCCACTGCCGGCTGGCTACAACGATCACCGAGGAGGGCTCCATCCATGTCGACCAGCGTTGTCTATCAGACCCTCGGGCCGGAAGGGGCCAGTTCGTGTGGCGCCACCGGGCGGCCGGCGGTGGCCGTCAGATCGTTGCCCACGAACGCGACCACCGTCACTGCGCCGAGCCCGTCGTGACCGCGCACCCGCCCGAGCAGGAGTCGCCTCGTTGCTCCTCACAGGTGACGACGCCGAGCAACAACAGATCGAGCAGCGGCCATCGGAATCAGCAATGACGGATCGTCATCGGGTGGTCGTCATCCACGGAGACGCTCAACAGGCGGTGAGGAAGTGGACGCCGCGGCGGTCGAGGTTGCCTCGTGCGCGGTCGTGGTGCTCGGTGGACACGCAGTCAACAGGCCGGCAGGGAGGTGAGGATTGCGGCATCATCGACCGTTGCCTGGGGCATAGTCGCTTGCCGCTCCTGTTCGGTTCCGGCCGGCTGGGTCAAGTCCAGAGGCCACCCGACCCCGCCAGGCGATGGGCGGCGTCGAGTGCTTCGAGTGCCTGGTCGAGACATGGGTGAGTCCGTTTCGCGGCGCTAGTAGCCGTGGAGACGGAGGGCTTATGCGATGGCGACCGATGCCGGGGGCAAGGGCCGAACAGGCCGGGGACAGCACGTCGCTGGAGGTGCTCGCCCGCGGCGGGCTGATCGCTTACGGCGTTGTCCACCTCTTGATCGGCTGGCTGGCGGCGCAGCTCGCGTGGGGCGTCGGCGAAAGTAGGAGCGCCGACCCCTCCGGAGCGATGAGGACACTGGCTGATCAGCCTCTGGGCAAGTTCCTGCTGTGGCTGGTTGCGGTGGGCTTGGTGGCGCTCGCGCTCTGGCAGGCCAGTGAAGCTATCTGGGGCTATCGCAACCGTGACGCGGTCAGGCGGGTGCGCAAGCAGGTCACCAGCGGGGCCAAGGCGGTGATCTACGCGGCGCTTGGGGCAAGCGCAGCGTCGGTAGCGCTCGGCTCGGGGTCATCGAGTTCTCAGTCGCATCGGCAAACCACCTCGGGTGTGCTGGCGTGGCCGGCCGGCGAGGTGATCGTCGTGGTCGCCGGGCTGATCATCGTCGGTGTCGGCGTGGGCGGGGTGGTCAAGGGCATGAAGAAATCCTTCAGCGAGGAGATCGACACATCGTCGATGTCGCCAGTTGCCCGGCAGGGTGTGGAGCGGTTGGGCCAGGTCGGATACATCGGAAAGGGCGTGGCCCTGGGCGTGGTCGGGGGACTGCTCAGCTATGCGGTGCTGACCTTCGACCGGCAGAAGGCGCCGGGACTGGACGGCGCGCTCCAGACGATCCTGGCGCAGCCGTACGGCAGGTTCATGCTCACCGCTGTGGTGGTCGGATTCGTGGCCTTTGGCCTGTTCGCGATGCTCCAGTCGCGATACAGCCGGATGTAACCCGTGCCGTTCGAGGCGATCACCGGCTTGACGGTTGGGTGAGGAGTTCGCGCCACCGGGTCTCGTCGTATGTGAATGGTGTTGTGGAGGCGAGAAAGGCATGGATGGCCGAGGTGAGTGCGGCCGGGGCAGTTTCGTGGGGGTAGTGCCCGGCGTTGGCGATCTCGACGACGTGGGGGCCGGGTAGCTGGCGGGCGAGGGCTCGATGGTGGTCGGGCGGGATGGTTTTGTCGTTGTCGCCCCAGGCGATCATGACCGGGATGTCGGTGAGCAGGACGAGCTGCCGATTGGCACTGACCGTCTGACCGTGCCAGTCGACCACGCTGCGCGCGGTGCGGAGAAATGCCTGTCGCTGCCCTGATCCGGCGAGCCCCCGGACCAGTCCGGCAGCCGGTCCGGCGTCCTGCCGGGCGAGAAGTCCGGGCAGGATCACCGTCTGGAAGAGGCTGCGGGTGATGCCTGCGGGAAGGGACGCCAGCCCCGCGACGACGGTCGCCGCGCCAGGCAAGGTGGCGGCACGCAGAAGCACCGAGAGCTCTGGGCCGAGTCCGCCGCTGCTGATCAAAAGCAGCCGGCGAGTGTGGCCGGGGAACTGGTAGGCGAACTGCAGGGCTATGCCGCCGCCGAGGCTGTGGCCCGCGACCGTGGCGGAGGGGTGTCCCAGGGCGACCATGAGGTCGCGCAAGGCTGCGGCGTGCGCGCCCAGCGAGTAGTCCCCAGCGGGCGCATTCGACTCGCCATGGCCCGGCAGGTCAGGTGCGATCACCGTATGGGTGGCTGCGAGGGAGTCGATGACGTGCCGCCATGTTCGGCGGGTTCCACCTAGACCGTGGATGAGCAGCATCGGCTCGCCGGTGCCTGCGGTGGTGTATGCGATGGTTCCCCCGGGGAGGTCAACCCTGGCTTCTGTGTGCGCAACCCTGTGGACGCCGTCGGGCTGACGTGTCGGCTCGGACTCCCCGTTGCGTCGACGCGATGCACCGCTGTTGGCAGTCTCGATGAGATCTCCAGGAAGACTGGGCTGATGGTGCGCCTATCGTGCCACGCCTGACATAGCTGGGTCAGCCCTTTGGTACTCACCCTTGCTAGGGGTTGGGCATACCCATTATTCCCATGGTTTGACTGATCACCTGCCCCGGACCCTGGCATCGCACACCAAGCCGCTGTCGAAGGAGACCGGGCATTTCCTCTCATGCCATCTCAGGACGGAGACCCTATCGAGGCCCTGTGCACGCGGGAGGTGATGGGGGAAGCCATCGGGATGCTGATCGCGAGGCACGACGTGGACGGGGCCGGGCCCAGCGCCGTGGCGCCGCTCTCGCTGACGGGCGCGGTCCGCTACGCCTTCGCGGTCGCCCAGGTCCCCGTCCTGATCACCGGACACGGCCTGTCCACGGACGACGACAAACTCCGGGCCGACTTCATCGAGCCGGCCCTGGTCGGCCTGCTCGACGTGATGGACGAGGGCGTTCCGGTGCTCGGCTACCTGCACTGGACGCTGACGGACAACTTCGAGTGGATCTTCGGCTACGGCCACCAGCTGGGCCTCCACGAGGTGGACCGCGAGACGTTCGAGCGTACGCCGAAGCCCAGCGCAGCGGTCTACGCGTCGATCGCCAACGCGAACGGGGCGCGGGGCGCAGCCTCGACCGTCACCGGACGGTGACGGTGCCCGACAGCACACCCAGCTCGACGGCGATCGTCACCTGATCGCCAGGCTCCAATGGCGGAGGCGTCTGCGAGCCGTTGCGTCCCCAGAGCTCGGCCAGACAGCCACCGCCGCCCGTGGTGCCCGACGCCAGCAGGTCTCCGGGCAGCACGACGGAGTCCCGCGACGCGTGCTCGATCAGCTGTGAGAAGGTCCAGTTCATGTGGCTCAGGCGGTCGTGACCGATCAGCCCACCGTTGACGCGTACCTGGCAGTCGAGGTCGAGGAAACCGTCGGTGTCGTGCCTGCCCTCGAGCTCGTCGGCGGTGACGATCCACGGGCCGATCGAGGTGGCGAAGTCCTTGCCCTTGGCCGGTCCGAGCCCGACCTTCATCTCGCGGGACTGAAGGTCGCGCGCGGACCAGTCATTGACGATGGTGTAGCCGAAGATCGCATCCTTCGCCTCGGTCTCTGTGAGCGAGGTGCCTCCCCTGCCAAGCACGACGGCAACCTCCATCTCGAAGTCCAGCGCGTTGCACAGCGCCGGCCTCGGCACCGGTTGGCCCGGGCCGTAGAGCGAGTGCGGGTTGGTGAAATAGAACATCGGGGCGTCGTACCACGCCTCCGGGACTCCGACCGCGTTGTCGATGCTCCTTCGGACGCCCTCTACGTGGCTCTCGAACGTGACGAAGTCGCGGATGCTCGGAGGCTTGTACGGCAGCTCGAGGGTCACCGAGTCGAGCGGGATCCCGGGCCTTTGGAGTGCCTCGGCGCCGGTGTACAGCGCCCACTCCAGGCCCTGCTCGATCATCGCTCCAGCGGTGAGTCGTCGCGGCAAGGGGTGGACACGGCTGTCCTCGACCACCGCACCCAGGACCTGGCCACCGAGCTTGATGCTGGCGAGCTTCACGGCTTTGGCCTGGTCGCGTCCGCGATCCCCTTGTGGGACACGTGCGCAGTCAGGCCGCCGTCGATGACGATCTCGGCGCCGTTGTAGTAGCTCGAGTCATCCGAAACCAGGAACACGATGGTCGGAGCGATGTCGGCGGGCACGCCCATTCGTCCGAGCGGGACCTCCGCGATCGCAGCGTCCGCGAAGGCCGGCGAGGCGCTCGCCATCAGTGGGGTGTCGATCAGCCCCGGCATCACGGCGTTCACGCGGATGCCCCGGGAGCCGAGCTCGAGTGACGCCGCACGGGTCAGGCCGCGGAGCGCCCACTTGCTGGAGGTGTACGCCGCCGCAGCGTGCCCGGCCATCGCGGCGACCGAGCAGATGTTCACGATGCTGGCGCCAGGGCTCATCAGCGGGACAAGGGCCTGGATGCCCAGCATCGGGCCGGTGACGTTGATGTCGGAGGTGAGCTGCCACTGCTCGATCGACACATGCGGGAGCCGCTCGCGGGCCGCGACGCCGGCGTTGTTCACGAGGGCGTCGACCTTGCCGTGGTGCTCGCGCAGCCGGTCGGCCATCGACTGCCAGGCAACGGGATCAGTGTCACGAAGGTCAGGCGATTAGCATGGACATGGGAGCGGCGTTCAACAAGTCCGCTCAAGAGAACGCGTTGAACGCGATCCGCTGTATCGACCCCTACCACTGTGTCCAGCTGGTCACCGAGGCCCTCGACGTGGAACGGCGCAAGGCCTGGAACGAGCTGCGGCAGCTGCCCGACCAGCAGGCCGCGAAGACGTTCAAGGGCGCCCGCTGGGTCCTGCTCAAGCGCCCTGAGAACCTCTCCACCGACCAGCAAGCGACCCTGCGCAAGCTACGGCGACGCGGGGGTGCGGTGTGGCGGGCCTACAGCCTCAAGGAAGTTTTCCGCGCCATCTTCACCGGCGACCTCGACACCACCCAGACCGCCACCACTCTGGACCGCTGGTGCTCGGTGGCCAGTCGATCCCGGCTGCCGGCGTTCATCCGGGTCGCCAAGACCATCCGGAAGTTCCGCCAGGGCATCCTCGCTGCGATCGAGCTGGGCATCAACAACGCTCGCGCGGAGGGCCTGAAAAACGCGGTGTTTCACTCCGCCCCGTCGCAAGGCCAGCCTTGCGAGATTGGGTCCGTCAGGCGGACGGAGACGTGCCACTGCTTGAACTTGTTGATCTGCGCGGGCCGAATGCGGGCCGTTGTCGAGCTTCCGTGCGGAGGGCAAGCCCTGAAGGTTGAACCCGCGGCATTCGGCGTGCGTGGTCTGGCGTGCCCTGTCATGTCGACGACGGACCCGCATGTGTCCGGAGGTGTGATCGCTCGACGGCAACAACGACCACCAGGTCGTCAAGTGATTGGATAAGTGAGCGCTGAATGTAGAGCACACACTGGTTTCGAGACGCTCGCTCCTCAACCACCGGACCTTGAGCCGACGGTCGGGTGAAGCAGAGCGTTCCCCCCTGACTTCGGTCGAGTCCCTCACGACGTACGACGAACAGTGCAGGCCGGCCGTCCGAGCGGGGCAGGCCGCCCGGTCAAGAGCACAGCCAAGAGCATCGTCTGAGGCCGGCAACCCCTGCAAGCGGAGGCTGGCGAGACTAGGTTGGCGGGCATGGCAGATCCGATCGGCATCGACTTCGGTGGTAGCGGCATCAAGGCCGCCCCCGTCGACCTGTCCACGGGCGAGTTCTCGGCCGAGCGCGAGCGCATGGACACTCCCGAGAAGTCGACCCCCTCGGCCGTCGCGGCGGTGATGGCGAAACTCCTGCAGAAGTTCGAGGACAGCACGTCCGCCGTCGGTGTGACGGTGCCGGGCGTCGTACGCAAGGGCGGTGTGGTCGCTTCGGCGGCCAACATCGACAAGAGCTGGATCGGCACCGACGCCGACGACCTGCTCAGTGACGTCCTCGGCCGCGAGGTCCACGTCATCAACGACGCCGACGCGGCAGGCCTCGCCGAGGTGAGGTACGGCGTGGCGCGCGGCCGCGATGGCCTGATCATCGTCACCACGCTCGGCACCGGCATCGGTTCCGCGCTGTTGTATGACGGCGTGCTGGTGCCCAACTCCGAGCTCGGCCACCTCGAGATCGACGGGTACGACGCCGAGAGCCGGGCCGCCAACTCCGCGCGCAAGGACGAGGATCTCTCCTGGGAGAAGTGGGCGAAGCGCCTGACGACGTACTACCAGACGGTCGAGAAGCTCTTCTCCCCCGACCTGATCGTGGTCGGCGGCGGAGTCAGCAAGCACGCCCGCGAGTTCATCCCGCTGATCGAGATCGACACCGAGATCATCTCGGCCACCCTGCGCAACACCGCCGGCATCGTCGGCGCCGCCGTCCTCGCCGCCGACAAGCAGGGCTGAAACTTCTTCGGTGGTTGAGGAGCGAGCGCCAGCGAGCGTTGGTTCCTGATGAGCGAGCGAAGCGAGCGTCTCGAAGGGCTCGAAACCACTGGGTCAAGTGGCTTCGAGACGGGCGCCAGGGCGCCCTCCTCAACCACCGAGGCGTCTCAGTCCTCGGTCATCTCCGCCCAGAGGTTGATCCCGGCGTCGACCGCGTCCTGGTCGATGGCGGCGAGTTCTTCGTCGGTGAGGGGAGGGCCCTGCAGCGCGTCGAGGTTGGTGTCGAGCTGCCCTACCGAAGATGCCCCGATCACCGCCGACGTGACGCGTCTGTCGCGCAGCGCCCACTGCAGCGCCATCTGCGCCAGCTTCTGGCCGCGTCCGGCGGCGATCTCGTTGAGCCGTCGTACGTGCGCGAGAGTTGCTTCGTCCAGATGGTCCTTGCCGATCGTGCTGTCGCTGCGGGCAGCCCGTGAGTCCTTGGGAATCCCGTCGAGGTAGCGGTCGGTGAGCAACCCCTGGGCCAGCGCCGTGAATACGATGCAGCCCAGGCCCTGCTCCTCGAGCTCGTCGAGCAGCCCGTTCTCGATCCACCGGTTCAACATGGAGTACGACGGCTGGTGGATCAGCAATGGAGTGCCGAGCTCGCGGGCGATCGTGGCAGCCTCCTTGGTCTTCGCGGCGGAGTAGGACGAGATGCCGGCGTACAACGCACGACCGGACCGCACTGCGGTGTCGAGTGCCTGCATCGTCTCCTCGAGCGGCGTCTCCTCGTCGAAGCGGTGGCTGTAGAAGATGTCCACGTAGTCCAGGCCCAGACGGCTCAGCGACTGGTCCAGCGAGGACAGGACGTACTTTCGCGACCCACCGCCCTGCCCGTACGGGCCCGGCCACATGTCCCACCCTGCCTTGGTCGAGATCACCAGCTCGTCGCGCAGGTACTTGAAGTCGGTGCGCAGGAACTGGCCGTAGTTCTCCTCGGCGCGGCCGTAGGGCGGGCCGTAGTTGTTGGCCAGGTCGAAGTGGGTCACTCCCCGGTCGAACGCCCGGCGCAGGATCGCCCGCTGGGTCTTCTCCGGTCGGTCGTCACCGAAGTTCTGCCACAGCCCCAGGGACAGTGCGGGCAGCTTCAACCCGCTCCTGCCGCAGAAGCTGTACTCCATCGCGTCGTAGCGGTCGTCGGCCGGCTGGTAGTCACTCATGCGACCCATTGTGCAGCGCCTCCTCGGTGGTTGAGGAGGGCGAGGAACGAGCCGGTCTCGAAACCAGCTGAACGCTCGCTCCTCAACCAGCGGACGACCGAGGGCCGCCCAACTAGGGTGGCGAGCATGCCGGCGACACGCGTGCTCCCGACCGAGGAGGCCACTGCCCTCATCGATCTCGTGCGCGACATCGCACAGCGTGAGCTGCTCCCGCACGTCGCCGAGGCCGAGGCCACCGAGACATTCCCGCGCGAGGCGTTCCGCACCCTGGGGCGTGCCGGCCTGCTTGGCCTGCCCTACCCCGAGGAGTACGGCGGCGGCGGCCAGCCCTACGAGGTGTACGTCCAGGTGGTCGAGGAGATCGCGAGCGTCTGGGCGAGCGTCGGCGTCGGAGTCTCGGTGCATGCACTCTCCTGCTTCGGCCTGGCCACGGCCGGGACCGAGGAGCAGCGGCTGAAGTGGCTCCCGGACATGCTCGCCGGTGAGCTGCTGGGCGCCTACTGCCTTTCCGAGGCGCATGCCGGATCCGATCCCTCCGCGATGAACACGCGGGCACGCCGCGACGGTGACGAGTACGTCGTCAACGGCGCCAAGGCCTGGACCACTCACGGCGGGCACGCCGACTTCTACAAGCTGATGGCCCGTACGTCGGACGACCGGAACGGGATCTCCTGCTTCCTGGTTCCCGCCGACTCCGAGGGGCTCAGCGCCGATCCGCCAGAGCGCAAGATGGGGCTCACCGGCTCGGCCACCGCGACGATGCGGTTCGACGACGTACGCGTTCCCGCGGAGCGACTCCTCGGCAACGAAGGGGATGGTCTCAAGATTGCTCTCGCCGGCCTGGACTCCGGGCGGCTGGGCATCGCGGCCGTCGCCGTGGGTCTGGGCCAGGCGGCACTGGACCACGCAGTCGCCTACGCAGGCGAGCGCCAGCAGTTCGGCAAGCCGATCATCGAGTTCCAGGGCCTGGCCTTCCTGCTCGCCGACATGGAGGCCGCCGTGCAGGCCGCGAGGGCGATGATGCTGCACGCAGCCCGCCTGAAGGACCGCGGCCTGCCCTTCTCCCGCGAGGCCTCGATCGCCAAGCTCACCGCGACCGATGCCGCCATGAAGGTGACCACGGACGCTGTCCAGGTGCTCGGCGGTTACGGTTACACCCGCGACTTCCCGGTCGAGCGGTACATGCGCGAGGCCAAGGTGACCCAGATCTTCGAGGGCACCAACCAGATCCAGCGACTGGTGATCAGCCGGTCGCTCGCCAAGGACCGCACCGGTCGGCTGCACACCGATCCCCACCAGGGTGGATGACGACTGGCGCAGCTTGGGTTGAGGAGGGCGCGGCGCCCTCTCGAGGAGTTTCCAGTCTCGAGACACCTGTCTCGCAACCACTCAATCTCAGGAGAAGCATGACCAGCACAGGAGAAACGATGTCCAGTACGCGCTCGCCCGCCGGCTTCACGGCCAAGGACCTGCCCGACCTGAGCGGCACGCGCGCCGTTGTCACCGGCGCCAACTCCGGCATCGGGTTCCACGCGGCTCGCGCCCTGGCCGAGCACGGAGCTGAGGTGGTTCTCGCCTGCCGCAACACCGACTCCGGGCGTGAGGCCGCTGTCAAGATGCCGCGCGTGACCACCGTCGAGGAGCTCGATCTGGCGTCGCAGAAGTCGGTGCACGCGTTCGTGGACCGTTTCGAGGGACCGCTGGACCTGCTGGTCAACAACGCCGGTGTGATGACGCCACCGACGTACCGCGAGACCGAGGACGGTCACGAGCTGCAGTTCGGCACCAACCACCTCGGTCACTTCGCGCTCACCGGCCTGCTGCTGCCGGCCCTGCTCGCGGCGCCGAAGCCGCGCGTGGTGAGCGTTGCCTCGATCGCCCACCACCGGGGCGACGAGTCCGTGCTCGAGGGCAACCCGGCATCGTCGTACGACCCCCGGCACACGTACGGCAACAGCAAGCTCGCCAACCTGCTGTTCGCCCACGAGCTGCACCGCCGGGCCACCGAGGAAGGAGGGAGGCTCACCTCGACCGCCTGTCACCCGGGGGTCTCGGCCACGAACCTCGTCGGATCCTCCGACGGGATGGGGTCCAACGTGGTCGTCCGCAGGACCGCGCCGTTCTTCATGCCGCTGATCTTCCAGTCCTCCACCGCCGGGGCCAACCCGACGCTG
>Ga0209587_1001654_pt1 | contig 10366 bp, 9 predicted proteins | sample NGEPerD_2_FD_184512 | JGI IMG/M metagenome (GOLD analysis project Ga0209587, IMG submission 184512) | Arctic peat soil microbial communities from the Barrow Environmental Observatory site, Barrow, Alaska, USA - NGEE PermafrostL1-D... | ecosystem: Environmental > Terrestrial > Soil > Wetlands >... | reverse complement strand
ACCTGGTGCTGGTACCTGACCAGCCACCCCACCGGGCGAACCTGGACTCCCAAACCCTGGTACCGCACGAAGAGCACCCCGAGCTTCCTCGACGCCCTCGCCGCGCTCCGCCGCGTGCTGTGGTCCCAACGAATTACAACCATGTCCCGCTCCGGACCCGAGGAACCAAAAATCACCGAGGCGCTACTCGACACGCTCGCCTACGCCGCATAGACCCAATCACAGACTGCGAAAGTCCACCAAGAGCCCCTCCACAGATTGTCCACAGGGTCAGCGACCGTTATGCACTGAGACTGGAACGCCAGCGCTGGACACGACGACGGACAGAGGACGTCACCACCGCAGTTGGTCGCTGCTCGTGTCGGCAAACCGCCGTGCGCGAGTGATTTCGGCGCTATTGTCGGGATTTCAATGAAGTCAGCGAGGGGGAGGTTGGCCGTGGTGGACCAGGCCGCCGATCATTCGGGCGTCGAGCCGGGTCAGCCGAGGACACTCCTGCGTCTGACCGAGCCGCCACCAGAGCTTTTGGGTTGTGTGTCTGATGCCAGTGGCGGTCGCCTCGTGATCGTGACCGGCGCGGGTTCGTCGATGGACTGGCCGACCGGTCTGCGCTCGGGAGCCGAATACTCAGAGATGGCCTTCTCTGCATTAGTGCATGATCAACTGCTAGACGCAGATAGTTGTCATCAGCCGCGCGACCTGTCGTTGGTAGCCGACGCCGTGTTCGATGTCTACGGATCGCAGAAGAACATCACCGACCGGCTGCCCCGATCTGACTGGAGAAACGCGTCGCCGAACGAGGGTCACAGGATCGCCGCCGCACTCTTGATCGACGGTCTTGTTCGAGCGATCGTCACGTTAAACTACGACATGGCGTTCCAAGCTGCGCTGTCAGAGCTCGGGGCGCCTCGCCAAGTGACGATTGCCAAAGGGCCCGAAGATCACGCCAGGCTCAGCGGTCGTTCGTTGATCTACCTTCACCGAAGTGCAGAGTCGGACCCAGAGACCTGGGTTCTGCGCAAGGCGGACCTTGACGATGGTTGGAGGGGCGGCTGGGAGGCGATGATCGCAGCTGGGGTCCTATACGCCCCTGTCACGCTTTTTGCAGGTTTGGGTAGTCCTGCGGCCGTACTGACGGAGACCGTTGGCCACCTCGCCGGACTGGGATCGAAGTATTATCTCGCCGATCCATACGGCGGCGGCGCATTCGAGGAAGCCCTGTCTGAGCACCTCACGGCAACCGTGCAAATGGGCTGGGTCGAGCTCATGCGGACGCTTTCGCTGCGCGCCGCAACTGCCCAAGCAAAGCAACTAGAACTGGAGGCTAGGGAACGGGCGAGTGCTCTCGGCATTGCGCACGAACACGTTGAGAAGGTATGTGAGGTCCTCAGCGGGATTGGGATTGTGCAACTGGGACGACTACGGTCGGCTTGGCTCTTGCACAGCAAACAGTTTTCTCCTCGCCAAGACGGGCCACAAGCAGCGCACCTCGCTGACCTGGCGCTGGCCCTTAACGCTGCGATGGTGACTCTCGAAGCGGACCTGGAGATTGCCGAGGACGGCGGCCTGTGCGAGCTAGTCCTGCGTGATAGTGGTCGCACGGTCTCGGTCCAGTGTGTCCATGGCATGGGGCTTCATACATGGGCCGCCGTGCTGGCCCGGCTAGAGATGCGCGGAACGCGCCGCCTCGGCTCGGGCCGGTCGCGCGTCGTGATCGCCGCAGGCTTGGTGGAAGATCTTCGTGCTCTGCCTGATGACCTCGTTGAGGGGAGCCCCAGTCCAGACGACCTAGTGCGCGGCCCAGAGTCCGTGGTTCTCGTCAAAGCATCCGAACTCACCTCAACGACTGCGAGCGCCCGGCACGCGCTGCTTGACCGGCTGGTGTCATGAGGAGTCAGGCAATGGATGAAGCCACCGTCGCACTAAGCCGCGAGATCGAATCGTTCCTCGAGTCGACTGGTTCACACCCTGTGCGGCGAGCCAGAACGGGTGACGGGTCCCTTCAAGGACTCTTCGAAGACCCTCTGACGGTCGTCGGGTATGTCGTATATCAGTCCGTAGGCGAGTTGCTGAGCTCTTGGATGGATGCTCAAGATCAGATGGCGACGGCTATCAGTCGTTCCGAGTTCGACCTCGGCGCGAAGGCGTGGGATGGATACCTGATCTTGGCGACTCCTGAACGGGCGGCCTCCGATCAGTCCGCAGAACTCACCGCGATCAGGTCGAACACTCGTCGTCTGCGAAAATTGCTCATCCTCGGAGAAGACGTCCAGATGATCGGTGATCGAAGTCTCGCTACCGGGGTGGCGCGTTCCCTGGCATCCCTCGCTCCGTTGGAGTTGCCCTTCGGTACGGGAATTGCGGATCCACTAGCAAGTCTCGGGTCCAGAGTTCAGGTTCCCGGCCTGAGCGCTGCCGATGTTGACGCAGTGGTTGGTGCGTACAGGGAGAGCCGACCATTGATCCAGGTTCTTCATGACCGAACCAGCGAGAGCAAGGGCTGATGAGGTTCCGCAGGGTCACCATTTCCGGCTTCGCCGGCGTCGCGAGGTCCGTGACCGTCGATCTTGACGCGCAAGTTGTCGTCATTCTTGGTTCGAACGGGTTCGGGAAGAGCACGATTTGCGATGCGATCGCGTGGGCCATAACCGGTGCTCACCCGCGGGGGGCCGACCCACGGAGCTGGTATGGGTCCGGGGAGACATTTGTCGAGTTGGAGGTTGTGACTCCCTCGTCCGAGGCGGCGACGATCCGACGTATCGTCTCGAATCCTGGCGAGGAGTCGCTCAAGCGTTTGAAGACCTCCGTCATCGTTCGGCACTTCCAAGAGCAACTTCGTGGGATCGAGGCAGACCGTTGGCTCTCTAGATGGTTACAGAATTCGACGACCGATGAGCTCGACACAGAGTTGGACTCAGAGTCGGCGATTGCTGGTCAAACGGACTCGTTCTACCTGCAACAGGACAGTCTGCGTGCATTTCTGGCGACCCGTTCCGATGACGAACGCTTCGCAGCACTTTCCCAAATGGTGGGCGCCAGAGCATTGAGCGATCTAGTATCCGCTTTCGATTCGGCGACCCGTGCATGGACGAAATCTGTCGGACAGGAAAGTTCCGATGTGGATCGCCTTCGGGCAGACGTTGACGCGGTCCGCGTCGACATCAGTGCGGCAGAGCGACGGCTGGAAAGCGCCCGAGCGTTCGGATCCAGCACCGTCGAAGCATGGACCAACCGAGTTCTTGCGCACGTGTCAACAAGCGGGTTCGACGAATCCACGCGCGTCGCTGCGTCACCCTCCGAGCTCGTCCGGTTGATGGAACAAGGTATCGCTGCCCGTGACGCCATGCGCCGCCACCTAGGCCGCTTGCAGAAGCAAGCCAGCATCATCGAGTCCCGCCTATCAAGTCCGCTCCAGAACGAGTCGGTCAGCGAGGCTGACCTGTTGGAGCTGGAGCGAAACATCCAAGGACTCGAAACTCTGCGACTCCAGGCAACGGCCGCGGTCGAGGAGGCACGACGGCAACTTCAGACCGCGCAAACACGTGTAGAGGAGCTCCGGGCGCTGGCTGAGCTGGCGCTTCGGCACGTCTCTGACACCTGTCCGACCTGCGGCCAGGATGTCGACCCCGAAGAGCTCACAGCTCGTTTGAATGGGTCCATTGACAGTGCTACTGCAATGGGTTTAGTCGGGGAGGGTGAACGTCTAGCCCAGGCGAACCTAACTCGAGATTCCGTCCTTACGGCGACACGCGCGGCTACTGCAGAACTTGAGGAGGCAAGGGCTAGGCGCGATGCGCTTCAGCGTGCCGAAGCGGTTAGGACGAGCGACATTGAGGAATTGGCCAGGCTCAAGGCCGAGGCAGGGCGCATCATTCATGCCGCCTTGGCGAATGACCCACAGGAAACCCAGCCTGAGCCAAGCGATGCAGTCGTCACGATCGACGATTGGATCGCGACGGCGAGCGATCTGCTCAGTGAGTTCCGCACGCTGGAGCCCGCACTCGCGCTGGCATCGACTGAGAGCCGGATGGCGCACCTCAGGGAGGAAGAGTCACGGCGCCGAGCCGAGTACGCTCGCGCCCGCGACGCCTTGGATGCCCGCCAACGCACCCAAGCGCTTGCTGAATCGCTCCTTCGGGGACTCCGGCGTGATTCAGAGGACTTCTTGAATGAGCGGCTTCGCGCCATCCAACCCATTCTTGATCAGCTGTACGCCGCCATAGATCCACACCCAACGCTCCGGGGGATGTCACTCGAGACGAGAAACTGGTACGGGAAGAACCGCCTGTCACCGGTACTAATCGATTCCGCTGCGGATGTGAAGGTGGACGACCCAGGGCGCGCACTCTCGACATCGCAGGCCAACGCACTTGCTGTCACTCTGTTCTTGGCCTTCAACCTCGGCCTTCAGCCCACTCGAGTATCCACAGTTGTCCTGGACGACCCTCTGCAGAATCTCGACGATGTCCACTTACTTGGGCTTGTGGACCTCCTTCGGCGAGTCCAGTCACATCGTCAGATCATTGTGACGACTCACGATGCGACTTTCGCTGACCTCCTGGCGCGAAAGATGCGCCCAACGGATGAGGGCGAGCGGCTAAACTTGGTCCGACTGGAGACGTGGGACCGGGAGGGTCCGCGGATCGTTAACGAGCAGGTGCAGGCCGATCCCATACCCATGAAACTAGCTGCTGGCTAGAGCGCTCCTCCCTGTCGCAGTGGGACCGCCGGTTGTGACGAAGGCACGCGTCTATGTGGGCGCAATGGGCGTCCGTAGGGCCGGGGTGTTCCGGTCGGGGATCCGCCTGCGGACGCCTCTGGCGTCGCTCACCATCGGAGCCACCTGCCCCGTTACGGCAATCGGCTGCCCACCCTTAGCCCAGCCGGAAATGAGAGAAGCGATTGGGGGCGAAGGCCTCGTAGTCGGATTCGCTGAGTTTGCCGACGATCAAGCCAGCTGCCGTCGCGCCGGATGAGGGGCCGAGGCTTAGCCCCAACATGTTGTGTCCGGTGGCGATGAAGACGGATGGATGTTTGGCGAGGGTCCCGATGTGAGGTAGTCCATCGGGGGTCATCGGGCGTGCTCCAACCCATTGTTCGTGTAGGTCGTTCCAGTCGATGCCGTTCAGGTAGTCCCGCGACCCGCGCACGATCGCTTCGATCCGGTTGGGATTCATACGGTCGTAGGTGCCGTCGAACTCCATCGTTCCGGCGATCCGCAGGCGCTTGCCCATGGGTGTGGCCACAGTGTGTGCTTCGGTCATAATGACCACGTGTTGCGGCATGACCGGCGGCTGAACGCTGAAGCTGTAACCCTTGCCTGGCTTCAGTCCCAGATTCACTCCGAATGAGCGAGTGAGGTGCCCGGACCTGGCACCTGCGGCGATGACGACCATGTCGCTGTGATGAGTTTGCCCGTCGACGCGTATGTCAGCGCCGGCTGCGCCGGCGCTGACGGCGCTGACGCTGGACTCTTCGTGGATGTCAACACCGTGTGCACGCAACCAGGCCGCGAGATCTGCCAGCAGGGTGGCCGGATCAATCCAGAGCACGCCTCGCTGTCGGTAGCCCCAGCCGTTCACAAGGGATATGGCCGGTTCTAGTTCCCGCAGTTCCGACCCACCGACGAGGGGATCGGGTTCTGGTGCGAGTCCCCGTGCGGCGAGTCGGGCTGCTGCGTCTCGCCCTTGGGTGGCTGAGGCTTTGTCCCTAAAGCAATAAACGTAGCCCTCGCGGCGCATGGAGAGCCCGATCCCGTCGTCGGCAAGTTCATCGAAGCGGGTGTTGGTCTGTTCGTTGAGGAGATCGAGAGCTGCCAGCCCGGATCTGTAGCTGCGGGCGGTCGAGCTACGCGTGAAGCCCCCAATGAACCCGGCCATCTTCATCATCTGGCTCGGGTGGATGTAGACAGCGCTGCTGGGCCGGAATAGCTGGCCGACTCCTTCCCGCAACATGTCTGCAGAGGGCAGCGGGTCGCTGGAGGTCGGGCAGATCTCACCCGCGTTGCCCCCCGAAGCACCGGCGCCGATAACGCCTTGGTCGAACACGGCGACCTCGACACCTTCGCGGCGCAGGTAGTAGGCCGTGCACAAACCGATGATTCCGGCACCGATGATGCTTACAGTCCGCGGGCTACTCGGTCGTGGTTTTGGCATCAGGATTCCTTCGTCTCTGTTCGCACCTGCGCGAGGAACTGACGAGCCCGCTCCGTGACCGGATGGTCGAGCACCTCGCCGGGAGGACCTTCCTCGACAACGACACCATGGTCGATAAACACGACGCGGTCAGCGACATCACGGGCAAAACCGATCTCGTGCGTGACAACGAGCATCGTCATTCCAGTTTGGGCGAGGTTGCGCATCACGGTGAGAACTTCCCCGACGAGTTCGGGGTCAAGCGCCGACGTGGGTTCGTCGAAAAGAAGGAGCTTTGGGTGCATCGCGAGCGCCCGGGCGATGGCGACCCGCTGCTGTTGTCCCCCAGACAACTGCCGTGGATAGATGGCCTCTCTTCCGGCAAGGCCAACTTGGGTGAGCGACTTCGCGGCGTCCTCGCGCGCTTTCGACTTCGGGATGCCAAGGACCTGTATCGGACCCAATGCGACATTCTCAATCGCGGTCATATGGGGAAAGAGGTTGAAGTTCTGAAAGACCATTCCCACGTCGCGGCGCTGCCGGCTGGCTTGGGCATCGGTCATCAGACGCAACTGGCTCTGGTGTTCAACAACACCGACCAATTCATCGTTGACACGGATGGATCCGGCATCGATGCGTTCGAGGTTGTTGAGGCACCGCAGAATCGTGCTCTTGCCAGAACCGGAGGGCCCGAGCAGACAGACGACCTCGCCAGGCTCTACGCGAAACGAGACGCCGCGTAGGACGATGTTGCTTCCGTAGCGCTTCCAGACTTGCTGGACCTCGACGATCGGCGTCATCAGGCTTGATCCTTCCAATAGTGGCTCGCGCGCTCCGAGCCTGGCCGGGCCGCTCGGGCCAGGCGAGTCAACTGCTGGATCGGCGTGAGGTTCCGGGTGCGGTCCCCTTGGGAGAAGTGGCGCTCGACGTAAAACTGACCCATTGTCGCCAGGGCGGTGATGAGCAAGTACCAGATCGCAGCCACGATGAGCAGTTCGATGACGAGGTAGTTCGTGGCGTAGATGTTCGATGCGCTGGTCATCAACTCCCTCACGGCGATGACGCTGACGAGTGAAGTGTTCTTAAGCATGCCGATGAATTGGTTTCCTGATGGCGGGATGATGGCGCGCATCGCCTGTGGGAGGATGATCTTGCGCATCGTCTTACCACGAGTTAGCCCGATCGAAGCTCCCGCCTCTAGCTGTCCCGCATCCACGCTGACGATTCCAGCGCGCACAATCTCAGCCATATAGGACGCTTCGTTGAGACTCAACGCCAATATTGCCGCCACCAAAGGATTGATGATGGTGTTGGTCTCCATCGTCCCGATGTGAGGGAAGATAAGGGCCATATTGAACCAGAAGATGATCTGCAGCAGCAGTGGTGTGCCTCTGAAGAACCAGATGTAGGACCAGCTAACAGTCCGGAACACGGGGTTGGGTGACAGCCGCATTACCGCGAGCACGGCGCCAAGTGAGCAACCCAGCGTTTGAGACACCACAGACAGAATAAGTGTCAGACCCAGGCCCTGGAGAATCGTTGTTCTCGTGAGATAGTGCGGTACCTGGTCCCATTTAATGTTCGGGGAGAAGAAGAAAGCTTTCCCGAGGAAACCGAGTGCGACAAGGATCGCGATCGCAGCAACCCACCGTTCCGGGTGACGAGCCGGCCGCGGCTTCATCGCCTCCGGAACCCGTACGGCTGGTTCTTCTTGGATCGGTACCACTGGCGTGTTTAGCAAGTTCATCTCCACTCCTCGGGTCAGCCCAGGGTTTGCTGAGCCGGGGCGTTTGGGGTTCCCTGACAACCTGGCCTTTGGTGTTGTACTGGCGAGGTCTGGTGGTCCTTGCCTGTGGGGTGATCGCCCTCACAGGCAAGGACCAACCGCGACTGGGTCTGACCTCTTGCTCGGCTGTCGTCCTACTCCGAACTAGTTGTCCCGCCGTTGACGACCGCCGACTTGACCGCACCAATGCTCAGGCCGTGCTTCTCCAAGATCGCACCGTATTCGCCACTCTTAATGATCTCGTCGAGAGCGGTCTTGACGGCATTTGTCAGTTGAGTGTTTCCCTTGGCCACACCGATGCCATACGGTATCCCGCCGGTCATGTTCGGCAAAACAACCGAATAGGTATTGCCACCTTCGGCATTCGCTGCCTCGTAGGTAGCCATGGGCAGATCCATGATGTGCAGTTCGACGCGCCCAGTCCTGACTGCAAGCAGTCCGCTGTTATCGTCTGGAAAAGTGCTGATTTGCACAGCGGGATTGCCCGCGGCCGTGCATTTGGCCGAGGTGTCCTGCGCCGCCTTGATGGCTACCGTCCCGACCGTGGCACCGACCTTCTTGCCGCAAAGCGACATGGGCGTGGTGAACTCGCCGGCATGGGCCTTGTCCACGACACCGCCCTCACCCATTGACAGATAGTCGACGAAGTCGAGCTGTTTCTGTCGATTGGTGAAGTCCCCCATCGACGACATGATCAAGTCATACCGGTGTGTATTCAGAGCCGGGATGAGCCCGGCCCACTTGGTATTGACGAAAGTCGCCGTCACACCCAACTTCGCAGCAATCGCTTGGGCAATTTCGACATCGACGCCGGTCGCTGTTGTGTTGTCCGACTTGTAGTACTCCATCGGCGGGGAGGCAATGGACATCCCCACCTTGATCGTGCCGCTGGAGGCGATGGAGGCCGGCAGGAGCGCCGATTTTGCACCCTGCGGCTGCGCTGTTGGGGCTTGACTTCCGCCACTGCAGGCGGCCAGCGACACCGCTGTCACCGCCGCCAGCGCGAGGGAAAGTCCGGGCTTGATAGATTGACGAACGATCATCGGGTCCCTTTCCAAGAACATGAAGCTGGATTCAGCAACGGAGCGCGGTAGTCCCGGCCCTGAGGGCCCTCCTGTCGCCTTGCAACGGTCGTGCACCCAGGTTGTTGCGGGAGCCAACACGGACCGAAGTAGGTCGGGACGGTACAGTGTGCAATTGCACATGTCAACGGTCACAGGGGTGTACTGTTCCTCTGGAAGGCAACAGTGCGTTGTCGGCCTTGTGTCGAAAAGTGGCTGGTTTGCGTGTTTTGCACGAACCCGATTCGTCAGGCAGTCGGGTCCAACGACCGTCGAAAGGATCCGCCGGATCCCCTAAAGTGGTCCACTGCCACGCGGCTCGCCGCGAGCGGTGCGCTCGAGTAAGACACACCAAGGCGTCAGCCACTTTCTGTCGCGTGAACAGGAGCCAGAGCGTGAGTGTCAGGAATACGGCCCTTGAAGCCCTGGGAGACCCCGCGCTCCCTCGATCCTCATCGACGGCAGGACTATTGGGCCATGCTGCGACACTGAGGCTACCTCGGGTCGCGCAGCAACACAGCGTCCGCGCCCTTGTCGCCGACGCGTTACGTGTGGCTCTGATGTCCGGTGAGATGCGGCCTGGATCGATCTACTCGGCGCCGGCGCTTGGCGCGCTGTTAGGCGTGTCACCGACGCCGGTGCGTGAAGCCATGCTCGACCTCACCAAAGAAGGCCTGGTCGAAGTCGTCCGCAACAAGGGCTTCCGCGTCGTGAATCTGTCCGAAAGTGACCTCGCGGACCTCGCAGAACTGCGTTGCCTCCTAGAAGTTCCTACCATCGGCAAGATAGCCAAGAGCGCCAAAAGGGACGACCTTGAGAAACTGAAACTCTTGACGGCGCAGCTTCACCGAGTCGCACAGACGGGTGATGTGGTCAAATATGTTCGGCTAGACCGACAGTTCCACCTTGAATTGCTCGCCCTAGCAGGTAATCGCTTTCTGGTGGAGTCCGTGGGCGAACTACGCAATAGAGAGCGACTTGCGCTCCTCCGCGAGTGGTCCAGCGCCAATGAGCTCATGCGCAACGCTCGAGAGCACATAGAGTTGCTCGATCTGCTTGTAGCCGGTAACGCAAAGCGTGCCGAGACATTGATCCGAAATCACATAGGCAACTTGTCGCTGTAGCCGAACGGCCTACGGACGCCTGTTGGCCGCGGTCTTCAGCTCCGGCCGGCGCTGATTGGATCTTCGTTTGGGGATCCTCCTACGAAGGTGAGTTTGCTCGAAGTCGCTGTTTGGTTCCCGACAAGCGAGATAATGGGGCTATTCGCAGTTCGACGTGATGTCGGGCGCTGAGTTTGGTGTTCATGCCGCACGTCGGGCGGCACTGCGCAGGAGGATACGGGCTTTGTAGTGTTCGGCGTTGCGGTACCCCCGACCGGTGCG
>Ga0209587_1001653_pt1 | contig 10370 bp, 6 predicted proteins | sample NGEPerD_2_FD_184512 | JGI IMG/M metagenome (GOLD analysis project Ga0209587, IMG submission 184512) | Arctic peat soil microbial communities from the Barrow Environmental Observatory site, Barrow, Alaska, USA - NGEE PermafrostL1-D... | ecosystem: Environmental > Terrestrial > Soil > Wetlands >... | reverse complement strand
GGGGAGACCGGATCGGGGAAGACCACCCAGCTGCCGAAGATCTGCCTGGCTCTGGGTCGCGGCGACCCGAGCACGCCCGGTGGGGCGATGATCGGGCACACCCAGCCCCGTCGAATTGCCGCCCGCAGCGTCTCCGAGCGGATCGCCGAGGAGCTCGGCAGCGAGCTCGGGGAGACCGTCGGCTACCAGGTGCGGTTCACCGACCGCACGTCGAAGCAGAGCCGGGTCAAGGTGATGACCGACGGAATCCTGCTCGCCGAGCTGCAGCGCGACCGGATGCTCAAGCGCTACGACACGCTCATCATCGACGAGGCGCACGAACGCAGCCTCAACATCGACTTCATCCTCGGCTACCTCAGGCGACTGCTGCCGCAGCGCCCGGACCTCAAGGTCGTCATCACCTCGGCCACCATCGACCCCGAGCGGTTCGCCCAGCACTTCGCCGACGCCGCCGGGAACCCGGCACCCATCATCGAGGTCTCCGGCCGCACCTTTCCGGTCGACGTGCGTTACCGGCCACTGCTCGAGGAGTCGTACGACGACCCCGACAGCACTGAGGGTGAGCGCATCTTCAAGGACCAGACCGAGGCGATCGAGGACGCGGTCGTCGAACTGCTCGTCGACACGGCGGGCGACATCCTCGTGTTCCTGCCCGGTGAGCGCGAGATCCGGGACACCGCCGACGTGCTCAAGCGACGGGCGGACGGGCCGAAGGGGTTCGACATCGTGCCGCTGTTCTCTCGGCTCTCCTCCGCCGAGCAGCACCGGGTCTTCGAACGGCACACGCGTCGCCGCGTCGTGCTGGCGACCAACGTCGCCGAGACCTCGCTGACTGTTCCCGGCACCACCGCGGTGATCGACACCGGACTCGCGCGGATCAGCCGCTGGTCCTCGCGCACCAAGGTCCAGCGCCTGCCGATCGAGCCGATCAGCCAGGCCTCCGCGCAACAGCGCTCGGGGCGCTGCGGCCGCGTGGATGCGGGCATCGCGATCCGGCTCTACAGCGAGGAGGACTTCCTCGGCCGGCCGGAGTTCACCGAGCCGGAGATCCTGCGTACTTCCCTGGCCAGCGTGATCCTCCAGATGACCTCGCTCGGGCTCGGACAGGTCGAGCAGTTCCCGTTCGTGGACCCTCCCGACGGCAGGGCGGTGCGGGCCGGCGTACAGCTGCTGGAGGAGCTCGGAGCCCTGGTTCCGTCAGGCTCCACCACCGGTCGTGGCGGTCGGGCTGCTGGCCTCCGCCTGACCGGCACGGGGCGGAAGCTCGCGCGACTCCCGATCGACCCGCGTCTCGCGCGCATGATCCTCGAGGCGGACCGCGTCGGCTGCCTGCGCGAGGTGCTCGTGATCACGGCGGCGTTGTCAATCCAGGACCCGCGCGAGCGCCCGGTCGAGCAACGCACGCGGGCCGACGAGCTGCACGCCCGGTTCCGGGACCCGCGCTCGGACTTCATGGCGTGGATCAACCTGTGGCGGCACCTTCGTGGGAAGCAGAAGGAGATGGGGTCCAGCGCGTTCCGGCGGATGTGCCGCGAGGAGCACCTGAACTACCTGCGCGTGCGGGAGTGGCAGGACTTCGAGTCCCAGCTGCGTCAGGTTGCCAAGCAGGTGGGCCTGAAGTCCGGAGGCTCGCCCAGCGACGGAACGGCCCCGGACGCCGATGGCATCCACCAGGCGCTGCTGTCCGGCCTGCTCTCCCACATCGGCCTGCGCGACCGCGACCGGCGCGACTACCTCGGGGCGCGGGGAGCAAGGTTCGCGATCTTCCCCGGCTCGGGTCTGTTCAAGTCCCAGCCCGACCTGGTGATGGCCGCCGAGCTGGTCGAGACGACTCGGCTGTGGGGCCGGCAGAACGCCGCGATCGACCCGCTGTGGGCCGAGCGACTGGGCGGCGACCTCGTCAAGCGCAGCTACTCCGAGCCGCACTGGTCGAACAAGCGTGCCTCGGCCCTGGCCCACGAGCGCGTCACCCTGTACGGCGTACCGCTCGTCGCCGACCGCACGGTCCCACTCGGCCGCCACCAGCCCGACGTGGCGCGTGAGCTCTTCGTGCGGCACGCCCTGGTGCAAGGGGAATGGCACACGCGCCACGTCTTCTTCGAGACCAACCGGCGCCTTCTGGAGGAGGCGGGAGAGCTCGAGCATCGCGCACGCCGCCACGACATCGTGGTGGACGAGGAGACGCTGTTCGACTTCTATGAGGCCCGCATCCCCGCCGAGGTGGTGTCCGGTGCCCACTTCGACACGTGGTGGAAGCAGGAGCGGCGGACACATCCCGACCTATTGACGTTCAACCCTTCGATGCTGGTCCACGACCACGCCGACGAGGTACGCGTCGGCGACTTCCCCGACGAGTGGCACGAAGGTGCGATGACGCTGCCGCTGCGCTACCACTTCGAGCCGGGCCATGACGCCGACGGCGTCACGATCGACGTACCCCTGGCCACCCTCAACACCGTCGGGTCGGCGCCGTTCAGCTGGAACGTGCCCGGGCTTCGGCACGACCTGGTCACCGCGCTGATCCGCTCGCTGCCCAAGCAGCTCCGGGTCAACTTCGTTCCGGCGCCCGACGTCGCCCGGCGGTTCCTCGCGGCTGTGCCGCCGGGGGAGGAGCCCCTGCTGCCGGCGTTGTCGCGCTACCTCCGGTCCCTCACCGGGGTCCATGTCCCCGAGGGCGCGTGGGACCAGGCCAAGGTGCCCGACCACCTGCGACCGACGTTCCGCGTGCTCGACGACGCCGGCCAGGAGGTCGGGGCCGGGAAGGACCTCGAGGCGCTGAAGGCACCGCTGCAGCCCTCGTTCGACAGGGCCATGCGCCAGGTCGCCGAGGAGTCCGGGGTGACGGCGACCGGCCAGACCGAGTGGACCTTCGGCACCATCGAGCCGTCCCGAACCTGGACGCGCGCAGGTCACGAGGTCCGCGGCTACCCGGCCCTGGTCGACGAGGGCAGCACGGTGGGGCTGCGCGTTGCGGCATCGGTGGACGAGCAGGAGGCCCATCACCGTCTCGGCGTACGACGGTTGCTGGTGCTGACTGTGTCCTCCCCGGCAGGAAAACTGCTCAAGGGACTGGACAACACCGCCAAGCTCGGCCTGGCAGCCTCGCCCTACCCAAGCGTCCGCGCGCTCATCGAGGACTGCGTGACCGCGGCGGCCGGTGAACTGGTCGAGGAGACCGGACCGGTCCGCGACGCCGAGGCATTCAAGGCACTCGTCGAGCGCGCCTGTAACACGATTCCAGACTTCTCGGCCGCAGTGCTCAACCAGGTGCTGCTGGTGCTGGCCGAGTGGCGCCCGGTCGAGAAGTCACTTCACGGTCGCGTGGAGATGGTGATGCTGCCCGCCATGACGGATCTGCGCGCCCAGCTCGGACGGCTCGTGTACCCGGGGTTCATCGCGGAGGCCGGCGCGGTCGCGCTGCGCGAGTACCCGCGCTACCTCCGGGCGATCGACGCCCGCGTTGAGCGGCTTCCGGACCAGGCCCGCGACCGGGAGCTGATGGATCGCGTCGATGTTCTCCAGCACGCGTGGCAGCACCGGGTCGACGCCCTGCCCGAGGGGCGTCCGATGGGCGCCGAGCTCCGCCGCGTGCGGTGGATGCTCGAGGAGTACCGCGTCAGCCTGTGGTCCCAGCACCTCGGCACCGCCCAGCCCGTCTCCGATGCCCGGATCCGCAAGGCCCTCGGCTGACGGGGACGGTTACCGAGAAGACGGCCGGCGGTCACAGATAGGGGAGGGCCGCCTCGAGCACGGCGTCGAAGACGTCCTTCGGGAGCACGGCTCCTTCCCGGCGTACGCCGGCCGGGTCGATCCGCAGCACTCTGTTGAGCCGGACCTCGCTTGGACGACGCTGCGCGTCCCAGGCGCCGGTGCCGATGTCCATCCACTCCCGGCCGTCGCGTGACTCCTGGATGGCATCCACGTCGTGGTCGCGCGAGGTCAGGCCGAGCGCGAGCAACTGGCCGCCCTCCTCGCCGATCACGAGCACCGGACGGTCCTTGCCCTGTGACGGGTCGTCCTCGTAGGGAACCCACGTCCAGACGACCTCACCGGGATCGGCTCGGCCGTCGGCAACCGGTGCGTAGCGGAGGCGCGGGAGGACCGGTCGGACAGCTCGGACACGAGGGATCCGGAACCGCACCGCAGGGACCTCCGCACATCGGAACAGCTGGGCGCATCAGAAGAGTTGGTGCGCCGGGCCGGGAGCGCCTCACGGCGCGTGGCCGCTCGAGGCGGCTTACTTTGGGACCCGGGGCTGCCGCGGCCCGGCGCAGGCCCGACTCTACAAGCCGGGCCCACATTGCGGGAGTGGCCTCAGCCCAGTGCGCCGGTCAGTTCGAGACGCGCCGCACGCTCGAGCTGGTCGGCCAGCGTGACCAGGCGCGAGGCCGACACGTCCGAGGCGTACGACGATCCGGTGACGTCGTCGACGGGACCACCGTGCACGCGCCCTGCTGCGGCCACGCGGGCGAACGCCGCGGCACGGAACAACGTGTCGGCGAAGTCGCCGACCACTACGCCACCGAGCACCTCGTCGACCAGGGCGCGGACCTCGTCGGGACCGGGCGGCTCCACCACCCCGGAAATGACCTCCGCGACCGGGACGTGCGGTCGGCCGCGGTCGAACTCGAGCGCGGCAGTCTGCGGGTCGGCGTACACCCAGCTGCGGAGCAGGTAGAGGCGCCACACGGCACCGGCCAGCGAGTCGGCCGCACTGCCGGACCACAGCTCGGCAAGGGTCTCGAGGCCTTCGGAGTCGGCGAGGTGCACCACCCGCGCGACCAGTGCCTCGTCAGCCTGGTCGCGAGCGCCGCGCACCAGCGCGGCCGCGGACCGGTCCGCGGCCTCACTCAACGTGGCAGGGTCCACGGCGCCCTCGATCGCCTCGAAGTGCTTGGCTCCCGGGAAGCGTGGTCGGTGGTGGCGTTCGGTCATGGTCAACCCAGTCTCGCCGAGACTGCCTTGACCGCCAGCTCCATCGGGTCCATGCCGGGTTCGTAGTTGTGGTCCTGGCCCTCGTGGTCCATCCGGATCAGGCTCATCCGCGTGCCGGCGAGCACCAGCCCGAGGGAGTGGAAGTGACCGGTGCCCTTGCGCTCGTAGCTGACGAGGTACCACGAGCCCTTCCCACGCGGCACGGCCACGTCGGTGAACGGGCGCACCTTCACACCGGTCCCCCTGACCCTGCTCGCACAGTCGCGATGCCAGGCCTCGATGACCTTGCCGGCCCGTACGGCGTTCTGGCGGTCGGGGAACTCGGCGACCTGCTGCCCCGCGGTGTCGCTGCCGGAGGCGTAGGTGCGTTCGACCGCGCTCAGCGCGCCGATGGAGAGAAGGTCGAACCTCTGGCACAGACCGAAGGGTCGCTGGCTCACGGGGCCGGTGCGACGCTCGACCCACCGTGAGATCTCGTTGAGCTGTGGCATCTCGGCGGCAGTCAGCAAGGCCGCCTCGGGCGTGCGTGCCACCGTGGCGGACGGGGTCGCCGACGGTGTGGCGGCCGGGGTCGCCGCCGGGGTCGCAGAGTCACTGGCAGAGTCACTGGCAGAGTCACTGGGCGAGATCGACGGGCTCGCTGAGGCCGGCTCGGAGGGCTCCTTCGTGGGCGCGGAGCTGGCCGAGCCGTTGTCCGCGTCCGGCTCGTCGTCACGGGAGATCGAGCAGCCGGTGAGGGTGCCACTGCAGACGACCGCACTCGCGGCGAGGGCGACGATGGCCGTGCGGACCCGGTTCGTTGACATGGCGCCAGCGTAGAGCCCCACCCTCCAGCCGCAAGGTGGGTCACAGGCGTGTGGCGTGTCCCGATATCGTGGCGGGCGCGGGTCGGGCTACCGCGACGGCCCCCTTGGCGGGTGCCCGTCACAAACCGACGAAGAACAGTGAAGGGGGGTGAGACGCAGATGCTTCTCAGATCGTCGATCGGCAGGACCGTCACCGCGCTCACCGCCCTCGTCGCGCTCGCAGCGGGTTGTGCCTCCACCGCCGACCCGCCGGCCACCAAGCCGACCAACACGCCGAAGGGACCGGTCGTAGTCACCTTCGCCGTCTACGGTCCCAAGCCGGTGATCGCCGCCTACAAGCAGATCGCCGCCCGCTATACGGTCTCGCACCCCACCACCAAGATCGTGGTGAAGCCCTACGCCACCCATGACGAGGCGATGGCTGGGCTCAACTCGGCGGCGCTCCGGGACGACCCGCCTGACCTGTTCCTGATGGACCACGACGACCTCGCCAGTCTTTCCGAGGCCGATGCCGTACGCCGGGTCGACGACCTCCTCGCCGTCAGGGAGGTCGACTTCGGCGATGGTTACACCCGCAACGGCCTCGAGGCGTTCAGCGCCGACGCGGCCCTGCAGTGCATGCCCTCGGACGTCTCCCCCATGGTCGTCTACTTCAACCCGAAGCTGATCGAGCTCGGGCGGATCGCCGAGCCGGGCACGAACCCGGTGGACCAGAAGGACGGCTGGTCGCTCGACGAGTTCGCACGGGGTGCCCTGCAGCCCCGTCGACGCGGAGTTCGCGGCCTCTACATCGCCCCCGACCTCGAGCAGGTCGCGCCGTTCATCTGGTCCGGGGGAGGCGAGGTGGTCGACGACGAGGACGAGCCTTCCAGGCTCACGCTTTCGGACGGCCCCTCGGCCAGTGCCATGGAGAAGCTCCTCGAGCTGGTGAGGAACCCGTTGCTCACCTTCGGCCAGGCGGCGATGCGCAGGCAGTCGGAGCTAGAGCGCTTCAAGGCGGGCAAGCTCGGGATGATCCTGGGGTTCCGCGACCTGACTCCTGCGCTGCGAGCCAAGCAGAACCTGACCTTCGACGTGATGCCGCTGCCAAAGGTGGGCGGTGGCGCCACCATCGCCGCCATGACGGGGTTGTGCATCTCCTCGAAGTCCGAGCACACCTCCGAGACGGCTGACTTCCTCACCGCGGTCATCTCCGACGACGGTGCCGCGACCCTGGCGGCCACCGGCTACGCGATGCCTGCCAACCTCGACGTCCTCAACAGCGACGCCTTCGTGCAGGGCGGTGAACGGCCCCTGAACTCCACCGTCTTCGCCCGCGAGGTGCGTGACGCGCGCCTGCTGCCGAACACTCCGCGCTGGCCGATCGTGAGCCGGGCGGCCGCGAACCAGCTCACCAAGCTCTTCTACGACCCAGTGATCCTGCCGCTGCAGGACCGGCTGGAGGCCATCGACAAAGCCTCGATCTCGTTGTTCGACCCCTCCAAGGCGCCCAGTCCGAGTGCCAGTCCGAGCGCCAGTCCGACCAGCGACTGACCGCGGTCCGGCGCGGCCCGTTCAGCAAGCAGGGCGGCCTCAGTCGGAAGGGGTAGCGGCCGTGGGCGGCGGTGGTGGCTTCAGGGGCTTGGGGTCGAGGATCGACTCGGCCAGCATCGGCGCGATGATCTCGATCTGCCAGGTCCGTGCCCCGAGGCGCTCCAGCTCCGCAGCGACGGCAGTCTCCATCTCGGTGCGGTCGGCGTCAGGCGGCTTCCAGAGGATCCGGCGCAGGTAGTCGGGGGTGAGCAGGTTCTCCACCGGCACCTTGCGCTCCTCGGCGAAGGCGTTGACCAGCGCGCGCGCGGTGGCCAGGCGGGCCGCAGCCACGGGGTCGCGCTCGGCCCACACCCGTGGGGCCGGCGGGCCGTCGGAACGGATGGTCAGCGGGGGCAGGTCGGTATCGCGCAGCTGTCGTGCCCGCTCGAGCGCGGCGACCCATTTGTCGGCGTACCGCCGGGCTCCGCGGCCGTGGAAGCCGTGGGTCTCAAGCAATGCGGCTGCGCTCGCCGGCATCGTGTTGGCCGCGATGATCAGCGCGGAGTCGGGAACCAGCCGCCCGGCCGTCGTGTCGCGCTGCTGGGCGATCTCGTCCCGTGTCGTCCAGAGCTCGCGCACGGCGGCCAGGGCGCGCCTGCCCTTGGCCTTGTGGATGCCCGAGGTACGCCGCCACGGGTCCTGGCGCGGTGCGGGCACGTGGTCGATCAGGTGCTGGAACTCCTGGGCCGCCCAGTCGGCCTTGCCCGACTCCTCGAGCTCGCGGCCGATGACCTCGCGCAGCTCGAGCAACACCTCGACGTCGAGCGCGGCGTAGTCCAGCCACGAAGAGGGGAGCGGCCGTTTCGACCAGTCCACCGCGGAGTGCTCCTTGCGCATGGAGAGGCCCATGATGACCTCCACGAGGGTGGCCAGGCCGACGCGCGGGTAGCCGACCAGGCGCGCGGCCAGCTCGGTGTCGAAGAGCCGGGTAGGGACGAGGCCAACCTCGCGCAGGCAGGGGATGTCCTGACTGGCGGCGTGCAGGATCCACTCCGCGTCGCCGATGGCGGCGTCAAGCGTGGTCAGGTTCTCAAAGACCGTCGGGTCGATCAGGGCCGTTCCGGAGCCCTCGCGGCGCAGCTGGATCAGGTAGGCGCGTGGGGAGTAGCGGTAGCCAGACGCCCGCTCTGCGTCCAGGGCGATCGGACCCGTGCCGGCGGCGACCCGGCGAACGACGTCGGCCAGCTGCGCCTCGGTCTCGGTGATGTCGGGCAGTCCGTCGCGCAGGGTGAGCAACGGGATGGGCGGCGGCTGCTCGTCCGGAGTCTCAGGGGCATCCGCGGACTGGCTGGGTGGGCGAGGCTCGGTTTCCTCCTCCGCCATCAGCCCGGGCCACGTTGTCCACGTCGGGAGGGCATGGTGGCCACACCCTCAGGCACTGGCGGCAGTCCGACCGCCGTGCAGAGCAGCTCCCCCCACGCTTCGACATGCGCGGTGAGGTCACCGACAGGGGACCAGGAGGCGCGGATCTCGACCTGGGCGGTGGGCGGCTCCTCGACCATCCCCCCGAAGCTCTCCGAGCTGACACAGGTGACGCTGCCGGAGGGCACGGCGAACTCCGCTCCGTGGGCCTCCAGCGCCTCGGTCAGCCAGCTCCAGCCCACACCGGCCAGCATCGGATCGCTGACCAGCTCTGGGTCGATCTCGGCGCGGGCGAAGGCGACACAGCGGAAGGTGCCTGCCCAGGCGTCATTGCCCGACGGATCGTGAAGCACGACGATGCGACCCGAGCCGACGTCCTCGCCGCCCACGGTCACGTCGGCGGACAGCGCCCAGGCGAACGGGGCGATGCGTTGTGGCGCCGGCACCTCCTCGACGAAGAGTTCGGCGCGAAAGTTCGCAGCCCTGAGCTGGGTGACCGCGCGACGAAACTCAGGGGGAGCCGTCGGTGGCTCGATGCGGGGTTGATCGGGTGCCGCCATGGCGACAGGTTAGGCCGACCGACAGGTCCCGCGGACCCGACTCGCCGCCTGACCTGCGAAGATCGGCCCATGCCGGCCGCGTCGAAGACCAACCCAGAACTCCACGAATCGGCCTTCCTCAAGGCAGCCCGCAGCGAGCCGGCACCGCACACCCCGGTGTGGTTCATGCGCCAGGCGGGACGGTCGTTGCCGGAGTACCTCAAGGTGCGCGAGGGCGTCACCATGCTCGACTCCTGCATGCGTCCCGAGCTGGTCGTGGAGATCACCCTGCAGCCCGTACGGCGCTACGGCGTGGACGCTGCCATTTTCTTCTCCGACATCGTGCTGCCGCTCAAGGCGGTCGGCATCAACCTCGACATCGTCCCCGGGGTCGGACCCGTGGTGGCCGAGCCGGTGCGCACTCTCGCCGACGTCGAGGCGATCCCGGACCTGACCCCCGAGCACGTCCCGTTCATCACCGAGTCGGTGCAGGGCCTGGTCGGCGAGCTGGGCAACACGCCGCTCATCGGCTTCGCCGGAGCCCCGTTCACCGTCGCGTCGTACCTCGTCGAGGGCGGGCCGTCCAAGGAGCACGCCAAGACCAAGGCGCTGATGTTCGGCGCCCCCGACGTGTGGGATGCGCTGATGCGCAAGATCTCGGGCATCGCGGCCGCCTATCTCGAGGTACAGGTCGAGGCGGGCGCATCGGCGGTCCAGCTGTTCGACTCCTGGGCAGGTGCCGTGACACGTGCGGACTACCAGACGCACGTGCAGCCGCACTCGGCCCGCGTCCTGGAGCGGATCGGTGCCACCGGAGTCCCGCGCATCCACTTCGGGGTGGGCACCGGGGAGATCCTCGACCTGATGGGTGACGCCGGCGCCGACGTCGTCGGCGTCGACTGGCGGGTACCCCTTGCTGCGGGCATCGAGCGGGTGGGCGGCCGCGCCGTGCAGGGCAACCTGGACCCCACCCTTGTCTTCGCCCCGACCGAGGTGATGCTGGACCGCGCTCGTGAGGTGCTCGACGCCGGCGCAGCGGCGCCGGGCCACATCTTCAACCTCGGCCACGGCGTGATCCCCTCCACCGACCCCGACCAGCTCGCCCGGCTCACGCACTTTGTGCAGGAGCACTCCACCATTGAGGGTGGGGTCATTG
>Ga0209587_1001652_pt1 | contig 10375 bp, 18 predicted proteins | sample NGEPerD_2_FD_184512 | JGI IMG/M metagenome (GOLD analysis project Ga0209587, IMG submission 184512) | Arctic peat soil microbial communities from the Barrow Environmental Observatory site, Barrow, Alaska, USA - NGEE PermafrostL1-D... | ecosystem: Environmental > Terrestrial > Soil > Wetlands >... | reverse complement strand
AAGACCTCGCCCTGCTCGGTGCCGATGTGAACCTGCTCGACCGGCTCCCCACCCGCCTCGTCGGCGACCGCGAAGAGCGCCGCGACGTCCTCGCGCCAGCGATCGGGGTGGCCGCTGGCGGCCAGCACCGCCCCCTCCGGCCCGAGGATCGCGGCGCCGCGCAGGTCCGCCGACATCTCGGTCAGGTAGGCGAGCGCGCCCGCGGCGGCATCGCCCGAAACCGCCCCGCTCGCTTGCCCGTCTGGCATCTCGGTGAAAATACCGACCCGTGTCCCTGGCCCGAGCCTCCTGGATCGTCGTCGTCGCCGTCTGCGCGGTCGCCGCGATCCTCTTTGCGATCAGCGGCTACACCGGCTACACGGTCACCGTGATCGCCGTCGGCCTCGCCGCCGCGGTGAATCTGCTGCCGAGCCCCTGAGCGTTCCACCGCCGCCGCCTCCGTTTCGTCAACCGGCGCGGAACGGCCCGTCGTCCCGCTCGGGGTCGCGAAACGAGGTCTCCGGCTCGACGTGGATCAGGACCTCGGCGCGGCGGATGCCGGCCTCGATCTCGTCGCGCATCGCGTGGGCCAGCTCGTGGGCGCGCTCGAGGCTGGTCCCCGAGCGGTACTGGACGTGCAGGTCGATGTAGCGGCGGCTGCCGGCCCGGCGGGCGCGCAGCTTGTGGTAGCCGGCGACCTCCGGGGTGCGGGCGGCGGCGATCGCCGCCTCGATCCGGTCCATCTCCTCGTTGGGCAGGATCTCGTCGACCAGCACCCCGGAGGAGCGGCGGATTATCCGCAGCCCGGCGACGACGATCGCCGCGGCGACGACCAGCGCCGTGATCGAGTCGAAGGCGACGACGTCGGTCAGCTCGACCAGCGCGAGTCCGACGAGCACGCCGGCGGAGGTGAGCGCATCGGTGCGCAGGTGCGCGGCATCGCCCTCGAGCGCCGGCGAGTCGTGCTCCCTCGCGTTCCGGTAGAGGACCGTGGAGACGATCAGGTTGGCGACCACCGAGAAGCCCATAACCGCGATCCCGATTCCCAGCGAGTGGACCTCGGCGCCGTCAACCAGCCGGCGGGTCGCCTCGAAGACGATGATCCCGGCCCCGACCAGGATCAGCATCCCCTCGATCGCCGCCGCCAGGCTTTCCACCTTCTCGTGCCCGTAGGGGTGCTCGGCGTCGGCCGGCTCGCCGGCCTTGCGCACCGAGACGAAGGCGACGACGGAGGCGATCAGGTCGATCAGCGAGTGGATCGCCTCGGTGATGATCGCGATCGAGCCGGTGATCGCCCCGGCGGCGAGCTTGATCGCGATCAGGAACGAGTTGGAGGCGATCGAGAGGCCCGCCGCGCCGCTTTTGGTGCGGATCATCGGCCCGCCGGCGCCGCCCCGGCGTCGCCCAGGTGGCGGGCGAGCAGGCGCGCGGCGCGGCCGCGATGGCTGATCTCGTTCTTCTCCGCCTGGCTGAGCTCCGAGTAGGTGCGCGTATCGTCGGGTCCCGTCGCGTCGGGGACGAAGGCCGGGTCGTAGCCGAACCCACCCTCGCCCCGCGCCCGCTCGATCAGGTGGCCGTCGCAGCGCTCCTCGAAGACGTGCTCGGCGCCGTCGGCTTCGATCAGGGCCAGCGCGCAGACGTAGTAGGCGCCCCGCTCGTCGCCGGCCGCGCCCACCTCACGGAGCAGCTTCTCGAGGTTCTCCGCGTCGCTCGCGCCCTCGCCGCCGTAGCGGGCCGAGTGGATCCCCGGGCGGCCGCCCAGGGCAACGGCGCCGATCCCCGAATCGTCGGCGATCGCCGCCTTGCCGGTGGCCCGGTGGGCGGCCCGCGCCTTCTCGAGCGCGATCTCGGCGAAACCGTCACCATCCTCGGGGGGCAGCTCGACGCCCTCCGGCAGCGGCTCCAGCTCGACCCCGGGCAGCAGTTCGCGCATCTCGCGCAGCTTGTGCTTATTGCCGCTGGCGAAGATCAACGGTCACGGGGCCTCGCCGGCGCCGGCCACCCGCTCCTGCACCTGGCGCAGCCTCGAGATGCCCAGCTCGGCGAGTCCGAGCAGCTCGTCCAGCGAGGCGCGCGAGAGCGGCGTCCGCTCCGCCGTCGCCTGCACCTCGACCAGGCCGCCGTCGCCGGTCATCACCACGTTTGCGTCGACTTCGGCGTTGGAGTCCTCGCCGTAGTCGAGGTCGCACAGCGCCCGTCCCGAGACCATGCCGACGCTGACCGCGGCGATCGACCCGGTCAGCGGCAGCGACTCGATCCGTTTCGCGTCGAGCAGTTTCTGCAGCGCCAGGCGCAGCGCCACGTAGCCGCCGGTGATCGCCGCGCAGCGCGTGCCGCCGTCGGCTTCGAGCACGTCGCAGTCGACGTAGACGGTGCGCTCGCCGAGCGCCCGCGGGTCGACGACGACCCGCAGCGAGCGACCGATCAGGCGCTGGATCTCAACCCCGCGGCCATCCTGCTTGCCGCGCGAGACGTCGCGCGCCTTGCGGCCGCCGGTCGAGGCGGGCAGCATCGCGTACTCGGCGGTGACCCAGCCTTTGCCCCGGCCCTGCATCCACCTGGGCACCGACTCGTTGACCGAGGCGGTGCAGATCACCCTGGTTTTGCCGATCGAGATCAGCGCCGAGCCGTCGGCGCTGGCGACGAAGCCGGGGTCGATGTCGACCGGCCGGATGTCGGCCGGCGCCCTGTCGTAGCTACGCGAAGCTGGCATCGCGCGAGTCTCTCACGGCCGCGGCCAAACGGGCGGGCGGCCCGCAACGCGAGCCGCCCCTCCGCCACCCTCATTTGAACGCCACCTTGTCGACCGCCTCCTTGATCTTGTCGACGATCACCCCGGCCAGCTCGGTGCCCTGTTTGCCGTTGAACCCTTTCATCGCGGCGACCATGCCGACCATCAGCAGCGAGACGAGCAGGATCAGGCCGACGTACTCGACCGTGCCCTGTCCGCGCTCGCCCCCGACGAGGGCCCGGATCGCCCGCAGCCGCCACTCGATCGTGGCCTGTACGTAGCCCAGCAACGCGTAGATCATCGAAGCCTCCTTTTCGATTTGACTCGATGCTGGACGGCCTCGGCGCACGGATCTAGACCTGATTGGGCCAATTCGGCGGCGGGAATGTAAAAAGTCTGTGACAACCAGGCGCCGGCCCCCGCTGCGGGTACGCTCAGCGGCCAATGCGGGTGCTGGCGAGCATTGGACCGTCGCCAGCGTGGGCACGATCATCCGCAACCGCGTCTACCTGGGCGAGGCTAGGGCGGGCTCGATCGTCAACCCGGACGCCCATAAGCCGATCGTCAGCGCCGCCGAGTGGAATGCGGCGAACAAGGCACGCGGCGTCCATCCGGGGCGCTCAGGACGCGGCACGGGCCTTCTGTCAGGCGTTCTGCGCTGCGCCGGGTGCAGCTACGCGATGAAGCCGACGATGGGCAAGACGCGCCACGGCAAACCTTTCCTCGAGTACCGCTGCAAGCCGGACAAGGCGGCAGGCCGCTGCCCGTCGCCGGCGGCTGTCAAGGCGACGGTGATCGAGCCGTTCGTGATCGAGCGCCTCTTCGAGTTCGCAGAGGGCGCAACGGGTCGGAGCCACTGGCCCTGTCCCTCGACGGCGCCTGGCGGCCGGCGGGGCCGTTCGAGTACCCGCCCGCACTGGCCCTGCTCCAGGTGATCGCCCTGCCGGGACTGCTCTGGGGGGCGGTAAGGCTTCCGGGTTTCCCGCGCGCCGCTGCCATCGCAGCTCTGGCGCTGGCGCTTGCCGTCGTCGTCCTCTCCGGCAGCCGCCTGCAGCTCGTCCTCGCACTGCTCGTGCTGGCAGCCGGGTCGGCGGCGGCCTGCCGACCTCGCTTCCAGCCGAGGAGAAGCGTCGTCGCTGCGACCGGCGGGGGCCTGCTGTGCGCGGCGGTCGCGGCATTCGCCCTGCTGCCGAGCCAGAGCAACGGGAGCCTGGACGTCGACATCACCCACGGCCGCACCGGCACCTGGTCGGCCGCCGTAGCAACCGCCACGGAACGCCCCTGGCTGGGCAGCGGCGCGGAGACGTTCGAGCTGGCCTCGGCATCGAATCAAGGCGGCACCGCTGTCCGCTACGCCCACAACCTGCCGCTGGACGCCTGGGTGGAGCTTGGCATCGCCGGCCTGGCCTTGGTGCTCGGCCTGTACGGGGCGGTGGGAGCTGCCGTCTGGCGGGCCCGCCACCGCGCCGAGTCGTTGCTGCTGGGAACGGGCGCGGTGGCGTTCCTGCTCGCCAACCTCTTCGACTGGTCCTGGCACCTGGCGGGACTCGGTGCGGTGTGGGCGCTGTGCCTGGGCGCGATCGTCGCCGCACAGCCACGAGCCCCCGGCTGAAGCACCGCAGGCTCGCGCCCGGCGTCATTCTCGGCTCTATGGCACGTGCGTCGGTCCAGCTCTGCCCCATCAGGGTCAGCCCCGTCAGGCGATGCTGCCGCGGGGGACTATCCAGCGGGTCTGCTGTCCCGTGAGTTCGGTGATCCGCTCGAAGTCGGCGTCGTAGTGCAGCACGGCAAGGCCGGAACACTCGGCGCAGGCCGCGATCAGCAGGTCCGGCAGCGGCACCGCCCGGTGCTGCGAGCGCTCGGCCAGCATCGCCTGGACCTCCAGCGCACGCCTGACGACGCGCTCGTCGACCTCCACCCGGGGCATCCCGCGCAGCGCCTCCGAGAGGGCGCGATAGGTCGCCCGGCTGGTGGCGCTGTAGAGCAGCTCGAGCTCGACGATGCCGCAGGTCGCAACCTCGCCGGCGAGCAGCAGCGGTTCCAGCGCCTCGCGCACCTCGGGCCTGGTGTCGCGCCTGGTCAGGGCGCTCTTGTCGGCGAGGAACGCCGGCATCGGCTCAGCGCCAGGCGCTCGAGCTGACGCCCGGGTCGTCGAGCTCCAGCGCCCCGGGCCGGAAGAGCAGCTCAAGCAGCGTCTTGCGCTGACGCACCTGGACGACTTCCGCGAGCGCGGCGTCGACCGTGTCGGTCAGCGTCCTGGTGCCGAGAATCTCCTTCGCCGCCTCGACCTTGGCGGGGTCGATCTCGAATGAGGTCTTCCGTCGGGACGCGCTGGCCATGGTTCCAATATAGCGAACCCTGGAGAAAGAGATAGCAAACAGCAGAAGGATCTCCTATCTGACACCGGCGGCGAGCAGGCCGTCGCGGCGGCTACAGCTGCGTGGCGACCAGCGCGATCAGCGCGGCGATGACCACCACGCTCGACCGCAGCATCAGCTGATGAAGGCGCTCGAAGCGTTCGTCGACGCGCTCGAAGCGCTCGTCCATGCGCTCTAATCGTTCGTCCATCCGCTCGAAGCGTTCGTCGACGCGCTGGAATCCCTCCCGCATCTCGAGTCGCACCGCGGCGGACTCGGCCGCCGCCCTCTCCGCCTGCTTCTCGATCTTCGCGTCGATCCGGTTGAAGCCGTTGTCCACTCGGCGGCCAAGGTCGTCGACCTTGACATTGAGATCGTCCAACCGCTCGTCGCTCCAACTCTGTCGCATAGCCTCCATGATTGCACCTCAAACGTTGCGGCGTCGCACCCTTCGGCGACCGCCATGGCACTACCTCAAGGCGCTGGCCGGCGAAACTCGCCCCCCTGTGGGCCGTAGCGCTCGTGCGGGACCGGGGCCGACGCTAGGCTTTAAGCGTGACGACTCGCGAGAAACTCGACCGGCTGGTGGACCAACTCTCGGAGCCCTCGCTCAAAGCGGAGTACGCGCGGCTGCTGCGCGAACGCGAGATCGACCGACAGGTCGTCCACTCCTATGAGCGCACGCCGCAGTTCGAGTCCGATGGCTGGGGAGACCTGAAAAAAACAAACGAGAGTTCGCGACGCTCGGTCCTGCAGCGCTTGGATGACGAAGAACGGGCAGCGGGGCATGGGCCCTGGTAAGACCGGAGACTCCGGTGCAGCCCAGACGCGGTGAGGTGTGGTGGGGCGAGGAGCCCGAACGCAAGCGGCGGCCCTACCTGGTCCTGACGCGCAACAGCGCAATCGGCACCCTGCACGAGGTGCTGGTCGCAGCGCCTTCGTCGAGTTCCACCTGCTGATGATGCCGTTGAGTCAGCGGCGCTGGACGTAGCGACGGAGTGCTGACCTCGCCGCCCGGCGACGCTCAGCCCCGCGCCTCCACGTAGAGCTCCTGCTCGACCGCGCTCGGGGCGCAGGCTCGATCAGGTCGATGACACCTCCGGGGAGAACCACCCCGGGAGCGCTAGCTGGGCGAGGGGCGCCGGATAAGCTCACTCCTGGTGAGGATCGGGGTCTACATCGACGGGTTCAACCTCTATTACGGTGCCCGCGCTTGCTGCGGAAAGAGCACAGCGGGTTGGCGCTGGCTTGACGTTCGCTCATTGGTGGCGGCACAGCTGCCATCGCAATGGGCCGGTGCCGAGATCGCGCGAGTCGTCTACTGCACCGCTCGCGCGAGTGGCATCGACGACCCGAGCACTCCCAGGGACCAGGACCGATATCTGCGCGCGCTCGAGGTGGGCGGGGTCGTCGATCGCATCGAGTACGGGAACTTCGTCACTCGCGTGCGCCACTCCCCGCTGGTCACCGCCAGTAAAGGGGGTAGACCGCAGATCGTTCAATCGCACTGGCCGGTCATGGTCAAAGACGCGTCGCGCGTAAACGTGCCCGACGCTCGGTTCATCGTCTCGCACCTGCATCGCGAGGAGAAGGGGTCCGATGTCAATGTCGCCACGCATCTCATGCAGGACGTATTCGAAGGCAGCATCGACGGCGTGATGGTCGTCTCGAACGACAGCGATCTGAAATTGCCCATCGCCGTGGCACGCGACCGGGTGCCGGTCGGCATCATCACCCCGAGCAGTCAGCACCTGGCCGGCGATCTCACTTTCGCGTCGGATGAGGGCGTGGGATCGCACTGGCAGGCGAATCTCGACGCCCAGGATTTCAAGGATCATCAACTACCGGATCCGGTTGGCCCGGTATTTAAGCCCGACGGATGGTGAGTCGCGAGCTTGCGGTCGCATCGCTATACTCGCTCCACTCACCCAGCCCTTGCGGGGGCTGGGTTTTTTTTGCCCCGAATCAGCCCCGCGCCTCCCACGTAGAGCTCCTGCTCGACCGAGGATGTTCACTGACCGCCTTCTCAGCCAAAGCGGTCAGAATTCCGAAGCGCCCGCGCCTGGCGGGCGCTCCACCACCGCTGCAACTCGTCCAGTCCGATCGGAAGCAGTTCGTCGACTTCGACGTCGCTCAGGTCCCCCATCGTCCGGTAGAGATGGGGAAGCGCATCGCTGCTCGCGTCGATTCCGTACCGCCGCATGTACAGCCCGACCCCCTCCTCGATCGAGACCGCTCCCTGCTCGTCGATCGTCTTCACGTCGAAGTAGTCGCGCATTTCGCCGCGCTCGGCCATAACCTTGAGCTTCATCGCCATCAGGTCCTGCAGGCTGGCGACGTTGAGCCCGGCCACAACCGTCGGCTCAGCCAGGAGATCGAGCCGCGAGGCGTCGAAGAACTCGACCTTCGTCGCGCCGAACATACCCTTGAGGGTTCCCTCCGACTCATGGGTTACGGCGAAGGCGCCCAACCCGGCGAGCAGGCGCTTGATCTCGGCGAGGTCGACCTGCTGGTGGAAGAAGAAGTCGAGGTCGCGGCTTTCGCGATGAGCCAGATGCACGGCGACCGCGGTACCTCCGCCGAGGTAGACCTCCTTGGGCAGGTGCGGGGCAAGAATCAGCCAGGTCGCGGCGGTATCCGGCGGCAGAATGCGGCGCACGCGATCGGGCAACTCGGTCATCGCGATGAGGCGGCGAGATTGTGGGCGAGCCGGCGGACCTTCGGGTCGAGCCCACGAGCCAGCGCCGCTCGCTCCCAATCCCCCGGGGCGAGGGCCCTGACCCCCCAGGCAAGGCCCTGCAGGTCCATCGTCCGCAACAGCCGCCTCGCGATGTACGGGCCGGCGCGGCTTACGTCGAGCTGATCCTCGGCGGTGTTCCAGAAGAGATGGCGCAGGCGACCGGGCACCCGACTGTCACCATGCCGGCGGCTCCCCGCCGGCGCCGGCCTCCTGATGCGTGCCAGTGCCGGATCGAGCGACGGCCACCGAGGGTGCCGGGTGTTCGCCCGCCAGATCTTTGCCTCGCGGGCCCGCCCCGCCGCGACCATCTCGGTCGAGCACTCGACGAGACCCTTGCGAGCAAGCGCGTCCAAGGCCCGTGAGGCAGCCGTCGGAGACAGATCCCCGCGCCGAGCGACCGCCCGCGCGGAGTCGAGCCCGAAGGGGGCGTCCCGCAACGCTGCCAGGACCGCGAGCTCCGTGGGCGACAAACCCGCCACCCGGGGCATGAACCCGAGCGCGTCGCGAATGCGTCCGGCCGCCCGAAAGTCAAAGGCGAAGCGCCCATTTGACTGCCGAGCGTCGATGCCGAGGTGCTCGGCTGCGCGGGTGACACGCGGCACCGACGTGCCGAGCTCGCGGGCGATATCAACCGCGGAAAGAGTGTCCATACCGTTAATTCTAGCGACAAATGCGGTCCCTTCGATGACGAGCGCTCAGCCCCGCGCCTCCACGTAGAGCTCCTGCTCGACCGCGCTCGGGGCGCAGGGGGCGCCGTGTTCGTCGTAGACGTCGGTGAGGCCGAGGCCGACGGCCTCGAAGACCTCGGCCAGTTCCTCGATCGTGTAGAGGCGGCGCTGGAAGGCAACGGTCTCGGCGTACTCGGGGGCGTCGAACTCGACGATCGAGCGGCGGGTGCCGTCGAGGCGGTGCGTCGACCGATGCCTTTCAAAAGATGGCGAAATCGCGAACCACGTCAGGCAAATACCTAGTCTCGTAAAGCAGCGCAAGCAATCCGCCCTCCAAGTCCCGGCCGATTCGCTGCACATCCGCGAACGCAGTCGAGTGGGCAGCATCACGGCGAGTGACGTCCTGTAGCGCCCGGCGAAAATCGGTCTCGTTCATCCGCCCGACAAACTCGTCGTAGGCGCCAAGCGTCCGCGCGCCGGCGTCGCTGGCGCCGTTGTCCATGAAGGATCTGGCGATTCGATCCGTGGGAGGCAGGCTGAGCTCTCCATCGAGAAAGGCCCGCATTTCCAGCGTCTCAAAACGGAAGCAGTCCAGGATTGGCAAAAGCCCACCAGCAAAGAGGATCTTGCGCGAGGTTCGCAACTTTGCATTCCGTAGACCCCACTTCTCCGGGCCCTCGCGCTCCTTGCCGGCGAAGTCGACGCAGATGGTCCGCCAGTAACGGACGACATCGTTGAGGAAGAATCGTGGCGGCCGGTATGGCTTCACCGACTCATCGAGGTAGCGGCTCAGGATTTCGCCGCGGACAGCCTGATAGAGGCCCTCACCGGTAACGGGGATTGACTCGAGCATGAAGAGCATCCGCCGGGTCAAGTTGTCGTTGTCGTCGCGGACGAGCCCGATGTCCTGGACGAGCCGATCGCTGATGACTGGGCCGCCGAAATTGGGCTACGACGGCTGGACTCCATGGGGCGGGATCACAGATTTGGCGGCGCCTCGAAGATCCAAGGCACGTCGACGCAACGCTCCAATATCGGGCGAAAGGTCTCCTCATGCGCTGCCGTCAGCGGCACATGGTGCAAGTCTGGAGACAGAGAGCTGAGGTGGAGGTGGCGCAGGCGATCGCCGAAGCGATCTAGGAGCTCGGAGGCAACCGCCATGCTCGGATCGATCGACCACGCGTGCGCGATATCGAAACAGAAACCCGCCTCTGGAAGCTCCGCAAATGCAGAGGCAAGCTCCTCGGCAGTTCGGCCGGTCGACTTGCGCGCATCCATGTTCTCGAGCAGGAGCTTGTGGCCCAGGGGCCGGTACAGGCCTGGCCGCTCGATGGTGTCCGGATGCATGACCACGCCGTCGGCATATTCGGCGAGCCTGCAAAGCTCGAGGACGAGTTCCTTCTCAGGCAGCTGCCGCTGCTTGGAAGGGCCATGGATGCTGATGTAGCGGAAGGGCAGGTTCCGGGCGCCGCTCAAGTACTCGCACAGGGATGGCAGCTCAGTCTCAGCTAGAGCGGATAGCTCGATCGCGAACGGCGAAACCTCCCAGGCGGTGGCAACCTGCCGCTCCCAATTGCCGCGCAGATCCTGCATGTATCCGGTCGATGCGCCGAGCGGATGATGACGCGAAACGACAGATTCAGCCAGCGCCGATTTCATTGCAATGCCCATCTCGACGACGCTACCAACCGCGCCCGACAAGCTCCCACGGGGCACGCCGCTGGAGCGGTGGGGAGGTGATCCGGCGGCGTGCAGGAGCGCGGCTTCTCAGCCCCGCGCCTCGACGTAGAGCTCCTGCTCGACCGCGCTCGGGGCGCAGGGGGCGCCGTGTTCGTCGTAGACGTCGGTGAGGCCGAGGCCGACGGCCTCGAAGACCCCGGCCAGTTCCTCGATCGTGTAG
>Ga0209587_1001651_pt1 | contig 10376 bp, 8 predicted proteins | sample NGEPerD_2_FD_184512 | JGI IMG/M metagenome (GOLD analysis project Ga0209587, IMG submission 184512) | Arctic peat soil microbial communities from the Barrow Environmental Observatory site, Barrow, Alaska, USA - NGEE PermafrostL1-D... | ecosystem: Environmental > Terrestrial > Soil > Wetlands >... | reverse complement strand
CGAGGTCGTGATGAGCGACTCGTTCGGCTTCGGCGGGCAGAACGCGGTGCTGGTGCTCACCAAGTGAGCGCCGGCGGCGATGGGACCAGCGCGGGGGGCGAGCGGGCCGGGGCCGGCGTGAGCGGCGTCATCGACGTGCGGGCCGACCGGCTCGCACGGGTGCACGCGCTGGCCGACGAGGGCTCGTTCACCGAGTTCGGCAGCGAGGCTCGCCACAACGCCCACGCCTTCGGTCTGCAGAGCAAGCGGCCCGCCGGCGATGGCGTCGTCACGGGCAGCGCCCGCGTCGATGGGCGGCCCGTGGGCGTGTTCGCCCAGGACCCGACCGCGCTGGGCGGGTCCCTTGGGGCGGTGCACGCCAGCAAGATCGCTCGCGTCCACGACCAGGCGGCGCGCGCACGCACGCCGGTCATCGGGCTGCTCGACTCGGGTGGCGCGCGCATCCAGGAGGGCGTTGCCGCCCTGGATGGCTATGGCTCGATCTTCCGTCGCAACGTCGCGCTGTCCGGTCGCGTGCCGCAGGTGTCGGTGGTCCTGGGCCCGTGCGCCGGAGGTGCGGTCTACTCGCCGGCGCTGACCGACTTCATCATCATGCAGCGCGACAAGGCGCACATGTTCGTCACCGGCCCGCGGGTGGTGAAGGCGGTGACCTTCGAAGACGTCACCCTGGACGAGCTGGGCGGCGCCGGGGTGCACGCCGAGGCCTCCGGCGTGGCGCATCTCGTCGCCGACGACGCCCAGGCCGCGCTGGCGCTCACCAGGCGGTTGCTGTCCTACCTGCCATCATCGTGCTGGGACGCCCTGCCCACCTATCCGCCCGCCGATCCCGACGAGGTGCCGCAGGTCCCCACCGACCACCGCGAGCCCTACGACGTCCGCGGGGTCGTCCGCAGCGTGGTGGACGGCGGCAGCTTTCTGGAGATCCACGAGCGCTTCGCGCCCAACGTCGTCGTGGGCTTCGGCCTGGTGGACGGCAGCCCCGTCGGCGTGGTGGCCAACCAACCGCTGGTGCTGGCCGGCTGCCTGGACATCAACGCCTCGGAGAAGGCCGCCCGCTTCGTGCGCACCTGCGACGCATTCGGGCTGCCGATCGTGACCCTGGTGGACGTGCCGGGCTTCCTGCCGGGCACCGGCCAGGAGGCAGGCGGCATCATCCGCAAGGGCGCCAAGCTGATCTACGCCTACTCCGAGGCCACCGTGCCCCTGGTCACGGTCGTGCTGCGCAAAGCCTTCGGCGGCTCCTACATCGTCATGGCCTCGCGCTCCCTCGGCGCCGACAGCGTGTACGCCTGGGACGGCGCCGAGCTCGCGGTCATGGGCGCCGAGGGCGCCGTGGACGTCATCAACCGCCGCGACCTCGACGCCGATCCGAGCCGGCGTGCCGAGCTGGTGGCCAACTACCGCGCCGACGCGATGGCGGCGCACCTGGCGGCCGAGCGCATGTCCGTCGACGAGGTGATCGCGCCGGCCGACACCCGCGCCGTGGTCGCTGCCACGCTGCAGTCGCTGTCCACCGCCGTGCGGCCGGCCTACCGGCACGACAACCTGCCCCAGTGAGTGCCGTCGGGCGTGCCTGACGCCACCGGCAGCCACGAAACCCGCAACCAGGAGGTCCCCGTGCTGCTCGACGGCAAGCGCCTGCTCGTCACCGGCGTCCTGACCGAGGCCTCGATCGCGTTTTCCGTGGCGAGGATCGCCCAGGAACAGGGCGCCGAGGTGGTGCTCACGGGCTTCGGCCGCGGCCTGTCGATCACCCGGCGCGTCGCCACGCGCCTGCCGTCCGCGCCGGAGGTGTTGGAGCTGGACGTGACTCAGCCCGAGCACCTCGAGCGGGTGGCCGGCGAGCTGGCACAGCGTTGGGACGGCCTCGACGGGCTGGTGCACGCGATCGGCTTCGCGCCGGAATCCGCACTGGGCGGCGGCTTCCTGAGGACGCCATGGGCCGACGTGGCCACGACGTTGCAAGTATCCACGTGGTCCTTCGCCGCGCTGGGCGCCGCCTTCGCCCCGCTGCTGAAGACCGCGGGCGGCGGCGCGATCGTGGGGCTGGACTTCGACGCGAGCGTGGCCTGGCCCTCCTACGACTGGATGGGCGTGGCCAAGGCCGGCCTGGAGTCGTGCTGCCGCTACCTCGCGCGCGACCTCGGTGAGCAGGGCACGCGCGTCAACCTGGTCGCCGCGGGGCCGCTCAAGACCATGGCCGCCAAGGGCATCAGCGGCTTCTCGGAGTTCGACGCCACCTGGACCCGGCGGGCGCCGCTCGGCTGGGACGCCGCCGACCCGGAGCCGGTGGGCCGCGTGGTCTGCGCGCTGCTGTCGGACTGGATGCCGGCGGTGACCGGGGAGATCGTCCACGCCGACGGCGGCGCGCACGCGATCGGCGCCGACCTGCGCTGAGCCGCCACCTCGGCCGGGCTCCGTCCGGCAACCCAGCCACCCGCCCGCCCGGCCGTCCAAACTCGAGTACGTATCCCCTGGGCGTCGTTCTCGAGTTTCTGCAAGCTCCCACCGAGGGCCACACCGCCTGCGGGCGGCACCAGCCTGGAACACCGGGCCGAGGCGGACGCGCGCGACCGCCGGCTCCGCCTGCGGCTGGGGCCGTGGGTAAGGTCGAGCCAGATGGCCAAGCGACTCGGGGTGGTGCTGTGCGGGGGCGGGGTGCGCGCCCTCGCCCACATCGGCGTCCTGCGGGCCCTCGAGCTGGCGCGGCTGCCGCCCGACGTGGTCGTGGGCGTGTCCATGGGCGCGGCCGTGGCCACCACCTACGCCGTGCGCGAAGACTGGGCCCAGGCCCTGGAGGCCGTCGACCGCACGCGCCTGCCGGGGTTCGCGACGGGGGAGGAGGAGGGGCTGTTGCGCCTGCGAGCGACCCTGTCCAGCGCCCGGCGGCTGGCGCAGGGCATGTGGGCCTGGGGACGAGTGGGCTATGAGGAGTACGGACGGGCGACGCTGCAGAGCCTGTTCGCGCCCGCGACCACGTTCGCCGACGCGCGCCTGCCGTTGGCGGTCGTGGCCACGGACCTGCGCCGCGGCAGCCGGGTGGTGTTCCGCGAGGGCGCCCTGGTGCCGGCAGCCCTGGCCAGCGGCGCGATCCCCGGCATCGCCCGTCCCGTCCTCCTGAACGGGGCCACGCTGGTCGACGGCGGCTTTGCCGACCCCGCGCCGGTGGACGTCGCCCGGGAGCTCGGCGCGGACGTGGTCGTGGCCGTGCACACAGGGCAGCACCTGGCCGGCTTTGCGGCCGACAACTGGGTCCAGGCGCTGATCCGCAGCATGGAGGTGGGCCAGCGGGCGTTCGCCGAGGAGCGCCTTCGCCACGCCGACATCGTGCTGCGCCCCGACTTCGGCGAGCGCGTCCACCTGCTGAACTTCGAGGCCGTCGACGAGGTGGTGCGCCGCGGCCTGATGTGCGGCCGCGCCGCGACGAAGGACCTGCGCGCGCTGCTCGGGCCATGACCGAGGTCACGCGCTTCCCCGACCCCGCGCGGGGCCCCGGCGACCAGCCGCTGGCCTGGGGCGGAGACCTGCGGCCGGAGACGCTGGTGGACGCCTACCGCAACGGCATCTTCCCGTGGCCGGACGCGCGCGGGGAGCTGTGGTGGTGGTCGCCGGATCCTCGCGCGGTGATCCCGCTCGACGGGCTGGTGGTGTCCCGCAGCCTGCGCCGCTCGCTGCAGCGCTACGGCTGCACCCGCGACACCGCCTTCGACCGGGTCGTCGCCGGCTGCGCCGACCGGCCGGGGGAGGGCACCTGGATCCTGCCGGAGCTGCAGCGCAGCTACTCGCTGCTGCACGCCGCCGGTGTCACCCACAGTCTCGAGGTGTGGGATGGGCATGGCGCGCTGGTGGGTGGCCTGTTCGGCGCGGCCGTGGGCGGCGCCTTCATGGGGGAGTCCATGTTCTCCCGGGCGCGAGACGCCTCCAAGGTGGCCCTGGTGCACCTCGTCAGCCACCTGCGCGCCCGCGACTTCTCGCTGCTGGACGCACAGGTCCCCAGCCCTCACCTCACCTCCCTGGGCGCGGTCGCGCTGTCCCGGGCGCAGTTCCTGACCCGGCTGCGCGCTGCGCGCGAAGCCGCGGTGCGCTTCTGAACCGCCCCGCGCCCTTGGACCGTGGGATTTGGGGTGATGTTCGGGCCGGGTGGCGGGGATCGCGCACCGGGGGTGTGCGTGATCCTTGGCACCTTGGGAGTTGAGGTGAGGTTTGGGAAGGTGGCGCGGATCGCGCACCGGGGCTGTGCGTGATCCTTGGCACCTTGGGAGTTGAGGGTGAGGTTTGGGAAGGCGGCGCGGATCGCGCACCGGGGGTGTGCGTGATCCTTGGCACCTGCCCCGGGGAGCCCGGGTCGGGCGTCACGGCGGTGTGGAGCCTCAGCCAGCCCGTCAGCCGGCCAGGACGGCCGCACCTGCTCCTGGGCACGACGCTGATCCAGCCAGCCCAGCGGCGCCGCCGCGCTAGCCGTTCCGCAGGAACGCGAGGATCGCCTGCCGCACGTCCTCGGTCGCGTCGTAGTGCATGTAGTGGGTGGTGGGCAGCCTGACCACCTCCACGTCGGGCAACCGGTCTTGGTACTCGAGCTTCTGGGCCTGGCGCCGCGCGTCGGACTTGGTGGCCACGAACAGCAGCGTCCGGGCGGTCACGCGGTCGGCCAGCTCACCGAGCCAGTCGCGGTCGCGCACGTCCTGCAGCGCCGCCAGGATCTCCGGCGGGATCTTGCCGCGGAGGCGGCCGTCGGGGGTGGCCTCCAGGCCGTGGAGGAAGGCCGCCGCGCGCTCGTCGGTCCAGTGGGCCTGCGAGTCGCGGGCCTTGGCCGTGGCCAGGGCCTCGTCGGCGTCGGTGAAGGGCCCCAGCAGCGTGCCGACGCTGCCGTAGTAGTCCGCGGAGTCCTGCGCGGCGTCGAAGCGGAACCGCGCCGGATCGACCAGGACCAGCCGGCTGACCCGCTCCGGCCAGCGGGCCGCCAGATACGCCGCCTGCCAGCCGCCGCGGGAATGGCCGATCAAGGTCACCGGCGCCCCACCCAGCTGGTCGCAGAGGGCGATGAGGTCCCTCCCGACCGCCTCGGGGGTGTAGGGGCCGGTGGGCTTGCTGCTGTCGCCGTGGCCGCGCATGTCCACCGACAGCACGCGATGGGTCTGGCCGAGGTCGTCGGCCAGCCGCGACGCCAGCGCGTTCCAGAGCCAGGCGTTGCCGGCGATGCCGTGCAGGCACAGCACCGGCTGCGGGCCGGAGCCGCCCCAGTCGAGGACCTTCAGCTGCACGTCGCCGGTCGCGACCCAACGCTCCTGCGGGCTGTTCACCAGGTCACCCCCGAGGAGTGCAGTCGGTCGGCGGCGGTGCGGTCGTACCAGTCGGCCACGCGTTCGGGCAGCAGCCGGCGCTCCACCAGCGCCCTGGCCGCCCGGCTGACGCGGCCCCGGTAGCCGGCCTCGTCGAAGGCCTCGCCGGCGCGCAGCAGCCCGAGGCGGCGCCAAGCCGTGGGCAGGTCCTCGCGCAGGTCGCGAACGCCGTTGCCGTTCATGTCCACGAAGCGCCCGGTGTCGGAGTCCACCGGCTCGCGCGTCTTGCCGTCGAAGGGGGCGAACATCGTGCGCATGGCGGCGTCGTTGCCGCGGAAGGCGCTGTGCCCGGCGTGGAAGACGCCCAGCGGCACCGCGACCTCCGGCAGCTCCACGGGGGCGCCAGCACCGGTCTCGTCGACGCCGTCCGGCGGTGGCTCCACGCCCCGTTCCACCCAGGCGTCCAGCGCGAGGACCAGCGCCTCGACGAACCCGCCCAGGTCCAGATAGTTGCGCGACCCAGGCTCCTGGGCCTGGCCGGCGTCGAAGTGGCTGGTGCCGGCGACCTCGTAGTGACGGTGCCGGTGCCCGAGCCCCTTGGCGCGCAGCAGCCGGGCGTTCTCGAGCTTGAGCTGGCGGTAGCTCTCCACGTTGTACAGCGCCCGGGTGACGTCGATCTGCGGGGCGAAGGCCTCCCGCGCCGCGTCGTCGGCCAGGAGCACGTCGCGGCCGGAGCCGTCGACCGCGACCGGCAGGTGCCGGCCACCGCCGGAGTCGGAGATGACGAAGCCGTCGATCAGCCGGCCACCAGCGGGCCCGACGTTGGCGCCCGGGGTGACGTTGATCAGCCGGCCCGTGACCCCGCCGCCGGAGTGGCCGTAGTAGTAGGTGCGCGCCGGCGGTTCGCCGAGGCGCCGTTCCACCTCGCGCTGGCAGTACTCCACCAATGAGGTAGCCAGGCCCACGTTCGGCCCGAAGGTCGTGCGGAAGGTGCGGCCGTCGTCGGTCCGGGCGAAGGAGATGCCCCGGCCCGCCGCGTCGGCGTCCTTGCGCAACCAGGCGGCGGCGTAGCCGAGGTCGAGCATCAGCTCCAGGTACTCGTTGCGGCCGAGCCCGAGCGTCACCAGGTCATGGGGGCCGCCGGCCACCATCGCGCGCAGCGGGATGTAGATGCCGCGGCCGCGCTGGACGATGAACAGCTTGCCGTTCCAGTCGGCGCGATCCTGAGGCAGGAACAGGTCCACGCCGGCGCCGTCGGCCGCGCGGAACTCCCCGGTGGCGGGGTGCAGATCCTGCAGATGGTCCTCGACGCTGCCGAGCTGCAGGTCGTAGGAGCGGTGCCGGACCTCATCCGTCAGGTTGCTGAGCGAGAAGCTCTCCTGCGGCGCCGTGATCTGCGGGGCGTCGTAGAGGTAGCCGTAATCGTCCTCGGTCAGCTTGGCGACCGGCCCGCCGGTGTAGACCCACCCGCGCAGGGTGCCCGACAGATAGGTCTCCAGGTGCACGAACCGGTGCCCGTGCCGGTTGGCGAAGGAACTCTCGTGCACCGCCTCGACGGTCAGGCTGGCGGCCGTCTCGGCGCGGTTGTGCACGTGGCGCTCGACGTCGTGGAGCAGCGTGTCGCTCACGACGTGGCCCCCTGCATGATCTCGAGGAAGGTGCTCTCCCACTTCTCCTGCTCGTCCAGCGTCTGGCCGAGGTCCACGTGCAGCGTCTCGCGGCCGTTGAGCACGCTCTCCTCCAGCGCCGTGCTGGCGGCGTCGCGGCCGAGGTCGGCGTACAGCTGCTGGCCCTCCGGGCTGAGCGCCCAGTCGACGAACAGCTGCGCCGTCGCCGGCCGCTCGGTGTCGGTGTGGATGCAGACCCCGTTCTGCTGCACGATCAGCGGCTCGACGATCGGCTCCCACTTGATCGGGCTGGCCTCGTCGAAGATCGCGGTCTGGTGGTGGTACTGCGACGGGTGCAAGGCGAACTCGCCGGCTGCGAGCAGCTCCATGCCGGTGGAGTGGCCCTCCACCGGTGTGGCGCTGCCCTGCACGGCCTCGGTGACGAAGGCGATGGCCTCCTCCTCGGTCATGCCGCGGTCGGCCATGAGGTAGCCCTCGACCAGGGTCATGAACCACTGGTAGTCACGCGGGTCCATGACCAGGTTCTCGGTCTCCAGCGCCTCCTCCCAGGTGGCCGGCGGGGCGTCGACCAGCTCACCGTTCCACACCGGCACGAACACGTTCAGCCCCGTGGCGGCGAAGCGCTCGTGCACGGTGCCCTCCAGCAGCCGGTCGGTGTAGGGCGTCTGCAGCGGCGCGCAGATCTCCTCGCGCGCCAGCACCAGCACCTCCGGGCCGGTGTTGCTGATCACGTCCGCCCCCCGGTAGTCGGCGTCCTGCTCCTGCAGCACCCGGTTGAGGATGTCGCCGGCGGAGCCGCGGACGTACTCCACCTCGACCTCGGTGTCGGTCTGGAAGGACTCGAGCCACGGCGTGGCCTGGTCGCTGTTCATGGACGTGTAGAACTGCAGGGACCCGTCCTCGTCCTGCGCGATCTCCAGCAGCCGTTCGCGGCGGGCGTCGTCGTCCAGGCCCTCGAGCTCGGCCTGGAGCGCCTCGATCGGCGAGCCGGCGGCTGCCGTGGCGCCCGCCGCGGAGGGGGAGGCCCCGGCGTCACCGCCGGCGTCACCCCCGGTGTCGCCCTCCGTTGTGGGCTGGTCGGCGGTGGCGTCCCCGCCCGCAGCCGGCTCCTCCGCGGTCGGGCTGCCGCAGCCGGCCAGACCGATGCAGGCCAGCACGAGCAGCAGGCGCGACCATCTCGACGTGCGTACGGGCATGACAGCAAACCCCTCAGATCGGAATTCTGGTCTACGACAATGGTCGTGGCAGCATAGCGGCCACTCAGCGGCCGGCGAGGAAGTAGCCGTTGGTGATCGCGTCGTCCCACATCTGCACGACCGCCGGGGCGATGCCCAGCGGAAGCCCCTCGGCGGGGGCCCAGAAGGTGTGCCCGCCCGCGCCGAAGCGCACCAGGTCCACGCGTGGCGCGGGCTCCATGGCCCGGAACGCCGGCATGATGACCTCCTCGTACACCTCGGGGCTGTGGTCACGGCTGTGCGCGCTGATGCAGAACAGGAACGGAGGGACCGGCTTGACGTCGGGCCCGCTGAGCTCGCGGGTGTAGCCCACGAAGCGGTCGATGAGCTCCTGCTCGGCCGCCTCGTCCAGATCCAGGCGCGCGGCGGTGACCTTGGCGGCCTCGACCAGCGAGGGGATGATCGCGTGGGTGATCACGTACTCGGCCTTGAACTGGGGACGGCCCAGCGACCGTGACCACTTCGCCAGCACGTCCTCCATCAGCGACGGCAGCTTCATCAGCGCCGCCGCGCCCTCCCGACCCAGCGCCTCCGGGCCGGAGTAGCGGGCGATGTCGCGCCAGGTGCGGATGTACAGCTCGTTGAACGGGTCCCGGCGCGGCTCGGGGTGCTCCTCGAGCTTCTCCTGGCCGGCCATCACGCCGACGTGACCGCCCCAGTCGTCTCTGGCCGCGCAGATGTAGCCGAACGGGGAATGCTCCGTGGCGACCACGCCGACCAGGTTGGGGATGCGCTGGGACAGCATGCAGATGAACGGTCCGCCGGTGGAGTGGCCCTGCCCGTAGATGGAGAAGTCGCTTTCCGGCAAGTGTCGCCGGGCGGCTTCGACCATCCCTTCCTCGACGGCCGCGGTCCACGCCGCCATGCGGTGGTAGAAGGTGGTGCCCGGCTTGGCGCGTGCCAGCGTGCGGGTGCCGTAGCGGTCCCGCAGCGAGGTGTCGGTCACCACGTCGTACTGCGCGGCGTCGATCTCCTCGCCCCGCAGCCAGATGGGGGTGCGCACCGTGCCGTCGGGGTTGATCGTGTCGCCCGGCCAGTCCCGGCTGGGATCGTTGAAGTTGAAGCGCCCCGGCAGGGTCATGGCCAGGACCGTGTAGCCGAAGCGGGACACCAGCAGGCGCGACAGCGGTTCCATGTGCTTGAAGTCACCGGAACCGCCGTGCAGCAGCAGGATCCCCACCCGGCGCCCGTCGGCGCCGATGCGGGCGTCGCCGTCGTCGGCGGGGCGGTACACCACCGTGCCGAGGTCCCAGTCCATGCCCAGGCTATGCACGCGCACGATGTCCTCGCTGCGCTCGTAGGCCAGCTCCGGGCGGCTCAGCACGTCCTCGGACAGCGCCACGATGCGCTCGCGCGGCACCGCCTGGGGCGGCTCCCACGCCGTCGCCGGAGCTCCGGTCCCGCCGCTGCCGACATCCTCTGCCATTGCACTTGCCTCCTGTTCCTGCGGAAGACCGGGCGGCCCGCCGCTCATGCCGGCATCGACGCCTCCGCGTCCAACGCCTCGCGCAGCGCGACCAAGCCCTCCTCGGCCTCGTCCATGGTGATCGACAACGGCGGAGCGATGCGCAGCACGTTGCCGTACAGCCCGCCCCGGCCGACGAGCACGCCGTACCGGCGGCAGCGCTCCTGCGCGGCTGCAGCCGCCGCGGGGGCGGGCCGGTCGCCGCCCGGTTCCACCAGCTCGATCCCGATCATGAGCCCTCGACCGCGGACCTCTCCGATCGCCGGGATCACCTCGGCCAGGGCGTGGAGCCGCCGCAGCAGGTGCCCTCCGACCTCGCGGGCGTTGCCCTGCAGGTCGTGGTCGAGCAGATATCGCAGGTTGGCGAGCCCGGCGGCCGCCGACAGCGGGTTGCCGCCGAACGTGGAGATGGAGTTGGCCGTCAGCGAGTCCATGATGTCGCCCCGGGCCACGACACCGGCCAGCGGCAGCCCGTTGGCGATTCCCTTGGCGAAGGTGAGGATGGCCGGGCGCACCCCATGGGCGTCCATGCCCCAGAAGTGCTCGCCGGTGCGGCCCCAGCCGGTCTGCACCTCATCGCTCACCAGCAGGATCCCGTACTCGTCCAGCACCTTCTTCATGGACGAGAAGAAGCCGTCCGGAGGGATGGCGAAGCCGCCGACGCCTTGGATGGGCTCGGCGATCATGCAGGCCACGTCGCCGGCTGTGGTGGTCTCGATGATGTTGCGCAGGTCGTCGGTGCAGGCGGCGATGTAGCCCTCGTCGTCGA
>Ga0209587_1001650_pt1 | contig 10377 bp, 11 predicted proteins | sample NGEPerD_2_FD_184512 | JGI IMG/M metagenome (GOLD analysis project Ga0209587, IMG submission 184512) | Arctic peat soil microbial communities from the Barrow Environmental Observatory site, Barrow, Alaska, USA - NGEE PermafrostL1-D... | ecosystem: Environmental > Terrestrial > Soil > Wetlands >... | reverse complement strand
GCTGATGGGACTACCTTCCACAGACATAGGGGTCTCCTGCGGGGAACGCTTCTGACGCTTGTCCCTCGAGGACTGACATGAGACGGCGTCCCCGCAGGACGGCTCCGAAGGCCTGACGCCCACAAGGGTGTTGTCCTGCGAGGACTGGTCCATCAGCACGGCGCCGCGCCTTCGCCCGCACCATCCGTGACAGACGGTAAGGAGGTGGATGTTCATGCTTGCAGTAGGAATCGACTGGGCCGAGGAGTTCCACGACGTGGCGTTGGGTCGGCCATGCGATGGCGTGTTCGACGAGATTCATGTCGACCACACACCCGCTGCGATTGACGCGCTGATCGCCCGTATCGCCGCCCTGGAGCCCGACGCGGCTGAGGTCCGCGTCGTCATCGAGACCCGCCACGGGCTGCTCGTCGAGCGACTCGTCGATGCCGGTTTCACGGTCTTGCCGGTCAACCCTGACCTCGTCGCTCGTCGGCGCGGCCCCGCCAAGAAGAAGGATGATGCCGAGGATGCCCGCATCGCCTGCCTGATCGCGCTCGACCAGTTCCTGGATCTGCGCAAGCTCGTCCCCCACGGCGAGCTTGCCGGCGAGCTTCGCGCCATCGCCCGCGACGATCTGCGTGCTCAACGCGACGAACGACGTCTGCTCAACCGGTTGCGGGCCGATCTGCTCGCCGCCTTCCCCGCCGCGAAGAACATCGCCGGGGAGGACATGAGCGCGCCGACGTTCCTCAAGCTGCTGGAACGCTGGCCGACCGCCGACGCGCTCGCTGCGGCGTCGCGCGACGACATCGAAGCGTTTGCCCGGTCGAACAAGCACGGCTGGCCCGACCGCTTCGCCGACCGTGTCGAGACCGCGCTGGCCGCCGAACACTTCGCCGCCAAGCCCTACCTGGTGCGTGCCAAGGCCGACACCATCCGTCTGGCCGCTGCGCAGCTGCTGCTGATCCGCAGCCAACGGCGCGTCTGGGAGAAACGCATGGGTGCGCTGCTGCTCGGAGCACCCCGCGAAGGGCGAAGCAACCAGCCCGGAGACGACCGGGGGCCGGCGGTCCCTGGCGGCGAGATCTACCTGAGCTTTCCCGGCCTCGGTGATCGCCTCGCCGCCAGGATCGCCGGAGAAATCGGCGACATCACCACGTTCACCACAGCGAACGCGCTGCAATGCTACGCGGGCAAGGCACCCGTCACGCGCCGCTCCGGCAAGAGCGAGTTGACCATCGCCAACCGCCTGGCCTGTAACCGCTTCCTCGCCGACGCCGTTCAGCAGTGGGCGTTCACCAGCCTGTTGCGTTCCGGCTGGGCCCGCGAGTTCTACGACGCCAAGATCGCTATCGGTAACAACCACCACAAGGCCCTGCGCGCCCTCGGAAACCGCTGGCTCGAAGTCCTGTGGCACTGCCTCGCCAACGACCTCGCCTACAACGAAGAGATCCACGTCGCTAACCGCAACCGCGCCACGGGCCGCCCACAAGAGCCCTCCAAGGCCGCCTGAACCGGTGGTTGACAAAGGGTGTCTCATGGCTTGTCGGCCTCCGCGATCGTGACGGCCGCATTGATCAGCGCCAGGTGCACGAGCCCCTGCGGGAAGTTGCCTTGGAAGCGACCGGTGTCCGCGTCGATCTCCTCGGCGTACAGGCCGACGTCGTTCGCCAGGGCCAGCAGCTCCTCCATCAACGGGATCGCATCGTCGACGCGGCCGTCTCTGGCCAGCGCGTCGACGAGCCAGAACGAGCAGGTGAGAAACGCGCCCTCGGCACCACTGAGGCCGTCCTCGGCGCTGTACCGCCGCACCAGGGGGCCTTCGCAGAGCTCGCGCCGGATCGCGTCGATGGTCTTGGAGAGTCGGCGGTCGGGATCCTCATAGCCCATGAGCGCCGCAAACAGCAGCGCCGCATCCAGCTCATCGCTGCCGACGGCGCGCACGTAGCTCTGCTTGTGCTCCGACCAGCAGTTGGCTTCGACGAAGGCCTGCACCGCCGCGGCCTCCTGCCGCCACCGGCCGGCGCGGTCGGGTATCCGCCCTGCCTCGGCCAGCTTGGCGGCGCGGTCGAGTGCGACCCAGCACAGCATCTTGGAGTGCGTGAAGTGCCCCGGCTGGTTGCGGACCTCCCAGATCCCCGAGTCTGGCTGTCGCCAGATATGACACACCAGGTCGGCCATCTCAGCCAGCCTGCGGCCCGTGTCGGCATCCAGGCCGTCACCGTTGCCGGCGTACAGCCAGGCTGCCTGCAGCAGCTCACCGTAGATGTCGAGCTGCATCTGATCCGCCGCGCCGTTGCCCACGCGTACGGGACTGGAGCGCCGGTAGCCCTCCAGGGGCAGGGTGCGCTCGACCGCCCGCGTGCCACCGTCGAGGCGGTACAAGACCTGCAGCCGTGGGTGCGTGAGCTGAGAGGCGTGCAGCATCCACCAGAAGAACGCGCGTGCCTCCTCAAGGACACCGAGCCTTTGCAGCGCCTCCAGGGTGAAGGCGGAGTCGCGTACCCACGAGAAGCGGTAGTCCCAGTTCCGTTCACCGCCCAGGGCCTCCGGCAACGACGTCGTGGCCGCCGCCGCGATGGCCCCCGAGGAGGCGTGGAACAGCAGCTTCAACGCGAGCGCGCTGCGCATCACCGCGTCGCGCCACGGTCCCTGGTAGTTCCGCTCGCCGGCCCAGCGCTGCCAGAACGCCACCGTGGAGCGCAGCCGGCGCTCGACGTCGCGACGCGGGGGCAGCACCAGCGGCTCCTGGTGCGCGACGGCCAGGGCGATCAGCGCCGACGAGCCCGCCGCGGTCGCGAAGCGGCCCTCGATGGCATCAGCGCCGCGGATCGGCTCACCAGCGTCCCACGAGCAGACCGCCATCGCGTCGCCGCCGGCGCTGGCCATCGGGACCCCGGCGCGCAGCCCGATCGTCGTGCGCCGGCCGCCGTAGCCGAAGCGCGGCTCGACCCGCCAGTGGAACTCCACACTTCCGGAGACGCCGTCGATCTTGCGCGCGAGCTCGCGTCCCGGTGTCAGCTCGCCGTCGGGCAGCAGCATCGCGTCGGTCACGCGTGCCACGCCCGCGCCGGTCGAGAAGGTCGTCTCCAGGACGTTGGTGTCCGGCAGGTAGCGCCGCTCGACGGTGAAGGGATCCTGCGGGGCCAGCGCGAAGTGCCCACCCCTGCGCGCGTCGAGCATGCCGCCGAAGACGCTGGCGGAGTCGAGGTCCGGCAGGCACAACCAGTCGATGGACCCGTCCGACGCCACCAGCGCGACCGTCCGGCCGTCGCCGATGGCGGCGTAGCTCTCGATCGCCGTGTACCCGTCCCGGCGTTCGCACCGTGCGGCCGCGGCCAGCGTCACGTCGACGGCTCCCCCCCGGCCCCCGACGTGCCAACCTCCGCAAGGCGCGCCAGGTCCGTCAGCGCCACGTCGGGGTCGGTCAGCCTCGCGGGGTCCAGCCGGGCGCCGGCGCGGACCAACGCCTGCAGCGCCTCGGTGACGTCCCAGACGTTGGCGTTCATCGCGGCAGCAACGAGTCCGTCATGCAGCCAGAAGGCGATGAACTCACGGCTGGCCGGGTCGCCCCGGAAGACCACCTCGTCGGAGCCCTGTGCGAGCCCCGAGTACTCCATCCCCAAGTCGTATTGGTCGGAGAAAAAGTAGGGGACGCGCGCGTAGGGCTCGCCGGCATCCAGCATGCTCCGCGCCGCGGCGGGTCCCTGGTTGAGGGCGTTGGCCCAGTGCTCGACACGGACATGTCGCCCGTACAGCGGGTGATAGGCATTGGCCACATCGCCGGCGGCGAAGATCGCGGGTGCACTGGTGCGCAGCTGCGCATCCACCAGCACGCCGTTGTCGACGGCGAGACCGGCCTGCTCAGCCAGCGCGGTGTTCGGGATGACCCCCACGCCGACGATGACCACATCGCAGTCGAAGACCCGCCCGTCACTGGTTCGCACGGCCTCGGCGCTGCCGTTGCCCTCGATGGCGTCCACACCGGTGCCCAGCGCGAAGGTGACCCCGTGGTCGAGGTGCAGGTCGCGGAAGATCGCCCCCACCTGGGGACCCAGCACGCGCTCGAGCGGAACGGATGCGGGCTCGACGACCGTCACGTCCAGGCCCTTCTGGCGAGCGGAGGCGGCGACCTCCGCACCGATCCAGCCCGCGCCTACGACGACCGCCCTGCCACCGGCCTCGAGCCGGTCGCGCAGCGCGTCGGCGTCGCGCAGCTGGCGCAGGTAGAGCACCCCGTCGAGGTCAGCGCCCGGGACGGACAGGCGTCGGGGCGCGGCGCCGGTGCTCAGCAGCAGCCGGTCGAAGCGCAGCCGCCGGTCTCCGGTGAGAACGACCTCGGCCGCGGCAGGGTCGATCCGTGAGACCGCGGTGGCGGTGAGCAGCTCGATGTCGTGGGCGCTGTAGAAGTCCTCATCGTGGACGTAGGCCTTCTCCCGTGGCACCTCGCCGCGCAGATAGTCCTTCGAAAGCGGCGGGCGCTCGTAGGGCCGTTCCGGTTCCTCACCGACCAGGACCACCCGGCCGTCGAAGCCCTCGGTCCGAAGCGTCTCGGCTGCCTTGGCGCCGGCCAGGCCGGCGCCGACGATCACGAACGTGGCTGAAGCTGCCATGGCGGTGCCCTTCTCGAGTTCGGTTGTCAGCCGGCCGGGCCGGCGGCGAGGAATTCCTGTCTGATCCGCGGATCGTCGCGGACCAGTCCGTGCAACGCCGAGGTGACGGTTCGCGTTCCCGGCTTCTGCACGCCGCGCAGCGACATGCAGAGGTGCTCAGCCTCGATGAGGACCCCCACGCCCTTGGGTTCGACGTGCTCCTCGAGCCAGTCGGCGGTCTGCGTCGTGAGGCGTTCCTGCACCTGCAGGTTGCGGGCGAACAGCTCGACTACCCGGGCGAGCTTGGACAGGCCCAGGATGCGGTCGGCCGGCAGGTAGCCGACGTGGGCCACCCCGACGAACGGCAAGAGGTGGTGCTCGCACAGGGAGTGGAACGGGATGGAACGGACGACGATCAGCCCGTCATATCCGGACGTGTTCGGAAAGGTGGTGAGGTCAAACGGCGCCGGCGTGAGCAGCTCCACGTAGGCCCGTGCCATCCGCGCTGGCGTGTCACGGACGCTTTCGTCGGTGAGATCGGCTCCGAGCGCGACCAGCAGGTCGTGGGCAGCGGCCTGTGCCGCCTCGAGGTCGATGCCCGGCGCGAGCGGGGCGACGCGCAGGGGGCGCGGCCACACCCGCCGGGCCTCGGATGGCCCGACGGGAAGGTCTTGGACGAGCGCGGTCACCGGGGGCTGGTCGTGCGCTCGCCGGTCGGTGCGAACGCCGACGCGAGCCGCGCCAAGCTCAACGCCCCGAGCAGCAAGCCGAAGTCGCGCAGCGCGATGTCGTAGTAGTCCCCGATGAGCAGGAGGTTGACGATGATGCCCGCGAGCCACAGGGCGACGACCAAGCCGCCAATGCGGGGGCGCAGCGCCACCAGCACGCCGGCGACGATCTCGATGATGCCGACGGCGAACATGATCGTGTCGGCGCTGCCCGGTAGGGCGGACGCCACGCCGGGCCACAGGTAGGTCGACCAGTCGGTCATCACCTCGAAGAACTTGTCGAGCCCGAACAGGATCGGGGCCGCGGTGAAGCCGACACGCAGCAGCGTGAAGGCCTGGAAGGCAGGATCCGCCAGCTCAGCGCGGGCGGGTTGGGCGGTCAGGGACGTCATGGGGCACACCTCCGTTGTAAGATGAACATTGGCTCATTTTAGAACGGCCGAGCGTCTAAAGTCAACCGTTTTCACTTCTAGGGGATGTTGTGGACCACGACCGATCCCACACCCGCCTGGACGGGGAGCAGCTGTCCCCGTTGGGCAGCCTCGACGATCCGACCCGCCGGCGGCTGTACGAGCACATCACCGGCTCCCGTGCACCGGTCACCCGCGATCAGGCCAGCGCGGCGCTGGGCCTGGAGCGGTCGCTGGTCGCCTATCACCTGGACAAGCTCGTCGACGAAGGGCTGCTGACGGCATCCTTCGCCCGTCCCGAGGGACGGAGCGGCCCGGGCGCAGGCCGCCCCGCCAAGCACTACGAGCGCGCTGACCGCGAGTTCACCGTCAGCCTCCCGCCACGCGACTACCGGCTGCTCGCCGAACTGCTGGCGCGCGCCGTCGAGACCGACGCGTCAGGATCCGTCCGCCGCATCCTCGACCAGACAGCCGCCGAACGCGGGCGAGAGCTGGCGGTCGCGAACCTGGGCGACGGAGGCGACGTGGGCGGCGGAGTCGACGAGGACGACCACAGCGCAGGCAGCGACGCGCTTGTGCGACGCCTGGCCGACCTCGGCTTTGAGCCCTACGACGACGACGACGGCATCATCCGCCTGCGCAACTGCCCGTTCCATCAGCTCGCTCGCGGCCACACCGAGCTGGTCTGCGGCATGAACCTCGCGATGCTCAGCGGACTCACCCAGGCGCTCGACGTCGACGTCCAGGCCCGGCTCGACCCGGCTCCCGATCGTTGTTGCGTCGCGTTCGCGATCGACTGAGCCCGACCGAGCGGGTTCAGCTCGTGACGGTGAGCAGCACGACGGCGTCGTCCACGCTGTCGACCTGGTGACGGACCGGCGGGATGGGCGCATAGTCGCCCGCCCCCAGGTACAGCTCATCACCAGCGGCCACCAGGCGCACCCGCCCGAGCAGCACCTGCAGGGCCGCTGCCGTCGGGGTATCGTGCTCGGCGAGCGACTGGCCGGCGACCAGCGCGAAGAGCGTCTGCTTCAGGGGCGCGTGCGCACCCGGGATCAGGGTTCTGGCCGCCCGCCCGGCGCGGCTGCCACGCGCCTGCTCCAGCAGCTCGGCCGCCACAGCCGGCAGGCTGGTCACCTCGTGCGGCGCGCCAGCCGGCCCTCGTCCGGCATCTCGCAGCTCTGACATCGCGTCGACTCCTTCGTAGCTGTCGAGCCCCTGGGGTTCGAGCCCTTGGGGCTCGCTGGCGCTATGGCCTCATGGCCACATGTCGCCGGACCAACCCTAGCCCAGCGCCCGCCGGAGCTGGAAGACCCGCCCACGAGGGACCGATCGTCGCCCCGCCAAGGGGCCACTCGACCCTGCGCGCTGACCTCCCGGAATCCGAGCATGGGGTCAGTGCAGGCGCGCTCACCGAGCGCTCGAGGCGAGGGGAACACCGACGTGAGCCAGAGCGGAGACCGGGTGTAGATGGCGCTGGCGATCGTGCTGGCGCTGTTCCTGTCCCTTACCCTGGGATTGACGTTCAACCCCAGCCTCGGCAGCGCGCAGGCGGACAACGGTGGCAGCGGCGCCGTCGGTGATGTGTCCCACACCGTGGATGTCACCCTGACCGAGTTCTCGATCAGTCCCGAGAAGATCATGGTCCCGGCGGGGTCCCGGTGACGTTCAACGTCACCAACACCGGAGTCGCCGAGCATGACTTCACCATCCAGGGGCTGGCTGACCAGGGTCTGACCGGCACCCAGACGATCGCGGCCGGGCAGACGACCAGCTTGGAGGTGGATGCGCTGGACGTCGGCAGCTACCGGGTGGTGTGCACGGTCGCGGGTCATGAACCCGCCGGGATGGTGGCGACGGTGACCGCCACCGACCAGGCTGTGGCCACCACGGCGGACGCCGGCGGCCACGGCCCGGCGGACATCGGCGTCGGCCACGGCGCCGCACCGGGCGCCGACCACGGCGCGATGTCGCCGGAGGAGATGGCGCGGCTCCACGACGAGGGCGTCGCGGCATTTCCGGTCGAGACCGAGGGCAGGGGCAATCAGCTCCTGGAGCCGCAGATCCTGGCCGACGGAACCTTGGTGTTCGAGCTCACCGCCGACGAGATCCCGTGGGAGACCAAGCCCGGGGTCGTCAAGCAGGGCATGGCGTACAACGGCCAGATCCCCGGTCCGCAGCTGCACGCCGACCTGGGTGACACCGTCCGGATCGTGCTGCACAACGCGCTCGACGAGCCCACCGCGCTGCACTCCCACGGGCTGATCCTGCCCAACGCCATGGACGGCGTGCCCGGCCTGACGCAGCCATCGATCCTTCCCGGCGAGACCTTCGTCTACGAGTTCGAGCTGCGCAACGCCGGCTCGCACATGTACCACTCGCACTTCAACGCAGCGGAGCAGGTCACCAGCGGGCTGCTCGGCGCGTTCATCGTCCACGATCCGGCCGATCCCGCAGTTGACCGGGACTACGTCCTGATCGCCAACGACGGACCGCTCGGCTACACCCTCAACGGCAAGGACTTCCCCGCCACGGAGCCGATCGTGGCCAAGCAAGGCGATCTGGTCCGCATCCGCTACATGAACGAGGGGTTGCAGATCCACCCGATGCACCTGCACGGCCTGCCGCAGCAGGTGATCGCCAAGGACGGCTTCCCACTGCCGCAGCCGCACTTCGAAGACACCGTCATGGTCGGTCCCGGTGAGCGCGTGGACGTCCTGGTAGACATCTCCGAACCGGGCGCGTGGGCCTTGCACTGCCACGTCCTCACGCACGCCGAGGGACCGGATGGGATGTTCGGGATGGTCACCGTCCTCGTCGCCGAGGAGTGAGGACGGCCACCTCAATGGATGTTCGGCTTGGTCAGGTGTCGGGCGGCGGCTCCGGCAGCGGCCGCGGCTCGCCGCCCCCGGGGTCGAAGCGGAAGGGCGGATAGACGTCGGTCATGAGCGCCGCATAGGCGAGCACCCGGTAGACCCAGCGGTTGAGTCCCATGATGAAGTCGAACGAGGTTGTCCCGGGGTCCGTGGAACTTGAGGTGGGGGTCCTCCGCTCGGAGCGGCTCGTGTGAGACGCTCCGGGAAACCGCCAAGTCTCACGGGAGGACCCCCAATGCCAGGTTCGCACACGTCCACGTCCGCTGACCACACCCGTCCCGAAGCGCGCCGTGTGCCCGGCCCGCTGCAGCTCGTCTCGAGCGCTGATCGAGGGTTGGGCGGTGTGCTCGCTGAGGCCGTCGACGGGCATCTGGCCACGTTCGCCGAGCACGTCCGCGAGGGGCTGCTGGCCGCCTCGACCGCGGTCGGGTTGGAGGTGATGGCCGAGCTGATGGAAGCCGAGGTCACCGACTTGGCCGGGGCGAGGGGCCGCCATGACCCCGAGCGCACCGCCACCCGCCACGGCACCGAGGCCGGCAGCGTGACCTTGGGTGGGCGGCGGCTGCCGGTGCGACGCCCGCGGGTGCGCACCGTCGGCGATGACACCGACGAGGTGCCGCTGGCCTCCTACAGCGCCTTCGCCGGCGCCGACCTGCTCGCAGAGGGCATCGTCGCCAGGATGCTCGCCGGGATCTCCACGCGCCGCTACCCGGTCGCCCTGGAGCCGGTCGGCGAGGCCGTCGAGCAGGCCGCGACCTCCACCTCGAAGTCGGCGGTGTCACGCCGGTTCGTCGCCGCGACCGCCGCGCGGCTCGCCGAGCTGTGCGCCCGCCCGCTGGGCGAGGCCCGCTGGCCGATCGTGATGCTCGACGGCGTGCACCTCGGCGAGCACCTGCTGGTCGTGGCGCTCGGCGTCACCGACGACGGCTCCAAGGTGCCGCTGGGGGTGGTGGAGGGCTCCACGGAGAACGCCGCGGTGTGCACCCGGCTCGTGGCGGACCTCGCCGAGCGTGGCCTCGACGCCAGCTGCGGTGTGCTGTTCGTCATCGATGGCGGCAAAGCGCTCGCGAAGTCGATCCGGGCGACGTTCGGCGGCAAGGCGCTGATCCAACGCTGCCGACGGCACAAAGAACGCAACGTCCTCGATCATCTACCCGACGCGGAGCGGCCGCTGGTGCAGCACCGGCTGCGTGCCGCCTGGGCCCTGGACGACGCCTCCGCCGCGGAGCGTGAGGTGGAATCGATCGCGCGGAGCCTGGCCAAGAAGCGGCCCGGCGCCGCGGCCAGCCTGCGCGAAGGACTGGCCCAGACCGTGACCGTGAACCGGCTCGGCGTCACCGGGTCGCTGCTGCGCACCGTCGAGTCGACCAACCCGGTCGAGTCGATGATCGAGATCGTCCGCGACCACTCCCGCCGGGTGAAACGCTGGCAGCACGGCGAGATGGCCTTGCGTTGGACCGCCGCCGGGATGCTCGCCGCCGAGTCGCAGTTCCGCCGGGTGAAGGGCTACCGGCAGCTCCCCCAGCTCCTCACCGCACTCAAGGCCGCCACCGCCGACGAGCCCGGACTGCTCGACCTCAACCAGCCTGTCTCAGCCTGACCCTACGATGCTCACATACCCGGAGGTCGCTCACCGAAGTCCCACGACGACCGGGGCATCCTCGACCGCGCCGTCGGAGGTGACCACCAGAGCGAGGCCGACCAGGCGCAGATCATGACGTTTCTGTTTGGCCTTGCCCCGCTGGGCGATCGGGGCACGGCCGTTGGCCGTGTCGATGAACGTCGCGAA